>JYMV01051133.1_pt1 | contig 34748 bp, 39 predicted proteins | sample 338911 | NCBI WGS metagenome assembly JYMV01 (sample SAMN03354496, study PRJNA234377) | hydrothermal vent metagenome | biome: Deep sea; feature: Hydrothermal plumes at the Eastern Lau Spreading Center, Western Pacific Ocean; material: Seawater | place: Tonga | collected 2009 | depth 2000 m m | reverse complement strand
TCATTTCGAATCTGTAGACACACCATACGACAATTTTAGTAAAAAAAGCACCCCATAACAAATAATTTCTTGAGTTTGCATAGGATCCGCTCGTTGTAAAATCTTAGGTTCTCCCCCTCAGGCACTGATTTTATTACTGAATGGCCCAATACGTTTACAGCATGATGGGTGTGGGCAAAGTAGTCCCACCGAAAAAATATATTCTCAAGGACATCTCGTTGTCGTTTTTCCCGGGTGCCAAGATCGGTGTGCTCGGACTAAATGGCGCTGGGAAATCAACAGTCCTTCGGATCATGGCTGGGCTTGATCCGGAATTTGAAGGTGAGGCGATCCCGCAAAAAAACCTCAAGATCGGCTATCTCCCGCAAGAACCCGTGCTCGATGTGACCAAGGATGTGCGCGGCAACGTTGAGGAAGGTGTCTACGACAGACGGGTACTACTGACACGGTTCAATGAAGTCAGCTTGCGGTTTGCAGAGCCCCTAGAAGACGATGAGATGGCCGCTCTGATTGAAGAGCAGGGCGAGCTGCAGACTCAGATAGATGCACTGGGTGCCTGGGAACTTGACCGCAATCTCGAGATAGCGGCCGATGCGCTGCGCCTACCGCCGTGGGACGCACGGGTCGAACACCTGTCCGGCGGTGAGCAGCGTCGAGTTGCTCTGTGCCGCCTGCTGCTCACAGAGCCAGACATGTTGTTGTTGGACGAGCCCACAAATCACCTAGACGCTGAATCGGTCGCGTGGCTGGAGCGTTATCTTGAGCGCTACCCAGGTACCGTCATTGCAGTGACCCATGACCGATACTTCCTCGACAACGTTGCGGGCTGGATCCTCGAACTCGATCGTGGGCAGGGTATCCCCTGGGAAGGCAACTATTCGTCCTGGCTGGAACAAAAGCATACTCGCCTGAAAATGGAAGAAAAGTCCCAGTCTGCTCGGCGTAAGACGATTGAGTCTGAACTCGAGTGGGTGCGCACCAACCCGAAGGGTAGACAGGCAAAGAACAAAGCCAGGCTCCAGCGCTTCAAGGATCTGGTTGAAGCAGACTACCAGGCACGAAATGAAACCAACGAGATCTACATCCCGCCAGGCCCCAGACTTGGTGACAAAGCGATAGAGGTCGACCAACTCACCAAGGGCTATGGCGACAAATTGCTTATCGATAATCTTTCTTTCGCTCTCCCCCCGGGGGCCATCGTCGGCATTATCGGCGCCAACGGTGCTGGCAAAACCACTCTGTTCAGAATGCTGGTCGGCGCAGAGTCACCCGACCAAGGCAGCATAACAATCGGTGAGACTGTCAAGATTGCTTACGTGGATCAGAGTCGAGATGCACTCGATGACAACCAGACGGTGTGGGAAGAAATTTCTGATCGTCAGGACACACTTGAGATCGGTTCCTACCAGACACCGTCGAGAGCCTACGTCTCCCGTTTCAATTTCAAAGGTAGCGATCAGCAAAAGCGTGTTCGGGATTTGTCCGGAGGAGAACGCAACCGCGTTCACCTGGCCAAGCTTCTTCGTAGTGGCGGTAATGTACTTCTGCTCGATGAACCCACCAACAATCTGGACGTTGAAACACTGCGTGCTCTGGAACAGGCACTACTCAATTTCCCCGGCTGTGTGGTGGTGATTTCTCATGATCGGTGGTTCCTGGACCGCATTGCGACCCACATTCTGGCTTTCGAAGGAAACAGCCAAGTCAACTGGTTCGCCGGTAACTTCGAGGAATATGAACAGGACCGTCAGCGACGACTCGGCGGCGACGCCCAGCCGCGTCGTATCCGATACAAACCCATAACCCGTAGCTGATGTGCTGACAGATGGAGCGGCGATAACGCATGTTGATTGACCGGCGAACTATCCGCAAAGGCCTGAGCGTCATTGCAGCAAACGACTGTGACGTCGCTCAGGCGCTGAAACGGGTCGGCTACCCCGAGCCTCGTATCCGGCCAGTCGGTTTCAAGGCATTGCTATCCATCATTGTCAGCCAGCAGATCTCAACCGGGGCAGCCCAATCCATCATGGGCCGAGTACGGGCCCTGCTGCCGGAAATATCAGCCCCCGCGACACTGGCACTGTCCGATGGTGCACTGCGCAAGGCCGGGCTGTCGGGCCGCAAAGTGGAATATGTCAATAGCCTGGCCCAGGCGATCGTGACCGGACAATTCGACCCAATCGCTCTTGAGCAGCAAGCGGATAGCCAGGTCATTGCGTCTATTTGTATGCTGCGTGGGTTGGGGCGCTGGAGTGCTGAAGTCTATTTGATGTTCTCGCTGCAAAGGCCAGATGTCTTTCCCGCAGGTGACCTTGCGTTGCAGCGTGCACTGCAGAAACTCAAGGGTTGGGACAACCGGCCCAGCGCCGACGAGACCCGTGCGGCTGTCGCCCACTGGATGCCATGGCGTACCGTGGGTAGTCTTTTCTTGTGGCACTTTTACCGCGGTGCCCCAACCTGAGACCTGCTGAAACTTGTTCTGTCCGTTCCAGCCAGCGGGCGGTTAAGATAGCTGCTCACTCTCAGCTGCTGCAGGAATCTTTTAATGGATAACCCGTTTGCCCGATTTGGCGTCGAACACCTGTCGGCCACATCCATGAATCAGTTCCGGGCCGATCCAGCGCTGGGAATTCTGTACTTGGTCTACAACATTCGTGAGCAGGGCAGCCCTGCCATGCACCGGGGCTCTGCAGTAGACGAGACAATTGGTGCACTGCTGTCTGACGAGGACTCGATGAACCAGTCCTCGGCCTGTGACCTGGCCACCCGTACTTACGATGCACTGATAAGCAAAACCGATGAGGTCTATGCCCAACACGCGATTGCAAAGGAACGCGACGTCGTCATTGCCTGTATGCAGCGCTGCTACCCGATCATGAGTGATTGGGATAAACCGCTTTCCTACCAACAACCCATCAATCTCTCGTTACAGGACATTGAGGTGCCGGTCATCGGTTACATCGATTTGCGTTACCCAGGGGAGGTCCGTGAACTCAAGACTTCCGGCAAACGGCGCCGCAGCATTATCGACGATCATGCTTTTCAGGTCAGTACCTATGCAATGGCTATTCGACAGGAAAGTGGTGCCTGGCCGTCGGCTGTACTCGATTACATTTGTCCAACGGGGATGGAGTCCTTCCAGTTGCAAAATGGCAACAAGTGGGTAAAAAAGGTGGTTGATACTGCCAACAGCATTCGCTGGCTGCTTGCAGCGGCATCGACAGAGGCAGAGCTGTGCCAATTGATCCAGCCCGACTTCAGCAAGCCTTTGTGGCGCTATCGTCCCAACAGCCGTGCGGCAGCAAAATCGCTTTTTGAGTGTTGATCAGAATTCTGGCTGATAAAGGCCGGCATAAAACGACTGGATGACAGGGTCGCAACGAATATCTTCTGCACGCAAGGGGCGGTTAAAAGCAATACCTTCCAGAGTACGGCAACGACTGAGCGCGACATAAGCCTGACCAGCCGCAAAAAAACCACGACCAAGGTCGATGTCGATGTTATCCAGCGTCAGGCCTTGCGCTTTGTGCACTGTAACTGCCCAGGCGAGAATAAATGGAAACTGGGTGTAGGTTCCAATAACCTCGGTGTCGACGTGACGTCTTTTGGCATCCCACTTGTAACGGTAACGTTCCCAGGATTCTCGCTCAACGCCTACGACTGCACCCGAGCCTGTGTCTGATAAAAGCTCTACCTCAATAGACTCGTGATCGAGATCGACCACTCTGCCTAGAGTGCCGTTTACCCAGTCAGGGCCATTTTTTGTGAACATGACCTGCGCGTCGGCCTTAAGGCGAAGCTCAGTCGGTGAAGGCAGCTGGGTTTCATTCTCCAGCCAGTCCCCTTTGAGCTCAGCACTATAGAGCCATTCATTTCCCGTCAGCCGACCGAGTTGCTGTTCATTGAACTGGCGTGCCCGCGCATTTACCGCCGTCAGAACCAATCGATTCTCTGCGTCACTCATTCTATCGCCTATAGAAGCATTCAGCGCTTGCACCGTGTGCTCAAGATGCCGGCCCAACCGAATGTTATCCAGCAGTTGAATGAACTTCTCGTCGGACTGGCGGAATGACTCAGTCAGTGTTACGCATGCCAGTGACTCATGCTTAAGGCAATCGGCACTAAAAAAGTAAGGTGATTCGTAGGCGTCTTCAAACAGCTGCCGTTCCTCGCAGCCGGCGATAACAGGTGGCAACTGATGCATATCTCCAACAAGCACGACAGTTTTGCCGCCGAAACGTGCCGATTTTTTCTTCGTGTTTAAGCGTAACGCTTCGTCGACCGCATCCAGCAAATCTGCTCGCACCATGGAGACTTCATCGATAACCAGAATATCCATTTGCGCGATGACGTCCCGAGCCGGGCCGAGAACTTTCTTGGCCTTGGGTTGTGGCCCTGGTGGCAACTGAAAGAACGAATGAATGGTTTGTCCCTGAACATTGAGCGCTGCCACACCAGTTGGTGCCAAAACGACCAGACGTCGGTCCAATTCAGCACGCAAGACCTCGATCAGGGTGGATTTGCCGGTGCCGGCTGAACCAGTTACAAACACCACCGCGGGCGTCCCCACACTCAGAAGGTCCAGCACTTGCTGAAATTGTGCTGTGATCTGGTAATTCAGCGACTTGGGCATTATGGGCAACTACCTGGGTCTCGAGTACACGCAAAATAAGCCGTTTGTACACGCAACGACGGCGTCTCTGGAACAGTTCGTACATCCTTACCCGTTATGATTCTAGGCATATTACTGAAATATGATCATATGATTCTAGGCATATTACTGAAATATGATCAGCTGGATCTTGGTCAGTCATCCTTATATTCCCACACTGAGCACTGGATACAGGCTGCGCAAACAACCACTCACTGAATAATTTGAATTTCGAAGGCAATAATCATGGCAAGTCCAAACCTAAAATCTGACTTAAGCATACGAAAAAGTCTAACGACAACCGCGTACGAACAGCTTGAAGAGCTAATCGTTACTACGGTGCTGGAACCAGGCGCTAATTTGTCGGAAGCAACCCTTGTCGAACAACTTAACATTGGTCGAACACCCATCAGAGAAGCACTGCAGAAATTGGAACGCGAAGGGCTGATCAGGATTTTGCCGCGTAAAGGTATTGAGGTAACCGACCTTAATCCGGCCAAACAGCTTCTGATGCTGGAGTTGCGACGTAATCTGGAAAATCTGCTGGCAAGATCAGGTGCTTTGAGAGCTACAAAAGCAGAGCGTTTGGCGCTCATAGTCATCGCTGATGCGATAGACGAGGCAGCCGCTGCAGGGAGTGATATCGATTTCCTGCGACAGGACTACGCACTCAACCAGCTAATGGCACAAGTAGCTCACAACGAATACGCGAGCCGGGCCATTGGTCTGATCCACGGACTTGCGAGGCGATTCTGGTTCGTTCATTACAAGACCACCGCCAATATGCCTTTGTGTTCCAGCCTACACGCCAACCTTGCCCGAAAAGTAGCTGAAGGCGACCCAGAAACAGCAGCCGCTGCCGTTGACGCGCTGATGGATTACCTTGAGGAGTTCACCCGCGCAACCCTGAGGGCCCCTGACCGACCGAGCTAAACGCAACAGCCGGATTCACTTTGCCATCGATGAGCGCCACCGTCACTTCACTTTCTCAGGCCCGACGCAGTCAGACAACACTTGCCTATGAAAAACTTGAAGAACTGATTGTTACGCTGCAACTTAAGCCCGGCTCAAGCCACAGTGAAAATAGTTTACAGCAGTTGATCGGAATTGGTCGTACACCTGTTCGTGAGTCACTGCAGCGACTCTCCAGAGAAGGACTGGTTGAAATCCTCCCCCGCAAAGGCATCAAAATCACCCGGGTCGACTATGAAGGTCAGTTCCTGCGGGTCGAGCTGAGCCGTACTTTGCTTGCTTTGATGGCCAGAACCGGTGCTGTCAGAGCCACCTCGGAACAAAAACAGGCTTTTGGCGATATTGCAGTTGCTTACGACAAGGTTGCCCGGACTCCAGACCTGGACTCGATCATGCAGTTGGACAAGACAATGTTCAATCTTTTTTGCGATGCCTGCCACAATGAACACGTCTGTCGCGCGACAAGGCTTCTTGTGGGCGAAAACCGCCGGCTTCGATACATCCATTTTCAGAAACACGCCGACATCCCTGTCTTTGCTCGGATCCGGGCAGAACTTGCCCGTGCACTCCACCAGGGCGACCCGGAAGCCGCGGAAGCCATTGTTCACCGGCGAATGGACTACATTGAATCAACGTTGAAAGGCAGGATACATACCAACGACCAGTAAAACGCTCTGATATTTTCCCCCGCAACACCGGTTCACCCTTTAGGCTCAAGGTCTGCAGTTTGCAGTCGCAACCCAGAAAAAACCCTGCGTACAATATAGGGGGCATGCGCAGGGCTACAGGTTATTAAAGGAGAAATCATCCAGTCCCAGCAAGATACCTTGAAACTACGCTACTGCTTATTCAAAGATTCTTGTTCACCGCATAAGAAATAATTATTCATTGATAAATTACATAATGACAGTTATTTTTCAGCGGCCAGTTATCGTCACCTGCCGGTGGTGGATCAACCGCATCACGAGCAGTGTCACGGCACACACCGCATACGCCACCGGCCAGGCCCAGTCACTGCGTATCATGAGCAGATAGTGCACAGCAGCGAGTCCAAGCACCCCGTAAACCATCGTGTGTAACCGTTTCCACCACCGACCCAGACGACGCATCCAACGCCGGGTCGAGGTCAGCGCCATGATCAGCAGTATGAGCCAAGCGCTGAACCCCGCCAGCACGTAGGGGCGCTCGCTCACCTCCTCGCCCAGACGAGCGATGTCCCAGCCCAGCAGAAACGTGAGGAAACACACGAGGTGCGCTGAAGCGTAGGCGAAAACCCACAACCCCACCGCTCGACGGTAACGCAAAAGTGTGCTCCACTGTGCCCAGCGTACGATCACCGGCAGCACAAGAACAGTTATTAGAAGGTTAAAAGCCCAGATACCGGTTTCCCAGATTACGGTCTTTTCCGCATCTACACCCAGTTGATCCGTCTGCCAACCATAGATCAACAACACGCCTGGGACTGACAGTAGTGCGTGAATTGCGAATCGGCTCACCGGTACTGTTGCTTGCTACCAGGGTAAAGGTGCGCGACCTGCTCGGCGTAACCGTTAAACGGGCGCGAAGGAATACGTTCAATATCCCCATCACCCCAGATTCGACGCTCAGTTGCCTGGCTCCATCGAGGATGAGAAATCGAAGGATAAACATTGCTGTACCAACCATATTCCGACGGATTCTCCCGGTGCCAAGTCGCAACTGGCCTGTCCTGTGTAAAGGTGATCCGGACAATAAACTTGGGAGACTTAAACCCGTACTTCCACGGCACGGTAATGCGAAACGGCAAACCATTTTGCGGTAGATGCTGGTCACCATATACTCCGAAAGTCGCAAATGTCAGTGGGTGGATCGCCTCTTCCAGTGTCAGCGCTTCGACATACGGCCATTCAAGCGTGCTGAAAACAGAAGCCTGTCCGGGCAACTCATCTGGCCGATACACGCTGGTGAATGCCACATAGCGCGCAGATCTCATAGGTTCCACCACCTTGATGATGTCTCTCAGTGGCCGCCCGTTGTAGGGGATCACCATAGACCAGGCTTCAACACAACGAAAATCATAGATCCTTTCTTCCAGGTGGCTGAAGGGCATCCCCATCAACTCATCAATATCGAATGTGCCAGGTCTGTGGCAAAGGCCATCAAAAGTTACTGACCACGGCGAGAGATTGAAATCTACTGATCGACGGAAGGGATCTGTCTTTTCCCAGCCGAATTCATAAGCGTTGTTGTAGTGCGTGGCGGCGTACTTCGTCGTAAGGCGATGTGATTTGCCTGCACTGGCGACTGCGGTCGAGCCATCGTCGTCGCAGATGAATGACCCTGTACCTGACCTGCACGCGCTGTGAGTCGTTCGCCATAACGCAACGCCGTAAACCCACCCACGGCAGACAACGCGAGCCCGGCGGCCAATACTCTGCGTCGCGCGTAGGTGTGAGAATCGGTAATTCGGCCCATCCCTGAATTCCTCGCAATTGCGCTCTTGACTCCTGATTATGCCTCTTCCGGGTTGGTTAAATGCAACCCGTCAGGGCTGTGTTACCCTCAAAGACAGTCGAGCCCATCGAGCCCCATGTGAATAACCAATCCGGCACCAAGCAGTCGAACCCACGGCACAAACAAGGTGGCCACGTATACAGCGACTGCAGGCCAGCTGTGCAGCAGATGAAACCCAATGCTGCAACGGTCAGGATCGACTATGGGATCGGCCGCTAGGTGATCAAGGTCAACCAGCATGGTGGCCAGCATGATCAGCCAGGCGCGTTTCCACCTGTTACGAAAGAACAACCAGGCTGCAACCAGAGGCAGCAACTGGTGTAGAACAATGTGAATCAAGAAAGCTGTCAACAGGGACTCAAACGTGAGTAGTGCCAAATATCAGGCTGCTCTTGTACCATGTTGTAGATCTGATGTCGCCACCCAACTATTGTGGCAGCAGAAATCCGCAGGCCAGGCATGACATTTATAGTGAATGCGCCATTTCTACCTCTACCGGATCTAAGAGAGGTTCAACAGAACAACTGGGCTCAACAGCGCCAGCACTTATCCAATTCAGAGTTCTACCGACGATACCACCCAGCGGCACCGTTCTCGTTCCCGTTAGATCTGGACGATATTGCTGAACTTCCTCTAACAGATAAGGATATGTTACGGACCGATCAGTCTGTACATCCGCCTTTTGGTAGCTATCTGGGGTTCCCGTCTAACCGTGTCGTACGACTGCATCGTACGTCGGGAACAAGCGGCCACGCGATGAACATTGCGCTGTCGAGTGCTGACGCTTTGATGCAGGCACACATTGCCGGCCGCAGTCAGTCTGCAGCAGGTTTGGGTCCGGGCGACATCGTGGTTCACTGTCTAAATTATCAGTTGTGGATGGGTGGCCTGACAGACCACCTCGGCCTAGAAAGTACCGGCGCTCTGGTCGTGCCGTATGGCAGCGGGGGCAGCGAACTTCTTATACGTACAATTCTCGATGTGGGTATTAATGCGATCTCCTGTACACCGTCTTACCCGGCACGGCTGGAACAGGTCATCACCGAGCGCTTTCCGGAGTTGACTCCCCGCGATCTCGGTCTGCGCAAGGGATTCATGGGCGGTGAAGCCGGACTCGATGACCCAACGTTCAGGCAACGCCTGGAAACAGTGTGGGGTATGCAAGCGATGAATGCCAACTATGGCGTCAGCGACTTCCTGTGCAACTTCGCCGGTCAGTGTACCGATCAGGCTGACCTTCATTTTCTGGCGCTTGATGTGGCGCTGCCTGAGTTGGTTAACGTCAATACGAGCGAACCACAACCCTGGCGAGCCGGTACCGAAGGAGAACTGGTTTTAACCAACCTTTCGAAGGACTGTCAGTCGCTGGTTCGGTTTCGGACAGGCGACCTGGTGCGCCTGACCAGCACCGATATGTGTCAGTGCGGTCGGACCGCACCGCGATTCCGGGTTATTGGCCGTACGGATGAAATGATCGTTGTCCGGGGTGTAAATACCTATCCCTCTGGCGTATCAGCCGCGGTCCTTTCTTGTCCCGAATTGAACGGTGAGTACCGAATTCGCCTGACACACAAAGGGCCCTACGATAGGCTGCCGCTGGAAGTTGAGCTGAACAATAGTGCCCACCCGTCGGATCATCTCTTGGCTCGACTCTCCCATCATATTGGCCAAGTGCTTCGACTCACCGTGGAGCTTAAGCTCCTGGCGCCGGGCAACCTGCCCCGAAGCGAAGGAAAAACCAAACGCGTCATCAAGGAGTATTTGTCATGAACACAACAGTGTTGTATTCAGTGTCTGAAGGCATCGCAACGATCACCTTGAACCGCCCACATCGGTTAAACGCGATCAATCCTGAATTGCTTTCGGGTTTCAAATCGGCTCTGGATCACGCTAACGCGGATGCCGATGTCCAAACGATTATTTTGTGTGGTGCTGGCCGCGCGTTCTGTGCGGGTGACGATCTGAAGGAATTTGATCAGCAGGTCCGCAATCCGGCCGAGACACGAGCGTATATCGAGCACATTCAGGACATTACCCGCGGGCTCTGTCTTAACGACAAGATGGTGGTCGGCGCAATTCATGGCTGGGCTGTGGGTGGTGGGCTCGAATGGACCATTAACTGCGACTTTGTCGTGATGGCTCAGTCCTGTCGATTTTTTTTTTCTGAAATCTCGCTGGGTGTGTTTGTCACCGGTGGTGTGACCCGCCTGTTGGTTGAACAGATCGGCCTTCAGAATGCGCGAGAAATGATTTTGCTGGGTGAACGCTACAGCGCAAGCGACGCTGCAGAACTGGGATTTAGTTGGCAAATCGCGGAAGATGATGAGGTTATGCCGCTGGCAAGGTCTCTCGCACAACGGATCGCTGTGTTGCCTGCCGGACCGGTGAAAAATCTCAAACTGGCCCTGCGGAAATCACCGACTGCTGACCTGGAATCAGCCATGGCATTGGAAACCGAAGCCACACTCGAGGGGTTTCTCGATCCATTGTCCGCGGATCGGGTTCGTGATCGGCTGTCTTAGAGATATTTACGGATAGTGTGGTGACGCCGAGGATCGATACGCCGGGCTATCTCCAGATTCGATAATGTGCCGTTTCGCTTACGCAGCGCTGTTGCCACCCGGCGCCACCAGCGTAGATCCCCTCTTTTGACCTGTTGCCTTTTGGTCTGTGTACTGGCTGCGTGTTCACTGTCTATCGCATCCGTCAGCCCTGCGGTTAAAGCCAAATCCAGCAGATCCAACATACTTGCGGTTGCACGCTCAGCATCGTTTTCTTTCAGCCAGTTTTCCACACAATAGGTCTGGTAAAGCAAACGCGCGGTGTCAATAACTTCCTTACGAGAGTAAAAAAGCGATCTGCCAGAATCGTCTGTTTCAGGCACTTGATGCGTATCCAACAGGTCAAGGCAGGCAGGCCAACCACTGGGCAAGCCAAGTGTCGTTAGTCTCTGTTCAGCCTGCCGTCTACACCCCAGCACAAGCCGTCGAGCTGGCGATGTTGTGCGTTTACTGACCATTTTCCACGTCATCCTGGTCGGTCAAGCCGATCCATCAAGACTCGTCAGTACGATGGCCGCATGCATCGCAACACCGACAGCCATTGCATCCTCATCGATCAGCATGTGATTTGAGTGGCACGGCGCTGCCGTACCTTCTGTTCCCGGTGGCGCTACTCCCAGAAATGCGAATGCGCCGTTATAACGCTGTAGCAGGTAGGAAAAATCTTCGGCCGCCATGAACGGCTCTGGCATTAAGCGATAGCCTTCTTCTCCGAGCAGGGCCTTTGCCGCCGCTGCGACGAGTCCTGAGCCCGCAGCATGATTGATGGTTGGTGGGTATCCACGTTTGAGCTTGGCCTCGCCCTGCAGACCGTGAGCGACAGCGATCTGCTCGATTAGACCGCAAACACCGGATGCCAATCGTTCTCGGGTGTCTTCCGACAAAGAGCGCAGGGTGATGTCGAGTTCTGCACTTTGGGGTATGACGTTATTGGTTGTACCGGCCTGTATTCGCCCCACCGTTGCAACTACCGGCTCAAATACGCTGAACCGTCGAGTGACCAATGTCTGTATGGCCTGCACCACCTCGCATGCGACCGGTACAGGATCTGCAGCGTTATGCGGCATGGAACCATGGCCTCCCCGGCCGATGATGCGGCCGTGAACAGTATCGGCTGCGGCTAGGATTGGTCCACTGCGACAACCCACCACGCCTGAGGGAAGCTCTGGTGCGACGTGCAGAGCAAAAACCGAGTCGGGTTTTCCGCCCGCTTCTAGCACACCTTCATCCAGCATGACCTTGGCTCCGCCATATCCTTCTTCTCCGGGTTGAAACATAAACAAGACGTTGCCACTGATATGTTCTACACGTTCACTCAACAGATGAGCGGCACTGGCAAGCATAGCGGTGTGCGCATCGTGGCCACAGGCGTGCATACGTCCCGGTGTTTGGGATGCATACGGCAACCCGGTGTCCTCAGACATCGGCAGTGCATCCATATCACCACGCAGCAGGACATTGGGGCCTGGACGAGCGCCGCGCAGGATCGCTACTAAACCCGTTGTCGCCTGCGATAGGTTGATCTCTAGATCCAGACCGGATAGGCCATCCAGAACAGTTGCCCGCGTCCGTGGCAGATCCAGCCCCAGCTCCGGTTCTCGGTGAATATCCCGCCTCATTGCCACCGTCTGCGATTGCAGGGCCCGCGCACCGGTCAGTAGTTGCTCGTACATTGTGTTCTCATCAGTGTTATTGGAATAGTGTGACAGCTCAGTTCAGATGATAGTGCACATCTCCGGGTCCAGAACAGCCCCGCCGGCGTAGCCGAGTTGAGAGTCCTTGGACGACTGGAGCTACCAGGGTCTTCACAACAGTGTTACCAGAAATGCCGCTACCTCGCGAGCGAATCCGAGATCAGACCAGTATCGAAGATGAGAAAACGGTGTTCGGCTGATCATCGCACCCCCGACATTAATCAATCGATCATCGCTCACAACCCGCGCATAGGCAGCGTTGACCGATTTCAGTGGCCAGGCCAGGACATCGTCTGGATCATAATAATTGAGCCATCGGGCCTTTGACTTCAGGCGTTTTGCTAGCCGCGGTGGTGGAAAACTGATCGGCACGATCTTCGGACAGGCAAACGTAAACAGCGGTATATTGCAACCGAACGTAATGATTCCTGTCAGCCAGTTCATTCGCTCAAAAGCAGACAACTCCTGTCGAGGCCAACGCTGGCTGTCCCAGACATAATTTGACAGGATATGACCGCCGAAAGAATGTGCCAAAACAACCATTGGCACCGGGTGGCTACCCAGCTGATCGTGATAAAGCGAAGCGATGTTCTGCTGAATTCGTTTATGAACGACGCGGTAGACTCTTAACTCATCAGAAGAAGCTCGTCCGGCCGACAACTGGCGATAGCCTGTGGCATCTCCCAGCACCGTAACCACCAGTTCGCGCAGTCGGTGCGCTCTCAACGATGCGGTGTCCAGACTTCGTTTGAGGTAGGCTTTCTCTGCAGGCGCGAGGATGTCATCCCAGTAGACCGGCTGCCAAGCGATTGCATCCGGTTCATACCCTTGTACGACCAGCTGCCGTTCAATGTTACGCATCATGCGGGCGGCATAATCGGGTCGCTGACGACCGATGCCGTGGATCATCACTACTGCGAGTTGCTTAGGCATGTCTCGATCAATCTGAGGTGTGAGGCAACATCTTTACAGGCTCTCGAGATACAAGTATAAAGTCAGCGGTTATCCAGTTGAATTAGATGCCGATCGGTGGCCCTTGTCAGTCGACGCAGCCACAACTGCAGCGAGTGCTTGCGCTGTTGATTTAATCACTTTGATACGACGCTGACCGAACAAATACCGTGAACGCACCGAACCAAATACCTTACCGAATACTCGTCACCAAGGTCGGTCTGGATGGCCACGATCGGGGTAGCCGCATCGTCGCTGCATATTTGCGCGATGCCGGCATGGAAGTCATCTATACACCCCCTTGGCAGTCTCTCGACGCCGTAGTACGGCTGGCCGGTGATGAAGATGTTGACCTTGTCGGAATAAGTTCTTTATCGACCGACCACCTCATTATTCCAGATCTCATGTCCCGACTCACTGCTGCGGACTTGACCCATGTACGAGTCGTGGTCGGAGGCATCGTCCCTGATGAGGAATACCCGCTGCTACTCGAATCTGGAGTCAGCGCCATACTGGGCCCGGGAACAGACCGGGGCACAATCGTTGAACAAATCAGCGGCTTCGCTGCAGCCGCCCGCCACGAACGAGACACCGAGTTTATATAGGAGGAGCAGTCATGCGTCGGCGCACAAACCCTGCCTCAACTGATCTCTATGATCAAGCCCACGCTCAGTGGGAGAAGGAATACGATCAAAACATACACAGCAAAGTCCCGGTGCAAAACCGTTCCGGCATCCCGATCCAACCCCTGTATGGGCCAACCCGAGATAGCGCTGAAAACTACCTTGAGGCCCTGGGCTTCCCCGGCCAGGTACCTTATACCCGGGGCATCTATACAACGATGCATCGAGGCAAGACCTGGAGCCAGCGTCAGTTAATCGGACAGGGGACGCCAGATGAGTACAACAAACGGGTCTTGCAATTGATTGATGCCGGTACAACCGCGATCAGCCTTATCCCCTGCAATTCTGTCTACCGTGGGAACGACTGCGACGATGTGCCTTTGCCGCTTTTGGGTACCTGCGGCACAGTGATCAACACAGCGGACCACATGGATTCGGCTTTGAAGGGTGTGGACATTGGTTCAATTTCAACTGCCATGAACGACCCCTCACCATTTACCCTGCTGTCGTTCGTGCTCAATACTGCCGATCGACGCAGTATTTCCTGGCAACATATCTCTGGCACCTCTAACCAAAGCGATTTCCTTTCACACTTTGTTGCAAACCACATGTTTTTCAGGTTGTCGCTAGAAGGCGCCAGACGAATTTTGGTCGACCACATCGCTTTCTGCCGTCAACGGATTCCCCACTGGAACCCATTATCAGTGGTTGGGCAGCATATGCAGCAAGCTGGTGCCACACCGGCCCAAGCTATGGGTTTCACCCTGTCATCAGCCTTGCAGTACGGCAGAGACTGTCTTGAGCATGGTATGGATCCTGACGATTTCCTACCCCGATTCACCTTTTTCTTTGATATCTCAATGAGTCTTTTTGAAGAAGTGGCAAAGTTTCGCGCGGGGCGGCGAATCTGGGCTAATCTGACGCAGAACGAGCTGGGTGCAAAAACCGCCCATGCTCGGCGCTTTAAGTTTCACGGCCAGACTTCAGGAGCAGACCTGACGCGTCAGCAACCACTCAATAATATCACTCGCGTCTCTACCCAAGCTATCGCTGGCATCCTGGGTGGATTGCAGTCGTTACACACAGATGCCTATGATGAAGTGAGCAATGTCCCCAACGAACACCCGGCACGTATTGCAGTTGCAACCCAGAATATCCTCCGCGAGGAGGCCGGCCTGTGCGACGTAATCGACCCACTCGGTGGTTCATGGTACGTCGAAGACCTCACAGACCAGATGGAAAAAAAGATCCTTAATGTCATGGCTGTGGTGGAAAACGAGGGGGGTATGTTCAAGGCCGTCGAATCGGGATTGGTTCAGCGCATAATCGGGGAATCGGCTCTCAACTGGCAAAGTCGCGTTGACAGCGGCGAGCAGAAAATTATCGGTGTCAACTGCTACCGCACGCCGCCTGCTGAAGACCAGCAAACGGTGACCCCGACCGTACGACCTGCTGCAGAGAAGATGCGTGCCCAAGTAGAACAGTTACGTCGCTTCAAAAACGAGCGCAGCCAGGCAGACGTCAAACGCACCCTGGCCGAACTGAGCCGCGCTGCCAACTCGAAAAACGACAATGTGTTTAGCAAAGTGGTCGAGGCGACAGCCGCCGGCGTTACCCATGGAGAAGTTGTCGGCTGTCTGCGGCAGGAACTTGGATTTGGTCATCCGCTTATAGTTGACTGAATTTGGACGTCCTGGAATCAAAACCAAGATCACTGATCCGCGCGCTGAAAGCCGGTGACCGTCGCGCAATTGGCCGGGCGATCACCCTCGCCGAAACCGATCAGGCCCGGATCACCGGCCTGTGCCAGGAAATCGGGCCGCACACCGGCCACGCGCAGATCATCGGTATCACCGGACCACCAGGATCGGGTAAATCCACGCTCATCGACGGGCTGATTTCCACGCTAAGGAGACTTTCACACACTGTCGCCGTTGTTGCTGTGGATCCGTCGAGTCCGATCAGCGGTGGCGCAATTCTGGGTGATCGACTGCGTATGCACAGTCACAATGCTGATGATGGCGTATTTATTCGATCGCTTTCCACGCGAGGTCATCTCGGAGGCCTTACTCCCGCCGTTCACAGCATCATCGATATTCTTGAATTCGCAGGCTTTGGCCGCATCATCCTGGAAACTGTAGGTACTGGCCAGTCTGAAATCGAGATCGCTGAAATAGCGCAGACCATAGTCGTTCTGTGTGCGCCGGGAATGGGAGACCATGTCCAGACACTGAAAGCTGGAGTGCTTGAGATAGCTGACATTCTGGTCGTCAACAAAGCAGACCTGGCAGGTGCCGATCTAACGGTTCAACAACTCAAGGCGATGCTGGCGCTTCGACCGCCTGTGCACGGCCAGGTGCCGGTTTTGCAGACGACAGCAACGACTGTCAGCGGACTCGATGAGTTGGTGGACGCGATCGTTTATCATGGAGTAAAAGACGGTGGGGATAGCACCAGGCGACGGCGAGAGCGTACTCGCCGCCTGCTGGCGAGCCGGGCCGGCGCCCTGCTGCAGGAGCGGCTGCTGCGACACGGCGACGGTAACCTCGACGCGATCTGCGACACCCTCGAGCGCGGTGAACGCTCCCTCGAGGACAGCGCCCGCGACGTACTCAAGCTGAAATACACCTGATCGACCAACCAACCTGCCCAAGTCAACAACTGCGAACGTTTCTCGCCCCAGTCAATTGGTTAGAATCTCCAACTTTCATGCGATAGGATTCTCTGTCCTTTGAACCTGAATCTGTACAGCTTCCCCAGACGCTTTCCCCGCTTGGATGTTCGATGCTGACTATGTTTGCGCCAATTGGGACCGGCCGGGGATTTGCGCAGAGGAATTGGTAAAAAGGTGCGCCAACGCAGCTGCGAGAAATTTTTGGAACTTAATTAGGAAAACCTGAATGATACTGAATGCCACGAGGCCACGATGAGCGGCCCGCTCACTGGAATTCGCGTGTTCGATCTGACGCGCGTTTTGGCAGGACCGAGTTGCACACAGATCTTGGGCGATCTCGGCGCCGATATCATCAAGATCGAACGGCCCGAAGTTGGCGACGATACTCGAAAATACGGCCCCCCGTTTGTACTTGACGTAGATGGAATCGAAACCACCGAAAGCGGCTATTACCTCTCTGCCAACCGCAACAAACGCTCGGTAACATTGAACCTCACCAGTGCCCAGGGCCAGTCCTTGGCCAAGCGAATGATCAACCAATGCCAAGTCCTAGCTGAAAATTTCAAGGTCGGAAATCTCGCCAAATTCGGCCTCGATTACGCGAGCCTCAAGACCGACAATCCAGGACTCGTTTATTGCTCAATCACCGGATTTGGTCAAACTGGGCCTAAGGCCAAACGACCCGGATATGATTTCATGGCACAAGGCCTGGGCGGCATCATGAGCATTACCGGGCCACCTGGCGGAGAGCCACATCGCGTTGGCATCCCCATTGCTGATTTGACGGCGGGCCTCTGGGCAACCCTATCCATCAATGCGGCACTACGACACCGCGAAGTGACTGGAGAAGGCCAGCATCTGGATATCAGCCTGTTGGATACCCAGGTGTCTTTGTTATCGATCCAGGGCCTGAATTACCTTACTTCGGGGGAAGTGCCAGGACTACTGGGCAACGCACACCCAAATATTGTGCCTTATCAGGTTTTCCCTACTGCCGACGGTAACATCATCGTAGCTGTTGGCAATGACGACCAGTTCAAACGATATTGCGAGTTTGCTGGCGTACCCGAGCTGATCAATGATGAACGTTTTGCCACCAATAAAGCGCGCGTGCAAAACCGTGAAGCACTCACCCAAATCCTCAACGAGGTGATGCAGCAAAAACCATCGGCTTATTGGCTGAAAGAGTTGGAGAACAATAAAATCACCTGCGGCCCCATCAACAACATCGACCAGGTTTTCGCCGATGCCCAAGTCATAGCCCGTGACATGCGAATCGAAATGGACCATCCCGCCGCCGGCGAACCGGTCAGTCTGATTGGCAGCCCATCGAAAATGTCGGTAACGGAGGTATCCTATCGGCACGCACCACCCATGCTAGGCCAGCACACCGAGGAGGTGCTTGAGGAACTATTAGGCCTCGATACCGCCGAGTGCGATCGGCTCCGCGAACAGGGCGTGATTTAGGGCAATTCTTAATAGTGCTTTTTTAAAGGGTCAAACTTTGATAGGGCAAGTAAAACCATAGCGGCAACATGCACAATGCCGAATAACCTAGGCTAGTGCGACGACTTAAGTGCTTTTGCGATATTGTTATGACTGCTCCTGTAGTTCGTGCATCTTGCGCGTCACGTGCCGATTTAACCGGCCGCACCTTCAGGTCTCTTTCCAAGATAGGCGAGAGATCTGCACAATGGCCGTAAGGCCCGACCAGGTCCGTGTCGACCGAAATGATCTCGCCGAAGCCCTAAACATAATCAAAACACTCGCTGTACCAGGGGCTGGTGTGTACCGGCGGTACCTAGCCGGGTCACCAGCCACTCACTGTCCGACCGAAGGATCCGGCCTATCCAGTGGGCAACGGCCAAGGTCGAGCATCGACAGTGTGGCCTGCTTAGAGCTCGGTGTACTTGGCGGTCAGGCCCCGGGCCTTCTCGATCGGGTACTTGCGGCGGTTCTGTTTCATCTTATTGACCGTCGCCTGTTCCAGATCAATTCCCAAACGCCGGGCCACCATCAAGGTATAGATCAGAATATCGGCTAACTCTTCGCCAACCGCCTGACACTGATCGTCAGACAAGTCTTCGCTCTGGTCAGCCGTCAACCACTGAAAATGTTCTACAAGTTCAGCTGCTTCAACACTCAAGGCCATCGAAAGGTTCTTGGGTGAGTGAAACTGGTGCCAGTCTCGTGCCGAGACAAAAGCTTCGATATCACTACTGAGTTGCTGAAGAAAGGTATCCACCGTTATTTTCCTTTACCTGTGGGTAAACTGGCCCCGCTGCGCAGAAACAGCAAAACCAGCAGGCGGGATTCACAACCGGTTTTGCAATATGACGCACGGCCAAAACCTTCATTTAAACAGATAAGACCTGCCGTGGCATTACCTGGGCTGGTCCAGATTTGGCACATAGCTGCGCCAGATGCGATGATAATCTGGATCACTCGCCCTGACACGAGCGTCACACTAGAATAGGCCGCCACTAAAATCAGAGATTTCATTTTATGCAATGGATCTGAACTGTGATTACAATCGGAGAAAACTTATGAGTGAATGCCCCGTATGCGGTGCCCAGATTACGCTGGCAACCGATACTGTCGTCGGAGAACTATTGGAGTGTCCCGACTGTGGCTCTGAACTGGAAGTCACTGAACTCAATCCACCAACACTCGCTGAAGCACCAGAGACCGAGGAGGACTGGGGAGAATGAGAGTAGGCTTCCTTCACTCGCTGATCAGGAAGGAGGAAAAACTTCTGATTGACGAGTTCAGGCAACGGAATGTCACGCCCATAATGCTTGATGATCGAAAACTGACTTTTGACCTTGAGTCGATCCCCGATATTGATATTGTCGTAGAACGCTGTATCAATCATTCCCGCGCTATGCATGGACTGCGGCTTTTCGAGAGCCTCGGTATTCGCTGTATTAATTCATCCGAAGTTGCTCGGGTATGCGGTGATAAGATTCTGACCTCTCTTGCGTTAAAAGAAGCTGGTCTGGCCCAACCATCGGTTCGCGTTGCTTTTACTGAAGATTCAGCGCTGGTGGCAATAGAGGAACTGGGGTACCCGGTAGTACTAAAACCTGCGGTCGGCTCATGGGGCCGCTTGTTAGCCAAAGTCAATGACCGCGAGTCTGCCGAATCGATCCTCGAACACAAAACAGTTCTTGGCAGCTACCATCACTCGATTTTCTACATCCAGAAATACGTCGAGAAACAAGGTAGGGATATACGCAGTTTCGTGGTCGGCAACGACTGTATTGCGGCGATCTATCGCAGTTCGTCTCATTGGATCACCAATACAGCGCGAGGTGCCGTCGCAACCAATTGCCCGGTAACCGACGAGATCGCATCGCTTTCGGTCGCTGCGGCATATGCAGTAGGCGGCGGCGTGCTTGCTGTCGACCTCTTTGAATCAACAGAAGGCCTGCTGGTCAATGAAGTCAACTACACTATGGAATTCAGGAATAGCATTGAATCTACGGGAGTTAATATTCCCGGCCGTGTTGTCGAATATGTACTGGAACAACTAAGGTGATTCGCGTATCCATTGTCGGAGGTTCTGGCTACACCGGTGGCGAATTGTTGCGGCTGCTACTGTTTCACTCCGAAAGCACAGTGCAGCAGGTCACCTCAGAACGATCTGCTGGAAAGTTTGTTCATAATGCCCATCCCAATCTGCGCGGCATAACTCGGCTGAAGTTCTGTGCAGTGAATGAACTTGAGTCATGTGATCTGTTGTTTCTCTGTCTGCCGCATGGAGAAATCATGGCCAGCATAGACCGTTTTCAGACACTGGCTCCGCGACTGATTGACCTCAGTGCTGATTTCAGGCTGACCGATGCTGAAAGCTATATGCGATGGTATGGCCGGCCACATTTACGCCCTGACCTACTTGGCACTTTTGCTTATGGCGTGCCGGAATTCAACCGTGAAAACATCATGCAGGCAGATCAGGTCGCCTGCGCCGGTTGCAACGCCACTGCCAGTACGCTGGCTGTACGTCCACTCGTGCGGCGCAATTTGGTTGAGTCTGTTGTCATCGAAGTCAAAGCGGGCTCTAGTGAAGGCGGTAATACAGGGAGCGATGCTTCACACCACCCGGAGCGCAGTGGGGCGGTGCGATCCTACCAACCTACGGGCCACCGACATGTGGGCGAAATGAAACAGGTGCTCGGTGATATCGCAATACATTTTTCTGCAACCTCTATCGAGATGGTGCGCGGTATCCTTGCGACCTGCCATGTCTTTTTGAACGATGATTTGGACGAAAAAGCAGTATGGAAAATATACCGCGAGGACTATTCAGAGGAACCTTTTATACGGATCGTTAAAGAACGCAGTGGCATCCATCGCTATCCAGAACCCAAACTCCTGGCAGGTACCAACTACTGCGATATCGGGTTCGAGCGGGATGCCTCGTCCAACAGACTGGTGGTCATCAGCGCTATCGACAACTTGATGAAGGGCGCCGCTGGACAGGCCATACAGTGTTTCAACCTTATGCATGGATTTGACGAGACCTGTGGCCTCGAATTTCCGGGCCTGCATCCTATCTGACAACCTGCCGATGTGTCGTTTACTGTGGGTGCATGCTGCACAACCTTTCCGGATTTCCGACCACCTGCTGCATTTCGCTGCATTGTCACGCGACAGCTCAGAATATCAGGGACACGGCTGGGGTTGTGCCTGGCTTCAAGACAATCAGTGGCAAATCTACCGGAATATCTCACCCATCTGGCAGGATGACATCTCACAATTCGGCGCCACTACTCTGCTTGTCGCTCATGCCCGAAGCGCTTTTCGAGATGAGGGAATTGCGGTTGAAAATAACATGCCGTTTTTCGACGGTAAGCGGGTATTTGTATTCAACGGTCAACTCCACGGTGTGCGGATCAAGGAGGAAGGTCGCATCGGCGCGGAAAAGATCTTCAACTACGTCAAACGATTTGACCATGGTGATCGACTCAAGGCCCTGACCAGAGGCACTGCGATCATCGAAAAAAGAACCCGCTACGTGCGTGCCATGAATTTGATTATTGCCGATACAACGTCTTCGCACCTCGCCACCTTGTACAATGAAAATCAGGCATACTTTCAGATGTACCGTGGACAGGAAGGAACGGCCGACATTGTCTGCTCCGAACCCTACCCCGGCAGGATCCGGTGGCAACCTATTAGTAACCGCAGCATCTTGACACTTTAAACATGTTGATTATCAAAGTCGGTGGTGGCGCCGATATCAATATTCCAGGCGTCGTGAACGATCTTGCCGCGTTAGATGACCCGTTTGTTGTGATACTTGGAGCCAACGCACTGCGCGACAGTATCGGCGAACGTCTGGCGATGACCAAACAGGAGCTGACTTCACTGTCTGGCTATACCAGTGTTTATTCTGACGAGTCAGCCATAGACCTCATCATGATGACCTATGCTGGCCTTCGCAACCGTCGTTTTGTCGAGCTTTGCCAACGCCAAGGTGTCAACGCGATCGGCCTCAGTGGTCTGGATGGCCGCCTCGTTCAGGGCGAAAGAAATCGCGGTATTCGAGTTCGGGAGGGGGGCAAAACAATCCTTAAGCGGGATTTTTCTGGCAAACCCCGTTCCGCAAATACCACCCTGCTGGAACTGTTGCTGAAACACGAATACCGCCCCGTGATCAGCATACCCATCATCGACGAACAAGGCCATGCCATCAACTCTGAAAACGATGACATCGTAAATGTTCTGCAGAAAGGGCTCAATGCGACCAGAATTCTGCAGTTGATTGAGGCCCCCGGCTTTCTTGATAATCGGAAAGATCCGTCGAGTCTGGTACCCCAGATGAGTCAAGCAGAGTTGGCGCAGCGCGAACAGCAGGTAGAAGGCCGTATGAAACGTAAAATGCTGGCTTTACGCACCCTCTTCACCGCTGGTGCAGCAGAGGTGGTTATCGCAGACGGCCGAGTAGAACACCCCGTTCGGGATGCACTGGCAGGCTGTGGAACGATAATTCGATGAACGGTAGAGATTACGAAGAACGCTTCGCTTTACCGGTCTATCCCCGGCGGGGTGTGACCATCGTTCGGGGTGAAGGTGCCTTGTTATGGGATGATCAGGGAAATGAGTATCTGGACTGTACGGCTGGTGTAGGTGTTGCCAACATTGGTCACGCCAATCCAGCCGTAGCGACTGCTCTTGCGCACCAGGCAGAAAGCCTGATCACCTGCCCAGGTATATTTTTCAATAACACGCGCGGGCAGTTGATGAAAAAACTGGTCGAGATTACACCGCCCGGTCTGGAGCGCGTGTTTCTCTGCAACTCTGGCACGGAAAGCATTGAAGCGGCGATCAAGTTTGCACGAAAAACGACCGGGCGCAGCGGGCTGGTAACGGCGATGCGCGGATTTCACGGACGCACGCTGGGCGCACTCAGTGCAACATTTAAATACCGTGACGCGTTTGAACCTTTGCTACCGAACTGCAGCTTTGTTCCCCTTAACAACATCGATAAGTTAGACGCAGCCATCGATGACAATACCGCGGCCATCATTTTGGAACCTGTTCAGGGTGAGGGTGGTGTCCGTCCAGCCAACGCAGATTACCTGGCAGCGGCTCGTCAGTTATGCGATGACCGGGGGGTGCTTCTCATCATTGACGAAGTGCAGACCGGCTTCTGTCGTACTGGTGCTTTCTTTGCCTGCCAGCATCATGACCTTTCGCCGGACATGCTGTGCCTGGCCAAAGGGATTGCTGGTGGCGTCCCCATGGGTGCTGTCGTGTGCTCTGCGCGTGTCGATCCCGGCATAGGTGCTCATGGCTCGACCTTCGGTGGTAACCCCTTGGCCTGCGCCGCAGCACTCGCCGCCATTGAATTCATGCAGACCCAGCAACTGGCAGAACAAGCCAGGGTACGGGGTAATTATTTTGCCAGCCAGTTTGGCGCTCACCTGCCGGAACGGGTCAGAGATGTACGCCAGATCGGCCTGATGATCGGTATTGAACTCAAGGAAAAGGCCACTCCCTATCTGCAGGCCCTGCTGGACCAGGGCATACTGGCGCTGCCAGCCGGACCTACCGTGATCCGGCTGCTGCCGCCGCTGGTCATCACTGAAGCACAGCTCGACACGGTGATCGATAAGCTGCGCTTGGTACTCGCCTAACCCGTTTCGATCATCCCCCGGCTTTCAGATCCGATAATGTTCGGCTGGGTGTGATTGCCTCAGGATCGACAATCAGTTCTATCAGCGCGGGACCTGAAATTTCGAGCCCACGCCGCAGGGCCGGTAGAAATGCCGCGGTTTCCTCAACTCGTTCTGCATGAGCACCGTAGGCCTGGGCCAGCGCACAAAAATCAGGGTTAACAAGTTTCGTACCGATGACTCGGCCGGAGAACTGCCGTTCCTGATGCATCCGAATCGTACCGAACATCCCGTTGGTAACAACGACAATCACCACAGAAAGCCGGTACTGTACAGCGGTTGCAAGCTCCCCTGAAAACGAAACCCGGCCACGACACGAAGATTCCAGTCTTTTGAGAACTGCTGAATTTTCTCTCTCGCGTCCGGCTGCCAACCCCGTCCGCCAATGATCATGATCGGCTTTCGGGCAGCTTTAAGCCTTTATTCGAACTCCGCAACAGCTGCCGCGGCCGGCGCCGATTCCACACGCCGAAACGATGCGACAGGCTGATCAGCCGTTGTATCCCGCAGCATGTCTTCCGGTAAGGCGATCACAACCGGTCCGGCACGACCGTTAACAGTTGCATGAAAAGCACGGCTAACTACTTCTGGAATCCGATCCATATCTTCAATCTGTTCTACCGCTTGGCGGCATGTCCAAACATCGCTTTGTAATCTACTTCTTGAAATGCTTCACGCCCAATTGTGCCACGCTCAATCTGACCAACGAACATCACCAGAGGTGTCGAGTCCTAAGAAGCGATGTGGATACCTACTGCCGCGTTACTCGCCCCAGGCCCACGGCTGACAAAACACACCCGGGGCGGTGGGTGAGTTTGCCGTAGGCATCTGCCATCATCGCCGCACCACCTTCTTGTCTGCAGATGATGGTGCGAATCGACTCCACACTATGCAAACCATCGAGTGCCGATAGAAAACTTTCTCCTGGCACACAGAAAACATGATCTGTACCCTGTTGCTGTAGGGACTCAATCAATAATTAACCGCCAGTTTTGTTTATTTCCATGCCGCTATCTCCCGGCACGATAAACAAAAAACTAGAAAATATCCGTCAAGCAAGACAATGGTTACACTCAGTTTGTCCGGGCCAATGGCGCTTCTGCGTATGTGTTTCACTTTTGTGTGCTCAGGGTCGTGTTGAGACTTTTAGCCACAAAGTCTTAAACCCCATCTGCTCGAGTTTGCGATTCGCTTTTTCCAACTGTCCCATGGTCCTGAACGGACCGACCTGCACGCGAAAAATCTGTCCTTGACCTTGAATATTGACCCTCTGTATCGCTGGTTCAAAGCGGGTGATTGCCAGTCGGGCCTTCATTTTCTCCGCGATTGACTGTTTGCTGTAAGACCCCACCTGGAGCATGTAATATCCATCGGTATCCTGGATCTTGACTGATTTCTTGACAGGCTCTTTGCTGGTTTGTGTTCGCGGCGCGGTCTCTTCGACAGACACAACTCGTTCGACATCTGGCAGCACCGTGTAAAATTCAAAGCTAGCGCGAACAGGATCGGTTGACGGGGCTATCTTGCTGGCCGTATTGGCAACCTCACCCTCCTGCGACTCTGTAAACAATTGTTTCAGTCCAGCACCTATTCGGTCCGGATCGCCACTTTTCATGCCGTTGTACATAATGGTCCCCGCCCAACCACCCACCAGGCCCACAGCCAGTGTAAACATCAGCGACACTATTTGTCCTGGCCGTAATCTTACGTTCCTTCGGCGCCAGGGGAACATCTGTTCACATACTTGTCGGTGCCGATACACCGAGTAGACCGAGCGCGTTAGCCAATACGACTCGGGTGGCGTCTATCAGCGATAATCTGGCGTTTCGCAGAGGTGCATCAGCAGCTATAAAAGGATGTGCGTTGTAATAGGTGTGGAATTCGTTGGCGAGATCGCGAACGTAATACGCAACGAGGTGAGGTTCGTAGCTGCGTGCGGCAGTTTCGACAACTTCTGGATAGCGTGACAGTTCACGCAACAATCCCAGTTCGCGTTCTTCCGTCAACAAACCAAAGTCAGGATCATCAAGGTCTACAGCTATGTCTTTTTCGAGCAGCTGCTTGAAAACGCTGCAGATCCGCGCATGGGCGTACTGTACATAGTACACCGGGTTATCGCTGGACTGGGACTTTGCCAGATCCAGGTCGAAGTCCATATGCTGTTCAGGTTTACGCAGGGCATAAAAAAAGCGGGCCGCATCGATACCGACTTCCTGGCGTAATTCACGCAGCGTTACAAACTGCCCACTGCGCGTTGACATAGAGACCTTTTTACCGCTGCGGTACAGTACGGCGAACTGCACCGTTAATACTGTGAGCGCATCCGGCTCTTGGCCTAATCCTGCGATCGAAGCCTTGACCCGCTCGATATAACCATGATGATCCGCGCCCCAAATGTTGATGGCATGATCAAAACCACGTTCAAACTTGTCCAGGTGATAGGCAATGTCAGTTGCAAAATAAGTGTGGTTTCCGTTGGCCCGGATTACAACGCGATCTTTTTCGTCGCCGTAGTCAGTTGTGCGCAACCACAATGCACCATCTTTTTCATACATCAGACCGTTTTCGGTCAACTTCTCCACGACCCGTGCAACTGCATTTCCTGTGACCAGAGTGTTTTCCGAGAACCAGTGATCAAAAGTTACTCCAAACTGTGAGAGGTCTTCACGAATGTCATCGACCAGTGTATCTCTGGCCAAATCGTGTATCCGAGTAAAGCATTCCTTACCGAGTAAGGTTTTTGCGCGCGAAATCAGTGTATCGAGCAATTGATCACCGTCTGTGGGCAAAGAACCGATGATGGCGTCTAACGGCTGTCTCAAATCCTCCCCCAGATCGCGATGCAGGCTCGCTGCAATATCGAAAACGTAATCTCCCTGGTAAGCGTTAGCAGGAAATTCGAATTCTTCGCCACACAGTTCCAGGTAACGTAAGAACACACTGACCGCCAGGATATCCATCTGACGCCCGGCATCATTGATGTAGTACTCACTCGCGGCATCGTACCCGGATGCTCTGAGTACCCGAACCAGCGCATCGCCATAGGCGGCACCCCGACCATGTCCCACGTGAAGTGGGCCAGTCGGATTGGAGGACACGAACTCCACCAGAATTCGTTTTTGCTCTCCGGCGTCGCAACAACCGTAGTTATCCCCGGCTTTTCGGATCACAGGGATCAGTTTATAGAACGCATCATGGGTCAGAAAGATATTGATGAAACCCGGTCCAGCCACCTCGGTCCTGTCGATCAATGTGTTCTCCGGCAAGCGGGAGCGCAGCAAACTGGCCAGATCGCGTGGTTTCATTCGGGCGGATTTGGCCAATGTCATCGCAATGTTGCAGGCAAAATCGCCGTGATCTCGCTGCCGCGTTCGTTCGATGTGAACATCGGCTGGCACGTCTACACAGATTACGCCTTCCTCGATCAGAGCTGAAACGGAAATTTTCAGCAGATCGCTGAGTTGCTGGCGCATTATGGTTTTAGGATCTTGGGCGGTAATGTTGATCGACAGTGTTCAGGTCACACATCGCGAGATGTGCCGGAACTCTGTGTACAGGGATTCTAACCCCAGAACGCCAGCGACTTAAACGCTGCGTCCTGTAGTACCCTTACCCATGCTTAACTGTGCTCATGCACGAATCAGGTCGCCGTCGGGAATTCGCCAACCATGAACCACTTACAACTTAGTTCACTCAATCTGTTCTCAAGTCAGACCACCGACCGCGCGCCGGAGCAGCGCAATACCGAAACAACATTGGCCTGTCTGATCAACAGCGAATCCAGTCGTTTCTTACCGGTCTCGGGCGGGAATGTGTTTGTCCGGCGGGAAGCGTCTGGCTACCGGGCAGCTTTACTGTCGTTGCGCGAATTCGAAAAAACCTTCGGCGTGCTTGATGAATATGTTTACCTGGGGCGCGAATTTGATCGGCATTATTTTGCAGCCATAGTCGAAGAAAACTCCTCTGAGTATGGAGAATTCGCCGACCTCCGGACTTTTGCCGCATTACTGGACGAGCGTCATGCTGCACTTTTGAGTTATGCCCGAGCCATCGTCAATTGGCGACGGACTCAGGCTTTTTGCGGTTCGTGTGGTGCCCGAACGGTAGCCCGTTTCGGTGGGCATATGCTCCAATGCACTGCACCGCAGTGTACCCGTCAACACTATCCGCGGACCGATCCGGCGATTATCGTGCTTGTTGAGCTCGGTGATGAAGCACTTTTCGGTCGCAAAAGCGAATGGCCAGAGAACCGCTATTCCACCATCGCTGGATTTGTGGAACCAGGTGAAAGTGCAGAACAGGCAGTCATCAGGGAGGTCGCTGAAGAAACGGGAATACAGGTTGAAAGCGCACATTATCATTCATCGCAACCGTGGCCATTCCCAGGTACGCTGATGCTCGGATACCAGGCGCAGGCTGCTAGTCGTTCGATTTCCTTAAATGATAAAGAACTTGAAGACGCACGCTGGCTGAGTCGCAAACAAATCAGCGAAGGATTGGCAACGGGGCAATTTCAGCTGCCGACGGACATTTCCATTTCGTTTCGGCTGATTGAAGATTGGTACAACAAAAAAGACGGGGCATCACTGAGAACATTACGAGATCACCATCAGTAAAGATAGGTAATTAATGTTTGCGTTCAGGGGCAACACCGTTACAATGGGCGCTAGGGAAGCACCGTGTGTTTGCTTTCTGATCTTGAAGTAACCCTGTTTGGAGGAGTTATGTCGGAACGACATGTAGGTAGCAAGGGCTATGGTTTCATAGCGCAGGAAAACGGAGACGATGTTTTCGTTCACTACCGCGAGATCCGGGGTGAAGGTTTCAAGACGTTGACCGAAGGTCAGCGCGTTGAATTCAGCCTTACCACCCGGGATAAGGGCCCAGCCGCTGAAGACGTAGCACCAGCGGACTGACCAGTTGTCAGCCGACCATTCCGGTCGGCCGGCTGTTCCCCGTCGCGATCTGGTTTCTTATTGCCGTGCGCAAGCACGGTAACGGCTGCTCTCGTCCGCGTGAAAAGGGTTGACCGTGGAAGCTTCTGCCGGGCTTGTTCCTGATCAGTGGACTGGCCTTGGTGATTGCTGTCTGTGTGACGGTCACCCTGGCTTTGACCGAGTCCGATGACGACATTCAGATCCTCTCGTTTTCAGCCCCGTTGATGGCGATAATCTCTGCGTAACCTTTGGCAATCCTAGCTGTTGTAGTAGCGCAGGTCAGGTTAATCAAAATCTCTTGACGATAGCGGCCGGAGTGTCGTCAATCTTGCACTGAGTACATCACTGTACCTGTTGGTCATTATGTTTTTGATGTTCGTACTCGTCGGCTTCATCTTAACTATGGCACTGATGGTTACTCACATCACTTTTATCCTGCTGAGCAGTGCGCGGGTTTATCGAAAGTTGCCAATGCAGTATCTATTGTGATTTAACTTTTTCAATTGAGTGTTTTCAGTACCTGACGCACAGTTTCTAGCGTCCGATCAATCTCTAAATCCCCATGAGCTGATGAGATAAAACCGGCTTCAAACGCCGAAGGTGCCAGGTAGATGCCCGCTTCAAGCATGCCATGAAAGAAGCGACCAAATCGATCGGTGTCGCACGCCATGACATCAGCGAAACTGCTCACTGTATCTGCTTCGGTAAAGAACAACCCAAACATAGCGCCCACATGGTTGGTGGCCAATGGGATGTCCGTGTCTGAGGCGGCGCTGTGCAGACCTTCAATGAGTTTGTCGAGTCGCCCCGCGAGGCGTTCATAAAACCCTGCTTCAAGCACCTGTTGCAGAGTGGCTATCCCCGCAGCCATTGCCAACGGGTTCCCGGAAAGAGTTCCAGCCTGGTATACCGCTCCCTGAGGTGCCAAGTGGGCCATGATTTCGGCGCGCCCACCGAAAGCCCCAACCGGTAATCCACCCCCAACCACCTTGCCCAGTGTGGTCAGGTCGGGAATGACGTTGTACAGCGCCTGGGCGCCTGCGGCGGCGACCCTGAATCCTGTCATAACCTCGTCAAATATGAGTACAGTGTCGTATTGATCACACAATGCTCTGAGGCCTCCAAGAAACCCAGATTTAGGTGGTACGCAATTCATATTCCCGGCAACAGGCTCAACAATCACCGCGGCCAACTGTTCCCCCACCTCGTCGAACACCGTTGTTACCTGTTCCAGGTTATTAAATTCCAGGGTCAGCGTATGCTCAGCCATCGCTGCAGGCACACCCGGCGAGGTTGGCACACCAAGTGTAAGGGCGCCTGACCCGGCTTTGACCAGCAGTCCGTCAGCGTGCCCGTGGTAGCAACCTTCAAACTTGATTATTTTGTCCCGGCCGGTAAAGCCACGGGCCAATCGGATAGCGCTCATTGTGGCTTCTGTACCTGAATTGACCATTCGCACCTGCTCGACGGATGCCACAGACGAGCAAATCAGTTCCGCCAACTCAGTCTCCATAGNNCCCCGCTGCCTCCCGTACGGCAGCCACCACCGTTGGGTCGGCATGACCCAAAATCATCGGTCCCCAGGAACACACATAATCGATGTATTCTTTCCCATCCGTATCATAAATATAGGCGCCGTGTGCGTGATCGATAAATACGGGTGTGCCCCCCACGGCTTTGTAAGCGCGAACAGGTGAATTCACACCACCCGGTATGACTTTCTTCGCGGCGTTAAACAACCGCTGATTGGTGTCTTTCATTCTGATGCTCCGGTGTTGAAGACTCTGCTTGTGTCAGAAACAATTGCGCCTGATCTGAGTGCGCCGAAAAAAAGCTTTCGGTTAGAATGCTCTACTTTGGCTTATAAGGTAAGAAACCCCTATGGAGTATAAGACGTGGATGTGTGTCATCTGCGGTTTCATTTACGATGAGGCTGAGGGTCTGCCGGAAGACGGCATCGATGCAGGTACGCGCTGGGAAGATATCCCCGATTCGTGGCAGTGCCCCGATTGTGATGCAACCAAGATCGACTTCGAAATGATCGAGATCTGACGATCGAATATCTGAGTGTCTATACAAAACTCTGCCCATAAGTATCTAGTTCATCGGCTGACAACACAAACACCACCGATTCGCCATTCGCTGACATAAGCCAGGTAAACGGTACCCTAGCCCAGGCATTTTCGACAGCCAGCGCCGCGCTACCGGCTTCTACCACCAGTAATCCCCGCTGAGTAAGGTGTGCCCGCGATTCTGCCAAAACCTGCCGAATTATCGTAAGCCCATCTACACCGCCACTGAATGCTATTTCTGGCTCGTGGCTATATTCAAGCGGCAGTTCATCGATCAGTTGGTCTGTAACATATGGGGGATTACAAAGAATCAAGTCGTACCGACGACCAGGCAACGCTGTAAACAGATCGGATTGGATCAGCCGGATTCGATCACTCACCGCGTGGCGACGAGCATTTATAGCCGCCACAGCCAATGCGTCCGTGGAAATGTCCACAGCATCAAATCTGGCCCGGTTCAGAACCAGGGCAAGTGCAACAGCGATACAACCACCCCCAGTGCACAAGTCGAGCACATTTTGCACACCGCTTGGATCAAGCCAGGGTTCAAAACATTCCGGTATCCACTCGCCAATGTGAGAACGCGGGACTATCGCGCGTTCATCGATGTAGAACTCGGTCTCCGCGAACCAGGCACTGTTGAGAATATAGGCCAATGGTTGTCGGCTGCGGGTCCTTTCCAAGACCAGTTTTTCAGTTTCAGCCAGCTGCTGTACTGACAATTCCTGTGTCCAGTCTCCATCGAATGTGCCGACATCAATGCCTGATGCTGCCATCACCAGCCAGGCGGCTTCATCACGCGCGTTGTCTGTACCATGCCCAAAATAAAGCTTCGCGCGCTGGAGCTGCTGTTCCACTTCGGCCACACAATCTGCCAGTTTCATTTGCCCACTGCCCCGGTCAGCCTAAAGCTCAACTGGCCAACTGATTGCGCAGTTCCTGAACTATTTCCTGGCTTGTCAGCCCCTGCAACAGTTTCTGGACCTTGCCATCCCGCCCAATCAGATAGGTTGTGGCTGTATGATCCACGGTGTAACCCGCAGCTGAACCCCCGGCTTCAACTTTCCGGTAACCCACAAAATAGAGTTTTGCCACTTCTGAGACCTGTTCCCCGGTGCCGGTTAGGCCAACAATCTTGTCGTGGAAAAATGCTGCGTAAGCGCTGGCCTTTTCCGGTGTATCCCGATTGGTGTCCACGCTGACAAAAATCCCTACCACCTGTTCAATCTCTGAGCTCGAAAGATCGTTGAAGGCAACCCGCATTTTTGCGAGTTCAGTCGGGCAAACATCTGGACAGAATGTATAGCCGAAAAACAACAAGACCACCTTCCCTTTGAAATCGGCCAGTGAGACCTCACCGTCCTTTGAGACCAACGTAAAGTTGCCACCGACCGTGGCGTAAGGGTTTGTGACTTCACGGTCCTGATATCCAACCCAACCAGAACGGCAATCATCAGTGACACCAGCAGTCGCGGTTTTCGCACCAGCACTCTGAGGTTCATGTGCGATACGTGAGTCGGCGCCAATCGGCGCCACAGTAGTTCCTACGATAACGCTCTGAAATCACACACACGCATCCTGTATCTGGCTGGGTAATACGGATCGAGCCTGGCTGCTTGGACATAGTCGCACCGGCTCTTGACCGCAACGTTCGAGCATGAAGGGATGGTTGATTACCAGTCGATAGCGTTTGCGCGCCATCGAGACCCAGCCCCGGACTGCTATCCTTGCCCGGTCCAGGCTGCAGGGTTTGTAGTCAAAGTGCCGGTTCCACTGCTGCCGTGGTACCAGCACAACAAATTTTTTGGCAAGAGCGAACACAAACCACTTTTCGGTGAGCTCCACGCGCTGGACTCGACCGTAGACAAATGTATACCCAGCTTTGGGTCTGATCATCTCAACCGAACTGGCACGGTAGTAGTCTATTGTCCACATTCCCTGGTTGTTCGCCCGGGCTGTTGTCTCAGCTGAGACATATTCATCCAAATGGCGCAAGTTGGGCGATATAGCAACTGCACTGGCGAGCCCTTTGAGGAGCAATTGTCGCTGAAGACTCTGGCCGGCACTGTTGTAAATATAGGCCAGGGTACGGCCATAGCGATCAAGCGGATCTTCAGCTTCTTCAAGTCCGACCAATTGGCCACCAATCAGGTCTCGTAATGTGCTCGATGCTTTTTTCGCAAGCGGCTCGGAAAGTCGTCCACCACGCCCCAGTTCCGGCGTGTTGATTCCGGCGAGACGTACTCTTTCTCCACTTTGGAGAACGATAGTATCCCCGTCAATTACATCACGAACAGCTTCATACCTGAGGTTCGCACCGACTTCAGTGCAGGTTGTGAACAGGACAAAAAATATTGAAAGAGCAGTTGTTGCTCTTGGTGTTTTCTGTGGAGAACCGCCGACCACCCTTGGTCTGGGGTTGTGGTGCTGGACAAAATACCTTGAATGGTCAGTCTTTGCGACCGTACTTTTGCTGAAACTTGCCCACCCGGCCAGCTGTGTCAATTATTTTCTGTTGACCTGTATAAAATGGATGACACGCGGAACAGATTTCAACGTGCAGATCCCGCCCCATGGTTGAGCGGGTTTCGAATGAGTTGCCACACTGGCAACTGACTTTAATCGCCTCGTAGGCGGGGTGAATATCGGCCTTCATGTCACGGGTCTCTAGTGCTTACTGCCTCTGTTTCAGCTGGTCGGGGACGCGCGATGATATGCTAATCGTCCGCCACCGGCAAGCCGGTTTATCGATTCATGGATTTAAAGAATTCCGCGTTGTTCTTGGTTGTAGAAATTCCACAGCCTCCAGGTCATCCATGGGGTGGAGTAGCTTCAGCAGCAACCAGATCTTCTGCAATTCTGTGGGGTCGGTCAGCAGCTCTTCCCGCCGCGTACCGGATCGGCTGATAATGATGGCTGGATACACGCGTTTGTCAGCGATCCGTCGGTCAAGATGTATCTCCATATTACCGGTACCCTTGAATTCCTCGTAAATCACATCGTCCATTTTGGACCCGGTATCTATCAGTGCAGTCGCGATGATCGTGAGGCTACCGCCCTCTTCGACATTGCGCGCCGCTCCAAAAAAGCGCTTGGGTTTCTGTAATGCATTGGCATCAATGCCCCCGGTAAGCACTTTGCCCGATGCCGGTTGCACCGTGTTATAGGCGCGAGCTAGCCTGGTGATTGAATCAAGAAGGATCACGACATCCTTTTTGTGTTCCACCAGTCTCTTTGCTTTTTCGATGACCATTTCAGCGACTTGCACATGGCGGGATGCGGGTTCATCGAAGGTCGAAGAAACAACTTCTCCTCTAACGGTACGTTCCATCTCCGTTACTTCTTCAGGACGTTCATCAATCAGTAACACCATCAGCACACAGTCCGGCTCCGACGCTGTGATGGCGTGCGCAATCTGTTGCAAGATGACGGTCTTGCCCGTCTTGGGTGCTGAAACTAACAACCCTCGCTGCCCTTTGCCGATGGGTGATACCAGGTCAATGACGCGAGCCGTGAGGTCCTCTGACGAACCGTTTTCCTGTTCCAGACGCATTCGCTCATCCGGATGTAGGGGTGTCAGGTTCTCAAATAGGATTTTGTTCTTTGCATCTTCGGGTGGCTGAAAATTAATGGTCTCAACCTTGAGTAGTGCGAAGTAACGCTCTGAGTCTTTTGGCGGTCTGATCAACCCGGAGACTGTGTCGCCGGTACGCAGAGCGAAGCGCCGGATCTGACTTGGTGAAACATAGATATCATCCGGTCCCGCCAGGTACGAACTGCTGGCAGAACGCAGAAATCCAAACCCGTCCTGCAGTATCTCAACCACTCCTTCACCCTTAATTTTTTCACCGCGCTTGGCTTGAGATTTCAGGATCGCAAAAATCTGATCCTGCTTACGCAGGCGACTCACATGCTCCAGTTTGAGAGACCGGGCAA
>JYMV01028911.1_pt2 | contig 34753 bp, 32 predicted proteins | sample 338911 | NCBI WGS metagenome assembly JYMV01 (sample SAMN03354496, study PRJNA234377) | hydrothermal vent metagenome | biome: Deep sea; feature: Hydrothermal plumes at the Eastern Lau Spreading Center, Western Pacific Ocean; material: Seawater | place: Tonga | collected 2009 | depth 2000 m m | reverse complement strand
CACTTATAAATCGTTTTCTGGCAGATATTAAAGATGGACGATATGATGGAGTACCTGAAATTGGAATAGAAACCAGTTCCCTTATCAATCAGCACTATCGTCAATATTTGGGTCTTCCAGAAGATACCGGAGGAATACTTGTAGAACGGGTAGTTCCACATTCATCTGCAGACGGTGTTCTTTTAATCGGAGATGTACTGACGAAAATTGAGGATTTGCAAATTGACGCAGCAGGAATGGTGCGTTACAGTGAGCAGCAAGTTACATTTTTTATTGAAGCAGAAAACCGACAAATCGGCGATTCCCTTCAACTGCAGGTTTGGCGAAAAGGCAAATTTATAAACCTGACACTCACACTCAAGGCACCGCCGTTTGGCTCAGAAATGCGAAACAGCTATGATGAGCTTCCAGAATACGTTATTTTTGGCGGGCTGGTTTTTATTGCCCTGAATCGAAATTACATCCATTCTCCGGGGAACATAACTCCACCGCTGGCTTATGAACACTGGTATCGTGAAATAGAACGACCGCGAACCCGTCACGAACAAGTAGTCATTGTTACACGTGTTCTGCCTTCTCCAGTCAATAGCGGCTACACCAATTTACACAATTTTATAGTAAGTAGTCTGAACGGTAAACCAGTCCGATCGCTGGCACATTTGGAGAAGATGCTAAAGAATATGCCTCCAGAAACAACCAATGTTGTCTTTGGAAGCGAATGGCATAAAATCCCTTTAGTTCTGAATTTTAAAGAAAGTCTTGAGCAGCATAATTCAGTTCTCAAACGTTACGGAATTATTGACGGTTCCCGTATTTATGCCGACAAAAACAAGGATTCTCAGTGAAACAAAATAATTTTCTTTATACCCTTTTGAAATGGCCCATAACTGCTACGGTTTTTCTTTTTACTTCAGTATTACAGGCTGATCCTCCGGAAATAAAACCATGGTTTCAACAGGCCGTTCTCCTGAAATCTTATCAGCAGTCTTTTGACTGGCGCACTCCGTGGGAAAAACGCGAAATCCGGACACAATCCGGAATGGCCCTGGTTGTACGCCTACCCGTTTCTGTGAGAATTTCAGTATCTGAAAATGGAAACAACAATAACCTGTACCTGCTGACAACAGCAGAGATTGTTTCCGATGCAACTCTGATTGAGGTGACACGTAAGGACATTCGCAGCCCCTTTCAAGCCAAGCTTGTGCTGATGGACTATGCTGCAAATTTGGCTTTACTTCAAATCAATAATTCAAAATTTTGGCGGAACCTAAGACCTGTGAAATGGACTCCTGTAAAATCATCTACTGATCATGAGGCAAAAGATATTTATTCCCTGAAAATAAAATCTCAAGATGAGTGGACAATGGAGTCCGGAACAATAGACAGAATGGCAGTGGGACACCGGGAAGTAAGCAATGCCTGGTTTCCTCTTTTAAGGCTGAACGGAATTTCCCAAAGCCGTCAGGGATACCCGCTTCTGCAGGATAATGAAACTGCAGGAATGATCCTGGATGCAGGTACTGGAGAAGCTAAGGCAATGCCTGCTGCAATGCTGCTTGAGTTTTTGAAGCACGCAGGCAGTAATCCTTACCGGAGCTTAGCACATCGTGGTTTTATATGGAGCAGATTACCGCAAAGCAGTACTTACAATCATTTTCAAATTCCTCCGGAAAAACCCGGAATCTGGATCAGCAGGGTTTTGCCTTACGGCACAGGTTCTGATGTTTTGATGCAAGGTGATTATTTGACCAAACTGGGCATCCGGATTGGGGTATTTCCTTGTTTGATTTGCTTTTTTTAGCTCATTTGAAAGTGGGAGATTCAGTAAAACTGGAAGTAATCCGTGAGGGTAAGCCTGTTGTTTTGCAAACAAAAGTTTCTGCATACGAAGAGAATAGTCGATCAGTTCCCTTAAAAATTGTTGGAACAGCTCCGCGATATGTTATAGAGGGTGGTTTTTTATTTCAGGAATTGACCTTGAATTACCTCAGAATCTGGGGTGCAAATTGGCAAACACGTGCTCCTATGCGGCTGAGGTTGTTTTTGGAGCAAAACAAAGCTGTATCGATTTACGAAAATAATAAAACTGATATATCTTCGACCGGAACAAAAATATCCTCCGAACATCCTCCCCGGATTGTTTTAGTGTCACAAGTTATTCCTGACCCGCTGAACATCGGTTACCAAAAACTTTCTAATGCAGTGGTTTTGCAGGTAAACGGCAAGCAAATACGCCGCCTGGAAGATGTTAGCACAGCTTTTTTAAGTCCAATAAATAATTTTCATAGAATTGATTTCCTTCCAGGTTCAGAGCGTTTGAGCGTCATTTTGCCAGTTGCTGAGCTTGCTGATGCCAACCAGCGAATTAAAAATAATTTCCGTATTCCAAAACTTCAATCGCTCTAAAATCTAAACTTCATAACCGTTTATTAAGAAAACGTAATTTCCATTTAATAATAAACAACATGAAAATTTTCGCAAAAGATCATGTCCAACTAAAATCCTATTTAAAAGCCGCCAGTGAATGGATTGGAGAAGAGACTCTGCGCTGCATTCCGGATGGAGAACCAAAGGAATATCTTTATGATTTGATGCGTGATTATCCGCAGCGTGGAGGAAAACGATTTCGTCCTGCACTAGTTTTACTAAGTTGTGAATTATTTGGAGGTGATCCGGAAAAAGCCTTGACTTCTGCAGTTGCACTTGAATTGTTTCACAATTTTGCACTGGTTCACGATGATATAGAGGACGAGTCTTTATTACGTCGAGGAGAACAGACATTACATCTCCAACACGGAATCGCCCTTGCACTTAATGCGGGAGATGCTTTGCTGGGACTGGTACATGAAACTTTGCTAGAAAATCATTCCAAATTAGACAGTAATTTGGCAGTAGAGGTCCATCAACATTTGAACAAAGTGATGCAGGCCACTTTTGAGGGGCAGGCACTAGATATAGGCTGGGTAGCAAACCAGACTTTTCCTGATCGTGCTGAATACCGTGAAATGATTAGCCGAAAAACAGGCTGGTATTCCGGTCGAGGACCCTGCATATGTGGTGCCTTGATTGCGGGTGCTTCCAAAACAGAGCTGGAAGCAGCCGGCAGATTTGGAGAAGCAATTGGAATCGGATTTCAGATTCGTGATGATTTGCTTAACTTAACTGAAAAAAGTGAAACTGAAGCTCCCAGCGCAGGTGCAGGCGGTTATGGTAAAGAGTATGGAGGTGACATTGCTGAAGGGAAACGCACCTTGATTTCAATTGAACTTCTGGAACGGCTTTCTGCAAAGGATGTCGAACGAGTACGCACAATTTTATTACAAACTCGAGAACACGTTACACATGCCGACATTGACTGGTTTATTTCTCAAGCAGAAAGTACTGGGGCACTGGAATCTGTAGCAAGTTTTTGTCAAGAACAGGCATCTCTGGCTTCTGCAGCTTTGGAATATTTACCTGTTAACCCTGCTAGTTCTTTGCTTGGAGAACTGGTGGAATATTTGACCATAGAACGAAAAGCTTAAACAACACAAAAAAAGAATCGACAAAGCATCTTTAAACAGATAGAATCAAAGGTTAGTTTTTAATCAATTATTTAGCAACATCCTGAAATCTAAGCAGAACTGATGACCCAGATTGCAGAAAAGTTGATAAATTTGCTTACTGTACCGATCAAAAGTGAAGGTTATGAACTTCTAGATGTTGAATATAATAAACACGGATCTAACCAGACTGTTCAATTAATTATTGACAGTATTAATGGAATTGGGATTGACGATTGTGTAGCCGTAAATCGAATCGCACAGGAAGTTTTGGACAATGAAAACCCAATTTCTGATTCTTACACCATAGAAGTTTCGTCTCCGGGATTATTCCGTAAACTAAAGACTGCTGAACATTATAAGACTTTCACGGGAGAACGAATCAGAGTGCGACTGCAGCAAAAAATCCAGGGAGTAAAAAATGCGGTTGGAAAATTAGAAGAAAGTACTGAACAGGAAATACGCTTAAAACTGGAATCAGATGGGTCTGAATTGGTAATCCCATATACCCTAATTACAAAAGCTAATCTCGAACCTGAACTGAAATTTTGAATGTTTGATAGAACTTCAAATAAAACATAACACAAAAAAAGGTGAATTTTGAAAGAAAACTTATTTGAAATAATTAAAGACTTCTCTAGAGAGAAGGGTTTGGACCATGAAGTTGTGATAAAACTGGTAGAAGAGTCGCTTATTCAGGCTGCTCAGCGCAAACTGCCTTATAGAGAAATTGAGGGACATATCGACGAAGATACCGGAAAAATAAACTTATTCCATTTTAAGGAGGTTGTTGAACTTGTTGAAGATCCTCACAATGAAATTTCTGTCGATGAAGTCTTTGAAATAGACCCTGATGCAGGACTTGGAGATGAGGTTGAGTATGAAATTAGTGATCGCGAGTTTCAGAGAATTGCTCATTCAACACGACCCATTATTTTTGGCAGTTTAAAGGAAGCAGAACGACAAATGGTTGTTTCCATCTTTACAGACAAAGTAGGAGATGTTTTAACCGGAACTGTCTTGCGGGTCGAACCAAACGGACGTGTTGCTTTCAGTTTTCAAAATAATGTCGAAGCCTATTTGTTCCGGAGAGAGCAAATATATGGTGAAAATTTTTCCTTTGGAGACCATGTCAGAGTGTTGCTGTTGGACGTAAATGATAATCCGCATAAAGATTCTCAACTTACAATTTCCAGGACACATCCTGGTCTACTGATCAAGCTGTTTGAGATGGAGGTCCCGGAAATTTATGATGGAATCGTCAAAATTGTCAATGCTTCAAGAGAACCTGGCCGCAGAGCAAAAATTTCAGTTTATTCTACAGATGATGATGTCGACCCAGTCGGCTCATGTGTTGGCATGCGCGGAAGTCGAGTGCAGGCTATTGTAAATGACTTAAATGGAGAAAAAATAGATATAGTCCGCTGGAGCGAAGACATTGACCAATATACCTGCAATGCATTGGCACCGGCCGAAATTGACAGTCTTGAAATTGACGAAGACGCACAACAAATTGATGTTGTTGTTGCACCAAGTCAATTATCACTTGCAATTGGACACAAAGGTCAAAATGTGCGTCTGGCTTCAAAATTAATCGGTTACAAAATCAATATTGTTGCCACTGAGGAAGATGAGCTTTCCATAGATGAGCAACTGGAAAAAGAATTTGCAAAAACTAAAGAAAATGGTCTCAAAAGTATAGACAAATCCGAGGATCTGCCTGAAAGTGACACTGACGAAGCTAAAGAAACTGCAACTGCACTGGAAAATCAAGATGATAACCAAGATTCTTCCCCCTTAACTGCTGAAGAATCTGAAACTACAGAAGACAAAGATAAAGTTGAAGCTGAAGAGACTGATAATACAGAAGATACTAAAAATAATTCTAAAGATGCTCCTGCTGAGAGTAAAACTGAAGTTGAATCTAAAGCCGAAACAAAGACTAAGACTAAAGCTGAAACAAAAACTAAGACTAAAGCTGAAACAAAGTCTAAGACTAAAACTGAAACAAAGACTAAGACTAAAGCTGAAACAAAGACTAAGACTAAAGCTGAAACAAAGACTAAGACTAAAGCTGAAACAAAGACTAAGACTAAAGCTGGAACAAAGACTAAGACTAAAGCTGGAACAAAGACTAAGACTAAAGCTAAATCTTAAAATAAAAACATTTTCACTATAATCACCGGAAACAGCAGGATGATTCTGCTAAGCCTATAAGTCATAGATTTATTTTAAACTGAATTACAACCCCAAAAGAATTCATGTCCGAAGTTAGAGTATTTGAACTGGCGAAAGAGTTAAATCTGCCGGCAAAAGATTTGCTTGTCAAGATGCGCAAAGCCGGGATTCCAGTTACAGGCAATTTCTCTGAACTGTCTTCCGAACAAGCTGAAATAGTAAGAAAGATGGGCAAGAGTGCCAAGGGTATTATCTTGCCAAAGTCTGCTAAAGGATCAGGGAAGATTCGTTTGAGGTCCACTGAAAAGAAACCGGAAGCAACTGATAAGGTCAAAAAATCTAAAACAACTAAGAAATCTAAAATAGTAACAATCTCCACTAAATCTAAATTAGATGATGAAGAAGTTGTAGCAACCCCAAAAAGACGTGTACGCAAAAAAAGGACGGAGCCAGTACATTCATCAGAGGACTCAACAGTTCAAGTTGCCGATAAGTTAAAAACCGATTCTGAAATAGAAAGGATTTCTGCTGATGCAAAAAAAGACAGACCAGAAAAACCAGTCTTAGAAAGTGAACTCTCAAAAATTGAAGACTCAAAAATAAGCACATTGGAATCCCAGGAAACTTTACCTGAATCTGGAGATCCTGCTCCAGAAAACAAAGTTGAACCTGATGCTGACACAGTTGAGGACTCAAAACAATCTAAGCTTACTCCGCTGGAAAGAGATCCTGATAAGACAGTTTTACCTGATGATGAAAAGTCTGCAAAATTAGAAAAAAAATCAAAGAAAACTAAAATATTTTTCAAACACCCTCAAACTGATGATGAAGAATTCTCATCAAAAAACAGAGGTTCCCGACCCTCGGAATTTGAGAACAAACGAAGGGGAGGTGGTGGACAGAGAGATTATAATTATCTTCGTGAAAGAAGACCTCGCCGCCGCAGAAAAGACTTTCCAAAAAATCGATTGGATAGGAAAATTTCCAGCAAAGTTTCTGATACTAATGCACCAAAGCACGTATTCAATCCACGTAAAAAAAGCATCCGAATAGGAAATCAGGTTGGTGTTGCCGAACTGGCAGGCTTAATTGGTATAAAAGTTCCAGAAATCTTAAGAAAACTGATGTCCTTAGGCATCATGACAACTATTAACCAGACAATCACAGGAGAAACTGCAGAACTTATTGCAGCAGATTTTGATATTACAATCGAAGTCGAATCGTTTGAGTTGTCTGACCACCTCAGAGAAGAAGAACTTGATGTTTCAGAGTTAGAGGAACGAGCACCGATTGTTACAATTATGGGACATGTTGATCACGGAAAAACATCCCTTCTTGATAAAATTCGCGAATCTCGAATCGCCTCTGGAGAAGCTGGAGGCATAACACAACATATTGGAGCATATCATCTTGAAGTAAAAGGCAATCAGGTCACTTTTTTGGATACACCCGGACACGAAGCTTTCACATCAATGAGAGCCCGGGGGGCAAATATCACTGATATAGTGGTACTTGTTGTTGCGTCAGATGATAAGGTGCAGCCTCAAACAGTTGAAGCTATTCAGCATGCCAGAGCAGCGAATGTTCCGATTATTGTTGCAGTAAATAAAATTGATCGTCCCGAATCTGACCCAATAAGAATTCAACAGGAATTACTCTCACATGAATTAATTCCAGAAGATTTGGGTGGGAGCACTATTTTTGTAAAAGTGTCAGCAAAAACAGGTGACGGCATTGATGAACTACTGGAAATGATTCATTTACAGGCAGAAATACTTGAACTAAAATCGACCTCAAAAGGTTTTGCTCGTGGAACAATCATTGAGTCACGAGTCAGAAAAGGTCAGGGGCCAGTAGGTACTGTTCTTGTTCAACGCGGAACCCTTAAAATTGGAGATTATTTCGTCATGGGCAGCATTCATGGACGAATACGGGCTATGTTCAATGAAGTTGGTGATACAATGATAGAAGCTGGTCCTGCAATTCCTGTTGAAATTTCCGGTTTAAGCAATGTACCCGAAGTAGGAGTAAATTTTGTTGTTCTTGAAGATGAAAAAATAGCACGGCAAATTGCTGAGGATCTTGAACAAAAACTTCGATCTGAAACCATCCGGGAATACCAAAAAACCAGTTTGGACAATCTTTTCAGTAAAATTGATGAAGGTAAGGTTACTGAACTCCGATTGATTTTAAAAGGAGATGTACAAGGTTCCGTTGAAGCTCTCAAAACTTCTCTGCAACAAATCGGTGATGAACGGATTTCTCTAAGGTTCCTCCTTTGCTCAGTAGGTAACGTTACTGAGACCGACATAACACTAGCTTCTGCTTCCGATGCAATTATTGTTGGCTTTAATGTGCAAATGGACGCAAAAGCCAGAGAAACGCGATCAAGTGAAGGTGTAGATGTGAGGCTTTATGATGTTATATACAACGCATTGGATGATGTAAAAGCAGCTATGGAAGGTCTCCTGGAACCAGAAATTAGAGAAGAAGTATTAGGTCATTTAGAAGTTCGTCAGGTTTTTTCTTCTGGAAAAAATGGCATTGTAGTCGGAGGTTTGGTTACAGATGGGAAGCTTCTCCGCAATAGCCTTATACGAGTATTACGTAAGAAAGAAAGTATCTTTGAGGGTTCAATCATTTCTCTGAAGCGCTTCAAAGACGATGTTCAGGAAGTTGCACAAAATTATGAGTGCGGAATAGTACTGAATTTTCTGGAAATTGAGAATGGCGATATTGTAGAAGCTTACGAGCAAATTGAAGAAAGTGCACGGCTGTAATTGATTATGCATAAAACAAGTAGAAGCAATTTCAGCACTTTGGTGCATCGTCGTTTATCTGAAGTTCTTCTTTTTCAAAGCAGTGACCCGCGTTTCAGCAAAGTTACAATCAGCAGAGTTGAAACAACTCCAAGTTTGACTTCAGCAAAAGTCTATGTTTCAATTTTTCCAACCAAAGGCAAAGAAGAATTGATTGCATCTTTAAATCATGCATCAGGATTTTTTAGCCGAAAATTGGGAAAAGTCCTCAAAACTAGAAACACACCACATCTGACTTTTGAGTACGACAGAGGATTTGACCACAGTGATGAAATTGAAATATTGTTGCGTAACGTTCTTCCGGAAGATACTGGACAGCAGCGAGAATCCGAATTTGACAAAAATGAATAGAGTCCGGTTAATATCCTTTTTGATATTCGAATAAAAATAAAGAATTACTTGCGGATAATCAACATCAATAAGACTCAGGGATGGACTTCTTTTGATGTCGTTCGTTTCATTAAACGGAAGTTTAATGAAAAAAAAGTCGGGCATCTCGGCACTTTAGATCCCATGGCAACAGGAGTTTTACCTGTATTTTTGGGACAGGCAACACGCCTGATTCCTTTGTTCAATGATGTTGACAAAACTTACCGTGCAGTATGTAAATTAGGTGAATCCACTGACACATTTGACGCAGAAGGTAGGGTCACTGAGCGTCATAATTTAGGTAATTTAAATCCGGAACAGGTTACAAAAGCGGTTCACACATTTCTAGGACCACAGAAGCAGCAAAATCCTGCATTTTCTGCGTCAAAAATCAATGGTATTCCTGCCTATAAACTTGCAAGACAAGGATTGAAAGTTCCTGCTAAAACCAGGTCGGTAATATTCCATGAATTAGACGTAGAAGCTGTAGATCTGCCCTTCGTTCAAATCCGGATACACTGTTCTAAAGGCACATACATCCGGGCATTGGCCAATGATCTTGGACAGAAGCTGAAAGTTGGAGCACATCTAACTTCTCTGGACCGTTTAGCTTGTGGAAAGTGGTTTAAAAGTGAAAACTCTATATCAATAGAAAAACTACAAGAAACAGTAACCGAAAATAATGTGCCGTGGATTTCTCCATTAGAGTTGCTGGATCACCTTAACACAATCGTAGGTTCTGCTGAAATGGTTGTTTCCATCAAACAGGGACGTCGTGTTGAAGTTTTGCAACAAAACTGGACTGAAAGTGGCGTAAAAATGACTGAAAATTGTGTAATAGAGTCAGAGACAAATTCAGTTAAAACCAAAGTTGTTGATTCTTGCCAAAATTTAGTTGCTATCGGCCACATTATGTGGGAGAATGAGGCAAGTTATTTTCATCCAATAAGGGTGTTTGTATAGAAAACAAAATAAACTTATATGCTGACAAAAAATCAAAAAGTCGAAATTGTAAACAAGTTCGGAAAAAATAATGCTGATACCGGATCTACAGAAGTACAGGTAGCATTACTTTCCGGGCGAATTAATTCATTGACAGACCATTTACGAAGCCAACCAAAGGACTTTAGTTCACGACGTGGTTTGTTGAAACTAGTTGGTCAACGACGAAATTTCATGAATTATCTTAAGAATAGAAATAGCGAAAGGTATGCCGCTATTACTAAACAACTAGAGATTCGAGTCAAGTGACTCATACAAAACTTCACAGAAGACTTGTCCACGGGGGCTGGTCTTCTGCCAGGTATAATTTGGCAAAAGCTGAATTCTACCATTGCAATTCCCCCGTATCATGTAGCATCAAGTCTGCTTTCCTTCTTTCAGTACTTTTTTTTAGATTGTTGAAAATTGATTTATGAGTATTGCTTTTAGCACTGTCCAAAACTGGAAGATTATTTTTTCCTAAGTCAGGAAAGAAGAAAGAATTTGTATGCTGAAATTTAAAGAATACCGGAATTCAGACATTAATAACAGGCAGTGCCGTTAAGTTAGAACCGGTAGAACGTTGATAATTAGGAGTAGAATGAAGATAGTAGAAAGAGAATTTGGACCAGCAACTATGAAGCTGGAAACCGGAAGAATGGCCAAACAGGCCAACGGATCCGTATTAGTAACATACGGTGACACAGTAGTACTTGTAGCTGCAACTGCAGCAAAAGGATCAGGGACAGGAGCAGATTTTTTCCCACTTTCAGTTTTTTATGTTGAAAAAGGATATGCAGCCGGACGGATTCCTGGAGGTTTCTTAAAACGTGAAGCTCGACTTTCAGATAGCGAAACTCTGATTTCACGCATTATAGATCGTCCGCTGCGTCCAGCATTTGAAGACAATTACCTGGCAGAAACAATGATTGCGGCAACCGTTTTAAGTCACGACCTGATACATCCATCTGATGTTGCTGCTATGAACGGCGCTTCTGCGGCGTTGGCTATTTCGGATATCCCTTTTCACAATCCTCTTGGAGGTGTCAGAGTTGGGAGAATTGATGGTAAATTTGTAACCAATCCTAGTCCGGAACAACTTGAAGTAAGTGAACTTAACATCTTTATGGCTGCATCCAAAGATGCAATTTTAATGGTGGAGGGTGAAGCTGTTGGTGTGAGTGAAGAAATTATGCTGGATGCACTTTGGTATGGTCAGGAAGCAGTTCTGCCAATCATTGAAATGCAGGAAGAGCTGATGAAGAGTGTTGGCAAGAAAAAACGTACTGTAGATGTGCCGGTTGTAGATTCAGAATTAAAATCAAAAGTTGAGGCAATTACACCAAAACGACTTAATGAAGCTTTAAGGATTAAAGATAAAATAGAGCGGTACGAACGTCTGGACACATTAAAAGATGAAATAAAAAACGAAATTCTTGGAGATTCACCTGATGCAGATTCTGCAAAAGAACTAAGTCAAATATTTGCTGACATCAAAAAAGATGAAATGCGCACACGTTTGATTAAAGATCAAATCCGGATAGACGGACGAAAACCTACTGAAATCAGACCAATCACCTGCGAAACTAAAGTTTTGCCTCGAACACACGGTTCTGCCTTGTTCACACGCGGTGAAACACAGGCTCTTGCTGTTACCACTCTTGGAGCGCGAGAAGATGAAAAAATGATTGAATCACTGGATGGTGTCTCTTTTAAAAGATTCACGCTGCACTACAACTTTCCCAGTTTTAGTGTCGGTGAAGTACGTCCTCCTCGGGGACCCGGACGAAGAGAGATTGGACACGGAACCCTGGCTGAACGCGGATTAACTCCGGTTATTCCAACAAAAGCTGAATTTCCTTATACAATTCGTCTTGTTTCTGAAATTCTTGAATCAAATGGTTCGTCTTCAATGGCTACTGTCTGTGCTGGTTCTCTGGCCATGATGGATGCCGGTGTTCCTCTCAAGGAAGCAACCGCTGGTATTGCCATGGGGCTCATCAGTGAAGGTAAAAACAACGTTATACTTTCAGATATTCTTGGTGACGAAGATCATCTGGGTGACATGGATTTTAAAGTTATTGGTACAGAAAACGGAATTACCGCCCTGCAAATGGATATTAAAATCAAGGGACTTGGACAGAAAGTAGTTGAACAAGCTCTGATGCAGGCACGCGAAGGCCGACTGCACATTTTGGGGAAAATGGCAGAAGCACTGAAAGAATCCCGTAGCGGTCTATCTACTTATGCGCCCCGCTTTATCACTCATAAAATTGCACAGGATAAAATCGGTACGGTCATTGGACCTGGCGGTAAAATGATTAAGAGTATTGTTGAGAAAACCGGTGTAAAGATTAACATCGATGATGATGGTATTGTTTCCATCATGTCACGTGACCATCAAGCGGTGGATGATGCTCTGGAAATTGTGCAAAACCTGACTCGAACAATTGAGATTGGAGAAACTTATACCGGACCTGTCAAGAAGGTGATGGACTTTGGCGCATTTGTCGAAGTTTTCCCTGGAACAGAAGGGCTTGTACACATTTCAAATCTGGCAGAAGGTAGAGTCGAAAAAGTTACAGATGTTTGCAAAGAGGGTGATATTGTCACCGTTAAAGCAACCGGTGTTGACAGACGAGGTAAAATTCAGCTCAGTATCAAAGACGTCTAATTCAGAGAATTCACCACAAACCCCGTATATAAAATTGTCTGCTCATCCTGTTTCAAAAACAGGAGGGCAGGCATCCCACCTGAAACTTTATTCTGTCCCATTAGTTGCTCTACTGTTACTAGTTTTATTGTGTCAGCCAGAACGTCTGTGAGGGATCTGATTATATAGCAGTATTTATTAGATCTCATTCTTTGGTCGAGATTATAAGCCGAATACAATAATATCAGTACTTTACGACAAAACATGACTCACGAGTTATTTAAAGTCCCGCATAATTAAGACTTGCTGAAAAATAATATTATTCAATAATGTCAAAAAGTAATTAGTCAATTAACAGAGACAACTGCAGGGTATTTCCAGAAAAAAGCACTAAACACTCTGCTCTTCAGTTGTTTAAGTTCCTTTTCCAAAAAGGTGGCCTAACAAGATCAATAGTTATGCTTCTTTCGATTCTTCTCCTTTGTCATTCCGGGCGGTGCGTAGCATAGACCCGGAATCCAGGAGAAATGTTTCAGATCTTGTACTCAAGCTGAACGGTGACTCTGGATCCTGGATCAAGTCTGGGATGACAAAGGTAAAACTTTTTCAGTAAGACCTAAGTAATTCTACTCCAATATTCATACTGTAAACACTATTAGTTTGAATTTGGCCAAGTCTCAGGATAAGGTTAGATGCATTATTTCTGATCAACATCACCTGCCAATAAAATATCTTCATGAAACTTGTTATCACAGACTCAGGACTTGGAGGTCTGTCTGTTTGTGCCAAGCTTCTGCAACTATTATCAGAACCTGCAGGGGCAAACCATCCAAATTATCCCGCTGACGATTTACAAATCACTTACATTAACGCTGTTCCTTCAAATAATCGTGGATACAATTCCATGTCCGGAAGAGCGGAACAGCTTAAAACGTTTGAAATAATCCTCCGGAACACTGAAAAGATTTTTGCTCCGCATCACATTTTTGTCGCTTGTGGAACGCTGTCTGTACTATTGGATGACTTGGAGATTCCTTCTGAAAAAACTGTTAAAATTGAAGGGATTCTTCAAATTGGTGTCAAGATGCTTTTATCAAGTCTGCTCAATGATGCTCAATCATCGGCTATCATCTTTGGAACTCCCACAATGATTAATACCGAAACTTTTCAAAACGAACTGTTTAAGAAGGGTGTTGAGGAAATACGGATCATTTCCCAGGGTTGTCCGGATTTGGCAACCCAAATTTCTAATGATCCGGATAGCTCATTTGTAGAAGAACGTATCCGGCACTGGGTTCAAAAAGCCATGCTGAAATTGCCTGAAAAATACATAGATACTTTGCTGATTTTTCTTGCTTGTACTCATTATGGTTATCGTCAAGACCTTTTCCAAAAGGCTTTTAATGAAGAAGGATTCTGCAATATAACTCTGCTTAACCCAAATCTTGCTGCTGCTGAAAATTTAGTCAAAACCGTTTCTAATAATCTAAATCCCAGTTCAACTGAATCAAAGGCATTTTCTGTTGAATTTGTAACACCTTATGCCATACCTGAACAGGAAATAATCACACTGACGCAATTACTGAGTCCTATCTCACCTGCAACGGCTGATGCACTTAATAATGCCAGGATTTGTCCAGAACTGCTTAATCCTTAATCCATGACTTCACGAGATTTTTCTATAAAATACTTGCTTTCCTGTTTAGAAATTTCTCAGCAGCTTGAGTCTGAGTCAGGATCATCAATTTGGTTTGCACACCTCAATTTGCATGACTTTACTGAGGTTGAAATACCAGACGGAGGCAAAATCGCAGATTACTTACTTTCTGAAATGGACCTTCAGGAAGTTCAATTTTTCCTACTTTTAATCGAGCGAAAACGTTTAGAAACATGGACAGAAAACTCTGAACAGGTTTCCTTTCAGGAATTGATTGAAATCAAACTTCAAAAATCGAATCACAACAATAAAAACGCAACATTAAAAAAGCAAGGTAGTGTCTGGAAAAACAAGCTCGATCCGGAAACTCTCAAGGGAATAATCGTACAAAATCCTGATGCTCCACTCGAATCTGTGGCAAAAAACAGACATGCCGTAATAGTCAATCCGGAACAGTCTTTACGCCTCGAAGTCCTCAATATCCCAAAACCATGGGGACATGAAGGATGGTACACAGGAGTAGAAAAACGCGGTGTGGTGAAAGTTACAGACGAATATGGGAAAACAGAGTTACCTTATGCACTGAATATTTTTAAAAAACAAGTGCTTGCCGATCATCCGGAATCGCTGATTTTGCTCAAAACACTAAATCCTGTTTCTGAGGATGTGATTGGAGATTTGTATTATGAAATGCATGAAAAGAAATGGGAAGTTTACGTGGTTACAGAAATTGACCAAACAGCCTGGCCATCAGGAACAGGAATCATCAAGGCAGGACTGCATCCGGAGAAAATCAAGGATTATCAGGAAATACATGGGTCAAAATGGGTAGAAATTCTGCTGAAAAATTTCAGGGAAACAATTGGTGAATATGAAAAAATACGACGCCAAATTGATGATTCTACCGAAGATATTCCGAATGAACTACATGAACAGGAACTTAAACTAAGACAGAAAGCTTCAAATTTTGTTGGCGACTGTCAGGTAAAAGTTGGTGACATCATCAGCTTTCCGGTGTTTCAAATGCATTCTCTTCGACATGGAATTAAAGTCATTGAATTTCAAACACCGCACTACGAGCGTCTAATACTGATGTTCGCTCAAAAAGTTCTCACCCAAAATCATTGGGATACTGATGACGCTTTAAACAAAATGCTCCCGGTAGTTTATGAACCTCCTGAACTTGAATGCTTACACAAATCTTCCGGTTTGCTGATAGAACGTTTTGTTGATTTTCCGCAATTTACGGCTGATCGAATTTGTTTGGAACCGGAAACTATTTGGGAGGATCAACTGGATGGAAAATACCATTTGCTAATTACCATCTCCGGACAGGCCAGTATTATACCTAAAAGTGGTTCTCCAGTTAAATTAAATCGTGAAGAGGCCCTGTTTTTACCTGTTGGTGTCGGTAGTTATCGGTTGGAAAGCACTGGAGAGATTCCACTAATTTGCTTAAAGGCAATACCGAAATAATACATGATCGTTGAAGTTGCCCTAAATTTACCAATTCGAAAATCGTTTGATTATCACTGGCCGGATAAACTTACTCTAGTTCCGGAAAAAGGATTACAAGTTCTTGTGCCTTTTGGAGCACAGAAAAAGGGTGGAGTCATCGTTCGTGTTAAAAAACATTCCGGAATTACTAGGCTAAAAAATGTTGAAACACTGGTCGACGAGGAACCACTTTTTTCTGAAGAATTACTGAAACTCACAAAATGGACTTCTGAGTACTATTTTTGCGCATGGGGTGAAACTCTTAATGCTGCAATTCCAGGTGGACTTGCCTTGCGTAACAACCTCACTTCCCGGCCTGGACACTCTGAGCCAAAAACCCCAGATCCTGATAGATACCCAATCAACATGGACACAACAGGAATGGCTTCAGTGCAACCCTGATGAACGTGACCACCAACAACTGCGTAACTGGCTTTCCAAAGATCATGTTCAATCAACTCAGGTGTTAATTGGGCAAAAGACAAAGCCAAAAATGGAACGCTGGATACGTCTGCTCAAACCTGATAATCCGAAAAATTCCGTTTCTCGGCGTAAAACAAAAAGACAGCAAATATTTGAAATATTGAATGAAAATCGTGAAATATGTTGGAGCGACGTTCAAAACCGAGTCAATGCTCCATCACAGGCGTTAAAAAAACTAAAAGAAGAAGGTCACATTGAATTTTTTGAAAAAAGAGTTTACCGCCGATTTATGGAAGGAGGACTTCCTGAAATAGAACCATTTAAGGAGTTAACTCCGGAACAGAAATCAGTTTTTGAAAAGCTTTCAGATTCACTGCAAAACGGAACTTACCGTACTTATTTACTGGAAGGTATAACAGGAAGCGGAAAAACAGAGGTTTATCTTCATGCAGTCCGAGAAGCCCAGAAATTAGGGAAATCATGTTTGATACTAGTACCTGAAATATCACTGACACCACAACTTGTGAACCGGTTCCGTTCACGTTTTGGGGACCACGTAGCAATCTTACATAGTGGTATGGATGATGGTGAACGCTTTGATGAGTGGTCAAGGGTACGTCATGGATTTGCATCAATTGTAATTGGAGCACGCAGTGCAGTCTTTTCTCCAATGAAAAACCTGGGACTGATTGTGATAGATGAAGAACATGATCCTTCCTACAAACAGGGCGAGACTCCGCGTTATCACGGACGAGATGTAGCTATTTTTCGCGGATATGAGGCAGGTGCAACAGTTTTACTTGGTTCGGCCACTCCTTCACTGGAATCTTCAAACAATGTAAGCAACGGTAAATATGAGCTTTTAAGCTTACCTTCACGCATTAATCAGGCACTCTTACCGGAAGTCAGGTTATTGGATATGAAAACGGTACCCGGACAGAAAGGAAGTCCGTACTTTTCCAGCGAGTTGGTTGAAGCCCTGCGCCTACGTTTACTGAAGAAGGAGCAAAGTATTGTTTTTTTGAATCGTCGCGGATTTGCGCCTTTAGTCCGTTGTTCAAAATGCGAATCGACATTCACTTGCCCCAACTGCAGTCTGAGTTTGGTTTACCATCAAGTAGCAAATCAGGTGCAATGTCATCAATGTGACTTTGTTAAACCTCTGGTTCAGAGATGCCCTGAATGTGGAAGTGATCACGCACCAATAATAATAGGTACCGGAACCGAGCAAGTTGAAGAAAATCTTAAAATGTTTTTTCCTGCGGCCCGTATTTTACGCATGGATCGGGACACATTGCACGGCAAACATGCTCTTTCTAAAATGCACGATCGTATCCGCAGACACGAAGTAGATATCGTAATTGGAACACAATTAGTAACCAAAGGCCATGACTTCCCGGAAGTGACTCTTGTAGGAGTAATATTATCTGATTTATCGCTAAACATTCCGGATTTCCGTGCAAGTGAACGGACATTTCAACTATTAACGCAAGTAGCTGGACGTGCCGGACGAGGTTATAAACCAGGTGAGGTGCTGATTCAAACTCATAATCCCAGGCACCATAGTTTACTTTGTGCAAAAGAACACGATACCAGGCAATTCCGGGAACTGGAGCTTGAACGACGTCAGAATCTCCGGATGCCGCCTTTTCATTCACTGACTTTGGTTGTCTGCAGCAGTCCTCATGAAAAACGAGCTGAAAATTTGATTTGGGAAATAGCCGAAAAGATTCAAAAGTTTTCTTCTAACAAAAACTATTCAAACACTGCCCAGTTTACCAGTGAGATCAAACCGATTGATTCAGTACAAGTCATTGGACCGATAGAAGCACCGATGAAAAAATTGCGCAACCGTTTTCGCTGGCAGCTTTTACTGAAAGCAGATAATGTACGACCCATTTTGCGTTTGTTAAAACAGGTTTTAGAAACACCACCTTCAACGAGACGTGATGAGTTGATTCAGATTGATGTAGATCCTCATCATTTGATGTAAAACATGACTAAGTTAAGAACAGATTTTAAGCCTGCAGTTAAAAGCAGTTTGCTGTATGGCAATTGTCTGCTACTCGGAAAACTTAACCAGTAATTACGAATTTAATGTTTCAATGACAAATTTGTACGGTAAAATATAGAGTAAACAAATGGATTTTACACAATGGAGCCAGTTAGCTTTAATCTGTGTCATGGGTGCAATGTCACCCGGCCCAAGTCTTGCGGTAATTTTACGAAATACTATCTCCGGAGGTAGGACTCAGGGTTTAATGAGTGGAGTCGGTCACGGTCTGGGTATTACATTCTATTCCGTGGTTGCGATAACTGGCCTGGTTGCTCTGTTAAAGACTGTTCCTAATTTTTTCCTGATAGCCCAAATAATTGGATCATTGTTTTTAATATTGCTTGGCGGCAAAATGATTATTTCCAGTATTGGTGGCGAGCAGAATAATGGGGAACTAAAACAATCAACAATAACCGGGTACCGTGGTTTCAGTGAAGGTTTTTTGATTGCTTTTCTGAATCCTAAAATTGCAGTCTGGTTATTGGCACTTTTCAGTCAATTCGTACAGCCTGATGCTGACTTTACTGAACAGTTGGTAATGGTCTCAACTGTGGGGGGTGTTGATACAAGCTGGTACTGTCTTGTTGCATTTCTTGCTTCCTCCGGAGGACTTGTAAAAGCGCTGCAGCGCAATGCTAAACGTATAGACCTAATAATGGGTGTACTGCTGATTTTATTGGCTGCAGGGATGCTCTGGCGAGCATTTACACTTTTGAGTTAAAACGGACAACATTCATGAAAATTCGTGAAGCTGTAAAAGAGGACTTTGAACAGATTTGGATTATTTTTCAGCATATTGTTTCTGCAGGTGAAACCTATGCTTATCCCGTAGAGACAAGTAAAGAAGAAGCTTTTCAAATTTGGATGGAGCAGCCACACAAAACCTTTGTCTGCGTTGAACAGCAGCACATTTTTGGGACTTACTATCTAAAACCAAATAATCCCGGCCAAGGCAGTCATGTTTGCAACTGCGGTTATATGGTTTCGCCCGACGCCAGAGGGAAAGGATTGGCGACACTGATGTGTGAACACTCACAAAAAGCAGCCAAAGAGCTGGACTACAAAGCAATGCAATTCAACCTCGTAGTAGTCAGTAATGAGCAGGCAATCCGCTTATGGACCAGATTGGGATTTGAAACTGTCGGAAGAATTACCAAAGCATTCCTGCATCCAAAACTTGGTTATGTGGATGCATTGCTCATGTACAAATGGCTCTAAAAAGAAAATGTATCTGTCCTTTAAGGTTGTCATACCATATGCTTAATATACTTAAATTAAGCCTGATATCAATCTTTTGTAACTAAAAACACCTATGCTGAAGGCTATAAGTGAATTAGTGGTGAAACTTCCATGGTCGATGATAATCCTGTTTTGTCTTACTTTGGGACTTGCTCCATTTTTCCCTATCCCCCACGTGTGGGAAAAATTAAAAATGTTTTCTTCGGGACCCCTTGTCAGGCCAATCGATTGGTTCGATTTAATAATACATGCTACACCATGGATTTTACTTTTGATTAAAATAGTTTTAACTATGAAAGAAAATGGTGTTACAGATAACAGTTGAAATTGTTCCCAGTCTTTGAATTGAAGTCAATAATCCAAATTTATAACGACTTCTGCTGAATTTAGCTGTCAGTGACTCCGTTAGAATTACAACACTAATTAATATTAAGATTTTGAAAAGAATTTTCACGTTCCGAAATCATTTTCAATTCTTCAACACTCCAGAACTGACGTTTCCATTTTAATTGAAAAGTTTCCTGCAGGCAGTCCAGAAACATCTGTCTTAATTTTTTTTGGGCAAGTCCTGGATAAACCCCCGCAGTTTCAAGTGAGTGCATTTCTCTACGCAGATCATCCTCTGCTGCATGTGGGAATATTTGGATTATCTGGGGTATAGAATCTTTGAGAGGAATAGAACCATGCTGAAGAAACACTCTGCATGAAGATGAATGAGAACTGCGTAAATTTCTTACACGTTGTGCATTGCCAATAATTTTTCTACCTTCAACCAATATTTCATATACAGCAGGATCTGCAAAGCAGATATGCGAGTCAGATTTTTTCTTTTGACGGTCTATGGCTTTCAATACAGGATTAAGTCCCAACTTTTTAAAAAAGGCATAAAATCCTTTTGCCAGATAGCGGTAGTTGTCCAGTACACCTCCGGAAAAATGCTGATCCAGGACTCCGCCAACAATGGAGTAAGTCAGGTCAAAACCATGTAAAACAGCTTTTCCGCCCGTTGAACGGCGGACAATTGGGATTTCAAGTCTCCCGCATACATCCAAATCAATTAGATTGTCCAATATTTCATTACGCCCCAGTGAAAGGGTAGTACATTCCCAGTCATAAATTCTAAATACTGGATTAGCATCCTGAGAATAATTTTCTAACAGCACCTGATCTGCTGCCATATTGAAACTGCCGGTACGGGGAATGTCCTCGATCAGACGCCAGATTCGCATTTTTAATTAACAAATAGTGTAATAACAAAATTATAAGCAATAATAACAACCCTTTTTATCTGTGATTTCAACAATATAGATTTAACAAAAAATCTTTCAGCAGTCAGCTTATTTGCTATTATATTTCAACCTGAGCTGACAGCTGAAAACTGACAGCTAAATCTTTGGCTATTACAAACCTACTTAAAACTGGAAAAAAGTCCGGCTGTTTGAATTTTCGTTCAGACAATATTTGATTATGATTTTGGATTGAGAATACTTGATAAATCCAGTCCTCCTGTCATTTTTCCTATTTGCTGCCCAAGAGAGTTCTGCATATTTTGCTGGCTTTGTCTGAGTCCTTCATTGACTGCAGAAAGGATTAAATCCTGTAGAGTCTCAATGTCATCTGCATCTACAACTTCCGGATCAATTTCAATGCTTATTGCTTCCTGCTTTCCATTGAAAGTCATCTTCACCATCTCTCCACCAACAGAAACAGAAATAATCTGTTTGGCAAGTTCCTCCTGTTGCTGTTTCATAGTCTCAGAAAGTTCCTGAGCCTTTTTCATCATTTCATTCATATCAATCATAATTTTATCCCTTAGTTTAAAGTTTAATCTATTTTAAATTATTGTGGTTCAAATTATCTTTATGCATCAGACAATTCTATATTTGTAATTCTGCTGTTTGTAAACACAGAAAGAATATCTTTGACCTGCGGAAATGCTCTTGCATTCTTTCGCTTAAGTTCATTTTTTCTCTCTAAAAGTATTTGTTCATGTTCTACTATAGTTAGCTGAGATGCAGATATTGGAGTAATTTCACAACTAACGTGAACTGAATGGCCAGTCCAGTCGGAAGCAATTTTTTCCAGTAACTCTCTGTTATCTTCAGTCAGCATAGATGCATAATTTCCGCTTTTGAAAGAAAGTATTAATTGTGATCCTGTCAAATTATGAGGGACCGCATTGCGAACAAAACTGGCCAGCTTTGATGACAGTTTTTGAACTTCTTCTGAAAAGTTACACCATTCTTCCGGAGGTTCCATTGAAGTTTCTTCAATGTTTTTTTTGGCAGCAAGTTTTACAATTTCTTGATTTTGATTAATATTATTCTGAGCTTCCGGTGACATTTCCTTATCTGCATTTTCAGTTTGTTCAGCTTTTACCTGGGATACTTCTGTTTCTGCAACATATGGTTTTTCTTCATCAACATGAGAATAATTATCTTGATTTGTAACAGAATGCTGTTTTTCAGTCATTTTTGGTTCAGGAGAACTTTCATTCAACTTGGCAGGTTCAGCAGCAGCTGACTCCGTCTTGTCTGACTTCAAAATGTTTTTAATTACAGTTGCGTCCGTTAATGGTTTATGGGCTCCGGACATTTTTAAAAATGAGTGCTGCTGATTTGCTCCGGAAATATCTTTTTCCGGCCCTGAGAGTTCCGCTGGACCTTCAATTACTGAATCTGTATTTTCTGTATTTGAGTTTCCGGCAGACTTACTTTTACGTATATTTTGTATTTCACTGATAATCTCCGGAAGGCCGACAAGAGGCTCAATGGATGCAATCTGGAGAATAGCCATTTCAAAACAAATCTTAGTATGTGCACTACGCTTCATCTGTTCTTCCAACTCCAACAGAATATGAAAAATCTGTTGTAACTCATCGGCACTGACAATTTTGCTTAAAGTAGAAAATGTTTCCAGATCATCAGCAGGAATATCTTGAAAAAGAGCTTGATTCATCCCAAGTGTCCGCACAAGTGCGATGGTTTTAATGGTTTGTAACAAATCAGATAATACATCATTTACATCATGTCCATGTTCTTGAAGTTTCTGAAAATAACTTATGGCCTCACCATCCTTTTTTTCCAGAAGAGCCTCAATAAATGCAAACCTGGATTCACTGTCCAGTATCCCCAAAATCTGGGCTACTTTCTGATCAGTCGCAGATGTTCCCGTAAAACTTAGAATTTGATCAATTGCAGTCAATGCATCCCTCATTCCGCCTACTGAATTCCTGCAGATCATTTCAATAGCCTTGCGTGACAACTCGAGATTTTCATTCTTGACAACTGTTTCCAGAAAATCTGCCATTTTTTTTATTGAAATTCTTAAAAAATCATAGCGTTGACAACGCGAAATAATAGTCGGAGGAATTTTATGGGGATCGGTGGTTGCGAAAATAAATTTCACATACGGAGGTGGTTCTTCCAGTGTTTTAAGAAGCGCGTTAAAAGACTCGAGAGTGAGCATGTGCGCCTCATCAATGATATATATTTTGTAGCGGCATTTTGCCGGTACATAATTTACGTTTTCACGCAACTCACGAATATTTTCAATTCCACGGTTGGAGGCAGCATCTATCTCGATAACATCTGCAGATGCGTTTTGATTGATTTCAGTACAGTTTTCACATCTATTGCACGGGTCCCCATTGTCGGGATTCAAGCAGTTGACAGCCCTTGTTAAAATTCTGGCTGCACTGGTTTTTCCAACTCCTCGTGATCCAGTAAATAAAAAGGCATGAGCAACTCTGTCTGAAAGAACTGCATTGCGTAAAGTCTGGGCTGCAGTTTCTTGCCCAATCAGATCGTCAAAACGTGAAGGGCGTAACTTGCGCGCCAGAACGACATAAGACATGAGAGGAATTCCAATATTTACGAAGAGAGGCTGAGGAATGCGGCACATCTACGAAATCTTAGTGCTGCTTCCGCTAGGATCTGACACGGTTCGAAATTTTCGATTGCGCACCCCCAGCCACAAGAAGTCTTTATCTAAAGTTTTTAGGCTAATATCAAGACATTGGATTTGAAATAGTGTCTTTTTTATTAATTTAACCTTTCAATTGCCTTTGAATTTCTTTCTAAGTAACTTTTTGTTAGAAAATTGTAATTGATTTTCATAAATAATGCACCAATTTTCAACTCTTAATAATTTAATTTATATAGATTCCACTTCTTCACAAAGACAGTTAATACTGTTAAACTAGTTACTCCAAATATTATAACCCTTTTTCATTAAATATTTTTGTCTTTCAATTATACATGTCTAAATGGTTGGTTGTTTCAGATGTCGTTCAGTTGCTGCATGTTCCTGAAGCAACTATTTATCGTTGGATACGTCAGGGTGATATTCCCTGCATCATTCGTCGCGGGAAATATTACTTTAATCAATCTACTCTAATTTCCTGGGCTGATTCAAAACACATACACCTTGAAGAACACAAAAGAAGATCCCGCAAGAGCAAAGAACAAGTTTCTCAGTCACGCCTGATTGAAGCTCTCAAAGCAGGAAATGTTTTTCATGCTGTTCCATCAAGTTCAATAGAATCACTTTTTCAGCAAGTTTCAGTACAAATGGATTTGCCTCAACCTATTGGAGACTCATTAGCCGAATTGCTTTTGCAAAGGGAACATCTTTCTTCAACCGGAATTGGTAACGGAATTGCGATTCCGCATTGTAAAACACCACTAGGTAAACAAATAAATAAATCCATGGTAGGTACATTTTTTTTGGAAAACTCATTGGATTTTATGGCACCGGACGGTTTACCTGTTTTTGTTGTATTTGTACTTTTGAGTGTTGATTCTTTTCACCATCTTCAACTTATTTCTCAACTTGCCCGTATTCTAAGTCAATCGCAGATGATTGACTTTCTCAACAATTCACCTTCATTAGATAATCTAGTTGAACAATTTCAAAAAACACTGGCAGAGAAAGCTTAACAAATTCCTTTCGCGCGGTTTGGCTGGATCTGACACCGATCTACTTTCACGTTACCAGGCTGTTTCTGCCAGGGAAGCTGTGGTGATGATGACTGCAGCATTGGCAATCGGTCTGGGTTGCGGAGTTCTTGCCGTCGGACTTAACTGGAGCGTACATTCTCTAAGACTCTTCATAAGCGACTTAGACTTAGGTTGGCGATCCATATTTTTTCCTGCTCTGGGAGCCGGAATTGCTGTATTTTTGGTGCGATCTCTCATGCATGACTCTGCAGGACATGGAGTGTCAGATGTAATAAAGGCCATAGCAATGGGATCAGAAGGTCTCAGGAGACGCATGATTTTCTCGCGATTTTTCGGAAGCTTTCTGACAGTAGGTAGTGGAGGTTCAACCGGTTTGGAAGGTCCAATAGTGAGTATTGGTGCAGCACTGGGTTCAACACTGGGACGCTGGCTTAACATGAATGAGCGTCACAAAAAACTTCTTGTTGGTTACGGAGCAGCAGGTGCAGTTGCAGGAATTTTCAATGCCCCACTTACAGGTCTTATTTTTTCATTAGAAATAATTATAGGAGAATGGACGTATTTAACTATTTTACCCACGATCATTGCAGCTGTTTCTGCAACAGAACTCAGTCGCTGGATAACTGGAAATAAGATTGCTTTCTTTCAGGAAATAGCTGGTTTTTCCCTCACCTCGTTACTTGCCTGCTTTGTACTTGGGGCCTTGACAGGAGTCATCTCCATATTGTTTGCCCGAAGTTTGTTGTTATGGGAAAAATTTTTTACAAAAGTCTCTCTTCATCATTGGATACGTGCCGCAATTGGTGGGCTGTTTGTAGGAACATTAGGTTTTTTTATGCCTGAAGTGTTGTCAGAAGGATACTCAGCTACTCAAGTCTTTCTGACTGATTCAATACGTCCGGAACTTGCTTTTGTTCTGCTTTTTGTACTGCTCAAATTTCTTGCCTGCGGGATGACACTCGGTAGTGGCGGCATCGGAGGAGTTTTTGCGCCCAGCCTTGTGATTGGCAGTGGTGTGGGTTTGGCTTTTGGAATGATCATGCATTCACTCCCACTGGACGGGGTTGCTGAAGATGCTGCTTTTGCTCTAGCAGGTATGGCAGGAATGGTTGCAGGTGTCATGCACGGACCACTGACGGGGATTTTCCTTGTTATGGAAGTAACTCGAGGTTATTCAATGATTTTGCCGCTGATGTTAACTGCAAGCAGTGCAATGGTTGTAAGTTCATTTTTCGAGATCGGTTCAGTCTATACCCAGGATTTGATTAAACAGGGTAGTTTGATCAAGCGTGGAACTGATCGTTACTTGCTGCATCATCTGAATATTGGAGATATTTTGGACAAGGATTTCATAACTATTCGTGAAGATCTGCTTTTGAGAAATTTTATTGAGGAATTCAAGAAGGCACGTCGAAACTATTTTCCTGTTCTGAATAAAGAAAATAAATGTGTGGGAGTTGTTTTTCTTGATGACATCCGTCCTCATCTTTTTGACAGAAGTCTTTATGATTTAGTGACAATGGGATCAGTCATGCGTAATCTGCCCTTAATCAGCCTAAATGAGCCAATCAGTGCTGCCTTAGACAAGTTTGAAACCTCTAAAGCCTGGTCATTACCTGTAGTAGAAGGTGATCAATTTTTAGGTATGCTTTCTAAATCAACTCTCTTCGACCATTATCGTCGTGAACTGCAAATTCAATCAATATAAAAATAATTTACTAAATCACTTGATATTTTTTCATTTTACCCTAACTTTACATCATCAAGTTTTTTTCAAAGAAGAATCCGATTGAAATCCAAGAGTTTTCAGATTTTAATCAACTAACCTTAAATACCATGAGTTATGAACAAATCAGAATTAATAGAAGAGTTAACGGCTAAAACAGGATACAATCCAAAATTAACGGACAAAATGGTTCGTATCTTTTTTGACCGTATCAAAGCTGCACTAAGTGCCGGTGATAAAGTAGAAATCCGCGGATTTGGTTCTTTTACACTGAAAAAATATAAAGGATATATTGGAAGGAATCCTAAGACAGGAGAAACTGTGGAGGTCAAACCAAAGCAACTTCCAGTGTTCCGGACAGGCAAGGATTTGCGCAGTCGAGTCAATCAGTAACAGTTTAGATATATCATGAATCTTCCGCAGTATCTTTTGCTGGTTGATCCAGTAAGTCACTAAAGCGTGGAGGAGGCTCTATTAGCTTGGTTATTTGAACTGCATTTTTCCCTTTGTAAGCACCCTGAGTAGCCAAATATTTCAGCTTGTCCTGTACCAGAACTTTAAGCGGTTTATTTTGATCCTGATTTAAGAGAATTCTATCACCCTCTTTCAAAGTTAGAAAACTCCGAAGGGACATGCGGGCTTCCCCCAGGTCAACCTTTACACCAACTTTTGAATTAAGCAAATTTTCTTCAAGACGACTTACATTAACTGCATTGACCTCTTCATCATAGCTTGTTTTTCCTGCCTCAAGTTGGGTACGTACTGGGTCAAGCATTGAATAAGGCAGACAAAGGCTCATTGTGTAAGGGACACGGTTGATTTCTACATCGAAAGTAGTACTTGCCACAACCTCATCCGGAGGAACAATAGCTGTAAATTTAGAATTGACTTCCATGCGGTCAAAATAAGGTTCCAGCGGAGTCAATCTCTTCCAGGCTTTACCTAGATCTTCAAGAGCACTGTGGACGACTTTGGACAGCATTTTAATTTCGATACCGGTAAGCTCACGTTTTGGAGGTGGATTTTCAAACCAGCCGTTTCCTCCGAAAAGCATATCAATCAGTATGTACACCAGATGATGTTCAAAAACAAACAGGGCGTGTCCATGAAGCGGATTCATGCCAAAAACTGTCAGTGAAGCCGGAGTAGAAATGGCAGCAAGATAATCGCGAAAACTGACTAACTCCGTAGCACGCCGTGTCATAGTAACCGGACGTCTCACATGATGTGAAAAAGTTTGAGCATAAATTCTAGCAAAACGGTCATAAACTGCTTCCAGTCCCGGCATACGACCGCGAATAATTGGAGCCTGAAAACCCAATTCGTACGGCAACACCACTGTTTTTTCATCTTCTTCCGGGTTCAGTCGTTTGTCTTGTTCAACTGAAATGCGTTTCAGAATCGCATTTAATTCTTTTTTCGACTGAGGCATAAATTTTTGGAGTAAAGTTGTGAAATTAGGTGTTCTGGTTTATCTTGAAAATAATGATGAACATGTTCTGATGATTCATCGTGAAAAAGAAGACGAACATAAGGGCCTCTGGTTAGCTCCCGGAGGGAAAGTTGAACCTAATGAAGCTCCGTTTGAAACTGCAGTCCGTGAAATGCTGGAAGAAACCGGACTGAAAATTGAAGATCCGGAACTAAAAGCAGTACTTTCTTTTCCTGATCAGGGCGACTCACCTTTTGGTGATGAGTGGCATGTTTTTGTTTTTTACTCAAACTGCTATTCTGGTACTCTAACAGAAGATTGTCCGGAGGGTCAACTTGAATGGATTCCCAAAGACAACCTGACTGAACTTGCCTCATGGGAAGGCGACCGGCTGTTTACGCCCAAAATTCTGGAACCCGGATGCTTTTCAGCTAAATTTCTTTATTCTGGTAAAACTTTACTGGATTACACTTTTTCAAAGTCTAAACTAAGATTGTAAATTCGAAATTTTTGAAACGCAAGGCAAGACAATATTTTTCCAAAATTAGTACTATGCTCCGTTATTACTGTCTGATTTTAATTTTCGCTCTATTCATTGGAGGATGCCAAGTTCAGGTACGCTATCCTACAGAATTTCCTTCAAAAACTACTGTAACCCATGAAGAAAATTATTGGTTTTGGGGTTTAGTAGGTGAAAAAAAATACGAAGTTTATGACCTCTGCCCCCAGGGTAGAGTTTATGAGATACTCATTTACAGCACATACATGCAAAGTACATACACAGTACTTTCACTGGGAATCTACAGTCCACGAACTGTCCTCATTGTTTGTTCAATCAGAGGAGAATAGCCTGAAACCGGAAACAACCGGCTATTCAGGGGCTATTTGCAAAAAATAATTCCACATTTGTTGTGTCACAGGACCAACCGGACGACCTGTTTTTATAAGGAGATGAATGACAAACTGTTCTAGTTTCCTTGGATCACTGCGTCAAATACATTGAGTTAATCCAAACCATTGACTGCCTTCATATAAAATCTTACCAGTAATTTTTATATAATTTACTTTTATTTTTGATAAAACAAAAGTATATTTCTGGAAGCACAATCCCGTAAACTCACTATGTTAAAGTATTAATGAAATCACACACACAAGTAGTTGTCATCGGCGGCGGCGTGGTCGGATGCAGTGTTTTATATCACTTGACCAAATTAGGCTGGAAAGACGCAGTTTTGTTGGAACGCTCAGAATTGACATCCGGCTCCACATGGCACGCCGCAGGCGGAATGCACACCATCAACGGTGACCCGAATGTTGCCAAACTGCAACAATATACGATTGATCTGTATCAGGAAATTCAAGAAATATCCGGACAAGATATCGGGAAACATGTGACGGGCGGAATTATGTTGGCTGCGACTAAGGAACGCTTTGAATGGCTCAAAAGCATTCACGCGAGAGGGCGTTACCTCGGCTTGGAGACTGAAATCATCAGTCCCAAAGAAGCACAGAAAATCATGCCGCTCATCAATCCGGAGCATTTTGTGGGAGCCTTACACGATTCAATTGAAGGCCACTTAGACCCTTACGGAACAACTTGGGCTTATGCCAAAGCCGCAAAAAAACAGGGTGGTGAAATTTATCAAAATGTACGAGTTACCGATCTTCAAATCCATCCACAAGGCGGTTGGCGGGTGATTTTGGAAAATGGAGATTCCGGAGAACCGGAACGTCCGGTGCGGGTTGAGGAAATCCACGCCGAACATGTTGTTAATGCCGGAGGACTTTGGGCGCGGGAAGTCGGGCGTATGGTTGGTTTGGAGTTGCCGGTTTTGGCGATGGAACACATGTATTTTTTGACTGAGGATATGCCGGAAGTGATGGCCTTTAATCAGGAAAATGAACTGGAACTTCCGGCAGTAATCGATTTTGACGGCGAAATTTATTTGCGTCAGGAGCAACAAGGAATGCTGATGGGAACTTATGAAAAAGCCTGCAAACCATGGTCGCCCAAAGTAACTCCGTGGGACTTCGGACAGGACTTATTGCCTCCGGATTTAGAGCGGATTGCTCCTTCTCTGGAAGTTGGTTTTGAGCATTTTCCGGTTTTTGAGAATGCCGGAATTAAAAAAGTAATCAACGGACCCTTCACTTTTGCGCCGGATGGGAATCCACTGATCGGACCGGTTCGGGGGCTTCCGGGATTTTGGTGTGCCTGTGCGGTGATGGCAGGATTCAGTCAAGGCGGCGGAGTCGGTTTAGCACTCGCAAATTGGATGATTGAGGGCGATCCCGGTTTTGATGTTTGGGGCATGGATGTCAGCCGTTTTGGAGATTGGGCCACGCTTTCCTACACCAATACCAAAGTGCAGGAAAACTATTCCCGCCGCTTTTCGATTCGTTTTCCGAACGAAGAACTGCCCGCCGGACGACCGCTCCGGACAACTCCGGTTTATGACAAAATGCTATCCGAAGGAGCGCAAATGGGGAGTTCGTTTGGTTTGGAAGTTCCTCTCTGGTTTGCCCCAAAAGGCGTAACAGACAAATTTTCATGGCGGCGTTCCACCGATTTTGAACACGTTGCTGAGGAAGTTCGAGCCGTGCGTGAAGGTGTCGGTGTGCTGGAGATTTCCGGATTTGCTAAATATACCGTAGTTGGTTCCGGAGCCTCTGATTGGCTGGATCAAATTCTGGCTTGCCGAATTCCAAAACCCGGCCGCATGACTCTGGCACCAATGCTCAACGAAAACGGAAAATTGATTGGTGATTTTACTTTGGCGAATCTTGACGATAACGAATTTTTTATTGCTGGTTCCGGAATTGCGGAGGAATATCATTTACGATGGTTTGAACAACATCTTCCGGAATCCGCAAATTTGGAGGTTATTCCGCACAGAGCTGACATTCTCGGACTATCGATTGCCGGGGCAAAGTCCCGTGAATTGCTGGCCAAAATTACGGATGAAGATGTTTCCCGAGATGCCTTTCGTTTTATGGACATCCGTGAAATGAATATCGGGATGGTTTCCTGTTTGGTGGGGCGTGTGAGTTACACCGGAGATTTGGGTTTTGAATTGTGGATGGAAGCAGATGTTCAACGATATGTGCTGGAACTGTTACTCCGGGAAGGCGAAGAATTCGGCATCCGTTTATTCGGTCTTCGGGCGTTGAATGCTTTGCGTTTGGAAAAAAACTATGGTTCATGGGCCACAGAATATCGTCCGCTTTACGGGCCGCTTGAAGCCGGTTTAAGCCCCTTTGTAGCTCTGAATAAAGATGCGGACTTTATCGGCAAAGACGCCGCCATTCAGGAAAAATCGGACGGCGGAATTTTGCGTTTATGCACCTTTGTTGTCGAAGCGAAAGATGCTGATGTGATTGGCGATGAACCGATTTGGTTCGGAAACGAGGTCAAAGGCTGGGTAACTTCCGGAGGCTTTGCTCACAATTCAGGAGTTTCAGTAGCGATGGGTTATGTGCCGAAGGAAATTGCTGACGAAAAACAAGGCTGGTTTGTGGAAATTCTTGGAGAACGCTATCCGGCTACTTTGCAGACAGAACCGCTTTTTGATCCCAAAGGTGAGATCATGCGGGGCTAGTTTATGATAAATTACGAGAAAGAATACCAAAATAGTCGCAATGTTTGCGGCGAGCCGTTTCCGGAAATAGTTGAGTTTTTTGAGAATTATGATGATGAATGTGCTACTGTTCTTGATTCTGGTTGCGGACAAGGACGAGATGCCTTGTTCATTGCCCGCAAAGGACATTCGGTTTTAGGAGTGGATCCGGCTTAAACCGGTATTGAACAAATGCTGGAAGAAGCGGAAAGTGAAAATTTAGCTGTTGATGGAGTTATTGCTGATATTACGAATTATGAAGCGCCTGATCTGTACAATATCGTAGTTATTGACAGTGTGCTTCATATGTTACAGAATGACGAAATACGCAATGCGGTTCTTGAAAAATCCAGTAATGCAGTCTGCAAAGCTGGTTTTATTTTAATTGCTGACACTCCTAAACATAAATCACTTATTTGTGATTATTTCAAATCTGTACCGAAAGTCTGGAAAATAATTAAAAATGAAAAGAACTTCTTTTTTGCCCACAAGATAGCATTAGTAAAATCATGAGTGCAAACATATTGGACGGCAAGGCAATTGCCAAGGACATTCTTGATGAAGTGTCCAGCAAAGTATCAGAATTAAAAACAAGTGGTTGGGATCCAAAGCTGATTTCAATCAAAGTCGGAGAAAACCCCGCTGTTGATCTTTACATCCGCAATCAACGTTTGAAAGCAGAGAAAATAGGAATTATATTTGAAGAAAAAGAGTATCCGAATGATATATCCGCGAATGAACTGCAGGCGGCTATTGCCAATTTCAATGTTGATCCAAAGGTCACCGGCATCTTTTTACAGCGTCCTGTTCCCAAAAGCATTTCCATTAAAACTTTGCAGAAAGCTATTCATCCACTCAAAGATGTGGAGGGAATGCACCCCGCATCGATTGGAAATATTGTTTACAACGAAATGGAACTCGGCCCCTGTACGGCCATGGCTTCAGTAGAACTGTTGAGACGTACCGGTCAGGATTTAAAAGGTTTGGAGGTTGTGGTGATTGGGCACTCGGAAATTGTCGGTAAACCGATTGCCTTCCTATTGATGGCAGAAGGAGCCACTGTGACCGTCTGTCATCACATGACAAAAAATGTTGCGGATCATTCACGCAGGGCGGATGCTGTTTTTGTGGCGGTTGGAAAACCGAATCTCATCACTGGGGATATGCTTAAATCCGGGTCAACACTGATAGATATCGGGATTAATAGAGTCACTGATGATAAGGGGAAAAGCAGAATTGTTGGTGACAGTGATTTTGATTCCTGTTCAAAAAAAGCCGGCTGGATTACTCCGGTCCCAGGTGGTGTTGGTCCGGTCACGGTTTCTTGTTTGATGCGCAACACCGTTTCGGCTGCACAAAAACTGAAGTCATATTATGAGTCACAATTTCAGAATTCTATTGATGCACCATTTTAAAATATTAAACAGCTAATATGCAATATTACAGTCAACAAAGATTGCCGACCCACGTTTACACTCAACCGGAAACTTACGGCTTAAGTCGCCTACCTGTAGATCAAGCCTCAACTTTAATTCCAGATGCTTACACGGCAGCTGATTTCTTTGCTTTAGAGCAGGAAAAGATATTCGCAACGGCTTGGGTTGCCGTTGGTTGTTTACAACAAGTTCAAAATCCTGGAGACATTCTGGTTACGGAAGTTGCTGGCCGATCTATTTTAGTGATGCGAGACAAAACTGGGAAACTAGGTGCATTTTACAATGTGTGCCGTCATCGCGGTTCTAAATTATTAGAAAAAAGTTGTAATATTAAAAGCCTCCACTGTCCGTATCACGCCTGGGTTTATGGACTTGATGGCCAGTGTTTGGGAACGTCGATGTTCCGAAATGAAAAAATAGTAGATACTGTCCCTTCAAACGGAGGAGAAACAGATTTATCTGATACAGCTTTGTTTGATAAGAAGAACTATGGGCTCTTGCCACTTTCAGTACAGACTTGGGGATTTTTGGTATTTGTCAATTTGAGTGCGCAAACGACACCACTTGAGGAATGGCTTGGTGATATACCGCAAAAATTTCAATCACATGTTTTGGAAAACTGGGAGATTTTTGGTGAGAAGAATTATGATGTAGCTTCCAATTATAAATTGATTGAGGAAAATTTCATGGAGTATTATCACTTGCCTTTTGTGCATCCAGAACTTACAAATGTTTCCCGCATGGAAGACCATCACCGTAGTCAGGGAGCAGGGATGTATACTGGCATGCTGACGACACCTGTTTCGCGGGATGTGGATTCGGTATGGCTGAATCTTCCTGCGGTACAGGGCTTGAACAAAGAACATCTGGAGGCAGCGTATCACATTTGTATTTTCCCCAATGTCACAATCACCATACTGCCGAATCATGCTTTTTGTATGATCACCGACCCGATTCGTGTAAACCAAACCAGGGAACGGACCTTCTTACTCACACCTCCGGGGACTCTGGATAACGAGTCGCACACTTCTATGTTTTTAGAATTGGTGAAATTTTGGGATATGGTCAACACTCAGGATTTGGGCATTGTCGAACGGGTCCAACTGGGCTTGAGCAACACCGCATTTACAGGCGGACGAATGTGTCCTAAATTCGAAGAACCACTGCACCGTTATCAAAACTGGGTGGCGGATCGAATGTGCGGTATTCATCGAGTTCCATCCGGAGATAACGATGCAATGGCATAAAACTCTTTAACACTAGTACTTGATGTGGAGAATTAAGAGTGATTTGTCCTGTCAGGAAACCAGATCAAGAGATGAAATAAAATGTTTTTTAATTTCAGATTTTTAAAATACTATCTAAGCCAATACTAAAAAATAAATGGAATTATGCCTTTAGCTTCAGTTCAAGAAATAAAAGCTGGACGAGCCATTCAACATGGGGCCATGGAATTCTCAACAGCACCAGTTGATTTAGACACAGTAAGGCGTTATCGTTTACAACGTTTGCGTACTAAAATGGGAGAATTGGATGTCTCCGGATTATTGCTGTTCAATCAGATTAATACACGCTATGCAGTGGATGCGACAAATATGCAGATTTGGTGTTCTCATTATGAAACCCGCTGCGTGTTTGTGGCCCTGGATGGTCCGGTAGTTCTGTTCGATTATGCCAATCATCCTTACTTGTCTGAGGGCATACCAACCATCGACGAATACCGTGTTCTGCCAGCCTTTTCTTTTTTCGGTGCTGGAGAACGTTGTCATGATTTTGTAAAAGAATTTGCTGCGCAAATTGAGGGTTTAATGAAAAATCATGGTGGCGGAAATCGTCGGCTGGCGATTGACATTCTGTCCCATACGGCTTGTGATGCTTTGCGCGAAACAGGTTTGGAATTGGTTGAAGGTGAGCAAATTGCGGAAACCGCAAGGGCAATAAAATCAAAAGAAGAACTGGTACTTATGCAAGCCTCGATGGATGTTTGTGAAGCGGGAGTTCTCTCTATGCATGAAGCCTTGGAACCGGGAATTACTGAAAACGGACTATGGGCGAAACTGCATGAAACGAACATTCGTCTTGGAGGGGAGTGGATAGAAACTCGTCTGCTTTCTTCCGGACCACGCACAAATCCATGGTTCAGGGAATGTTCGATGCGTCAGATTGA
>JYMV01001837.1_pt1 | contig 34775 bp, 32 predicted proteins | sample 338911 | NCBI WGS metagenome assembly JYMV01 (sample SAMN03354496, study PRJNA234377) | hydrothermal vent metagenome | biome: Deep sea; feature: Hydrothermal plumes at the Eastern Lau Spreading Center, Western Pacific Ocean; material: Seawater | place: Tonga | collected 2009 | depth 2000 m m | reverse complement strand
TCATCATTGGCAATTCAAGTTTTTGTATAGATTGACTTCTAACCCACTCATGCGTAATAAATGCTTTGTTATCTTTTCTAAATCGTACTAGTCGAACCTTGTCAACAACCATCGCTTTTCCAAGAATCATTAAAAATTGGTTTATCGATTCTACTAAATCACTAATGTTAAGCAGTGTTGCCAAAGCATTTCGACCAGCGAGATGAATGCGGTCGGCATATTCTTTTGTGCGCATTTTTGTTGCGTCTGAAAGCAAGCCAACGATGATTCCATCTTCCATTTTCTTGCATCGAAATAAAATCCATTTATAGAGTTCGTTGCTATCTCTAAAACGATACGTAATACTTCGCTCTTCTTCATTAATAGTATCGAGCGCCGCCTGAACTGCATCTACATCAGATGGGTGAATTCTATCTACCCAAAGTGCGGGATCGCTTGCCAACTGTGTGCTGATCATTCCAAAAACCGAAACTGCAACCGGAGATGCATACTTTGTTTTCCAACCATCCTCTTTTTGCAAGCAGTGCACACCCGAGGATAGACTTGAAAGGGCAAAAGTTTCAAACTGAGCGTTAGTCACACATCTACGATACACGCAAGAATCATCTCATGCATTGGAATGAAAAGAATTATGTCTCATTCTCGTTCACCCCATCTACTAAGACCTCAATGAATTGTTGCTCCTATTACAAACCAGTGTCGGTGCTCGGAAGCAACAACGCTCACTTGCGAGTACGCTATAGACATGACTATTAAATATACAAGGGTGCATCGACTGCTTGAAATTATTTCGTTAGTCCAAAGCAACAAAGGTTGGACGCCTGGAACACTTTCCGAGCATTGTGATACTACCGAACGAAATATCTATCGAGACATTGCCCAGATTAAAGAAGCGGGCATTCCGATTAAGAACGATCGAGAGAGGGGCTACTACATTGACGGTACATTTTTTATGCCTCCAGTTAGATTGACCTTCGAAGAGGCATTAGCAATTGCGGCGCTTTGCGAGGTGATGGCAGAAAGTGGTTCAATCCCATTTATCCGCCCTGCTTCAATGGCAATAAATAAAATTATTGCTCAACTTCCGTTCGACTCTAAAGAAGAACTTACAAATAGATTGCGGACAATGGAGTTGCGGACTACTGCAACTATGGATGGCGAAGGCTACGAAGATGTCTATGACAAAGTTCAAAATGCACTCTTAAATAACACGCTACTTAAATGCAAATATGAAAGTACTTCATCCAAATCAGAAGATGAAACATTTATGTTTCAGCCATTCGCTTTATTTTTTGGTACTCGTGCTTGGTATGTTGTTGGATTCCACGAAAAACGTGACGCAATTCGCACGTTAAAACTCAGTCGTTTCTTAGCCATTGAAAATACTTCGTCGACATTTGAGGTTCCAACAGATTTCAAACTTGACACCCATCTCGGTAACGCTTGGAATATGATTCGTGGAGATGTCGATTACGATATCAAATTACATTTCAAAACACCCTTTTCACAAACAGTGAGTGACACTAGGTGGCACTCTACTCAAAACATTGAATGGCATGATGATGATTCGTGCACCTTCACATGCAAAGTTTCCGGGCTCTCCGAAATTGTTTGGTGGATTCTATCTATGGGCCCGTCTTGCAAAGTAATTTCGCCGAAGGAATTAGCCGACCAAGTGGCAACCCTTGCACGCGAAACTGCTGAACTGTATGCATAACTAATTACGAAATTCGCTCAATGCAAGCGATGAAGAATCCCGTTGTTGTTGCATCTGGAATAATCCGAATTGCAGATGTGACATCTTGTGTGCACTCCTTGCCTAGCCACGAAGTAACCGGTGCCATGGTTGCTGGAGGAATTAAATGCTCTGGCAATGGGACAATTTTTGCGTCAATGTTTTTTTTACGAAGCACTTTATCAAGAACAAACTCATTTTCTTCAGGTGCGAAGGTGCAAGTTGAATAAACCACAAGACCACCAACTCGAACACATCGAAGAGCTGCTATTAAAAGTTGTTCTTGCAATTTAGCGAGACTGCGAATCTCTTGCGTACTCCATCTCTGCAACCGGATAGGTCGTTCTAAACGAAACCGACCTTCTCCACTGCATGGCGCATCAACTAATACCCTGTCAAAACATTCTGCATGTGTTTGACCAAGGCGTTCGCCAGGTCCGCAAAGAACTTCGACATTAGTCGCGCCCTGCCTTTGCAAAATTTCGCGTAGACGATACAAACGTTTACGGCTTCGATCGTTTGCCACTAACATCCCTTTGTTTTGCATTAATGCAGCAATTTGTGATGTTTTACTTCCGGGCGCAGCACATAAGTCTAGTACGCGCATTTCCGGCTGCACTTGCAATGCGTGTGCTGCAAGCATGCTCGATGCTGCTTGTATGTATAAACCATCGATGCTCGAACACGGCAACCCTTGCAACTCGCGGATCGTTCCTTTCGTTAACAAATTGCAAAGTGGGCACCATGGAATTGGTGATGATTGCATCGACGCCTCGGCGACTTCATTTAAAACTTGCTCTTCTGTTAGCCGTAATGTATTTGGCCTGAAAGTAACTGGCTTTGGTATGCCAAAACTTGCAAGGGCGGAAGCGTAGTCTTTATCGCTGAGCAGTAATGAAAATCGTTCTAAAATCTCCGTGGGTAATTGCTCTTCCGCTTTAGCAATCCAGTCCGTAAAACCTGCCATACTGTTTTGTGCGTTAGTAACCATCAACACCGTAGTGTATGAAAGTCAGATGAAACCTGTTTTCTATTCATGCAACGATATTGAGAATCGATATATCGTGGTCAAGATCCCCGGTTAATAACCGTGCATCGATTTCTACTGAAAATGCAGATGCCATCTCTGATTGACGCTGAATATGCGCTAATCGTAGCCGCCTACGCTCATCGAGCTGTGTTGCACTACGTCCCTGCCGCAATAGTATCGAAGCGCTTACAGCACCTACATGGCGAACCTGTTCTTGCCCTGCGTGCGATGTACTACGAGTAACAGCAGAGGAACTCGGGAATTGGAGCTGAGATAGCTGATTGTTTCGGTTTTCTTGAATTCGCATTACCATCTTTGTTATTCCTTATATTGAAGTAAACTTCGATTATTCGCCTCAGATGGCCACCCACCACGGGGTCCTCGTCGGCACAGGAGTAGTATCGCCTACACCACTGACGACCCCATGTCACCGCGTTGGTAGGTTTTTGTTAGGTTTATGCGATTGTAGTAATATTCACGGTTTTTGCCACCCCATGGGCATATTCCCATGCCTATTAACTATGTTGGTAACTAATTCATCAAAAATGCCCTGTACAGGACTCCGCTGATTAAGAGTCAGCTGCTCTGCCAACTGAGCTAACAGGGCTACAAGGGAAGTGTACCAAGTCTTTGTTTTTTGAGCTTAAACCGCTGTTACACTCTTAAAGGACACTTTAAAATTGGGGATCGAATCGGCAAGCGAATTTAATGGGATAATATCTTTATGAGTTTACGAATGGTTAAATGCCCAACATGTGGAAGTCAATATTTAGCTTCGCAGGGTTGTAAATTTTGTGCTAGTAAACCAGCACATTCTAAGCGTAAAAAAACTTCTAATTCTAAGTGGGGACCAATTGCCGCTTTCATCATTGTTCTTGCTGGATTTATCATCGCCGCAGAAATTGTCTTGGCTGAAAGTGGTTTTACTCGCGCATTACTGGTTGTCTTTGGTGGCGTGGTTGTAATGTGGCTATGGAAAATTGGATATTGGTTTGAAGATGGCGAGTCAATCTTGGGTCATTTCGCGTTCCAGTCCCTAGCCAATGAGTTCATTGGATTTTTCCTATCGCCATCTAAAATCATTTGGTTTTGGACTACAGAACGTCCATATTTTCGTGCTTGTACAATTGCAACGTGGCTGGCACTGACAATTTTTTGGCTTTTGCACTTCAGTAATTCGACTTGATAAACTATGAAAACCGTTGCAGATTCTGATTGCTATCACTGAAAGGGTGCTATTTCAATGATGCATGAGATGCCTTCAATACTGCTCTACTATATTAAATGAAGTGGCACACTGCTGTTGTAATAAATACTGTAAGTGGTTTACAAAAGACACCGAAGGCAGGCTTTAGGACCGCTGATTAAGAGTCAGCTGCTCTGCCAACTGAGCTAACAGGGCTACAAGGGAAGTGTACCAAGTCTTTGTTTTTTGAGCTTAAACCGCTTTTGCATTCTTGGTCGCATTTGAGATTTTGTCTTTGACAATCATGAATTAATTGAATCTACATGCAGATTGATTTTGATTCACGAATCTGCTTAAACCAAACAATGGCTGCTTCACATTCCTTATTCGTGCTTTATCTTAATGCCTTCTCCGGCGTTTCAGTCCTGCAAAACCAATTAATACAATTGTGGCTGGAGCCGGCACCCAACCAAAATACTGATCCCTGGCAACAAAGTTTTCAAAGTCACCCTGTTTCCCTTGTAAATTAATGGAACCATATATTTCAGAGTCCGATCCGTAGGTAGTGAATTGACCAATGAGAACACGTAAATCACTACCAGCAACTACCTGCATGTCATCCGGTGTTGCGAACCATGTTCCATTATTAGTTTCGATGTCCCCACCACTTTCAAATCCAATCCAATCAATGCCAATATCTAGCATTTGATTATCCACTTGATCTTCACTTCCAATTGTTACCCAGCTGTCATACGCTAAACTTGGAAAGATACCAAATAGAGCAGTGTTAATACTGACTGATGTTGGGCCGCCAAAAGGGTTTTGGTAAAAACCATTATCTGATCTGATGTAGAGAGAACTTTGCGAATCTCCAAATACCGCATTCAATTGATCAGTTGATGCTGTGAAATCTGCATACAGCCGCATAGTAAACAAGTTTTCATCAACTTGTTGAAATTCTAAACTTAACCCAACAAAATCTGACATTGCACTTGTAGTCAGTGAGGCGAGAATTATGTTTTGCACTATTAGTTTCATATCGTGGATACAGATTATCCTCGGGATGATTAGAACACAAATGTCTATTCAGAGCAATAAAAAAATGAATTTTCAGTACGTTTAAAAGCCATGTATAGAAAGAATCGAACCTGAATCAAGCTGATTAAGAGTCAATGCTCTGCCAACTGAGCTAACAGGGCTACGACGTAAGTGTACTTTCAATAATCATGAAGAAGCAACGCTACTTGATTCAAGAAGTTTAATTGTCTCAAAAATATCCAGTAGTACGTCGATCGTTTTATCTAATTCTGAAGCGGTAGTCGTTCTGGCAATACTAAATCTAATTGCACCCCATAAACCATCGTCTGGCATTCCAATTGCTTCAAGCACTTTGGAATTTTTAAACGCACCACTTGAACAAGCTGAACCAGAGGACGCGCAAATGCCACGCTCTGACAACATCAACAATAAGAGTTCGCCTTTAACACCAGGAAAAGAAATTGAACTTGTTGTCCAAGCGCGCTTAGCACCACTTGAATTTATATGCACCTTTGGAAATTCTGAAATTATTTTCGTTTCAAATTCATCTCGAAGTGATTCCATCTTCGAAATATTTTCAGCGTTCAACCAAAGCGAAGATTTTCTTGCTGCAACTCCAAAACCCAATATCGACGGAACATTTTCTGTTCCACCTCTTCTGCCACGTTCTTGCGGTCCGCCTGTTACCAGTGGAGTAATGGATAGCCCTGGCCGAACATACAAAGCGCCAACGCCTTTTGGACCATGAAACTTATGCCCGGCGAAAGACAATAAATCAACTGGAACTGCACCAACATCAACCGGCATTTTCGCAACCCATTGTGTGCCGTCACTATGCAAAAGAACGTCGTGCTTGAGGCACAATTCAGATGCCTTTTCGATTGGTTCGATGACTCCGGTTTCGTTATTGCACCACATTAAAGAAACAACGGCAATTTCCGCTGCGCGCGATTCAAGAATTTCTTTTAGGTGGTCCATGCAGAAAACGCCGTCTCGGTCATTTCGAATTCGAATTACTTCCATTCCATCTTCTTGCAAACGGTCCATCAATTCACCAACTGCAGCATGTTCAATCTGGCTTGTAACTAAACATTTTCTATCTGAGCGTACTGAACACGCCGATTGGATTGCTAAATTTGCTGCCTCTGTACCACCTGATGTAAAAAGAATGCTTGCTGGTTTTGCCCCAACAAGTTTTGCGATTTCCTCTCGCGCAAGATCAACTTGTTGCCTTGCTTCTTGCCCAATTCGGTGAATGCTCGATGGATTCCCCCAAAAAGTATTCATCGCACAATGAACTGCCTCAGTAACTTCCGCAAGCGGTTGCGTAGTTGCATTGTTGTCTAAATAAATAGTAAGGTCATTCATGTGTCTTATTGTAATCATTTAAAAGCAATGGAGTAGGCGGAATTCGTATCACGATAAACCATGCAAACACGCCAACAAGAGCGCACACGAGAAAAATGTATTGTGGAGAATCTCCGAATAGTGGTCGAGTAATCCAATACAACAAAGAGCCAACCGCCATAAGCAAAAAAGATAATGCATTCGATGTCGCTAATACCCGGCCGCGATGATCTGGCTTTGGCAATAATTGCATCATCGATTGAAGAGGTATTGCGTATAAACCAGCAAATAATCCTAAAGAAACAAGGCAAATCAAAATGAGCACATACGAAACCGGCGCTAATCCAGCGACTAACATCGAACATGCCATCCCAATGGCTGCAAATTTCGAGAGCCCAATTTGTATTTTCCCGCCCGACAAAAACCCAGCAAGCAGCGAACCAAAGCCAACTGATATTCCGATTGAAGCAAGAAGATATGAAACTTTTGTGTCAGTCACATTTAGGAGTACACCTAACTCTGTAACTAATAAAAGGACAATCGTTGCAAGTAAATAAAAGAGAGCCCATGCTGTTGCAACTTGCATAAGGGGCGACTTACACATTTTCCTGCCTGTCACCATATATGTTGCTAACGGATTAGAAGGCACATGCGAATGTGGTTCCATCGCTTCAAGTTTCGGCAACCATACGATTGCTAGAAGTCCAACGACTGCTACTCCAGTCAACACTATTCCTGGCAACCACATATCTACTAACGATGTTGATCCTTGTTGTAATTTGTCACTGACAATTCCAGCAATCAGCATGCCTGTGATAATTGAGACATTTGTTGTCATGTTCAAAATGCCATTTGCTCGGCTAACGTTTTCTGTTTGAACTATTTCTGGAATCATTCCATATTTTGCAGGACTGAAAAAAGTTGACTGCGTTGCGAGGCAGAGCATTGAAAATGCTGCAAGCCAAAAATTCCCAGTAACAAAACCAACACCTGCTGAAATTGCCAGTGGTATCTCAACCCATTTCATTAAGACCGAAATCGTTCGCTTTGAATAGCGATCAGCAATCGGTCCCGCCCACCCAGAAAAAAGTATAAATGGAACAAACAAGCAAAGTGCTATTAGACCTTGCCCGCCCTCTCCAAGTTTGCCAGCCCACATTCCTCGTACGACCGCAAAACCCAACAACGTTTTTAAAATATTGTCATTCGCAGCTCCCATAAATTGGGCTACTAAAAGTGCGCTCAATCCCCTGCGTGGATTTGCTAACTCGCGAAATGTAGTTTTACTCTGCACGTAAGTACACGATAACAGCAAACCGCATAGTAAAACAGCGTGAACCCCATTTCTGGGACGCACGCTGTTTGGAGTAGTTTTATTAAAACTGTATTACTTAGAATCGTCCTTGGGTTCAGCTTTGACTGCTGTCTTGGTTTCAACACTTTTAGCAGCGGCATCGGCGACACCGCGGGCAACAAGGACCTTCTGTTTGATTTCTTCAAACATTTCAGGATTCTCAGCAAGTAGTTGCTTTGAATTTTCGCGACCTTGACCGAGACGATCTCCACCATAACTAAACCATGAACCGCTCTTGTCTACAATGCCATCTTCAACCGCGAGATCTAACAAATCGCCTGTGATACTAATTCCTTCGTTAAACATAATGTCAAATTCAGCAGTGCGGAATGGTGGTGCAGTCTTGTTTTTCACGACGCGAGTTCGGACTCGGTTACCAATTACGGTGTCCCCATCTTTAATTGAACCAATGCGACGAATATCCACTCGAATCGAAGAATAAAACTTGAGAGCGCGACCGCCAGGTGTTGTTTCTGGACTACCGAACATCACACCAATTTTTTCGCGAATTTGATTTATGAAAATAACCATGCAATCGCTTTTTGAAATCGCGCCAGTTAGCTTCCGCATTGCTTGACTCATTAATCGAGCTTGCAAGCCAACGTGCGTGTCGCCCATTTCGCCTTCAATTTCAGCACGCGGTATTAATGCCGCGACGGAGTCAATTACGACTATATCCACAGCGTTGGAACGAACGAGCATTTCGCAAATTTCCAATGCCTGCTCACCTGTGTCTGGTTGTGAAACAAGGAGCGCATCAATATCAACACCGAGTTTCTTTGCCCATGTAGGATCAAGCGCGTGCTCTGCATCAATGAATGCAGCGATACCAGCCTTTTGGGCTTGCGCTACTACATTCAGTGCAAGCGTTGTCTTGCCTGATGATTCTGGTCCAAAGACTTCGATGATTCGACCACGGGGCATGCCTCGCCCGCCTAAGGCTAAGTCCAAACTTATCGCTCCGGTCGAGATTGCAGGAATAGCTGAGATGTTATCGCTATTGAGCCGCATAATTGCACCAGAGCCAAATGCTTTATCTATTTGAGATAACGCATTTTCAAGTGCTTGTACTTTTCCCTTATCTTCGATTGTTACTTTTGCCCTAATTGGTGCTTTAGTTTTCTTTTTTGTTGCTGTTTTAAAAGCCATTGAATTCTTCGCCTTCCGTGGTTCAGTTGCAGTGCTTCCTGCGCTATTTATATTAGTTGAGTCTGTTGTTCTACCGCTTTGTACGATACCGCCCTTTGCGGGAGTTTCTGATGAAGTTGCTGTTTTTCGTAATGATTTCGATTTTTTTCCGTTTCTACTTAATAATGCCATTTCAGCCAATGCTCCTTTACTACCGAGTTTGTTAGGTTTACGGTAGGATGACATAAACATCGGTGATGTCAAGCGTTGTTCGGTAGTTATTCGGTACTTTTCTCTACTATTAGACTAAAAACGATGGTGCTACTGACAATATGTCGTCAGTTTTGCGCTACGAACTCTCAATGAGCCCGCCCTCCCAGTTAGGAGTTGGAGGACTCCATTGGGATAAATCGATGCCTTCGAACCACGCAATAGTTTTTTGCAATCCTTCTCGTAGCGGCACTGTTGGCTCCCAATCCAACGTCTTTTTCGCCCGAGTAATATCTGGCTGACGTTGCGTTGGATCATCCGCTGGTAACGGCTTCATTAGTAGTTCAGAGTTACTGCCTGTAAGTTCAAGCACAAGATTCGCTAACTCCAACATCGTAAACTCACCAGGGTTACCTAAATTGATTGGACCAGTTGCTTCATCAGCATCCATCATTAATAGAAACGCATCGATTAAGTCATCGACATAACAGAATGAGCGAGACTGTTGTCCATCACCAAAAATAGTAATGTCGTCCCCCGCTAATGCTTGCCGAATAAAATTACTGACCACTCTTCCATCATATGGATGCATGGATGGACCGTAGGTATTAAAAATTCTCGCAACCCGAATATCAACACCGTGCGATCGGTGATAGTCGAACATTAATGTTTCCGCAGCACGTTTCCCTTCGTCATAGCATGCCCGCAAGCCAATCGGATTTACATTGCCACGGTACGATTCAGGTTGTGGGTGCACCGAGGGGTCACCGTACACTTCACTTGTCGAAGCGTGGAAGATTTTTATTTTATTTGCCCTCGCCATGCCTAATGTATGCAAAGCACCTAGAAAATTCGTTTTCATAGTTTTAATGGGGTTATGTTGGTAATGCCCAGGCGCTGCTGGGCAAGCCAAGTTATAAATTGCATCGACTTCCATTTCGATTGGATTTGTAATGTCATGCAAAACAAACTCAAAATTTGGGAGTTCTAAAAGGTGTTCAATTGTTTCTTTTCTGCTTGTAAAAAGATTATCGAGGCAAATCACATGCTCGCCCCTATCAACTAACCGCTGACAAAGGTGCGAACCGAGGAATCCTGCCCCCCCTGTCACTAATGTTCTTTGTGTCATACCGTGCAGGATACGTTAGGAAACGTGTAAAGTGTAGTAATGCGCGTAATCGTTGGAACAATGACAGGCACTAGCATGGACGGAGTAGACGCTGTCGCTGTTTCTATTGAGGGCTCAAACGAAGAGATGCGCGCCTCGTATATCGGGATGACATCTTGCGAATTGGGAGACCTCACACAGGTCCTTAGAAAACTTTCAATCAATGGTGGAAACGAAGTTGAAATGCAAAATGCCGCGTTACGACTTGGCGAAATTACAACGAACGCAATCCAACAATTAAATTTAAAACAGATAGATTTGATTGCACTTCATGGACAAACTATTTACCACGCTCCTCCAATAAGTATTCAACTTATTGACCCACTTCCAATTCTTGAAACTTTTAATTGCACCGTTTTAACAGATCCTAGGCAATCGGATTTGCAACTCGGTGGACAAGGAGCTCCAATTACGCCTCTTGCCGATTGGATACTTTTCAATTCAAAACAGAAATCAACTGCCATCATAAATCTTGGTGGCTTTTGCAACATAACTTTTCTTCCCGCAAATTGTTCGACAAACCAAGTTCAAGGTTTCGATGTTTGTTGTTGCAATTTACTTTTAAATAAAATTGCGAGAGCTCGACTTGGTTGTGAGTACGACCCGAATGGTGAGTGCGCAATCAAAGGGACCGCGTCGCCAAAATTAGTAGCCGAGTTGACCAATAAACTTGCTGAGCAAAAAAATGCATCACGTTCGCTTGGTTCTGGAGATGACTTAGGTACATTTGCGCTTTCTATCGGAGATTCAACCACAACAAATGATTTACTCGCAAGTGCAGTCGCTGCAATTGGTGCTTGTATATCTGCTTCAACGCAAAATGCTGAACGAGTTTATCTTGCGGGAGGCGGAGTACATAACAGGGCTCTTGCCTCTGCCATTACCCATACCGGAACAACTGAAGAACTCGGCGTGCCAATTCAAGCGCGTGAAGGAATGGCAATGGCTATCCTTGGCGCGCTTTCCCAAGATGGCGTTTCAATTACTTTGCCTCAAATCACAGGTCGAGAAGAAACTGATTCTTTAGTCGGTTGGGTTCAAGCAAGACCGTAAAGTGGTTTCAACTTATTTTCTAAATGTCGCATGAGTGGGTCGGATGAGAGTGGTTTGCCTGTAACTTTTTCGCATAAATCTGCAGCTCGATATCGCCTACCGTTGCAGTGAATATTTTCATTAAGCCAAGTTTTCAAACTGCCAAATTCGCCACGTGCAAATTGTTCATACATGTCTGGAATCGCTACCATTGCTGTTTCAAAAAATTGAGCACAGTATAAATTGCCAAGTGTATATGTTGGGAAGTAACCCATTGCAGTCATCGACCAGTGAATGTCTTGTAGACATCCTTTTGTATCGCTTGGTACATCTATGCCAAGATATTCTTGGTATTTGGAATTCCACGCTTCAGGAAGATCTGCAACTGCAAGTTCGCCCTTCATCAACATTCGTTCAAGTTCAAATCGAATCATAATGTGCATGTTGTATGTCGCTTCATCTGCTTCGACTCGAATGTAATCTGGACGTACAAGATTTGCGCCACCGTACACATCGTCAAACGAAAGAGACGACGTTGCATCTCCAAAGAATTCACCCATTTTCGGGTAACACCATTTCCAAAATGCTTCACTGCGTCCAACTTGATTTTCCCACATTCTGCTTTGCGATTCATGTATACCAAGCGATACTGCGTGACCCATCGGAGTACCGACGTGATCGAACAATAAACCTTGTTCATAAATGCCGTGTCCTGCTTCGTGCATGGTCGAGCCGATTGCATCGTTAACATTATTTTCGTGAAATCGAGTTGTCAATCGAACATCACAGCAGTGCGTTCCACTGCAAAATGGGTGTGTTGATTCATCGAGACGGCCGGCTTCAAAATCGAAACCAATTTGTGTTGCAATTGAACGGACAAATGCTTGTTGCTGATCGATTGGCAATGCAATTTCATTAAATGCATTGCTTGGTTTTGTTGAACTGCCCATTATTTCATCGAGCAATGTTTGTAGACGCTTGCGAAGTGGCGTGAACACTTCACTCACTGCCGCAGCAGTACATCCAGGTTCGTAATCTTCTGCAAGTGCGTCCCATGGCTCCCCGCCTTCTGCCCAACCATAACATTCTGCTTTCCGTTGCAACAATGAAACAATTTTTTCGAGCCATGGCTGAAACGCCTTAAAATCATTATTTTTGCGAGCTTCGACCCAAGCATTCTGACCTTTACTTGAAAGCATCGCTTCTTCTTCTACGAGTTCCGTTGGCAATTTCGTTGCTCGGTCGTAACCGTGTCGAATTTCGCGAATGTTTGTCGCAGTAACACTCGTTGTATCGCTAATCAAATCGCTATCCGCTTCACATGCTTCTAGAAGGTCAGAAATCTTCTGGTCGGTAACTAATTCGTGGTGCATTTTTGAAGTGAGTGTAATTTGGTCCGCTCGAAACTCAATGCCACGCTTTGGCATCATGACTTCTTGGTCCCAACTCAAAAGTGAAATTGTTGCGCCAAGTGCATTTGCATCTTTGGTTTTCTTAATTAGTTGATCATATTCAGTTGAAGTTGCGATAGTTGTCATAGATGTATTCCTTAATTTGAATGTACATCATAACGACAGCGAACCGCCAAATGGCGGTTCGCTGATGAAATCAATTAAATGTTATCGTGATTTACTTCGACTGCTCATTGAGATAAGCGACGACTTCCTCTGCCCCGTCATCTGTGCGATTTTTCGCTAAATCAAGTGGTGTTACACCGCTAGCATTTTTAGCGCTGACATCAGCACCTGCTTCTACGAGTAATACGATTTTTTCGAATGAAACGTTATTGCTTTCTGTTGCAATGTGTAATGAAGTTGAACGATTCTTATCAATTTCTTTTACATTTGCACCGGCTTCAAGCAGAAGTTTCACACTTTCTACTTTACCAGTTCGAACAGCATGCATTAACGGCGAACGCTTTTCAGCAGTATCCACAACATTTACATCAGCATCTGCTTCAAGAAGAATCGCAACTGATTTAGAATCGCCAAAACCTGCTGCCCAAAGCAGTGGTGTATATCCAAGAACTAGATCAACAGTGTTTGCATCAGCACCAACATCTATCAGCGCTTGCACGCCATCTGGTGAACCAAACCCTGCTGCCCATGAAAGAGCCGTACCACCGAGCCGATCGCGTGCTTGAATATCTGCACCAGAATCAAGCAACAAGATAATTGTTGCTGGGTTTTTAGAGCGAGCGGCGTGCATCAACGGTGTCCGATTAACACGGTCTACGCGTTCTATTTGTGCACCTAAAGCAAGCAATGCTGCTGTTGTTTCTTCATCACCACTTTCAGCGGCAACGCTTAATAAAGCAACACCTTCTTTGTTAACGGCGTTAAATTTGCCTTTGTCATCATTGATATATTCAATGACTTTATTTCCACGACCACTCTTAATATATCGAGCGAGTTGATCACCGGTAAGTGGCTGTGTTGGATCTTTAATTGGAAGACCACCGCCAGCACGTCGTTCTGAAATGAGACGATTTAACTTTTGTCGTTGTTCAGCGGACAATCGAATATTTGTCGTAATTTCTGTGCAAAGAGGATGATCGGTTCGAATCGTCACCTTCGTTGTTTGCACGATATCCCAGAACATATCCCAATCTAATACAAGTTCAATTGATGGTGATGCTTCGGTTGGCAATTCAGCGATTGCTGGCAAAATCGAAGTAACCTTAAACGACTGATCGTCGACTGATTTCAACGTTAAAATCGTAGTTCCGGTTTCTTCGTTAATTACAATTGGTTCTGAATCTAATGTGATGTAAGAAATAGTTGTTGCTGTCACAGGCAAGCGAAGGGATGGATAACCATCAATTGAAAATGTCACTGTTTTTGACATTTTTCTAGCTCGACCTTTACCGTTCATTGTTACTGTAATTTCAGTCGTTTCACCAGGCTGTAGCACAGTGCCACTTTTGAAGTCGGAAGTTGTACAACCACAACTTGCTTTTGCTTGAAGAAGAGTAACTGGTTTATCACTTGTATTTTTTAGTGAAACCGTACCGCTTCCTTTTTCGCTTGTTGAGAACTCACCCAAGTATAATTCTGCTGGGGTTGCTACAACTACTTGTTCCAACAGCGCGGCAGAATCGCCAACAACAGGTTGATTGTTAGCCGATGGCTTTTTAGTCATGTTGTTTTTGAGTGCATTATTGAGATCTTTGAGTTCGTTAGCATTTAGAGGAATAATTTTTTGTTCCACTCCGTCCTTGCCTAAAACTGGGGCTTTGCTCTTTGGAACTTTACTCTCAGGTTTGCTGTTATTCGTTGCAAGAGATGGGCCTTTAGCCATATCTTTAGTCTTAACTTTTACAGTAGTTGAAGTGGTCGCTGCCTCTGCGTCACCGCTTGATTGGTCACAACCAACATTGATGCTCGAAAATGCTGCAAGAGCAATAATAATGATGTATTTTGAAACTTGTTTGTTCATGTCTAATCTTCCGTACAATTCCTATCGATGGACTCAAAAAAATGGGGGATTCTGTATTGTAAACAAATACCGCTTAAGAGAAAGCGGTGATTATGGTACAACGTGTTTGTTGGCATATTATTGCCCGTACTGCAGTCATATCTACTACCTTAGACGGTTTATTCGCCCCTGAAACACTACTTGGAGTCCACAATGCCATTCTCGGACCTTCCCGAACATCTCTATATGCCTGCTCTCCGCCAATTTCAAGCATGGCCAATGCAAAAAGACGGAAAGCAACTTGTTGCATTACGAGAGCCCTTCATGCTGACAAAAGAGACACTTGTTATCCCAGCAGGCGTTTTTGCTGCTTTTCAATTTATAGATGGCGAGTCAACCGTTGAAGAAATAATAGAAAAAACAAAGGCCAATCCTGAGCATTTTATTGAACTAATCAACAAACTTGACGGTGTGGGATTACTCTGGGGACCAACATCAAAACGGCTTGAAGAAGAAGCAGTTGCAAAACTAAAAGATGAAGGAACATTTCCTATTCGATCCAGTGGCTCGCTTGGCGAAAACGCTGACGCATGCCAAAAGCAAATCGAAGCATGGTTTTCAGAAATTGAAGATCCAGAGTTTGAAAATCCTGTAAAGGCAGTCGTTGCACCACACTTAGATTATGCACGCGGCTGGCCAAATTACGCTTCAGCATATTACACTTGGTCAAAAACAGATAAACCAGATCGAGTTGTCATTCTTGGAACAAATCATTTTGGAAATGGTGACGGCGTTGTGCTTTCAACGATTGGTTTCACAACTCCTCTTGGTTTTTGCCCTGCAGATGAAAATGTAGTCGCCGCATTAACTGACAAGTTTGGCACATCTATTACTGCTGATTTTCTCGATCACGCTGCCGAACATTCCATTGAATTACATCTTCCATGGATTCAATATTGTTTTGGTGATGTCCCTGTTGTTGCAGCATTGATCCCAAACCCGTTAATCGAAATGATCGAAGATGATGGTGAACGAACGGGCACGGAAGAATTTGTTAATGAGTTAAAAACAATACTGCATGACCTTGGTGGTACTACGTTGTTTATCTCTTCTGCAGACTTAAGTCACGTTGGTCAACAATTCGGCGAACCGAGGCCAGTTGACGACCAACGAAAATTTGATGTCGAACGACATGACCGTGAGATGATGGCAAAGTTCATCGAGAATGATTCGAGCGAATTTATCGAAGCGATGAAATGGAACAATAATGCTACACAGTGGTGCAGTATTGGAAACATGGCTGCCATTTTACAATTGGTAGATCCTACTGAAATCGAGTTAATTGATTATCGCCAAGCATGTGACCAAAAAGGAATTGCACTTGTTTCTAGTTGTTCAATGGCGCTTCTTTAACCATTAAACTGCTATTTTCAAATCTTACGAGTTATTTGAGCCTTCGATGGAACCACGAGGATGGTACGTGCGAAGAAGTTAGTACATCATTACCCCCACATGGAACCCGTATGTTTTACAACAGCGGGTTTTTTTACAATTGGCTACTGAGTTACACATAAGCAGAAAACTCGCAACAATATATAAATGATTGCAGTCGTCCAACGCGTTCTCAACGCAAGCGTTACCGTAGAAGTACCTCCACATTGCGAAAGCATACAAGATGGTCTTTGCATTTTTCTTGGTATTGAAACAGGCGATGATTCTTCGCAAGCAAAATGGATGGCGAAGAAACTTTCCAATTTACGCCTTTTCAAAGATGAAAATGAAAAAATGAATTTATCGCTTCAAGATATTGGTGGCGAACTATTACTCATAAGTCAGTTCACGCTTGCTGGAGATTGTTCAAAAGGAAACCGACCAAGTTATATCAATGCAGCGCAACCTGAAATTGCAGAGCCACTTGTAGAATTAGTTCGAGATTTTCTACAGACAGAGCATAAAATCGCTGTAAAAACTGGTGTTTTCGGCGCAATGATGAAAATTGAACTTACAAATGATGGTCCAGTCACACTTATCGTGCAACGAGATTAAGATACGCTAAATGAATATTGAAACAGCAAAACTTCACCTCGAAACAAGCAAACTCATGGGAGTCAACTTTCTTCCTGTAGGAATTGAAGCAACGCCGACTGAAAACGACAGCGATTCAAACATCGATAAACAATCACTACTTGAACAACTGTGTGCAACCCACGATTCGTCTTGCCCACTCTGCGCTACACCAAACCACACTCAAGCAGTTTTTGGTTCGGGCAATCCAGATGCCTCGTTACTTTTCGTTGGTGACGCGCCTAGTGTTGAAGAAGTTCAACGAGGAATTCCGTTCGTTGGTGAAACTGGGGAAAAATTAGACCAGATTATTCTGGCAATTGGTTTTAACCGAGATGATGTTTACATTTCAAATGTCATAAAAAGTAGGCTCGAAGATGATCGAGCTCCGCTTCCCACTGAAGTTGAACAATGTGGTACTTTTCTGCAAAAACAGATCGAAATTATCGAGCCAACCGTCATCGTTACCCTTGGCTCAGTTGCCACAAAATACGTTTTAAACACAAATGATGACATTTCACGGCTCCGGGGGCAATGGGGAGAATTCCGAACTATTCCCGTTTTGCCAACCTTCCACCCTGCTTTTCTTCTGCGAAATTACACCAAAGAAAATCGCCAGCAAGTCTGGGATGACATGCAAAAAGTCATTTCTAAATTAAAGCAATAAATCGCCTCTTGCAACCCCTTATATTGCAGGTATTTGTAGCACAAGTGCATTTTTCGTAAAAAAATAAAGGGTTTTTCCTTGATTTTTTAAAAAAATCGGCAACAATACAACCGTAACAAGGCGGGACAGCGCTCAGGAAGCACTGTTTTCAATATCATTTTTTCCCTTCTCTCAGGACAAGGTTCTTAGGACAATAAAGTCAAATGCAACTCCCAGAAAAACTAGTAGATCAACCGACATATAGCATGGCTCTTTTTAGAGCTGCTATCCATCCTGAATTTTTCGAAATTGAGGACCGGGTCAGTGTTCAGCATAACGATTACGACTTTGAAGCATGGCTTCTAAAGGGTTCCCATGTGCTTCGTTTTGAATATGAAGGCACTTGTGTAACTGAAGTTATCGCAGCAAATATTGATGACCTGCCAGAACGAGGACATGTAACATCACTTGTTTGTGCAGGTGAACGTGATCATGAACAAGATTTTGGTGACAGAATTACACTTATCAATTCAATGCAAATTGAATTACTCCCTGAACATTTGTTCGGCGATAGTTATAACGAACTTACTGAATTCGCTAAAGAATCAAAAGCAAAATTCATCGAGTACACGAATGATGATGGTGTAAGAGGTGTAAGTATTATTGACGTGCAACGATTTAGTGAAGAATTGCATGTTCAGTCATATCACCTTTCGTCCAAACATGGCGTTGTGCTCCGCACACAATCCATCTTTGAAATCAAACCTGAACCAACCCAATAAGTAACTTAATCGTTTGGTTCTGGAACGTTTGTTCCTTGAATAATTCCGCGTGACCAAATAGTTCGCGTGTTTTGACCATCGCATGCTTTTCGCATGAGTAAGTAAAGCATCGCACTCGTGCTGAAGAAACCACTAAATACCCAGCCAATCATTAAGTCGCGGACAATTGTCTCCCACAACTGAACTAAAAAACCTGCGCCTGATTCATACCACGCAAGACCCATGATTGGGATTGAATTATTTTGGACTGCCCCAGCCCCACTCAAAGAATTATTTAACGTTCCTGCACCAACTAAATTCGCAGTAATATCCAAGGTTAAATGCGTAAGCAATCGAATAACTAGATAGCCAAGCACTAATGAAACTACAAGGACGATTAAATAGCCAAGGTAGCGGATCACATTCGAAAATAAATACGCAAAAGAGCGTTGGATTGATTCTTCACCACCGCACCCTTCTGTAACTACTGAGGGAATTAACATTGGGAAACATGCTGCATAAGCAACTGCAATTATTGCGACTAAAAAACCAAGTAACAAGGCAACGCCGTAAAGTAATCCACCGATAAAGTTCAACCATGGGATGCTGAGCAGAACCAAGCCCATCAAGAGTAAGAAAATGGTAATAGCCGCTACAAACATTACAGGAGCACAAACTGCTGTTAACAATTGCCTCCATCGAGATAATGCAAAATCAAGCGCTTCAGCCATACTCAAGCGCTCATTTCGTGAGTGCCAGCACACTTGCATTCGTGCAATTGCGCCTCCACCTATACACAGTACATATATCAACAAAAAACCATACAAACTTATGAACGAATGGTATCCACCCTTCCAAAGAAGTATTGGAAGTTCCCAAACAATTGCAACAACGCCCTGCCACATATTCACTGCGTCGGCACGAAGCCCTGCATCGACAATGGCATTCCAATTTGTTGCAACATACGTTGCTGATGCTTCAAACGGACCACGTACTCGAACAGATTCTAATTCTAGGTAAACGCGTTCAAATTCGATTCGCTCTTTTTCTATAACTCCACCTTCAAAAGTAAAATCTTTCCACGCCTCTAACAAATAAATTTGTGCGTCTTCTACCGACCAAGTGTCTGAACCCTCCGGGGCGACATGACCTAATGAAGTTGCGGCTTGTGCAATAGAAAAAGCCCTTGCTTGTTCAAGGTCTTCTTGAATAATTGAACCGTCTAATGTTGTGGCGTCCACATTTGAAACAGAATCCCAAATACTTCCTGCTGCTAATAAAACAAGAACCATACCGAACGCAACAAACAATCGTGCTGGATGCATCGAACTTGAAATTGCTCCGAAGATCCTTTGAAATTGAAATATGGTTCCAAATTCAACGCCATCAACAATTGTCTTCTGTTCCCTCATAGCGATATTCTAGCATTTGAAAACGCCATCTAAGCACATTTATCAAAACCTCTCAAGAATAAGAACTGACTGAAATGGAAGATAAATCTCTAAAAAGGTACTATTTGAGACATGAGGAGTCTTCTGGCAAGATAAACCGGGCATCTACGTTCTAAATAAACTAAATGCAACAGAGAGTCTTCAAAAATGACGATTAGATAGACAAGCAATGCTTAATTGCCTATATATTGAACAAACCAATGTTTCAGAAACTAACAACAATTTTACTACTAACAGCCATCGCGGTACAAGCCGTTTTTGGTGGTTTAAATGACAGCGTTGCAATCTGCCTTGGGGGCGGGCACGAACATGAAGCAACTGAAGTTGTTGAACATTGCGAACTTGAATGCAGCCACCAAAGCGAATGGCCTACGCCAATTGTTGAAGGTGAAGATGTAGGAGATTGCAGTTGTACAGATGTTGAGCTTTCGCTCATCACTCTGCTCACAAATCCAAAAGATAACGATGTTGTAGATCTTCTGGTATTTGCATTACTTCCAACAATTCCCTCACACCCTTTCTTGAATTTCGACGAAGCATCGTTGCATGCTTCTTTTGAATTTCCGCCAGTTAGGCAGGAACACTTACTAGTTCTGCGTTCAACTCGGCTTCAAGTTTAGATCCATATCTATTTTCTTTAGTTCACTCAATTACTACGAGTAATTGTTGTGATGTTTTGAATTTTGATATGGAGTACTAAACGTGAGTTACAAATTTTATGGAAGTATTAGCTTCCTCTACATTGCCTTCTTTATTGCTGGTTGCCAATCGTATGAACCTGCACCGCTTGACATCGGCTCCTATCGCAATGACTTAGAAAACAGGCTAATAAATATTGAACCAATAACAGAGTTTGCAAACCGAGTTGCCGCCTCTGATGGTGTGCCTGTGCAATTTGACATGCATGATGGCATTTCTCCCTCTGAGGGCGAGGTTATTGCATTATTTTATAACCCCGAATTGCGAATGGCTCGACTTGAAGCCAGCGTTGCACTTGCAAAATATGAAACCGCTGGACTCTGGCAAGATCCAGTGTTCGGTTTCGATGGTGCTGAAATTTCATCTCCTTCTGCACCGTTTGAATTTGGGTTTATGGCGAATGTTTCTATTCCAATCTCAGGAAGATTAAAAGTTGAAAAGAAACGAGCTGGGACTATTTACGAAGCGCAGTTGATGAAACTAATCAACGATGAATGGAATGTTCGCTCAGAACTTCGCCGTCGTTGGGTAAACTGGGCTACAGCAACTTTACAAGTGCAACTCTTCAATGAAGCAATCGATCAACTTGAACGCATCATTTTAATTGCAGATACTTTGGCCAAAGCTGGAGAAATCAACCGAGTTGAGTATCGACTGTTAACCGTAGAACTTGCAAGTTACAAAGTCAAAGCAACTGACGCAACTCTCCATTTGTTTGAAGAAGAACTAGTTCTTATTGGATTAATGGGATTACCACCAGTAAGTGGAGAATATTTAATTGCAGAATTTCCTGCAATACAAACAACGGTTACCGGAGATGAAACCGCACGCTTAATTGACGCCAATACAGAACTCGCAATCCTGTTTGCAAATTATCAAACTGCAGAGGAATCATTGCGACTTGAAATCAAAAAGCAATACCCAGATATTGAAATCGGATCAGGATATGGAAGTGAATTTAACGACCACCGCGTCTTATTTGGTCTTACTATTCCCCTCTCCATTTGGAATCGCAACCAAGCTGGAATTGCAAACGCAAAAACGCAACGAGAAATTGCAAGGGCAGAAGTGGAAACTACCTTTGCTCGGTTATTCCGCGAACTTACGCTTGCAAATACATCGTTCCTCATCAAAAAAACACAACGTGCGTTTTATGCAAACGACATCGTGCCAATGCTCGAAGAACAAACGAAAGACATCGTGCAAATTGTTGAACTTGGCGAAGTTGACACTTTCATACTTTTAGAAACTGTAACTCGCCAGCATGATGCCAAAAATCGACTCTTACGATTGCAAGCAGATGAAATGATTGCTGCAATACGTGTTCATCAAATTTTAGGTCCTGAGTATCAACTTCACCCATCGCCGGTAAACAGAGAACTCACTACAGAAGACACACTTGGAGGTGTGCAATGAAATTACAATTAACCCTACTCTCAATATTCGCCCTGCAAGGGTGCATGGACAATGAATCTAAAACTCCAATAATTCAAAATGAACCTGAAATTGCAATTGCATCGAATCGTGTTGCAATTCCAGAAGCAGTTCGTGCGAATCTTGGAATTACTTTTGCAACGACAGAACGAAGAAAACTCCAAGACATACTGCGTGCACCTGGTAAATTTGAATATTTACCCTCTGCAAAAAGAGAATACAGAACAGCACTTTCTGGCAAAGTCGAACTCCACGTTGAACAGTTTGAAAAAGTTCTAGAAGGAACCCTTCTCTACACATTAGATTCATCCCAATGGCGTGAAATTCAACAAACAATCGCTGGTCATTTAGCAACAGTTCAAAAACTTGAAGCGAAAATGGAAATGTTTCACCCTCTCTTTCTTGCACATGAACAGCATGAATACAGCATCAAAGTAAATGTTGAAATGTGGGAAGAGCGAATTAAGAAACTTGAAGCAATTCAAAAGGCAGGTGGTGGAAGTTTGCGTGAATTCACCTCTGCGCGAGCAGCATTCGGTGCAGCACGCGCTGAACTTGCAGACTTGCGAGAAAAAGACGCTGAACTTGAAGCATCCTACGCTGAAACAGTTGCAGCATTACGCGCAGCAAAAGCAACCGTTGAATTTTCACTTGAATCCGCTTCTTCAATGTTAAATGTCCCGCTTCCTGCTAACTCACCAGAATGGTGGAAAGAGATTAAAAGAATTAACGTAACTGCAACACACTCTGGTGTTGTTGAAGCACTTGCCATTACAAACGGATCGTGGATAAATGAACAAGCAAATGTACTGACTGTTATCCAGCCTAATAAACTTCGTTTTCGCGCTTCCGGTTTACAAAGCGACCTTGGTGTACTTCGAGATGGTTTACAAGTTAACATTGTTCCACCTACGCCAACATCAGCAGGGAACGCTGTCAACTTACAAAACACTATGCATGGTCTGCTCCAGCTTGGTTTAACGGGCGATTCGAATGACAGAACTATTGATTTGTATGTCACGCCAGATTCACTTGCATCTTGGGCACGACCTGGCGTAACTGCACAACTTGAAATAATTACTGAATCAACAAGCACACCAGAACTTTCTATTCCACTTGCTGCAATTCAGCATGATGGGCTCACTCCTATTCTTTTTAGAAGAGCACCCGACAACCCAAATGAAGCCATTCGAATGGAAGCTGATCTTGGGTTAGATGATGGTCGCTGGGTTGCAATTCTCTCTGGCTTAGCCGATGGAGATGAAGTTGTGCTTGACGGTGGTTTTCAATTAATGCTAGCAACAAGTGGTTCCATCCAACAAGGTGGACACTTCCACTCCGATGGAACATTTCACGAAGGGGAACATTAAGCCATGTTAAAAGCATTAATCCGCTTTTCTCTTCATTACTCTTCGCTTGTCATTTTGATGTCGTTGTTGTTAACTGGGTACGCTGCATATCAAATTCCCCGAATGAGTATTGATGTCTTTCCTGAACTGAATGCACCGACTGTTGTCATCATGGCAGAAGCCGGCGGCCTTGCTGCAGATGAAGTTGAACAATATGTAACTTTTCCAATAGAGTCTGCAGTGAATGGTATGACAGGTGTTCGACGTGTTCGAAGTGCCAGCGCAATCGGTCTTTCTATTGTTTGGGTAGATTTAGATTGGGGAGCAGACCTTTACAACGCTCGCCAATTAGTTGCAGAGCGTCTATCTACCGTTCGCGAAAGTTTGCCGGCTGAAGTAGAGCCATTTATTACGCCTATCACTTCAATTGCAGGTGAAATCATGTTGGTTTCAATCTCCTCTCCCGATGGTGGTGCAACCCCGCTTGAACTTCGTTCGTATGCAGAATTTGATTTACGAAACAAAGTTTTATCTATACCTGGCGTTGCACAAGTTGTGGCAATTGGTGGAGAACTTCCTGAATACCAAGTCAATGTTGACCAAGAGCGATTGCGTATTTACGACTTAACCATCTCTGATATCGTAAAAGCAGCTGGCAATGCGCACTCCACAGCAAGCGCAGGCTATCTGCCAAACGTAGGTAGTTTTGAAATTCCAATTCGGCAACAAAGCCGAGTCACAAAACCAAGTGATATTGCAAATACCATTGTTTCTTTTCATGATGGAGTACCAGTTACTATTGGACAAGTTGCAAACGTAGTTCTCGGTCCAGCCCTAAAACGTGGCGAAGGATCCGACAACGGCTCTCCTGCAGTTGTTATTTCAATTCAAAAATCCCCTGGAACAAACACACTTGCATTAACCGAACAAATTGATATATTGTTTGACCAAATTGAAAAATCGCTACCGTCAGGGATGCATTTAAATCGAGAAGTTTTTAGGCAGTCCCATTTCATTAACCGCGCAGTAAGCAATGTTACGACAGTTCTTCTTGAAGCCGTTGTCATCGTTGCCATCATTCTGATGCTCTTTTTAATGAATGTTCGCACAACCATTATTACGCTTACCGCATTGCCAGTATCGCTTGCGATTGGACTGCTAATGATGAGTTGGTTTAATCTTGGTCTTAATGTAATGTCGCTTGGTGGTCTAACTGTCGCCATTGGTGTTCTTGTCGATGACGCAATTATTGACGTCGAAAATGTATTTAGACGACTCAAACAAAACCACAACTTGCCACTTGACCAACAAAAAGAATTTGTCGAAATAATTTTTGAGGCGAGTAATGAAATTAGGCCAGCGATGGTTTTTGCCACTGTCATTATTGTTTTAGTCTTTGTACCACTTCTCTTTTTGCAAGGCCTTGAAGGTAAATTTTTCCAACCACTAGCATTAACGTACATGATTTCAATTATTGCATCACTTTTTGTTGCACTAACACTCACTCCTGCACTGTGCAAAATCCTTCTCGGTAAGAAAATTGATAAAGAACATACCAAAGAGTCATGGCTTGTTGTTGTATTAAAACGTTATTACGACCGAGCTCTTGCGGGAGCACTTAAATTCCGAGGAATTGTTATTGCAAGTGCAACAACAGCAACTATTGCTGCTTTGTTGTTAGCGAGCACATTTGGTACGTCTTTTCTGCCCTCATTTAACGAAGGCACATTTACTGTTTTCTTATTCGCTCCTCCAGGAACTTCATTAGTCGAGAGCAACCGCTTGGCGACAAATGTAGAGACTCAACTTGGTGCAATTGAAGGAGTGCATTCTGTTTCTCGAAGAACAGGTCGAGCAGAACGAGACGAACACGCTGAGCCAGTAAGCAGTTCAGAAATTGAAGTCTCAATCGCAGAAGGTTTTAGCCAAAAAGAACTGCGAGTAAAAATTGACAAAGTTTTAGCCGCAATTCCTGGAATAACGACCATGGTTGGTCAACCAATCGAGCATCGTTTAAGCCATTTGCTTTCTGGAACGCCCGCTGCAATTGCAATTAGCGTGTACGGCGAGGATTTAAATAAATTACGAGCCGTCGCGAAGCAAATTGAAAAGGTGCTATCAACGGTGCAAGGCGCAAGAGACGTAAATGCAAATCGTGAAGTAATGATTACTTCATTACCAATTCAATATCGTCACGCTGAACTTGCATCTTTCGGGCTAACTCCTGCAGAAGCAGCAGAACAAGTTCGAGAAGCAATGTACGGAGAAGTTGTCGATACTGTTAATCAGGGCACTCGTCAATATAATTTAGTCGTACGTCTAGACCCGTCACAACGCGAAACTATCGAACAAGTTCGCGACCTTTTATTACGAGGCAGGAACGGTGCAACAATCAGACTTCGCGATGTCGCCGACATTGGACCTGAACGATCGAGCAATTTAATTACTCGAGAAAATGCCCAGCGTAAGGCCGTTGTCTCACTCAATGTTGCAGAGAACTCAAACCTTGGCGACCTCATAGCAGAAGTTAAACTATTAGTCGATCCAATTGTGCAACAAGCGGGATACACCGTGCATTACGGTGGACAATTTGAAGCACAACAATCCGCGACAAAAACAATTTACGCTTCTGGGTTTGCAATTGCAATTTTAATTCTCATGTTGTTGCAGATTTCCACTGGTTCAATGCGCGCTGCACTTCTTGTCATGGTTAACATGCCACTTGCACTTATCGGTGGTATTGCTGCAATTTACATAACTGAAGGCGGCGGCTTCGTTTCAAATACTATTGCCCTCTTTGGTTTTGGTGGAACATACATCGCGCCTGTCATTTCAATCGCAAGTATGGTTGGTTTTATCACCCTTTTTGGTATTTCGATTCGAAATGGTATTTTACTTGTCAATCACTACAACCATTTAATGCAAAACGAACATGTTCCCATTCGTAAAGCAATCATCCAGGGATCTATGGAGCGTCTAGTTCCAATTTTAATGACCGCCCTCGCAGCAGCACTCGGGCTTGCACCACTGGCGTTTGCTGCAGGGAAACCAGGTAGCGAATTACTCGCACCTCTTGCAATTGTCACCCTAGGGGGACTACTTACATCTACAATACTTAACCTCATCGTTATTCCTGCTGGATTCTCACTTGTGTTTGAAAAAACGGCGATGAAAAACTTAGGAGCATCCCATGCGTAATTACACAACAATTTTAACTTTCACTTCTACTCTCATTTTCCTTGCATGTTTTGGATGCAACAATGAAGCAGATTCCACTGCGGTAACCCCACCATCGCCAGCACCAGCGCCAGCGCCAGTTACTACTACGGTGGAAACTCCTGAAGAGGACACTCTCAAAATAGATAGTAATCAGCAATACAAACAAACAATAACCCTCGCTGGCATTACTCTTGAAGTAACTGTCCAAGGAACTATTGCTCCAAATGCGATGCTTGATGTTAGCATTCTGCAGACTGCCGGTGGACATGCATCTGCAATTCGACTTTGGGTAGGCGATGAATCTGGAGTCGGCTCGATTAAAACAAAAACACATTCCCACGGTGCTGCATCACATGCTCATGTACAAGCCCCTGCAAAATTACCAGTTGGCAGTGCTGTTTGGGTCGAAGTACAAACACCATCTGGCGAAAAAGAGAGTGGAAAGATTGAATAATAAGGGTCTGCCCTCATAGGACCAGTCCCCTTTTTAAGCGTAATTCAAAAACGTTCCAGTTGCTTGCCAAAAAACTTCCAACCGGTCAATTCGGTTGCGCGCTTCATCGCGAAGTTCACTGACAACTTGAGCGACAAGAAGTTCCGCAGCAATAACCGCTGGAACAGAACTATCAAAAGGTCCTACTGCTGGTATTTTTAACTCGCACCGAATTTGTGTCAGTGACGAAAGCGGCGAAAGTGGTCCATCTGTAATCGCAACAATTGTCACGCCAAGATCAGAGAGCGTGCGTGCTGCGATGACTGCGTTTTTACGATACCGAGCAAAATCAAATACAACCGCAACATCACCGGGAAGTGCTCCACATAATTCACGTCCAGTTGAGTGTTCTTGTATTAGTCGAACGTTTGGACGGATCATCGAAAGACCACTGTAAAGCGCGTGTGCTCCAGCCATTGAAGTTTCACCCGATAAAATCCAAACATTTGGTGCAACGACAATTGGGTCAGCCATCGATTGTAGACATGTATCGTCAAGTTCAACGAATGCTGCGTGCATCGCATTTTCGATTTCGAACTGAATCGGCGCAGTTGGACCATCTTGGTGTCGAACCCTGTGGCTTGGACTAGTCAGTTGTTGTGATACACCATCTCGAACACTTTTTTGCAAATCGCTGTACCCCTCAAAGCCAAGTTTTGTTGCAAATCGGACAATAGAAGCACGACTCGTCCCAACACGATCGGCAAGGCCGGAGACGGTTCCAAAGGTGAGTAACATCGGATCGTCCAGTACTGCCTCAGCAATGCGGAGTTCCGTTGGTGTTAAACGCTCATTTACAGATGCAATCAGATTTTGAATGGACAATGCTGGTACTCCAATGGTCAATGTGTTACACTATTTTTATTATATTGTACAGTTTGTTACAAGTCCACCCCTTGCCGATAAAGAGCGATAAAGACCCAATACGTTGAGTAAAACTATGACTACAAAACTAAAACATGTCCCCACTGATAAAGAACAGGCATTTCTCGACACTGTCGAAAGCCCCAGTTATAAACGCGAAAATGTTAATGGTTTGTTTCCCTTCTTTGAAAATAAAGCGCCTGAAGAAATGCAAGGCTTTTACACGACAAGCGAAATTGATGCATTGCGAATTTTGAAGGACACCGACCGGGATGTTGAAAAACGAATGCCAGTCAAGTTAACAAAGCACTACTTTGAAATTGCAAAGAACAGCAAGCCAATCCAGCACATCGTCAAAGCAACACCTGAAGAAACAAACGACTTGGATGGTGCAGAAGATCCTGGCAACCAGATGGACTACAGCCCCGTCGAAGGTCTTCTTCACAAGTATGAGATGGGTCTTATGTATGTCGTTTCAACATGCTCTGCGCATTGCCGTTTTTGTTATCGCGAAGAATTAATTGGTCGCAAGGAAATCAAACGTCAAGATGGAACGGTCGCAAAAAAGGGAATGGCGAAGATTCCAGAAATCACTGCATACATTCGTTCGCACAATGAAATCGTTGCAAATAATGGCGGCGTTCACCCTGAATCAGGTCGTGAAAAGTTACGTGAAATTCTACTTTCTGGTGGTGATCCGATGGTGCTCGCCAATTCGAAAATCGCCGCATGGCTTGGCGCGTTAGCAGAAGCTGGCATCGAATCCATTCGTATTGGCACAAAGGAAATGGCGTTCTTCCCGCAACGATTCGACGAAACTTTTCTTTCCATGCTCGATCAATTCCACGAGACCTATCCAGAAGTTGGATTGCGTTTCATGGTGCACTTCAATCACCCTGATGAATTTCTCGCCAAAGACGAAGATGGCAATTACATTGAAGATTCCTCTGGAATTTTACAATGGAATCCTGCATCTGATAAAGCGATGAAGGGTCTTGTTTCACGCGGTTGGATTAGTGTTGAGAACCAATCTCCAATTATCAAAGATATCAATGACGACGCAGATGCATTGCGAATTATGCAACGAGCATTGAAACGCGTCGGCGCAGAGAACCACTACTTCTTCTGTGGTCGCGACATTGTTGCGCACCGTGCATTTAACGTTCCGATTGAAACTGCATGGGACGTTCTAAACGAATCGCAAAAAGGACTTTCCGGTGTTGAGGCGCATGCAAAACTATCCATTACACACTATCTAGGCAAGACAGAGGTAAGTGCAGTGACAAATGAACCAATACCCGGACTTGCAGGTAGTGAAAATGGCGTGGTGATTTTGAAACTTCTTCGGAATGCTGCAGGTGCTCCACTACGTGGAAAAATTTGTATCGTCGGCCGTAATCCAGACGCAATCTGGTTTAACGATTATGAAGACCGTGTTCTGTTCGATGAAGCTGGGTTGTTCGATTACACTCGTGTGAAGAAGCAAAGTTAACAATGATTAACAAGCAACTTGCCAGCGCCGAAGAGGCGGTAGCAGATGTGTTCGATGGTGCGACCATCATGATCAGTGGGTTTGGTGAAGCTGGCAGTCCAATCGAACTCATTCACGCTTTGATTGATCACGGCGCTACAAACTTAACCGTTGTAAATAACAATACAGGAAGTGGCGAAGTTGGACTTGCGGCTTTAATAAAAGCTAAGCGCGTGTCTAAAATGATTTGCTCGTACCCTCGGACAGCAAACTCGACGGTGTTCCCAAAACTGTACCGTAGCGGTGAAACCAAACTCGAACTCGTGCCTCAAGGAACACTCGCTGAACGCATCAGGGCTGGTGGTTCTGGCATTCCCGCTTTTTATACACCAACTTCAGTCGGCACTCCACTGGGCGAAGATAAAGAACATCGCACAATACATGGTCGTGAGTTTGTTCTTGAATACGGGCTAACTGCAGACTTCTCGCTCATCAAAGGCCGAATAGCCGACACACACGGTAACGTGCTTTACAATAAAACTGCTCGCAACTTCGGACCTCTCATGGCAATGGCGGGGAACGTAAGCATTATCCAAGCAGAACATATCGTCTCTCCTGGCGAAATCGACCCTGAAGTGATTATCACTCCGGGCATCTTTGTCAATCGTGTTGTTGAAATACAAAAGCCAGCGGTTGAATCTGAATTGATTGCAGCAGGAGTGTCTTACCCATGACCAATTCCACGGAACAAGTCGGTCGCACTAGAGATGAAATGGCGATGCGCCTCGCGCAAGACATTCCTGACGGCTCGTATGTAAATCTTGGCATCGGCATTCCAGAATTAGTCGCTAAATTCGTACCCGAAGGTCGCGAGTTTATTTACCACACTGAAAATGGTCTCCTTGGAATGGGACCATCACCTGAAGAGGGTTTTGGAGATCCAGAATTAATAAATGCAGGCAAGCGACAAGTTACTGCGATCCCTGGCGCTGCTTATTTTCATCACGCAGACAGTTTCGCAATGATTCGCGGTGGTCATCTGGACCTGTGCGTACTTGGCGCGTTACAAGTATCTAGTGATGGTAACCTTGCCAACTGGTCGACTGGCGCGCCTGATGCTATCCCCGCAGTTGGCGGTGCGATGGATCTAGTCGCTGGTGTCAAATCAATTTATGTAATCACGCAACACTGCACCAAAAACGGCGAACCGAAACTCGTACCGTCATGCACATTTCCATTAACTGGATGTGGTATTGTCAATCGAATCTATACCAACCTCGCTGTCATCGAAGTCACTGCAGAAGGATTCCAACTCATCGAGTTAAGTCCTGGAATCGATTTCGATTATGTGAAAGAACGAACTGGTGCTCTCCTGATTCCACTGAAGGTCAATACGAAATGACACGAAGCGAAAAACTGTACAAACAAGCACTTGATGTCCTGCCGGGCGGAGTCAGCCGGAATACCGTATTGCGAACGCCGCATCCCCCGTATGCAGATTTCGGCAAGGGTTGTCTTTTAACAGATCTTGATGGCGTTACGCGAATCGATTTTTCGAACAACATGGCTTCACTCATTCACGGTCACGCTTGCCCTGAAATTACTCAAGCAGTCACTGAGCAACTTGCAAAGGGAACTGCATTCACAATGGCAACCGAAGTCGAAGTGCGGTATGCGCAACACTTATGTAGTCGCAACCCTTCTTTTGAGAAGTTACGATTCGTAAACTCCGGCACCGAAGCGTTAATGGCGGCACTTAAGGCATCGCGTGCTTTTACTGGACGACCAAAAATCGCAAAAGTCGAAGGTGCGTACCATGGACAATACGATTACGCAGAGGTAAGCCAAGCGCCTAATCCTGAAACTTGGGGAAGTATCGACCAACCAAAGAGTGTGCCTTTGGCGCACGGAACGCCTGAATCTGCACTTGGTGATGTCGTCATCCTTCCATTCAATGATCCCGAACGAGCCATTGCAATACTGAGCCAACACACCAGCGATTTGGCGTGCGTGCTTCTTGACCTCATGCCACATCGCGTTGGCTTGCGACCTGCAGATGCAGATTTCGTCGCAGCGATCCGAGAATGGACAACGCAACATGGTGTGTTACTTGTTCTTGACGAAGTCATTACATTTCGCTGCGAAGTTGGCGGGTTGCAAGAACGATATAACATTACGCCCGACTTAACTGCTCTTGGCAAAGCAATCGGTGGCGGTTTCCCAGTTGGTGCTATCACTGGTCGCGCAGACGTGATGGATGTAATGAATCCCCTTGCTGACCAACTTTTGTTCCCTCACTCTGGAACGTTTTCGGCGAATCCAATTACTACTACTGCTGGACTTGCAGCCATGGAGAAATTCGATGCACCTGCTGTTGCTCGTTTGAATGCGCTGACACAAAAAGCGATGCGTGGAATCGAAAATGCAATTAGTGAAACTGGTGTCAAAGCGTGTGTAACTGGTGGTGGCTCGATGTTTAGAGTGCACATGAAAGAAGAAGCACCGAGAGACTTCCGCGAAGCATTCCTCACTCCTGAAGAAAACCAGAAACTTACGATGCTGCTCGATCACCTTTTTGATGCAGGGTTCTTGATGATTAATACATGTTCCGCTGCACTATCAACCCCAATGACTGAAACTGAAATAGATGCATTGGTGAGTGCGATCAAGACTGGCTTCCAAAAACTGCACTAGTCTTGTTTCTTTTGTTCCTCTGAGGCATGTCCATCCCGCGCAAACCTAGGCTCCTGACGTATAACTCCCCCAATTGGACTCGAACCAATGACCTAGCGGTTAACAGCCGCTCGCTCTACCAACTGAGCTATAGGGGATCAGGAGCGTGGAATTATAGCAAAACAACAGCATTTGAGACAAGAGGGGTTGAACTAATTGGAGATGAATCCTACAATATGGGGCTCCCCTGCAAAAGCACGGGGCATTGGAGCACTATTATGAAGAACGAAACTCATCCTGAATACCACAACGACTGCAAGGTCTTTTTCCGTGGTGACCACGTCATGACTGTCGGCGCAACTGTCCCAGAAATGCACGTTGACATTTGGTCTGGATCACATCCGTTCTACACCGGCAAGGCATCATTCGTTGACGCAGCTGGCCGTGTTGAGAAGTTCCAAAACAAATTCAAAGGTGATTACTTCAAGAAGAAGAAGTAACGTCGGGTCTGACCCAATTGTTCGGATTCCCTGCACCCGAGTTGTTGGGTACTATGCGCGTATGTCTGAGCGAATTCCTGAAAATGTTGCAGAGATGTTACGTGCGATTGTTGTGCAATACAACAAACTCGCTGCGCAACTCCTAGACCAAGAAGTGCTCACCGACCACCGGAAAGTGACGTCGCTTTCAATAAAAAAATCTGCGATTGCACCAATCGTCGCCCAGTTTGAAACATATGAATCTGCCATATCTCAAGTGCAAGAATGTAGCGAGTTACTCGGTGGAGACGACGCTGAAGTCTCAGCGATGGCAAAAGAAGAATTACAACAACTCGAATCGCAACTTGCTGAACTTACTAGGGCAATTCAAAAACAACTTGTAACCGCAGATGAACAATCGGTCGGTTCGATTATTCTTGAAGTCCGCGCTGGCGTTGGTGGCGATGAAGCAACTATTTGGGCGAACGACCTTGAAGACATGTACCGCCGGTTTGCTCAACTTCGAGGGTGGAAAATTGAAGAGATTGGCGGTACCAAGGCAATCACTCTTTGCATCGCGGGTGAAGGTGTTTGGACAAACCTCGGATTTGAATGTGGTACGCACCAAGTCAAACGCGTTCCGGCAACTGAAACGCAAGGAAGGATTCACACGTCCACTGCGACAGTTGCGGTGTTACCTGAACCAGAAGAAATTGAAGTTGACCTCGATCCAAATGATGTTAAAGAATCAATCACCACTTCAACAGGACCAGGCGGACAAAATGTAAACAAGGTTGCAACTGCAGTGCATCTTATTCACGAACCAAGTGGCATCGAAGTTCGAATGCAAGATACAAAGAGCCAGGCGCAAAATCGAGAAAAAGCATGGAAATTACTTCGTGCTCGTTTATTTGAAGTGCAAAAAGCAAAAATTGACGCTGAGCGTGCACAAAAAAGAAACTCAATGATTGGCTCCGGAAGCCGAGCCGAAAAAATCAGAACGTATAGGTTCAAAGATAATCTCATCGTCGATCACCGTGTAAGTGGAAATTACAATTTATCCGACACCATGTCAGGAAATATGCAGCCGATGATAGACCAACTAATTGAAGCCGAAACTGCACAGCGCTTAGCGGAGTTATAACTTGCTACACCCAGATGAAACAGTAAATCTTGATACTATCATTCCAATCGTAGTCGGTACACATCTTCGCGCAGAACTTGGTGACCGCAGGCGTGGTTATTACCTCGGCGAAGCAATCGTTGCTTGGATGGAACAACAAGAAATTCCAGGACCGCCGTGGCCACTTGTCTGTAGTGATTTGTGGTACCTCAACGATCCAGAACTGAGAACGAGACCAACTATTTGTATTGGGCAACCAGAGGTGAACGCTGCAACCGCTGCGCTTTCCTCCAAACTTGGAATTGTGCTCCTTGAGGACAACGCATATCGCATACAAGGGGATCCCGAATTTATTGAATTAAAATATTGTCTTTGGGGTATAGATGATGCACACACGAACCAATGCGTAGAACAATTCATTAAAAACGCCCTTCCGAACTTCCTTGGAGCAATTTTCGGAGTTTCTGTTGAAAAATAACTCCAAGTAGCGTACCCTGTCATTGCGGATGAGCGTGGCGACCCGGATTTTGGTTTACCCCGTAAGCTTTGGATTAGGAAAACATTTGGAACTACGCTCATGACTACTCAAAACATTAAACGCCGATTCGGCTTCACCCTTATCGAAATCCTTGTTGTTATTGCAATCATTGCAGTCCTTGCAAGTATTTTGCTCCCCGCGCTTCAGAAAGTACAAGAAACCGCGAAAAAAACGAAGACATCAAGTTTGATGCAAGCATTCGCACGAGCTTGTGATGAGTTTGCCCTAGACCACGGTCGGTATCCAGGATTACTACCTGATTCAGCCGTTGACGGAACAAGCATCACGTCTGCTCAAAATGCGCTGCTTGAACTAATGGGCGGTGTTCGTGCGATGAACAATCAATCACCTCAATCTGTTGTAAATGAATACACTGATTTTGCAAACACCGCGGGTGTATTAAATACTGTTAACGACCCAGCAAGTGGGTTGATTTGGGAAATCGCATTTAACGAAAGTCGCTTCGGCGAAGGGCCATGGATCAGCGGTCGTGTGTACGAACCATATTTCAGCCCAAAATCCAGCGACTTAAAATACACACCGTTTGACACAAACAATCCCGGAACATTTGAATTCCCCTCTCTTGTCGATGCTTGGGATATTCCAATTATATACTTTAGGTCCGGTCGAAAAAATGGTGTTATTATTGATGTTGCTACAAACGGCACACTGCCTCAGTTTGACCTTGCAGGAATGGACGATCACTTCCAAGATGCATTAAATACAAACGGTAGTATCATCGGACCAACTATTTCCCCAACGAACCAAGCAAAACTTGCGTGGATTACACTTTAGAACGGAGTTCACCAGAAATGTCAACAGACAACCTCATCGCCCCTCACGGCGGTACATTGATAAACAGATTT
>JYMV01043332.1_pt1 | contig 34815 bp, 38 predicted proteins | sample 338911 | NCBI WGS metagenome assembly JYMV01 (sample SAMN03354496, study PRJNA234377) | hydrothermal vent metagenome | biome: Deep sea; feature: Hydrothermal plumes at the Eastern Lau Spreading Center, Western Pacific Ocean; material: Seawater | place: Tonga | collected 2009 | depth 2000 m m | reverse complement strand
AAAGATAATCCTTCTACTCCAAAAGCCACTGACTTTGAGTTAGGCATTATTAATTCTCAAGAGAACAGATTATGAAAATTAATAAAAAAATACTCATCAGTTTTCTTAGTTGCATTATCTCTTTTCTTTCTTTCTCAGAAGAGCTGCTTTTAAAGAATGCAAAAATACACACTGCTACTGAGAGAGGAACTTTAGAAAATAGTGATGTCTTAATTAGAGACGGAGTTATCCTTAGAATTGGAAAGAATTTAGTCTCTTCAAGAGCAAAAGAGAAAGACCTTTCTGGGAAGGTCATTTCTCCGGGTTTCATAGCACCACAAACTCAATTAGGAATAGTAGAAATCGAACTGGTACCAGAAACAAGAGATGACAGGTCTGATCTCTATTCTGCTGGCTTAAGCATTGACTCTGCCTTTAACGCTTCTTCGACTCTTATCCCATACAACTTAACAGGAGGAATCACTCTAAGTTTAACCACGCCAAGTTCATCAGGTTTATTTTCTGGTTTAACATCAGTATTTTCTTTATCAGGCTCTTTGGAAGAAAGTCTTGTGATCTCTAATATTGCTTTGTCAGCAAATATAAGTGGCGGTGAAGACTCTATGGCGGCAAAAATCCTTCTTCTTGAAGACTCTTTAAATCTAGCCGCCATAACTGACTTTGGATTATCTCCTTTTATCAGCAAAGGTGAGGTACAAAATGCCAAGTCAAGGAATAACCAAAGCAATTACTACAAGATCTATGAGTCTTCTTTACCAGAAGAAGTGAGTTACTCAGCAAGAGACTTAGTTGCTCTTAAAAAGGTTGTTAACCGAGAAATTCCTCTAGTAGTTAAAGCTAATCGGGCCTCTCACATACTAGCTTTGATAGATTTTGCAAAAAGAAAAAATATCAATCTCATTATTCATGGAGCAAAAGAGGGCTGGAGGGTATCAAGACAATTAGCTAAGGCCAAAATTCCTGTAATTCTCCAACCGATAGACAACATTCCGAATTCCTTTAATGAGTTAGGTTCTAGATTAGATAATGCTTATTTACTAAATAAATCAGGGGTCACAATTTTAATTGGTTCTCATGAAACCCATAATGCTTACTTAAGTAGACAGGGTGCAGGTATTGCAGTTTCTTATGGTCTGCCATGGGAAGAAGCACTTAAAGGACTGACAAAGAATATTGCAGACGTCTTTAATTTGGATAAAAGAGGGTCTATCCAACCCGGATACATTGCTGATATTGTTGTTTGGAATGGAGACCCCTTAGAGGTTACATCTTTTGTTGAAGAAGCCTACTTATCTGGTAAAGCAGTACCTGTATGGAATAGGTCGATGAAACTAAAAGACAGATATATCAATCAATAAGATTATTTAGTTAAATTTTCCTTTACTAGCCTACTAACTAAAGACATGTCGGCTTTTCCTTGCAAGTCCAATTTCAGGGAGCCCATTATTTTACCTATGTCCTGAGGGGTCTTAGCATTTAGACTTTTAATGGAGTTAAAAACAATTTCCTTTATTTCATCCTCCGAAAGCTGCTCAGGTAGGAATTCAGAAAGAGTTTCAATTTCTCTTTCTTCTTTCAAAGATAACTCTTCTCTACCCGCAGATCGAAATTGATTAGATGAATCCTTCCTTTGTTTAATCATTCTTTGAAGAATAGCAATCACTTCTCGATCGGATAAATCTGATCTTTTATCTATTTCTTCTCTTTGTATTTCTGAAATGGCCATACGTAAGGTTGTAGTCTTCTCTTTTTCACCTTTTTTCATTGAGGACTTTATTACCTCTTGAATCAGAGGTTTTATGTTTTCTTCAGACATTTGAAGGGATGGTTTTAAAAACGAGGAGGGCGTCCTAGACGGTTTTTTCTTTGATTTTTAGCTTCTCTTTTTACAGCTGCTGCAGCCTTTCTTTTCCTTACTGCAGTGGGTTTCTCATAAAACTCTCTTTTTCTAGCCTCAGGAATTACACCTGCCCTTTCACAGGCACGCTTAAACTTTCGTAAACCAACATCGAATGATTCGTTATTCTTAATATTTATAGAGGGCATACATTGAACCTAAATAAGTCGCGCAATTCTATATAAGGCTTAATATTTTGCAAAGTTTTTCTTTTTTTAATTTGCAAGGAGAATAACAAACCTTAGTATAGAAAGAATGAAGATTTTAGGAATAGAAACTTCTTGTGATGAAACCGGAGTTGCCGTTTATGACAAGAAAGAGAATATTATCTTAACTGAGCAAATCTTCACCCAGGCTTCTAAACACGCTGAATACGGAGGAGTAGTCCCAGAACTTGCTTCAAGAGATCACATCCCTAAGTTGTTGCCTTTAATAACAATGGCACTTAATGAAGCTAAATTAAGTTCCAAGGACTTAGATGGTATAGCTTACACTTCAGGTCCAGGCTTGAGAGGACCTCTCTTAACTGGAGCAGCCTTAGCCCACTCCTTAGGTCTTGGTTGGAATAAGCCCTGTGTAGGAATAAATCACATGGAAGCCCATTTACTGGTAAATCTTTTAGAAAGGCCACCGCCCATTTTCCCTTTTTTAACATTGTTAATATCAGGAGGTCATTGTCTTTTAATAAAAGCAACTGATATCGGTAAATATGAGATTCTTGGTCAGACAAGGGATGATGCAGTGGGTGAGGCTTTTGATAAAGTCGCCAAATTACTTGGCTTAAACTATCCAGGAGGTCCTGAGATAGAAAAAATGGCCAAACAAGGCAATCCTCTTTCCTTTGATCTTCCTAGGCCTATGACAAAAAAAGATAATTTAGATTTTAGTTTTAGTGGGTTGAAAACAGCAGTTTATTATTTGGTCAAAAAGCAAAAAAATATAAATACAGAATTCATTGCGAATATCAGTGCTTCTTTTCAAAATGCAGTTTCTGAAACATTAGTTAAGAAGTGCAATACAGCTCTCTTAACGCAAAATCTAAGTCAATTAGTTGTAGGAGGAGGAGTGGCTGCTAATCAATACATTAGAGACGCATTTAGAAGGGAGTTAAATGGAGTGGACTTGTTCTTTCCAAAACCAGAGAGGTGCACAGATAACGGTGCTATGGTGGCTGTTGCTGGATCTTATAGAATACAGGGAGCGGAGTTAGAGACTTCCATTAAGATAAGACCACGATGGAGCTTGTCAGAGATTTAATATGGATAAAGTTTTTATAAAAGACCTAGAAGTGGAAGCTGTCTTAGGAGTTTACGATTGGGAAAGAGAAGTTAGACAATTAATTTCAATAAGCCTCGAGATGAATTTTAATACCAAAAATGCCGGAAGATCAGACAGAATCGAGGATGCTCTTAACTACAAAAAAATTTCTAAATGTATTATTGAGTTAACGGAATCTTCTAAGAGCAAATTAATAGAAAGTTTAGCTCAGAAAATAGCCAAAACTGTTCTCTCTGAGTTCCCAGTTTCTAGTGTCATTGTTACGGTAGAGAAACCCGGAGCATTGAGAGGATCTAAGTCAGTTGGAGTAACTATCAAACGCCCATAATGACTCAAGCTTACATCAGCATAGGAAGTAATATAGAGGCGAAGAAAAATATAGCTAAGGTTAAAAAAAAGTTAAATCAACTGTTTATTTGTACTTTTTCAGATAATTTTTATACTGAAGCAGAAGGCTTTGAGGGCCAAGATTTTATTAATTTAGTTGCTGGCTTCGAAACATCATTAGATGCAGTTAAGCTAACTCAGACACTTAAAACTTTAGAAAAAAAGATGGGGAGAGAAAGTAACCAGAAGGGTATGCATGATAGGGTCATAGACTTGGATCTGATTTTACTTGGAGATCTTATTGAGCAATGACATAGAAAATTATCTTTTTGTGCTGGAGCCTTTAGCTCAAATAGCCAAGGAACATCTACACCCGGTTTTTAATATTTCTTTTGAGGAAATGTTAAAAGAAAAGCTTAGATAGGTTCTCCATAGCTTCTTGCTATTTCAACCTTATTCTTTTCTTCTTCAGGCAGGTATCTGCAAGCTGTTAAGAGGCAACCAATGGTTATTACCAAAACACATGTGCACCAGGCGAGTGCAGTTTTGATTGCCTCACCTTCAGACACTCCTTGATCTTGTAGAAAATCACTAACCTCACCTGTTAAGTATGGGCCCAATGCCATTCCAAGCATGCTGAGCATTAATATAAAAAAAGCTCCTGCAACAGCTCGCATTCTTGGGAGTACAAGGTCTGCTATGGTTGATACTCCTAAACCAAGCCACATAGGCCCTAAGAAGCTAAACATGAAATTCCAGAAATAGGATAGGTATAAATTTTCTACATAAATGTAAAGTAGGCTGGAAGGAGCTATCATTAGTGCAACAACTAAAATGATGTAAAGTCTACCGTTCGGATAGGTTTTTCTGAGCCTGTCTCCTAGCAAACCTCCCGTAACTATTCCAAGCAGACCTCCAACTGCAGTGAAGATGCCTAGCATAATTCCAACTTCTCCGATATCAACACCATGGTTTCTCAAATAGAACATTGGTCCAAATGCTCCATGAGCATATTGAACAAAAGCTATGAAAGGAAAACCCATAAGACAAAATAAATGAGCTTTACTTCTAAATATTACAGAAAATATTGCAGGATCCCTTAACCTAAGACTTTGTATCCAACAAGTAATAAAGTAGCAACCTAAGCCAAAAGCAATCCACTGTGCAATATCACCAGTTAATATTATCAGTTGGTAGCAGAATAAAATTATCAAAGATCCAATTACCGAGTTAATTAAAATATTCCTTCCTGCATTTTCCTGTCGTATCAAAGAGAACGGGGTAAGTCCTATCATTTCCTTAAACATCTCTTTAAAAGGAGTTGGGTGTATAGGGGTTTCTATACCATCACTCAAGCCCCTTTTAGGCTCTTTTATTTGCCAAACTACTAGAGCTAAAAGCAAACCCGGTAGTCCAACCGCCATAAAAGCTGCTTGCCAGCCCTTAATTCCAAGGGGAGCTAAACTGGGATCAGGATAAGTTGAATTCCAGTATTCAACTATTGCTCCTCCCAAAAATAATCCTATACCGGCACCAATGTAAACTCCACTTGAGTATATAGCTAAAACGGTGGTTCTTACTTTTGGTGAAAAGTAATCAGAAAGCAAAGAATAAGCAGATGGACTGGCACTAGACTCACCAACGCCCACTCCGAATCTGTACACGGCTAGTCCGGTGAAAGAACGTGCTGTACCTGAAAGAACTGTGAAAATACTCCAAGTTGCTAAACCAATACTAATCAGATTTTTTCTAGTCCATACATCCGCTAACCTTCCTAAAGGAATTCCTACAACCGAGTAAAAGACTGCAAAAGCTGTCCCGTATAAGAATCCTATTCCACTATCGGATATACCTAAATCCGCTTGTATTTCTTCAGCTAAGATTGTGAGTATTTGACGATCTATAAAATTAAAGACATATACAATTACTAAAATTGTAAGAGCAAATTTTGCATTTCGCGCTCCAACCTCCTCTGGATGGTTGTTGTCTTTATTCATCTATTAGGAACTTGTTTTGGCAGTGGCAGATCCCGTTATAACTGCCAGTCCATCTTGATTTGTAGTTACGATTTCTAGATCAACTAGATTCTCTCCGTCCTCTTCTCTAATATCAGTAATCGTAGCAACACTTGTAAGAGTATCTCCTGGCCAAACTTGGCTGGTGAATCTAACCCCATACTTTTTCAGAGTTCCATCACCAACGTAATTTGTAACCATCCTTCCTGTCATACCCATGGTTAACATTCCATGAGCAAACACAGACGGATAACCAGCTAATTTTGTGGTGAATATCTCATCTGTGTGTAAAGGGTTGTAATCACCTGAGGCGCCAGCATATTGGACAATCTGAGTTCTTTTAAGATCTGCCACTAATTCTTCTGAGTGAGTATCGCCGACTTTGATTTCGCTTGCTTTTAACATATTTACTCCTTAACTATCAACAGGTCTTTCAGTTTGCACCCCAACACCCGTTGCAGTGATAACTAAATCCCCATCTTGGTTTCTATACTCTGTTACCGATTCACTGAATTTAAGTTTTCCGGCCCTTTTGCTTTCTTTTTCCCAAGTATTTCCAGGCTTCGTAGTGGCACTAAGTATGTCTCCAGCTTTTAGGGGTAAATGATATTCGAAGTGTTGTTCTGCATGCAGACCTCCGCCAGCACCACCTCCGCCACCGCCTCCAGAACTTGAAGGTTTTAGCCCGGTAGGTTCTTTCCCAGATCCAAACCAACCTTGACCGCCAGTTTTTGGTCTTAGAAAGTAGTCAGGATCAAACTGAGCACTGGATTGAGCAAAAGTTGGAGGAGCAATGATCCCTTCACAACCTGACTCTGATTTATATTCTTCATCGTAATAAATAGGATTATCATCACCTATTGATCTAGCAAACATCATGATATGACTTGCTTCTATTAAAAATTTATCTATTGCCATTCTTTTTCTCCTTTCTTTATTTATATTTACTAGCTTAAACCAAAAAAAATTCTAAGTTTAGAGAAAGTTTTCTTCTATAAGCTTCCAAGCACTTTCGGCTAGAGGTCGAACTCTTGCAGCCATGCCTTTAGCATGTTTACTTGCTGCTGTCCCATCTCTAACCCGGCCCATGATGCCCTGAAGTATTCCTGCAGACTTGAAAAGGTTATAGGCCATATAAAGCTCCCACTCCTCTTTTAGATCAGACCCTGTCTTGTCACAATACATAGCTACATATTCTTCTTCATTGGGTATCCCAGTTTCTTTACAATATTCTTGATCTGCTAAATGAGGATTCTGTCTGTACTGCATACAGTGATAACTGAAATCTGCACATGGATCACCTAAAGTAGACAATTCCCAGTCTAATATTGCTATGACCTCTGGTTTTGATAGGCTGAAATCTCCATGCACAATCCTTAGAGGTTTATCGGAAGGTAGGTTACTAGGAAGCCAATCAATCAGCTTGTCCATTTCAGGGATCTTTTCTGTCTCAGAGTCAATGTACTGCTTTGACCAGATTGATACTTGTCTTCCTACATAGTTGCCAGGTTTTCCAAAACTTTCTAAATCTACTTCGAGTGGGTCCACTGAATGAAGCTTAGCTAATGTGCTATTCATAGAAGAATAAACACCCAAAGCTTCTTCCTTAGAAGAGTCTGCCATTGAAGGATCCCAAAGTACTCTGCCGTTCATAAATTCCATAAGATAAAAAGCTGTTCCAATTATTTCAGTGTCCTCGCATAAGGCATAAGTTTTTGGAACGGGAACATCAGTGTTGTTTAAAGCTGTAATCACTCGGTATTCTCTTTCAACAGCATGTGCGGATTTAAGTAACTTCCCAGGTGGTTTTCTCCTTAAGACATAGGATTGGTTTCGGGCTTTTATTAAATAAGTTGGATTTGATTGTCCTCCCTTGAACTCTTCAATAGTAAGAGGACCCTCAAATCCCTCTACATTTTCTTCGATAAAATTAGTTAAAGATTCCTTATCAAATTGATGTTTATCTAAGACATCCATTGTTCCTATGTTCTCGTTCTCTTTAAAATCCATATTTTTGTTTAAAACTTATTCAAGAAAGATAGTTAAAAGATAACTGAAAGTAAATTACTTTTTAATTGTAGTTCTAGAGCTTATAAGGAAGATCGTCCTCCGTCTACCTTTAGCACTTGTCCAGTCATATAAGTGGATTTATATAGAAGATAGGCAGCAGCAGCTATATCTTCTGGGTGACCAATTCTACCTAGAATGGTTTTATTGATAATTTGTTCTCTTATTTCCTTGTCTGCATGATCTTCTTCTGGCCAAAGAATAATGCCTGGTGCAATCGCATTCACTCTAATTTTTGGCGCAAGCTCTTTAGCAAGAGACTTAGTTATAGATTCCAAGGCTGCCTTAGCTGCACAATAGAGACTATATTGAGGGATGCCTGAACTTACTTCAGAATCTGAAATATTAATCACACATCCATTAGAACTTTCTAACATTGGTTTAAAGGCTTGGACTAGAAATAAGGGAATGGTTGCATTTGTATCTAACAGACTAGACCACTGTTCTTTTGTAGCCGTCTCAATGGGCGTGGAAAAGAACCCAGAAGCATTATTAATCAAAACATCTAATGCCTCAGTGCTATTTACAATTTCTTTTATCGCTTTATTGACAGAGATTTCGTCAGAGAAATCTGCCTGTACTGTAATACATGAGTCTTTTCTCTTAGATAAAAGGTCATTTTTAATACTTTCCGCTTCTTCCATTGAACTATTAAAATGCAGAATCACTTTGAACCCCATTTTGTGAAAGTATCTGGCTATATTGGCACCAATCCGTTTACTGCCTCCAGTTATAAGAACAACCTTTTCTTTATCCATTTTTCTTTAACATTCCGTCAATAATTTTTAAGCGTTGCTGCCTTAAATCTTCACTAATTTCTTTACCTTTCAGTACCAAAGAAGAAGGCCTCACTACACCTAATTCTTTACTTATTGCTTCCCAAGAAACCTGAGAGCTTGAAACTAATCCGTTACCAGACTCCAAAATTCTTATAGCCTTGTTAAAACGTTTATTTCTTCTTAATGCATCTACTTCTTCGATAAGATCTAACACTTCATAGCTTTTCACATCAGATTGATGACTGGTGTTAAATTGAATTAACTTTTCAAAAACTCGACTCAATTCTTGTATTTTTTTAGGCACTCCGAATGCAGCGTTTAGACCATCTAAATTGCAATCGGAATTTGCAGCTAAGGAAGCCCATCTTAATTCAGGCTCAGGAATCTTAGACGCAATGTTTTTGAACAGCTCAAGGTCAATTTTTGCAGGTTTCTCTAATTTAAAGATAGCTTCTGATTCAATAAGAACCTTGAAGTACTCTTCAGGATTTTTTTCTTTAAGTGCTTTATAAGTTTCTTGCCATATTCTTTCTTTGGGAAGAGATTCCAGTTCACCGGAAACAGATAAATCATTCATTGTTTCCATGGTTTTTTTATCAACAGAGAAGTCTAGATGTTTTAATTTAGCAGAAAATCTCGCTACCCTCAGAACCCTTAATGGGTCTTCTTTAAATGCATCTGACACTTGTCTTAAGATTTTGTTTTTTAAATCCTTTTGGCCATCAAAAGGGTCAATGAGATCTCCTTCTCTAGTTTTGGCTATAGCATTAATTGTTAAATCTCTTCTTTTTAAGTCTTCTTCTAAAGTAACGTTAGTTTTGGTATTAAATGAAAAGCCCTTGTGTCCAGTGCCAGATTTTCTCTCTGTTCTTGCCAAAGCATATTCTTCTTTAGTATCTGGATGAATGAAGACTGGAAAATCTGAACCGACTTGTTTATAACCCAATTCAATCATAGCTTGCGGGGTGGCCCCAACAACTACCCAGTCTCGTTCTTTTACTTCTATGTCCAGCAAAGTATCTCTTACTGCACCTCCTACAAGATAGATTTCCATTCTTATTAAGTTATTCGATCATAGCTAAAGACTTTACTGTCTTCCAATCTATAAGCTGATAATTTATAACCCCAGACACAGCCAGTATCAATAGCAATAATTTTTTCAATGTTTGTTTTACCGCCCAAGGCTGCCCAATGGCCGAAAATTAGGTGAAGGTTTTCGTTTTTAATGGTTAACGGATGATTAAACCAGGCGTTAAATCCTTTCGGTTTATCTGATTCTGTACCTTTAGTTTCAAGTTCTAATTCCCCATCAATTTTACAAAATCTCATCCTGGTTAGATAATTGGTGTTTAATCTCATTCGATCTAAGCTATTTAAGTTTGGTTCACTTTTGTTTGGTAAGTTTCCATAAATATTACTTAAATAATCTCTATAAAGCTTGTCATCACTTAAAACCGCCTTTATTTCTTGAGCAGCTTCCATCGCATCTTGCCAAGACCAATGCGGAGGTATGCCAGCATGGGTCATCAAATAAATCTTGTTACCGCCCTCACATTGTATGTTTTCGTAATAAAGTAAACTTTGATTCCTGAGCCATTTTTTGTATAAATTTAAATTTTCTGACTCTAACAGTTGCTTAAGCGTGTCTTTTTTAAAAGGTTTTCTTAGGTTTTCTGCAATTGCGAGGAAGTGCATATCGTGGTTACCAAGAACGACATTGCAAGAATCTTTAATTTTATAAATGAACTCAATAGTACGAAGAGAATCAGGCCCTCTGTTAATTAAATCCCCTACAAACCAAAGCTTATCTTGAGCAGGGTCGAAGTTTATTTCGTCTAAAAGTCCTTTTAGCTCAAAGAAGCAACCTTGTACATCTCCAATAGCGTAGTTAGCCATGATCCTATTTCGGTAAATATTTAATAATTTTTAAAAAATCGTTGAGGCTTAAAGACTCTGGACGATCATCTGGGTCAATACCTAAATCAATGAATTCATTAGGTTGTAGTATTTTTTTACAAGAAGTAGATATTTTCTTTCTTCTTTTCGAGAACATTAACCTTGTGAGTTCTTGAAGCCTTATGGCCTCTAGGGAGTTTATGTCTTTTTGAAGTTTCGGCTGGAATTTAATAAAGATACTGTCTACTGAAGGTTTGGGGGTAAAACTTTCGGGTAAGATTTCAAATAAATCTTCACTATCAAACATATATTGGGTTAAAACACTAAGTCTACCGTAGGTTTTGTTTCCAGGCGGAGAGACTAATCTTTCCCCAAATTCCTTTTGGAACATATAGTGAATATCAAAAATGTGTTCTGCATTATTAAAAGTCCAAAGCATTATCTTGGAAGATAAGTTATAGGGTAAATTTCCAATAACTCTAAACTTTGACTTATTTCTAGAGAGTTTATCCAAGTTTATCTTTAAGATACTGCCTTGGTGTATTGTTAAGTTAGTAGAGGAGGATTCTAATTTTCTCAAGCTCGAGATCAAGTCCTTATCTATTTCGACACCGTCTATCCTCTTAATTTTTGGCATTAACTTTTTGGTAAGAGCACCTCGACCAGATCCTATTTCAAAAAATTGGTCTTGTTTCTTGGGATTAACTGTTTCTAGTATTCGGTTGAGGATTAACTCATCAGTCAAAAAGTTCTGTCCTAAACTTTTCTTTGCTCTAACCACTCTGGTTTCTTGTTGCTAAATTAAAAGCTAAAGATGAAGCTTCCAAAAGGCTGTTTTCATCTACTTCTTTTTTCCCTGCCATATCATATGCTGTGCCATGATCGACTGAAGTTCTAATGAAGGGCAAACCCAAAGTAATATTAACGGACTTACCAAAACCAACAGTTTTTAAAACAGGAAGGCCTTGGTCATGATACATGGCTAAGTAGGCATCTATGTTCTCTGAGTTTTTCCCTATAAAGGCTGTGTCAGCTGAAGCTGGCCCTATAAGATTAAGTCCTTTTGTTTTAAGGTATTCAATTGCTGGAGCAATAACCTCTTGATCTTCCTTGCCCAGGTATCCTCCATCTCCGGCATGAGGATTTAATCCTAAAACTTTAATACAAGGGTTACTACAACCCCACTTGTTTTGAAGGTCGTTATTCAAGATAGTTAAGCATTCACATAAGTGCTCATAAGTAATAAGTTTTGGCACTTCAGATAATGGCACATGTGTTGTTGCTAAGGCTATTTTTAAGTTATCGCAAGTTAACATCATTAAAACTTTAGAGGTATTAGAAATCTCAGCAAGAACCTCGGTATGACCAAAAAAACTTATCCCCGCTTTATTGATTAACTCTTTATTCAAAGGCCCGGTAACTAAAGCGTCAAATTCTTTGTTGAGAGTCAAGTTTGTGGCTTCCCGTAAAACCTTCATAAGGTAGTCTCCGTAACTAGGATCAGGTTTTCCAGGCTCCACTTTCATTTCAAGAGGGTAAGGTAAGATCCAAAAACTACTGTCATCTAAAGTTTCTTGACCTTTGAATTCTTTAACTTGTACATCTACTTCTAGATTTTGTGCTCTTTCTTGGAATAGATCCACGTCTCCAAATATAACAGGAGTAAAGTTTAAGTTTTTGTTTTGGCCAAAAGCCTTAATGCATATATCAGGGCCAATGCCTGCTGGGTCTCCTGGCGAGACAGCCAGTTTAATCATGAGTTTAATTTAATATCTACGTATGATTCAGATCTTAATTCTATTAGAGTCCTTTGTAGTTCTTGTTCAAATTTTCTATTAAAAATAATTGAATAGGCTCTATTTTTTCTAACATCATCGCTTATATCTTCGTTCCTTCTATCTAAAACCTCTAAAATATGCCACCCAAAACTTGATTGAAAGGGTCTAGAAACCTCTCCTGTGTCTACTGAGTTCATAACTTCTTCAAAGGCAGGGTCAAAAGTATCAGGCGCACTCCAGCCGAGTTCTCCTCCTTCCATTTTTGAACCCGGATCTTCGGAATATTGTCGAGCCAGTTGTTTGAAATCTTCTCCATCAACAAGTTTTTGATAGATTTCATTCATTAAGTCTTTGGTTTGCTTCTCAGATCTTATCTCAGAGAGCTGTACCAAAATATGTCTAACCAAGGTTTGGTCCTCAAATTTAACTACATCACCTCTCTTTTCAGCCAATCTGATGATATGGAAACCGGCTCCGCTTCTTATTAATTCAGATGCCTCACCCACCTTCATTTTTGCTACAACATCTGAAAACAAAGTAGGTAGTTCGGTGGCTTTTCTCCACCCTAAACTTCCTCCCTCTAAAGCATTTTGATCAGAGGAATAAGTTGCAGCTAATTTTTCGAAACTTTCTCCTTCGTTATATCTCCTTATAATATCGGCACCTTTTTCTTTAGTTGAATTAACTTCGCTTTCAGGAGCTTCACTGTTTAAGGAAAGAAGAATTTGCTGAACATTATATTGTTCCGCAAGTTTTGACCTACCTTCTTCAGAATTCAAAAAGTTTTCAATTTCTTGTTCGGATATCTCTATATTTGCACCCACTTTACCTCTTTGGACCCTTTGGATAATAAGCTCTTTCCTTACAGAGTCGCGTAACTTGCTGTAAGAGCCATTATTGGCATCCAAGCTTTCTTTAAATTGTTCTAAATTCATAGAATTTTGCGAGGCAAGCATTGAAAGAGCACGATTTAATTCTGCATCACTTATCTTGACTCCTGCGCTGTCTCCAATTTGAAGTTGTATTTCTTCTATAATTAATCTTTCAAGGACTTGTTCTTCTAAAAGTTCTTTAGGCGGCAGTTCTGTGCCTTCACTTCTTAGTCTTCCTATGATGTCCTGAACTCTCTGATTAAGTTCGGATTCCATTATCACTCCAGAATCAACTACAGCTATAACCCTGTCTATGAGCTCAATTTTGGCTTCCATTCTTTCTGAGAAGAAAGAACTGAGCAAAAATCCAATCAACAAAGACAAGGTAAGTTTTTTCTTATAATTACTCTTCATAGTATTAATAAGGCGCTATTGTCTTCTTAGTTACAGTTTGATGCAATTATTCTAATTTAGTTGAAGAAAGCGTCCTTGAGATTTCCTTACCTAGCCTTCCAATATTTTTAAGTTCAAAGAAAAAATATGTCTTGCTTCGATCAATTGATGGATCTAATCCTTCAGATAGTGCTTGTAAGGAGGTGGTGTAATAATTTTTCCAAGAAAAATAATCCTCTTCTATCCATCTTCTATGCATCAAACCCCACTTTAGACAACAGTTGGAGTACTCAAAACCAAATAAAATATCATTAGATTTATTCCTTTCATGATCCTTTTGCCATTTTGCAAAAAGATTAACGGATTTTGATAAAGGCCATTGGGTAACTAGTTCAGTGTGATTAGTTTTAAGATCTCTATCCATCCAGGGTATGTAAGTTTTGTTGGGATCTTGTCTTCTGTAAATAGATCTTATTTCAATTCTTTTTAGATCATTTTGTTGATAAGAGAGTCCCACACTGGCTAGGTTCACTTTTTTAGAAGCACTGTCCCATTCTAATAAACTTTTGGACCAAAAATCTCCATTCAATTTTGTTTTAAATTCTGCCACCAAAGGAGAAGTGTCTCTGCTAATAGTGAAATCTCCATCGTAAAACATTTCGTTCAGATAAAAAGCTTGGCCTATTGATAGAGAGTTATAAGAATTATTATCAGACTTATTTGAAACTCGCTCCAATCCCAAAATAATTTTATTGTTTTCGGAAAACCTATCCAAACCTACAAACCTACCCCGCTGAAATATGGTTGAATAATCCAGAGAGATTATTCGTGAATCAATAAGATCATTCTGATTTTTAGAACCTTCCTCGACATAAACATATTTTAGGACAGGAATTAAGCTTGTAACTGAGCCTTTATTGATCTTATCTAAAAAGAGACTGTACTTCATTTCTAGCCAAGGAGAGGATGTGCTGTCTTCCAAAGAATCTAGACTATGTTTTATATAAGTAGTCCCCGTTGAGAGTAAGAACAATGAGCTGGGTAAGTTTTTTCTAAAGGATAATTTAGGTGAAAGGTATAAACGATCTACCTTTTTATAAGATTGTCTATGGGGATTAATGTAATCTAGTTCAAACTTACTTTTACTTGCAAAAAGGGAAAAGGATAGACCTTTCTTTGATAAATAAGACTGCATTGTCAAACTTGGCTTAGATCTATACTCTTCAAAAGAGAAGGGGTTTAATATTTGATATCTGCTAGCACCTAGGTCAATTTTAAAAAAAGGGGTGTTCCACGTTAAACCAAATTTTTTAGGTAAATAACTGGTTCTGGTTTCACCAAACTGATTATTTCCTATATCTCTAAAAAAATACTCATCACTGGAGGACTGGAAGTCAAAGCTCGAATACCAGTTCTCACTAAAAACCACTTTATTTTGCCAAGATAAGCTCCATCTTGAATCATCATGACTAGTCTCTTCTTTATATTTTTTGTCACTGGATAAACCAGAGACATTTACTTCTCCTTTAAATTTACGATTTAAATAACGAAAATTGGAAGCGAATCCTGATCCTCTAGAAGTAATGTGTTTTGGTGTTAACACCAAATCGTAATTAGGCGCTAAATTAAAATAATAGGGTAGCGAGATATCTAAACCATTATTGGTTTGATGTAATCCTGGAGTTAAAAAACCGGAAATTCTTTCATTACCTAAAGCCGTTCTGACATAAGGGAAGTAAAAAATAGGTGTGTTTCTTATTTTTAATTTAATGCCTTTGATCACAGCATTTTTTTGTTCGTTTAAATAAGTGACCGTCTTAGTCGATATGGTCCAAACAGGGTCTTCTTTTGAACAGCTTGTCACAGAGGTATTAATTAGTTCCACATCCCCTGAAGTCTTTATTAAAAACTCTTCTGACGAACCAAAATTAGAGTTTTCATGATTAATTTCAGCTGTTTTCACTGAAAAAGTTTGGAGATTTAAGTTTGCTTTTATTTCGGATGAATTTATTTTCAAGTTATCTGAAATAACCTCAACTTTTCCTATTAATTCCAATAGACCTTCTGGTTCATTAAATAGTGCTTTAGCAGAAGAGAATGACAGAAGGTTTGTAATAATAATTACATTTCCTTCTAAGACTAAGTTTCCATTCAGGTCATTGGAAATAGTTTCAGCTTCAATACTTTCAATCTTTATTTCTTTTCTATTTTGGCTAGGGAAAGCCTCCATTGAAATAAATAAAATAATTAAACTTATAGAAACCGATAAAAACTTTCTTTGAAAAAACATAGCTGTCCTTAGATTATAAAGTCAAGGAAAGGTTCAGGGGCTTATTTCTTCAACTAACTAAGACTTAGTTATAATCAGGAACTTAAATGAATTAATCTGAGAATGAGTTGATGTCTGTAGTAAAAGAAGGCCTCCTAGAGTGGTCAAATAAAAAACTAAGGGATTCAGGGAGAACTGAGATGACTGAAATTGAACCTCTTAGGCAGGAAGCTAGTACAAGGGAATATTTCAGGCTTAAAGGCAAAGAAAACTCTCATATTGGTGTTCTCTCACCACCTAAAACTGAACTTAATGAACAATTTATTTTTCTCTCGAAATTTCTTCGCAAACAAGGAGTAACCGTACCAGAAGTTTTGTATTCGGATCTGACAACAGGGAGGATGCTGTTAGAAGACTTTGGAGATGACTCATATCAGTTCAAACTTAATAAAAAGAATTTTCACCATCTTTTTTCTGCGGCCATTGATGAGATGATCGGCTTTCATCGTTGTCCCCCCGAATCAAAAATACCCACTCTTGGCGAAAAAGAAATAGAAAATCAAATGCTGTTATTTGAAGAATGGTTCCTAAATACTTTATTGGAAGAAAAACTTAGTAGCGATGAGAAAAAATTGTTTTCTAATTTGTATAGAGAGATTCTTAATGATCTTAAAGATCAGCCAAAGGTCTTATGCCATTTTGACTTTGAAAGCAGAAATCTTATGGTTTTACCAAATGGAAATGCCGGAGTACTAGATTTTCAGGATGCTGTGTTTGGTCCTATCTTTCTTGATCCTGTTGCTTTATTCAAAGACCTTTACTTAAATATAAATGATAAGGAAGTAGGTGCTTTGTTAGGTGAATATATAAGTAGATCCGATGAAATAGGACTTGATCAAGAATTGGAAATAGAAGACGCCATAAGGTCTTTTGATTTAACTGGACTCCAAAGACAATTAAGAATTTTAGGCACTATATCAAGGCTCCATTTGAGAGATAATAAATCCTTTAGGCTCCCAGATTTACATAAAACGCTAAATTTTGTGGTAGAAACTTGTAGCAAATACGAAGAACTTAATGAAGTTTCTAGTTATCTTAAGAAGAAAATAGTTCCTTTATTAACCCATACCCTCAAGAAGATTCTATGAAAGCTTTTTTACTAGCTGCAGGATTGGGAACTAGACTACTCCCTCATACTGCAAATAAACCTAAATGCCTTATCGAGGTAGGTGGTAAACCACTGCTCTTATGGCACGTTGAAAGGCTTAAGTCATTCGGCATTAAGCACTTACTTATTAATTTATTTCATGAAGGACAGCAGATTGAAGATTTCTTGGGTGACGGTTCTGAATTAGGCATGACCATTGAATACATTTATGAGAAAAAACTTTTAGGTACAGGAGGGGGCTTAGGGAATGCCCGTAGCCTTATTGGAGACGAACCTTTTATGTTGATCAGCGGAGATGTTTGGACGGACTTTGAATTGTCAGGCCTATCCTTAGAAATTGAATCTTTGGCGCATCTAGTATTGCTAGAGAATCCTAAACACAACCCCCAAGGAGATATGTTTCTAGATAATGGAAGGGTTAATTCGTCTAAAAAAGGGAAAAGTCTTACTTTTTCAGGACTAGCTTTAATTGATCCTAAATTGTTTAGTGATGGCAAAAAAGGTAAGTACGATCTATGGAATGAAATACTTTTACCAGCTAGTCAAAAAGGACTGGTAACTGGAGAGATATATAAAGGTTTCCTGGTCAATATAAACACCATAGAAGATGTGGAAAAATTAGACGCTTACTTGTCTGAAGGGTAAACTCTGCCGCCCTTGAGATAAAGAAGATGGCAAAACAAGAAAATATCCTAGCGCCCTCAATACTTTCAGCTGATTTTGCTCGACTGGGAGAAGAAGTAGATGCTGTTCTTACGGCAGGAGCTGACTGGGTTCATTTCGATGTAATGGACAATCACTATGTACCTAACTTAACCATTGGCCCAATGGTTTGTAGTGCGTTAAGAGATTATGGTGTAAATGCCCCAATTGATGTGCACTTGATGGTAAAGCCAGTTGATAGTTTGATAGAAGATTTTGCCAAAGCGGGAGCAACTTACATAACTTTTCATCCTGAAGCTTCTGATCATGTAGACAGTTCTTTACAGCTGGTTAAAAAGCATGGTTGTAAGACTGGATTAGTACTTAATCCAACTACCTCTTTAAATTTGCTAGAGAATTGCTGGGATAAGTTAGATATGGTTTTACTTATGTCAGTTAATCCAGGTTTTGCAGGCCAAAGTTTTATTCCTTCAGTGTTAGATAAAATTTCTACTCTAAGACGATCAATAGATGATAAAAAATTAAACATTAGGCTAGAAGTTGATGGGGGAATTAAACTAGATAACATTGCAGAAGCCTCTAAGGCCGGAGCAGATACGTTCGTTTCTGGCTCAGCAATATTTGGAGAGAAGAACTACCGGGAAGTCATTTCCAAAATGCGCCAATCTTTAAACTAATTCTTACATTACAATTAAATGTCCCAACAAAGAATTCCAATTTCGGTAGAAATTCTGGCAGACATGGAAACGCCCTTAAGTGTTTTCAAGAAGCTGGGAAATAAACCTTTCTCTTATTTATTTGAGTCCGTTGAAGGAGGGGAGAAGTGGGCGAGATATTCACTCATAGGATTACCCTCTTCAACAGTAATCAAGGTGTACAAAAATACGATTCAAATTTATGAAGATGGCCAGATTGTAGAGGAAGTAACTTCTCAGGATCCACTAAAGTTTATAGAAGAATATCAAGAAGACATAAACGTAAAGCTTAACGATGAACTTCCTGCTTTCACTGGCGGGTTAGTGGGGTATCTTGGCTACGACTGCATTAGATATATTGAACCCAAATTATCCAGTTCTAACCTTCCAGACCCTCTAGGAACTCCAGATGCTCTTTTTATGCTTTCAGAGGAAGTAGCTGTTTTTGATAACCTCAATAACAAGTTGCACCTAATAGTGCTTTCTAAAAGTGAATCGGAAAAAGATATTGCTAGGGCGGAAGAAAGGCTTAGAGATCTTTCAGAAAAATTAAATCGTCCCTTGATACAAGAGAATTCAGAGAAAATTACAGACCCAGCAACTGAGAAGGATTTTATTTCAGGATTTGGTGAAAAGGAATTCAAACAATCCGTAGAGAAGATTAAGGAATATATTAAAGCAGGAGATGTAATGCAGGTTGTTTGCTCTCAAAGAATGTCTGTTCCTTTTACCTCTGACCCAGTTGAACTTTATCGCTCTATCAGACACCTAAGCCCTTCTCCTTATCTGTATTATTTAAATCTCGATGAATTTCACATTGTAGGGTCTTCTCCAGAAATCTTAGCCAGACTAGAGGACGGTGAAGTTACTGTTAGACCTCTTGCTGGAACAAGAAGAAGAGGCAGGAATGAGCAAGATGATATTGCCATGGAAGAGGAAATGGTTAATGACCCAAAAGAAATAGCTGAGCATCTGATGCTAATAGATTTAGGTAGGAATGATATCGGCAGAATAGCTGAAGCAGGAACTGTTGAAGTCACTCAGAAATTTGGAGTAGAAAGATACAGTCATGTTATGCATATGGTTTCTAATGTTAGGGCTAAGCTAAGAAAAGGATTAAAAGCTATGGATGTCGTTAGAGCAACTTTTCCAGCAGGGACTCTTTCTGGAGCTCCTAAAATAAGAGCAATGGAAATCATTGATGAATTTGAACCTGTTAAAAGAGGTATCTATGGTGGTGCGGTCGGATATTTCTCTTGGCAGGGAAATATGGACATGGCCATAGCCATTAGAACAGCAATAATTAAAGACGAAGTTTTGTACATTCAAGCGGGAGGGGGTTTTGTTGCAGATTCTGATCCTGAACTTGAATGGAAAGAATCCTTGAATAAAGCCAGAGCTATATTCAAAGCCGTTGAAATGGTTCAACAGAAATTGAAGGGTTAACTTTATGTTATTAATGATAGATAACTACGATTCTTTTACTTACAACCTAGTTCAATACTTCTGTCAACTAGGTCAAGAGGTAGAAGTTTATCGCAATGACTTAATTTCTCTCGATGATATAGAGAAAAAAAGTCCTGAGTATGTTGTCATTTCTCCAGGACCTTGCACACCAAAAGAAGCTGGTATTTCAGTAGAACTTATAAAAGAATTTAAAGATAAACTTCCTATCTTAGGGGTCTGTCTAGGACATCAGTGTTTAGGAGCTGCTTTTGGAGCCAACATTATAAGAGCTACCAATATTATGCATGGCAAGCTCTCACCTATATCTCATGATGGGTCAGGATTGTTTAAGGGTTTAGAGAACCCCTTTCAGGCTGCCAGATACCACTCACTAATAGTTGAAGAGGCTACTTTGTCCAAAGACTTCCATATTAATGCTCGGACAGAGAGTAAAACCATAATGGGAATTCAGCATCAGAAATTACCGTTAGTAGGTCTGCAATTTCATCCTGAATCAATTGCAACAGAACAAGGAATGGAATTATTAGAGAATTTTTTAAATATTTAGTAAGCATATGGATATACAAGAAGGCATTAAAACCATTATGAAAGGCCAAGACTTGTCGAGAGAAGATGCTTCATCAGTAATGAAACAAATTTTAACCGGGTCAACTTCGGAAGCTCAAATAAAAGCTTTTTTAGTAGCTTTAAGTACTAAAGGAGAATCAGTAGATGAGGTGATTGGCTCAGCAGAAGTTATGAGAACATTATCAACAAAGGTATCAGTTAATACTAAACATTTGGTTGATACTTGCGGTACAGGCGGTGTGGCATCAGGAATTTTTAATGTTTCAACAACAGCAGCATTTGTAGCTAGTTCTTGTGGAGCGAAGGTTGCCAAGCATGGAAATCGTAGTGCAACCAGAAAGAGTGGTAGTGCTGATTTACTGGAAGCTGCTGGAGTTGTCCTGGATCTTAAACCTGACCAAGTTAAAGAATGTATTGAAAATGTAGGTTTGGGATTTATGTTTGCGCCTGCCCATCACAGCGCTATGAAATATGCAGTAGGCCCCAGAAAAGAACTGGGCATAAAAACCATCTTTAATTTATTGGGGCCACTGACCAATCCTGCTGGGGCTTTAAATCAAGTATTGGGTGTGTTTGATGCTAAATGGGTTAGGCCCATTGCTGAAGTATTAAAGGGGTTAGGAAGTAAAAATGTATTGGTGCTGCACTCAGAAGATGGCTTAGATGAAATTAGTACGGCCTCTCCAACTAGTGTAGCTGAATTAAGGGATGGGAAGATTGAAGAATACTCTATTTCTCCAAGTGATTTTGGATTTAAGAGCTTATCAACTGAGGGACTTCAAGTAGATTCTCCAGAGGCCAGTTTGCTGTTAGCTAAGCAAGCTTTGAGAGGAGAAAATGAGGCTGCCAGTCAAATGGTTGCCATGACTTCAGGTGCAGCCCTATATGTAGCAGATTTAACCAAAACCTTAAAGGAAGGGGTTGAAGTGTCCTTGGAGAGCATAATAAAAGGCAGAGGCTTGGAAAAACTTGAGGAACTTTCTGCGTACAGTCAGTCTTTACAAAAAAAGGATTAATGAAAAATACTTACCTGGACGAGATATTAGAAGTTACTAGAGCTTCTGTAACTGAGAAAAAGAAGAAATTGCCATTAAGTAAACTTAATAACTCTTCCAAAAACCTCTGGCCAACAAGGGGTTTCATCAATGCGTTAGTAAATTCAATAGAGAAGAACCAGTTTGCCGTTATAGCTGAGATGAAGAAAGCTTCTCCCAGCCAAGGTCTTATAAGAGAAGCATATGCACCGGTCGAACTAGCTAAACAATACCAGCAAGCTTATGCTGCTTGTTTAAGTGTTCTTACAGATGAACCTTTTTTTAAAGGTTCTATAGAACATCTTTTGCTAGTCAGGGAGACAGTTAACCTACCTGTGTTAAGAAAAGATTTTATTGTTGATGAATATCAAATTTACGAAAGTCGATACAAAGGAGCAGATTGCATCTTATTAATTGTGGCTGCTTTATCCAAAAGTGAGCTTCAAGATTTTTATCATCTGGCCCTGGACCTTGACTTGGATGTATTAGTTGAAGTTCATAACCAAGAAGAAGTTGAAACAGCACTAGATTTGAAATCAAAACTAATAGGAATAAATAACCGAAATTTAGAAACTTTTGAAGTAGATCTAGAGACAACAACAAGGTTGTTTGAAGAAATTCCGGAGGAAATTCTTACAGTTTCAGAAAGTGGAATCAAATCTTCTAAAGACATTAAAAGATTAATCTCATGTGGGGTAAATATCTTCTTAGTTGGAGAAGCATTGATGAGAGCAGAAAACCCGGGTACGGAGTTGAAGAACATTTTTTATAGGTAGATAATGGATTTTATGAAAAATTTTGGAATTGTTGCATTAATTGGAGGCTGGTTGGTTATAACGGCATGGGGAGTATTAAAAGGAGTTTTGGAATCACAATCATTGGTGTTTTCAGTATCACTTTCCGTTATTTGGATAGGAATTCTTGCTTTACTTATTTCAGCTATCTGGCAACGATACAAAGAGTCTAAAGACGATCCTTATAACGATGTAGAGGTTTAATAATGTTAGTTGTAACAAGTCCTGATATTCCAGGAAAAAAGATAGTTAAGACTTTAGGTATAGTAAAAGGTAATACCATTAGAGCAAGGCATATCGGTAAGGATATCCTTGCTGCTTTTAAAAATATAGTGGGGGGGGAAATTCATGAATACACAAAACTTATGGCAGAAAGCCGGGAACAAGCTATCGATCGTATGATCGAAAGCGCGGAACAAATGGGCGCCAATGCCATCATTAGCACAATCACAACCACATCAGTAATCTCCCAAGGGGCAGCTGAGCTGCTAGTCTTGGGGACAGCTGTTGTGATAGAAGACGAGTGAGTCTACTGCTGACTGAAAGGAAGTTTTCTTATTAACTTCTTTGTCTTTCAGTAGCTGTATCTACTCTTAGCTCTCTTCCGCCAAAATCTTTACCGTTAAGTGAGTCTATTGCGGATTGTCCTCCTTCAGAGGATTCCATTTCGACGAAACCAAACCCTTTTGAACGGCCTGATCCACCTTCGGTAATTATTCTCACGGCCTTAACAGGGCCGGCTTGAGCGAAATGAGCTTCCAGTTCTTCTTCCGTAGCTTGCCACGGAAGATTTCCTACATACAAATTCATATAATTTTCCTGATTAAACACCAATGCAGTGACACTGCGAGACGCACTATACTTATGTAAAACAATTTATCAATAGATTTAATCTATATTTCGCAATTAGATGTGGTAACTAGTAGATGTCATTAACCTTGCCATCCAAGACATTCCTGCCTTTATTTCATCTGGTAATTCAGAAGCTCCTGACTCTTTAGCTTGTTTCGCATGAGCATCTTCATCTTCTCTCATTTTAGTTATCACAGTTTTTGTTTTTATGTCTTTATCTGAAATTTGATCAAGGTGAGAATCCAAATGGGCCACCACCTGTTTTTCTGTTTCCTCCACAAAGCCCAAACTCCACCTATCTCCGGCTAGACCCGTTAGTGCACCTATTGAAAAGGACATGAAGTACCAAAGAGGGTTAAGCACACTAGGACTGTCTCCCAATTCATCAAGGCGTCGATTACACCAGGCTAGATGGTCCATCTCTTCCGATGCTGCGCGTTTCATTTGTTCTCGAGTTGCTTTAAGTTCTGCGGTTAAACTTTGACCTCGATAAAGTGCTTGGGCACAAACTTCCCCAGCATGATTAACCCTCATCAGGCCAGCAGAATGATTTTTTTCAAATTCATTAAGCTCAACCTCGTGAATAGATTCTGCGGGATAAGCTCTTTCATATTCCTGTCTGCTAGACAAAGAAGACTTGATGCCTTTATCTAATTCAATGATTAGATCATCTAAGAAATTTTTCATGATTCTCTTTCTATTGCTCGGTAACCTATGTCTGTCCTGTAAAAACAGTCCTTCCAATTTATTTCTTCAACACAATTATAAGCATTAAGTTGCGCTTCTGTAGTATTTTTACCTAAAGCAGTAACACAGAGAACCCTTCCGCCATTAGTCTTAATATCATTGTTTTGAGCTTGAGTACCTGCATGAAAAACTTTTAAGTTTTCCGTTTCAGAAGGCAGCCCCTGAATGGTATGACCCTTCTCATAATTATCAGGATATCCTCCAGCAGCCATAACTACACCTAGAGCCACTTTAGGATTCCATTGTAGTTCTATTTGTTCTAATTCACCCTTGCTAGCTTGATAGCATAGTTCTACAAGATCCGATTCCAATCTCATTAGAATTGGTTGAGTTTCTGGATCCCCAAACCGACAGTTGAATTCCAACACTTTTATATTCTGCTCAGCGTCTATCATCAGTCCTGCATAAAGAAAGCCACAATAATTTATTCCTTCTTTAGCTAGGCCTTCAATGGTTGGGATTATGACTTGGTCCATAATCCTTTCATGGATCTCAGCTGTTACTACTGGAGCTGGGGAGTAGGCTCCCATCCCTCCTGTATTTGGACCCTGATCTTGATTATCCCTGGTCTTATGATCCTGTGAAGAAGCTAAAGGCAAAACAGTTTTACCATCAGTTAGTACTATAAAGCTCGCTTCTTCTCCTTCAAGAAATTCTTCAATAACAACTTTATTTCCAGCTTCTCCAAAGGATTTTTCTTCCAGACACTCTCGTATTGCCTTTTCAGCCTCGGAATAACTTTGTGCAACGGTAACCCCTTTACCAGCAGCCAGTCCATCAGCTTTGATAACTACAGGAACTGTTGATCCTTCCAAATGCTTCATGGCCAATCCAAGATCACTAAAAGACTGGTATACAGCTGTAGGTATTTCATGTCTACAAAGAAAATCTTTCATAAATTCTTTTGAGCCTTCAAGTTGTGCTGCTTCTCTACTCGGCCCAAAACAATTTAGATTGAGCGATTCAAACTTGTCTGTTATGCCCCTTACCAGAGGAACCTCTGGACCTATTATGGTTAAATCTATTCGGTGCTCTGCAGCAAAAATTGCAAGTCTATCGATATCTTCTGCAGCAATATCCACATTGGTAACACCCTCCTCATTCGAGGTGCCCCCATTACCTGGGGCCACATAAACTTCAGTAACAGATTCGCTGTGAATAGCTTTCCAAGCCAGGGCGTGTTCTCTTCCACCACTGCCTACAATTAAGACTTTCATAATTAGTGACGAAAGTGTCTCATCCCAGTAAAGATCATGGCAATATCTGCTTCATTAGCAGCTTCAATTACCTCATCATCCTTAATGGATCCACCCGGTTGAATAATTGAAGTTATACCCACAGAAGCAGCAACATCAATTCCATCTCGAAAAGGGAAAAAGGCGTCCGAAGCCATGGCACATCCTTGGGTTTCAAATCCTCTTTCCTTCGCCTTTGAGGCGGCTATTTGGGCGCTGTCTATGCGACTCATCTGTCCTGCTCCAACTCCTACAGTCTGATTATCTTTTGCATACACAATCGCATTTGATTTGACAAACTTACAAACCTTCCAGGCAAATAAACAATCTTGAATTTCTTTAGCACTGGGTTCTCGTGAAGAGACTACCTTCAAATCTTTTGCTGATACGGCGCCGCTATCGGCTTCCTGGACCAGAAGACCATCTGTGACACTTAGAAACTTAAATCCAGGAGACAAAGCATTCATTTTTTCCATTTCTAGAACTCTAATATTTTCTTTACTGCTTAAGATCTCTTGAGCTGAAGAAGAAATTCCAGGAGCTATAATTACTTCGACAAATTGGTTATCTATTATTTGCTGAGCTGTTTTTTCCTCTAACTTTCTATTTAATGCAATGATTCCACCAAAAGCTGAAGTGGAATCAGCTGCGAAGGCTTTTTGATAAGCCTTAGTAATATCATCATCAGTTGCTACTCCACAAGGATTTGCATGTTTAATAATCACACAAGTAGGCTCTTCAAAACTACGCACACATTCAATGGCTGTATCAGTATCGGCAATATTGTTGTAAGAGAGTTGCTTCCCTTGAAGTTGAATGGCATTGCCTACGCCATTTCCTGTTTTTGTAGTGTCGATATAAAAAGCTGCTTTCTGATGTGGGTTTTCTCCATAACGCATAATTTCCTTCTTTTGATATTTCGCAAAAATACGATCGGGAAAATCTTGTTCGTTGAGAGAAGATAGGTAACCAGAAATAACTGTGTCGTAATTAGCTGTGTGAGTGAAAGCTTTGGTAGCTAAAGAGCTTCTTGTCTCTTGAGAAAGTGATCCTCCATTTTTTTTCATTTCTTCTAGGATTGGAGAGTAATTATCTGGATCCACAATAACCCCGACATACTTATTATTTTTTGCTGCGGATCTGACCATGCTGGGCCCACCGATATCAATATTTTCTATGGCCTCAGCTAAAGTTACATTTTCTTTTGAGACAGTTTCAATAAAGGGATAGAGATTTACCACTACCAAATCAATGGGCAAGATATTATTTTCTTCCATTATTTCTTCATCCTGATTTCGTCGAGCCAAGATACCACCATGTACTTTAGGGTGAAGTGTCTTCACACGACCATCCATGATCTCAGGAAAGTTCGTAAATTTACTTATTTCAATAGCACTAACTTTGCCCTCTCGGAGAGTCTTGAGAGTTCCTCCAGTAGATACTATTTCAATCTTAAATTCTTCGGTCAGGGAGCGACAAAATTCTACTAGCCCTTTCTTATCGGCTACACTGACGAGAGCTCTTTTGATAGGTTCGGCTGTTTCTGCCATTCAGACTGATGTGCCTAAATTAAATTATAGTCTTTTAGTTTGGTACGTAATGTCCCTCTATTTAGACCCAGGACTTGGCTTGCTAAAGTTTGATTGCCCTTACACTCTTTCATGACAGTTTCCAGAAGAGGTTGCTCTACTTCTTTAAGAACTAACTGATAAATATTGGTAGCTTTTTCACCGTCCAGCTCCCTGAAGTATTTTCTCATGCTCTTGGCTACTTGATCGCTCAATCTCTTGCCTTCGCCGTTAAATTCCCTCTTTTTTTTGGAAGCCATGATTGTCTAAATTTTGGTCGATACAGTTTTAATTAAATGGGACCTAAATCATACTCACCTGTTCACGACTTTCAAGAAAAATAATTTACTCAGAAAGCTTTATTTTTTTACTGAACAGTGGTAGTGAAATCTCTTCCTAGGTTCAAGATTTTAAATTTGTCTTCGATCCTTATAATTTTTGTGATGGAACAATTATCTGGATGGAAAGAGACGAATTTTTCTGAATTCTTAATCCATCCTACTACACAATTTATAACCATAAAGTGGCTAAAGATAATCGTGTTGTTTTGAAGCAGCTTTAAAGACTCAATTATGGAGTTTCTCCAGAGTAATTGAGGTTCTTGCAGCTCTTTAACATTTGCATCGAATACGGCTCTTAACCAGTCTCTTCTATCCGATAAGGGGATGCCTGGAGAAGGAATTTCTGAAAAGGTATCATTAATACTTAGTTCAAAGTCTAACTTTTCTTTTAAGGGTATTGCAGTTTCTTGTGCTCTTAAGAGAGGACTAGAAATAGCTTCGAAGTCTGAAGGTAGGTCTGGAAGGATTTCTTCTTTCAACAACTCAGATTGTTGCTTTCCTTTTTCACTTAGACTTGGATCAGGGTCCTGATCCCAGGCAGCTTTGGCTTCTCCGTGTCGAATTAAATAAATAGTAACTGATTGTTTATTAGTCATTCACAACTTCCTTATGAGATCAGTGTAATAATATCTATATAAAGTCTCATTGTAGCCATGAACTATACAAGAATATATTGCGGTCAGAACCTTGAGATAGGTAAAGTCTTAATACTCATTCAGGATTCCTCTAAACATTTAGTTAACGTACTAAGAAAAAAAGAAGGCTCCTTGATCGAGTTATTTGATGGCAAAGGATCTTCTTGTACTGCCGAAATCATTTCTTCTCAAAAGAAAAGGGTCAAAGTTAAGTTAGTTGAGGAGCTAGTTTTTCAAGATAGAAAAGGAATTAAAATTTCACTGGGTCAGTCCTTAATAAAAACAGAACCATTCAGTTTCTCAATTCAAAAGGCAACTGAACTTGGTGTAACCTCTATCTCTCCTCTTTACACAGAGAGGACAGTAATCAAATTAAAGTCAAATTCAACTAAATCTAGAAAAGCTAGATGGCAGTCAATTGCTACACACGCTTGCCAACAATGTGGAGAAAACTGGTTGCCAGAGATAAATGAAATTCAACGATTGGAAGATTGGGCCCAAGCAGTCAAAGCCAAACATAAAATTGTTCTTTATCCCAATGCTGAAACTAAATTATCTAGCTTAACTTTTGATGATTCAGTCGCAATTGCAGTAGGGCCAGAAGGTGATTTCACTGACAGTGAAATAAACTTACTAACTGAAAAAGATTTCTTGCCAGTTAAATTGGGAGAAAGAGTATTAAGGGCAGATACAGCAGTGATCTCCGTTGTCAGTGCAATACGAGCAATGTGTGAAGAGTTTTAGCGCCTGTTGAAGTAAGATTACTATGATTACAGAGGTTATATGAAATTTGGTGTAGTAATGGATCCAATCGGTTCCATAAGTTTTAAAAAGGACAGTACATTATCGATTCTTTTAGAAGCACAATCTAGAGGACACCATCTTATTTACATGGAACCCCGTTCCCTTTTTTTAAAAGAGGACGGCCCCCATGCGCTAACTCAAACACTGAAAGTCAAAGATGACCCTGAAAATTGGTTTAAGCTTTCTGAAAATGCTGTAACTAGTTTAGCTAATTTGGATTTGATAATTATGAGGCAAGACCCCCCGTTTGATGCCAACTACATTTACAACACTTACGTTTTGGAGGCAGCAGAAAGAGAAGGGGTAGTAGTGGTAAACAAACCCAGCAGTTTAAGAGATTGTAATGAAAAAGTTTTTGCAACCGAATTTCCTCACTGCTGTACACCTTATTTAGTAGCCAGCAATAAAGAATTATTAAGGGGTTTCATTGATGAGCATTTAGATACTGTCGTTAAGCCATTGGACGGAATGGGCGGATCTTCAATTTTTAGGGTTAGAAGCTTAGATCCCAACGTTGCAGTAATCCTTGAAAACATGACAGAAAATGGTTTCACCAAAGTTATGATTCAAAAATATATTCCAGAGATCACCGAAGGGGATAAAAGAATATTGTTGATTGATGGCTCTCCAATGGGAGGTGCTGTAGCCAGAGTTCCAGCCGAGGGAGAGTTGAGAGGGAATTTAGCTGCAGGAGCTAATGCAGTTGCAAGATCTTTAACTTCCAAAGACAGATGGATTTGTGATCAGGTTGGTCCTCGGCTAAAAGAACTTGGACTAACACTAGTCGGTTTAGATGTCATTGGAGATTATTTAACTGAAATTAATGTTACTAGCCCTACTTGTTTTAGAGAGTACAAGAATCTTTGTGACATCGATGTTGCTTCAGATCTCTTGGATTGCTTAGAAGGAAAACTGTCTAAATGAACTTGTCATCCAAAGTAATCATTGCTTTCGATTTTGGTTTGAAACACATTGGTATGGCAATAGGTCAAGAGATCACTAGTACTGCTCAGACTTTTCATTCTTTACAAGCTAACAATGGAGAGCCGGATTGGAATATATTAGATATTTTGATTAAAGAATGGAAACCCAGACTTTTTGTAGTTGGTAATCCTCTAAATATGGATGGATCAGATAGTGAAATGAAAAAGAAGAGTGATAAATTTTCAAATCTAATTAAAGGGAGGTATAACATCCCTGTTGAATTAATAGATGAAAGACTTACAACAAGAGAAGCTAAAGACAGATTGCGATCTGCGAAAGATAACTTAATATCAGTTTCAGCTGACACCCACCAAATTTCTGCACAAATCATTTTAGAAAGCTGGTTTTCGGAGAACAGATAAATGTCAGGATCCATACCACCAGCTTTCATCAGAGAAATTGTAGACATGACTGATATTGTTGCTTTGGTGGATAGTTATGTTCCGCTAAAAAAGAAAGGAAAAGATCACTGGGGTCTTTGTCCTTTTTGTGATGATGGCAGCAATCCTTCGTTTAGCGTTAGCCCTCAAAAACAGTTCTATTACTGTTTTAAGTGCAGAGCTACAGGCAATGTGATTGGTTTTTTAGAATCTTTTGAAGGCTTGGGATTTGTTGAGTCGGTTGAGGCTCTGGCCTCCAGAGCAGCTTTGGAGGTTCCTTATGAACAGTCTTCGAAAAAAAGAGAAGATAAAGATCCAATATTTGAGGTTTTAACCATTGCTTCAAATTTTTATGAGGCTTCTTTGGCAGATTCAGCTTTAGCAAAACAAGTTCAAAAATATGTCAAAGAAGACAGGCATATTTCTGGCAGTACATGCAGAAGGTTTGCAGTAGGGTATGCCCCAAAATCTTGGAATGCTTTATCTTCTTATTTATCAACTAAAGGATTCTCTGTGGAGCTTCAAACTAAGGCGGGTCTGACCAAAAGGAATAAAGATAAAGAAGCTTACGATTTATTTCGAGATCGTTTGATGTTTCCCATAAAAGACAGAAAAGGAAGAGTGGTTGGCTTTGGAGGAAGGGTAATGAAGCCTGAAGACCAGCCTAAATATCTCAACACAGGTGATACTCCTGCTTTTCAAAAAGGGAAGGAACTTTATGGACTGTTTGAGACCTTACAGGATAGAAAAAATTTAAAAAAGATCTATGTAGTTGAGGGTTATATGGATGTTATAGCAATGTCCGAAAATGGTATTAATAACGCAGTTGCTACTTTGGGTATAGCAACCAACCGTTTTCATACACAGGTGCTATTGCAGCTGGTAAATGAAGTTATATTTTGCTTTGATGGAGACGATGCAGGAAGAGGAGCGGCTTGGGGAGCCCTCAAGAATGTTTTACCAGTGGTCAATGATGGAGCAGAGATAAAATTCCTTTTTCTTCCCGAAGGTGAAGATCCAGCAAGTTTGTTAGAAAAAGAAGATAAAGAAACCTTTGAAACAAGGCTCAAAGATGCCTTGCTGTTATCCGAGTACTTTATTGAAAGATTAACTTTAGCTGTTGGTACGGGTTCTCTAGAGAAAAAAGCAACTTTAGCATCTAAGGCAATAGAATTGCTAAAGTCTATGCCTGAAAGTTCAATAAAAAAATTATTGGAGGCAGAGGTTTCAGCGATAACAGGTTTAAGCAAACAGGATATCGAAGAGAACTCTTGGTCGACGGCAGCTAGAAAAAGCAAGGAAACCAAATTCAGTACAACTCCCCAAGAAGAAAAGGAAGAAAAATCCTTTGAGCCTGGAGGAATTATAGCTAAGACAGTTGCAGCTTTAATCACCTTTCCTGAGCTTATTTCTGAAATAGACTCTACTGACTGGATAAAAGAACTTTCTCGGCCTGAGGGAAATCTATTAGTGCAGGTTATTGAATATTTTCAGAATTTTCCCAATGGCCAAGTTGCAGATCTCCTTAGTTCCTTGGACAATGATTCGGCATCTTTTATCGGAAGCTTATTATCAGGAAGCCCGTCATTGGATAAGAAGAATTCTGTGGCTTATTTTCAAGACTGCGTACAGGCCCTGAAAAGAGCTAATCCAAGAAAAAGAATAATTGAGTTAAAGAAACAGTTGGCTAAAGAAAAATTATCCGAAGATGAAACTTTTGAGTTACAGCAGCATCTATTATCAAACTTAGAAAAGTTAAATGAAGAAGACAGAGGATTACTTAGAGAGTTAAGTCAAAATTAGCAAAGGGCTTGAATAATAATAATTCATATCAATATTGGGATTTAGAGTCTAAAAACACTATAATCCCCAACCCTTTTTAAGAGAGTATGGCTAGAAAATCAAAGAAAGTTACTGAACCAGAAGTCGAAGAACCTTCTGAAGAACTTGCTGCCGCTTTGATTAGCGAAGAAGATCTTGAGAATTCTGGCTTAAGGGAGTTAGTCGATAAAGGCAAAGAGCAAGGATTCCTGACTTACGAAGAAATCAATTCGATGTTGCCAGAAGACATTTCTGACCCCGATCAAGTTGAACAGACCATTCAGATGTTGATCGACATAGGCATAGAAGTACAGGAAGGGAAGCAAGATGCTGAAGGTAATGAAGATTCTCCTCCTGAAACAGTTCCTGATACCAGGACCACATTAACCACTGTTGAATCGGAAATTGGAAGGACAACTGATCCAGTTCGTCTTTACATGAGGGAGATGGGAACAGTGGACCTGCTTACTAGAGAAGGAGAGATTGCTATAGCTAAGAGAATAGAAGAAGGCTTAAGAGAGCTTTTAGCAGCATGTTGTTTTTACCCAGGTATTGTTGATAAGATTTTGGATGATTATCAAGAGGTATTAAAAGAAGAGAAACGTCTGGCGGAAGTCTTAGTAGGCTTCATGGATATAGATGATGAGATTCCTCCTCCTGCTATTGTTCAAGCTGCACAAAAAAAAGAAAAAAATGAGGATGACGACGAACAACCAACTGGACCGGATCCAGTAGAAGTCAAGAAGCGCTTTAATGCTCTAAAAAGACAATTTAATAAAACAGAAAAAGCTTGTTCAAAATCAAGAACCACAAAGAAAGCGATTAAAGAACAACAAAAATTAGGAGAAATATTTAAATTCCTTAAACTTTCACCAACCCAATTTGAAGTCATAGCTAGGCCAGCTAGGGATTCTTTGGGGATAATAAGAGATTGCGAAAAAGAAGTTTACAGAATATTCGTAAAGCTTGCCAGGATGCCTAGAAGAGAATTTATCCAAAGTTATCCAGGAAATGAAGCAGATCCAAACTGGGGTTTGAAAATGTCCAGAATAAGAAAACCTTGGGCAAAAACCATTAGAGAAAATATAGAAGATGTTACTCGCCAACATAATAAGTTGGGCAGACTAGAAAATATTATTGGCTTAGATATTGCACATATCAAAGACATCAATAGAAGGATGTCCATAGGCGAAGCCAAAATAAGAAGAGCCAAAAAGGATATGGTAGAAGCCAACTTACGTTTGGTTATCTCAATAGCCAAAAAATACACAAACCGAGGACTACAATTTTTAGATTTAATTCAAGAGGGCAATATTGGCTTGATGAAAGCAGTTGATAAATTTGAATATCGAAGAGGGTATAAGTTCTCAACATATGCAACTTGGTGGATTAGACAAGCTATCACTAGATCAATAGCTGATCAGGCCAGGACCATCCGAATACCTGTTCATATGATTGAAACTATTAATAAACTCAATCGAGTGTCTCGTCAGATGGTTCAGGAAAAGGGAAGAGAACCTACACCCGAAGAACTTGGTGAGCGTATGGAACTCCCTGAAGACAAGATCCGCAGGGTACTTAAGATCGCGAAAGAACCTATATCCACCGAGACACCGATAGGCGATGAAGACGACACAACACTGGGAGATTTCATTGAAGATACAGCAATTCCTTCTCCAGACCAAGCCGCAACCGAAGACAATTTAACCGAAGCTACAGATGATATCTTAGGTAGTTTAACCGCCAGGGAAGCCAAGGTTTTAAGGATGAGATTCGGCATAGGTATGAACACAGACCATACTCTGGAAGAGGTGGGTAAGCAGTTTGATGTAACCCGAGAACGGATCCGTCAGATAGAAGCCAAAGCTTTAAGAAAATTAAGACATCCAACTCGCTCTTCTCACTTAAGAGGTTTTCTAGACGATTAACTCGTTGCAGTTACCAGTTGAGCGTAGTTAAAATAACTCAAGGGCCCTTAGCTCAGTTGGTTAGAGCAGTGGACTCATAATCCATTGGTCCCAGGTTCGAGTCCTGGAGGGCCCACCAAATAAAATGCCTTACTTACTAACTGTTATTTTTTTAACCGCTACACTCTGGTTAAACCATGCTGCCTTAGCTCTTATATTAGGAATCTTCCTCTCATACATCATTACTATCCCTAAAGATTTTTTTACTCGGAAGTATGGAACCAGAATTCTGCAAACTGGTATTGTCTTTTTAGGCGGTAGCATCAGCGTTACCCAGGTAACTGCTATTAGTAAAGATTACCTTCCCTGGATTTCTGGGTTTGTATTAGTCACCTTTTTTGTAGTCATAGGTTTAGGAAAACTCTTAGGAGTAACAAAAAAGCAATCGTATTTATTGGCGTCAGGTACGGCAATATGTGGAGGCACAGCTATGGCTTCTGTTGCTCCTGTGATCAAAGCCAAACCAGAAGATTTGCTTCCAGCACTGTCTATCGTTTTTATCTTAAATGCACTGGCCGTTATATTTTTTCCTCTGTTAGGTAACTGGATAGGTCTAACGGAAGACCAATTTGGGTCTTGGGTTGCTCTGGCCATTCATGACACCGCTTCTGTCATCGGTGCTGCTTCGGTGATGGGTGAAAGAGCGGTAGAAGTCGCTGCAACTTTAAAGTTGGGAAGAACTTTATGGATTGTTCCTTTAGTTTTATTTTCCGCTTGGTATTTTAGAGAAAAGAGAGAGAGGTTCGGATTTCCTATTTTCATTCTGTTCTTTATATTGGCGGTGGCATTGAATTCTTTGTTAATGCCTTCAGTAGAGGTCAACCATATATTGAAAACCATTAATAAAATCTGCTTACTGACGGGTCTTTTTTGTATCGGTACGCAAATTGACCGATCCGCCATTCAACAAATTTCTTTAAAGCCCTTATTGTTAGCGGTATTAATTTGGGCAATTGTTATCCCATCTTCCTTGATGGTTGTTTAATACACACATATATTGTGGATTGAGAATTGTTTTAAGCCATAATTAATCAGTAGAATTGAGAGAATTTATGAAAAAGTTATTTACCTTGTTTGTTTTTGTATTACTTTCTTTAATTAGTTTCAGCATTGCCTCTCATGGGCCTGCTGGCTCAATATCATTAAATGAAGGTCAAGATAGAGTTATTGTTTTTCCAGATACAAAAGATTACAAAACTATTGTTGCTGACTTACACACCCATTCAGTTTTTTCTGATGGACATGTGTGGCCAAACATAAGAGTAGAGGAAGCCCTTAGGGATGGGCTAGATGCTTTGGCCATTACAGAGCATTTAGAATATCAACCTCACCATCAAGACATTCCCCATAAAGACAGAAACAGATCTTATGAAGAAGCCAAGGCAGCAGCATCAGGTAAAAAAATAATTATCATTAGCGGATCTGAGATAACCCGCGACATGCCTCCAGGGCATATAAATGCAGTATTTATTAAGGATGCTAATAAGCTTTTCAATATAGATTTACCTAAAAATGATAAGGA
>JYMV01008421.1_pt1 | contig 34869 bp, 31 predicted proteins | sample 338911 | NCBI WGS metagenome assembly JYMV01 (sample SAMN03354496, study PRJNA234377) | hydrothermal vent metagenome | biome: Deep sea; feature: Hydrothermal plumes at the Eastern Lau Spreading Center, Western Pacific Ocean; material: Seawater | place: Tonga | collected 2009 | depth 2000 m m | reverse complement strand
GTGGAATGATGGATATGGATTTTTGAAATAATGTCTCCGGCAGAATGTGTTGATTAAAGATTATATGAGTTTAACTTCTTTTAAAGAGTAATAATGTAGCTGTCCTGACTGATGATCTTACAGCAGCGAAGGATTTTTACTCAAACGTCCTGAATCTTCCAATTGAGAAAGAAGGTGATGATGAGGTCATTCTTAAGACGGAAGATTCCCTGTTTTATATAATAAAACACTCCAATCGTACGGGACCGGTTTTGGAATTTCTCGACTACTGGTGCCTATGGACGATGAGGGTGCAATTATACATGTAGCTGAATCACTAATCATGCCTGCTTGGGTTGTCTTTGGCACTACTGGTTTGTACACCCTTTACATCGCACTTAAGAGATCAGTTTAAAGGAGATATTATGGAAGGATTAGCAGCAGCAGCATTTTGTTTCGCACTTGTCGGGGTTGTCGCACTTGTTCGAATTGAAAAACTAATAAAAACTCTGAAAGAAAAAGGAATCCTAGAACAGGATTACAAGGAAGAGTAATTCGCCGTTGTAAACAACTCAATGACTGTTAAGCTTCACAAAGGTTGATGGTGGATGGTTGGGCAGAAGTTGATAATCTTGGAGAATGAACTTATACTTGTATAATGAAGTACAGATCAGTCAAATCTTTCATAATGGCATTTTCACTTGTGATGAGCATTTATGGGCAGAATACCGTCTGTCTTGACTTAGAGGATAATCCATATCCCAACGATCCCGCTTTGGGACTGTTTTCAAAATATGTAAACGTGCTGGATTGTATTCATGTGTACGCAGTAGCAAGTATTTCGGATGAAAAAGTGCTTCATGCCGCCGCGGTCGCCGCAGAGTTACTCGATAATGATGAAGACGGAGTGGTAGATGATGCACTCATTGAAAATGCCTTGACAGAAAATTATACGGTAATGCCCATATTTTATTCTGAGAACTCAAGTGTCATAGATGATTTTTTCGATAATTTTGAAGGATGTACCGGTGCTGTCTTATTTCGAAATGAAATTGATCCAACACAGCCGGGTCACTGGGGTGACGATGCCACAGTGGAAGAAGTTTTGCACACCATAAATTCATGCGGTCAAGTGGAAGTCTATCCGGTTGCCTTTTCTTTGGAGCCTAATTCATCTCTCCTTACAGAGGCAATGGATGTGGCAAGGGGTGGTCAGTTTTTAACTGTTCCGGATGAATATCCTGAAGAAGCGTGGTATCACTACGACGACTGGACTTGCGATTATGAATGTATGGCTATGGAGTATTTATACTGGTGCATTGTCACCAATATGGGTATCCTCTCTGATGAGCAGACCTGTCAAGGTATAGCCGATGAGTGGGAACCTTGCACACCGGAGTTATTCGAGACTACTGATACTTTAATGTATAATATTGTGACAGACCCGGCTTACAAATTACCTCAGCTTGCCCCTGATGGTAACTATTGCCCGGATCTTGCAATCTCTGTGAATGTTAATTATCCGAAGTCAGTTACCCTGTATTCTGCATTTCCCAATCCGTTTAATCCTGCCACCAACATCAAATTTTCGGTAGAGACTTATGGCTACTTGTCTCTACAAATATATGATATCAATGGACGTTTGGCGGAGACGCTTGTTAGTGGTCAATTTGTGACTGGCAAGCATCAAGTGGAGTGGAATGCATCAAGATATTCCAGCGGGACATACTTTGTGAGTCTAACTTCAGGTAATAAGACCCAGACAAGAAAATTACTTTTTCTAAAATAAGACATCTCATCTCAACAAAATAATATTCACCCATCCTGAGAAGCTCCTCTTTAGGTTGAGTGCGATTCTATACTTAATTATTATTAATTAAACCAAACACCGATTCCGCGATTTCTTAATTCTTTACCCAACATTTCTTCAATGTCTTCCGCATCTTTTCGGGTTGGGATTGGATTATATTTTTCATAGAAATCGGGTAGGAGTTTAAGACCAAACCGTTTTGCATATTTATTTGATTTGTATTCCTCCTTATGCTGCTCAAACCGGATTTCAGGCTTGCGGAAAGATTGTCCCACATAAACACAACCGTTCCCTTTGATGTATTTCGGGTTTTTTTCTTGAAACTTTCGGAGATCTGCTACAACGGGATCCAACTCAATTACATAGACATAATACTGTTTCATCTGTTTAATCTAACAAAAAGCACAGAAACAAAAAACCCCATCAAAAGATGGAGTTTTTCATTATTGCGGGACCGACGAGACTCGAACTCGCGACCTCCGGCTTGACAGGCCGGCGTTCTAACCAACTGAACTACGATCCCAAATCTTGTTTTGCTTTCTTCCGGTACATGATCGAAACCGGAATAATGACCACATATCCTAGGAAAAGCAAAAGAGGTGCAATCGTTACCGATTGAGTGCTGTCTACCTCTCCTGAAGCCATGATGATGTATCCAAGTATTACGGTAGCTATACCTACCCCAAAAAGAAGATAGTTCGTGGTGCCAAATGACCAGTCCTGGAACAGCCCGGGACTATTTTTTCTAAGTTTTGCGACCATATTGAACGTGAATTTAAGTTCTGCTTCGCCACAAATCAAACCGAAATCACCGACGGAAAACTCTTTGGGTAATCTTTTATTTTGGGTTAACTTCGCAAGCTCTATTTAGAGATAAAATGTCAGATTTCATTATTAAACGATTGGTGGGTTATATCTTGACGGTCTTTGTGTTTTCGTCTGTCTTTTTTTACCTACTCGTTATTTACTGGCCCCAACCCGAGCAAAATGAACCTGTGAAAGTTGTCATAGAAAAAGGCTCGACTCTAAACGACATTGCCTCCACGCTGTATGCTAGTGGAATCATCAGAGGTTCAAAGCCCTTTGTTCTCGCAACCCGCATGATGGGCTACGAAACAGATATCAAAGCCGGAACGTTTCATCTGCGAAATGCTGCTTCAAACCATTCAATCATCCGCCAGTTGGTGGAAGGAACACCAGTTTACCACAAGGTTACGATTCCGGAAGGTTCACGATTGGAAGAAATTGCTGCTGTCCTTAAGTCTGAACTGGATATAGATGTAGCAGAGTTCCTCAAGATGTGCCGTTCAAGTGAAATGGCGAAGAATCTTGACCTTCCAGGTCCCACACTGGAAGGATATCTGTTTCCTGAAACATACTTCTTTACCGAGGAGATAACTGCCGAAGAAATTATCGGGAAGATGACCAAACAATACCGAGAGATCATGAATAACGAGACGTTAGATCTCGCTAAAGAGAGAGGGTTTTCAGAGCTTGAATTGGTGACTCTTGCATCTATAATCGAAGGGGAAGCAGTTTTAGATGACGAGCGTAAAACTATTAGTGCGGTTTACCACAATAGGTTGAACAGAGAAATGAAACTACAGGCAGACCCGACGCTCCAATTCATACATGGTGACGGTCCGAAGCGATTGAGTAATAAAGACAAGAAAATTGATTCACCTTACAACACATATCTGTATGAAGGATTACCTCCCGGTCCTATCAACTCCCCCGGTGAAGCTTCCGTCTGGGCAGCATTAAATCCTGCAGATGTGGACTACCTCTTTTTCGTGGCAAAAGGTGATGACTCTCATGTTTTTTCCCGGACAGAAAAGGAGCATTTGAATGCAAAACGAGAATTTGATAAAATTCGCCGGCAGGTTAGCCGTGAACGACAGAAAAGGGGTAAAGGGATAAATTAAATGCCAGTTCAAATCAAATTAAACGATGTACAGAAACAGGCTGTGGAAACGGTGGATAAACCTGTACTTATTTTTGCCGGAGCGGGTACGGGAAAAACACGAGTACTAACGGCTAAGATCGCTCACCTGATCAAGAATGAGAAATACGCTCCGGAAAGTATATTATCGGTAACCTTTACCAACAAAGCGGCTGGAGAGATGAAATCCCGTGTGGAAAAGATTGTAGGTCCAAAAGCCAGCAGAGTAAATATTGGGACGTTTCACTCAATTTGTGCCCGCATTCTTCGTTATGAGATAGATCTACTAGGTTTCAATCCCAATTTTGCCATTTATGATGCTGCTGATCAACTCAACCTTATAAAAAGTATCATAAACTCTAATAAGATTCCAATAGAAGGAATGACTCCTAATGCCATTAGAGGTCGGATTAGTCTGGCAAAAAATAGCATGGAAGAATCTAAGTTAGATAATAAATCGTCTTCTCCGGTTGATCGGGCAGCAGCTTTGGTTTATCCTCTTTATACAAAGGCGCTAAAGGAAAACAATGCACTCGATTTTGATGATCTGCTTCTCTTTCCGCTGAAAGTATTCAATAAAAAACCAGCTATATTGAAAAAATACCAAGAGCAGTTTAAATATGTATTGGTGGATGAATATCAGGATACCAATCATGCCCAATTTCTGTTTGTAAAACTTTTGGCGGAAAAGCATAAAAAAATTACTGTTGTGGGTGATGATGATCAATCTATTTACGGTTGGCGGGGAGCAGATATCTCTAATATTCTCGGTTTTGAAAAAGCATTCCCCGGTTGCAAGACATTTCGACTGGAACAAAATTATCGTTCAACACAGACTATCCTTTCAGCAGCTTCTACGGTGGTTCGAAATAATGAGCGCCGAGCAGAAAAGGAGCTATGGACTGAAGGTATAGCCGGAGCTAATATCGGCCTGATGGAAACTTTTGACGAGCTCGAAGAGGCGGAAGGTATCCTAGAGCTGTTGGAGAGGGAGATTGTTAATAAGAAGCGTACATTCAATGAATTCGTCATACTCTACAGAACCAATGCACAGAGTCGGGCACTGGAAGATGCTCTCCGCAGGCGTGGTATTGCCTATAAAATTGTTGGCGGCGTCCGTTTTTATGAACGGAAAGAAGTAAAAGATCTGCTGGCTTACCTGAGATTGATCGTCAACTCAGTGGATACTGTAAGCTTAAAGCGAGTGGTGAACTTTCCTCCAAGGGGAGTGGGTGTAAAAACTGTAGAAAAGTGTGAGGAATACTCCCGAGAGAAAGGAATTTCCCTTCTGGCTTCAACAGCAGATCCTGACGCTTTTGGACTTAAAGGAAAACCAGCTGATGGATTGAGGGATTTCAACAGCTTGATAGTTAAGTATGCAGAACTCCTCCCTAAACTCAGTGCAGCAGAGCTTTCCAGCGCTGTCGTAGATGAGCTCGGCCTGGTATCGTTTTACAAAGAACAGGCAACGTCTGAAGCAACTGAACGATTGGCCAATGTGCAGGAACTCCTTAACAGTATTGATGATTTCTGTCGGGAAAATCCCAATACAGGTCTTAGAGAATTCCTCGAGGATGTGTCTCTCCTGACGGACTTAGACAATTGGAATCAAGATGCCAATTCTGTTACCCTTATGACTACTCACGCTGCCAAAGGACTCGAGTTTCCCGTCGTCTTCATCGCGGGAATGGACGAAGGGTTATTTCCCTTGGCTAGATGCATGGATAGTTCAGATGAATTAGAGGAAGAACGCCGTCTGTTTTATGTAGCTCTAACTCGAGCACAGGATAGGGCATATCTGCATTATGCCACAAACCGTCGGAGATTCAACGGTATCTACGGAATGGGATTTGCCTCAAGATTTGTTCAGGAAATTCCTGAGGAAAATCTGGAAAGAATTACCTTCAGATCTTCCGTAACTCGAAAGCTCGTTCGCGGTAAGGCTGGGAAATACAAACTGAAGCAGGTACGAACTGTCACCAATTTTGATGATTTAGAGCGCGGGGACAAGGTTGAGCATAAGGTTTTTGGTAAGGGGATGATACTTTCTGTTAATGGAAGCGGTGAAAGTCAAAAAATCTCCGTTATCTTTCGGGGTGATATACGAAAGAAACTCATAGCCAAGTATGCAAACCTAAAACGGTTATAATGTTCGATTTTTTATTTTTCCCACAGGAAGCAACGCTTAATATTTCCTCAAAGTGCTTTCCAAAATCTTCAATTCTCAATATAAAATAGTCTCACAGTTTACTTTGGACCATTAGAAACCTCACCAATTACCCTTTGATCTGGCGTTAGAGTAGTGTATATTTATTGAGACTGAGTCTCAATATTATATGCTATGAGTCTATATAATCTGGAAAACTTTAAACGAATTCTTCGTGATGAAAAGTTGCGGGTAACTTCACAGCGTTTGGAAGTGTACAAGTATGTTTTCTCATCACATGATCATCGTGAAGCAGATGAGATTTACATGTCTCTCCATCGAAAGAAAATTGGTGTATCCAGAGCGACCGTTTACCGGACGATGGATATCCTTTACAAACACGGTTTTGTCCGAAGGATGGACATTGGCAGGGGTCGTTGGCTATTTGAACCTCGTCTGGACAACTCTCATCATGATCACCTGGTTTGCGTTCAATGTGGTGAAATAGCAGAATTTTTTGATGAGGAAATCGAGATGAGACAGGATGTGGTGGCAAAGGAGTTTGGTTTTAGTCTGGTTCGTCATATCCATCAACTTTTTGGAATCTGCAATAACTGCAGGGAGCTGAAACTGTGAGCCTTAACCACAGAAGTCCTTCTTTTCCTGATCATAAGGAAAAGATTATCCTTATGGGAAATCCCAATGTAGGTAAAAGTGTAATTTTCAGTTATCTCACCGGCAGATACGTAACCGTCTCTAACTATCCCGGCACAACGGTTGAACTTACCCATGGTAAACTTATAGGCAACAGCTCGACCTTGGTATTGGACACTCCCGGAATCAATAATTTCATCCCTTCATCAGAGGATGAAGTGGTAACGAGGAATATTATCCTAGAGTCGCCTGATGCTCGGGTGATTCAGGTAGGTGACAGCCGGAATCTTGATCGGACTTTGCTGCTGTCACTTCAGCTCAAAGAGATGGAAATACCTTTTATTCTATGCCTAAACATGTCCGATGAAGCTCGTGAGCGGGGTATTCACATAGATGAAGATAAATTGTCAGAAATTTTGCAGGTACCGGTTATAAAGACTATAGCTATCCAACACATTGGTCTGCAAAAACTGATTCCCAAGTTGGCTGAAGCGAGCATTAACCATTTCCCCGGCATTGAGTATTCACCTGTCATTTCCAATGCCAGTAGAAAAGTCTCATCCTTCATTCAATCTGATCAACCCTTCAGGGATAGTCTTTCTCTCATGATTTTATCTTCTGACCTTTCCCTGAATGATTGGGTTCATGAGCACATTTCTAAGGACGATATTGACGATCTCAACAATACGCTCAGAGAAGCGGAAACCAATCTGCAAACTTCAGTGGGTAACGCAATTACTTCAGAACGGATGAGAAAAGCTCGAACTCTGGTATCGAAAGTTGTAACGCGAGAAAAGGCTGCAGAATCTACTTTTTTCACTCGGCTTGGCGAGTGGAGTCAGCACCGCATTGGAGGACTTTTTATCGGAGCATTTGCACTGTACATCATCTACCAATTCGTAGGAATTTTCGGTGCAGGCACATTGGTAAATTTTCTTGAGAACACTGTTTTTGGGGAATGGTTAACACCCCTGGTGACTTCAATTGTAGATACGATACTCCCTTTTCAATTTGCCCACGATCTGCTGGTAGGGGAGTATGGTCTATTGAGCATGGCGCTGTCGTATTCCATCGCCATCGTACTCCCCATCGTAGGAACGTTCTTTATTGCTTTTGGTATATTGGAAGATTCAGGTTATCTGCCTCGGTTAGCGGTGATGGTGAATAAATTCTTCCGCATGATGGGTCTTAACGGCAAGGCGGTTCTGCCAATGGTACTGGGCCTGGGATGTGATACAATGGCTACTATGACCACAAGGATTCTCGACAGTCGCAAGGAACGGCTTATCGTAATGCTTCTGCTGGCGCTGGGGGTTCCATGTTCTGCACAGTTAGGTGTAATCATGGGCATGTTGGCAGCTCTTTCCCCGGGTATGACCATCCTTTGGATAGGATGCATAGCCTTGGTGATCTTTGTGGTGGGCTACCTTTCGTCGAAAATTATCTCAGGCCATTCATCCGATTTTGTGCTGGAACTGCCACCTATGCGATTGCCAAAGCTATCCAATATCCTGGTGAAGACAATGGCCCGTATTGAGTGGTACCTGAGAGAGGCGGTGCCCCTCTTTTTTCTGGGGACGTTCGTCCTGTTTATCCTAGATAAGTTGACTCTTTTAAGTGCTATTGAGCGAGGAGTATCACCTATTGTGGTGGGGTTTCTCGGACTTCCTATAAAGGCCACTGAGGCGTTCCTCGTTGGATTTCTTCGACGCGATTATGGCGCTGCCGGGCTCTTTAACCTCTTTAATGATCAAATAAATAGTGGGTCAATTGCCATGGAAACTCAGATTCAAATCGTGGTAAGCATGATTACTATCACTCTTTTCATGCCCTGCATCGCAAACTTCTTTATGATAATCAAGGAACAGGGAATTAAAGTAGCTATGGCAATTTCACTGTTTATCTTGCCATTCTCCGTCTTAGTAGCAGGAACCATAAATTATCTGCTCAGATGGATGCTTTTATAATTGACAATTTATGACTGACTATTTACAGTTGTGCACAGCATCCTGCGGGAAAAAATCGAAGGAACGAATGAGAGAAACTATATGACTAATTGTCCGCTATGCAATAATAAATTCGACGAAACTTCTGAGGACTGTCATACGGGGTGCTTTATGAGTCACGGCTGTCCACTGATCAAATGTCCGAACTGTAATTATGAATTCGTGACTGAATCGAAGACCGTTAACTTTTTTAAAAAAGTATTCGGGAGAAAAGAAAATGAACGAAACACAAAACTGGATTGACGAAGTATTAGAGGCGATTTGGATCGCCCGGGAGAAAGGCAAACAGTCCATTGAAAAGGTTCGAATGATCTGTCAGGAAGATGCTAATGTGTCCGTCGATGTGGATTCTACATTGGATAAAATGAGAGCTCAGAATCTCGTAACTGGCGAGAAAAATTTGCTTGAGTTTACATCTGATGGAGAGAAAATGGCTGAAGCGATAATTCGTCGCCATCGGCTGGCAGAGAGACTTCTAATGGATGTGTTAAATGTTTCTGAACAGAGCATGGAAGTGACTGCATGTCATTTTGAGCATATCCTTAACCCTGAGGTAACCACAAGTGTCTGTTCGTTCCTGGGACATCCGCCTCTTTGCCCTCACGGTTCGCCCATTCCGCAAGGCGACTGCTGCCATACTTATAAGACTGAGTATTTAAAACCTCTAGTAAATCGACTTTCCGAGCTGGAATTGGGTAAAGTATGTAAGATTGCCTTCATTACGCCCTCTTTCCACAAGCGATTTGACCGCCTCACAGCTCTCGGTCTTATTACCGGTAATGAGATAATGGTTCATCAGCGTCAACCCTCATTTGTGGTGCGGATTGGTGAGACGGAACTGGCGCTTGACGAGGAGATTGCTCGAGAAATATATGTAAGATCGAGTTGATGTTAAAAGTTCTATTAGTTTTGTTACCAACTGTTTTCTTTAGTGCAGAACAGCTTGAGCCCATGGAGTGGAGCCTTACCCTGGAAAGAGAGCTGGTAGATATGATTTCTGAAAACGAACTCGCTGAGCGGATCTATGGCGAAGTTGTTTCACGGGCTCGTGAAAGCGGCCTCCCTCCGGCTTTTCTAAAGGAAGTGTTCTCTCAAAGTGACATCCGGATTCACGATGAAATCGTTCGACGTTTTAGCAATCCTGCGGAAGCGATGAAGTATAGTGAATACAGAAAAATATTCATAAAAGCTTCCAGGATCCAGGATGGACTTGATTTCGAGTCAGAGCAGGGTGAACTGATTGATGATGTAGCTGATAGCTTTGGAGTGGACCGTTATTTGCTTATGAGCATTATAGGGATTGAATCCCGTTTCGGCAAATATACCAAGTCGTATTCAGTGTTTGACGCTCTCCATACTATCATACACAAGATCCCGCGAAAAGAGAAATGGGTCATTAAAGAGATGATGGCTTATCTCAGTTTCTGCCATGAAGATTTCATACCGCCTCACTCTCTGTTCGGTTCCTATGCCGGCGCGTTCGGATATGGTCAGTTTATCCCCTCCAGTTTCGATGCGTATGCGGTGGATTTCGATGGCGATAGAGTTCGCCACCCCTTTGAATGGCCTGATGCACTGGCAAGTGTGGCCAACTATCTGGTGCAAAATGGCTACAGGAGCGATATTCCGGGATTTACACGCGGCAATCCTAACTGGAAGGCAATTCTCAAGTACAATCCCTCAGTGAATTATGTCCGTGTGGTGCTTGAATTCAGGAACAAGTTGATGGAAGCTATTGATGAAGAGTAGAGTGGTAGAACAGATTGTCGCCGGTATCAAGACAACCGACGGCGCCGGTGTAAACCTTAGGCGAATCATAGGCTCACCGGAGTTGAATCTTCTTGATCCATTCCTCCTGCTGGATGAATTCAAGAGTGATGACAAAGATGACTACATTGCCGGTTTTCCTTCACACCCTCATCGGGGGTTTGAAACGGTTACCTACCTGATGCACGGCGCCTTCCGCCACCGCGATTCTAAAGGGAATGAAGGCCACCTGCGGTCCGGTTCTGTCCAGTGGATGACAGCCGGCCGGGGAATTATTCACAGCGAGATGCCCGAGCAGGAGGATGGACAGGTTTGGGGCTATCAGCTATGGGTTAACCTGCCGCAGAAGTACAAAATGACAGAGCCCCGTTATCAGGATATTCCGGCGGAGAAGATTCCCGTAGTGGAAGAAAACGGCCGGATGGTAAAGATTATCGCTGGGGAGTACGACGGAGTAGAGGGACCGGCGGAATCGTTTTTCCCTATCAGCTATTTTGATGTAACATTAGAAGCAAATTCCAGTTTTCGACATCCCGAACCTACGAACATGAACGGCTTTATTTACTGCTACGAAGGCGAGGTCTCAGTGGGACCGGAAGAGACCAAAGTTCCTGTCGGCCGGCTGGCGGTTATGGGAGATGGCGATACAGTTGAATTGTCAGCGGGAGAAGCCGGGGGAGCGTTTCTTTTTCTGGCGGGGGAGCGTTTGGAAGAACCTATCGCCCGGGGCGGGCCGTTCGTCATGAACACGAAGGGAGAGGTGAAACAGGCGTTTCTGGATTATCAGAATGGAGTACTTGATAAATAGAGTTTAAAGCGACGGGTTAACTGGTACGTCTTAGAACGTCTTTTATAACATTCTTTCTTAAAATTGCTGATGTAGTTACAACGCCGGACATGAGGGCTCCTGCTACTCCATCGGTAACAATGTCTTGTCCCGTCAGGTACAGATTCTTTATTGAGGTCTGCGGACGAAGCCATTTCTGTCGAAATCTTTCAGGCGAATGATCAATGCCATAGATCTCACCCTGAGAATACCCTAGAAAATCCCGGGTGGTAAGGGGCGTGGAGAGTTCAAGGTGATCAATATGTCCTTCAACCTGTGGCACGTGTGCATAGACAGACCTCATGATCCTGTTGGTGAGTTCGTTTTTCAGGTTTTCATAATCTTCACCTCGCTTCTTCCAGTCAGTACCTTCCCACTTGCTGAACATATCGTAAGGAGCGAGGGTGATTGCTTCCATGGTGGCGGTATCACCGTGATTTTCTTCCCAGTCGGGGTCTTTAGTAGAAGGGAAGGAAATATAAACAACAGCCAGGTTCGTTGAGGTATCCGCAATAAATCTCTCCACATTGGCGTCGTGATCATAATCGGGATAAATCCATAGATTGGTACCTTCAAGTCCCAGTTTCTCTGCCGTTCCCTTCAGTCCGATGTAAAGACAGAGATGGGCACAGGAAGGATTTACTTTATCCATGTTTAATGCCGGAGGAGAACTTTGCTTCACTAACTTACTAAACGTGGTCGTAATCCCGGCGCTACTGATAACTAAAGAAGACCTCAGCTCTTCTCCGTTGGTTAGTTTCACTCCCACAGCCCGGTTCCGATGAATAATAATTTCATCAACCTGTGCATTAACGATGATCTTGCCTCCGGTTTCATGGATCACAGGAGCTATGGACTCAGCGATGCTTCTGGATCCCCCTACCGGGTAGTTTCCGCCATAAAGGTAGTGGTTTACCACTGCGGCATGGATAGCGAAAGAACTCTTCTTCGGGGGCAGTCCATAATTGCCGTATTGCCCAGTTAGCACACCCATGAGTTTCCTGTCTGATGTTAGACTTGATAAAACATCCCAGGTAGTCCGATCGGCAAACTTGAGGAACGGCCGCGACATATAACGGTATGTTAGGTTACCTAGTGTTTTGGGAAGAGCGCGATTGGAGAAGAATTTCACTGCCGACCTGTTACACTCTTTCACGAGTTTTAAATATTTAACAATGGCATCCCGTTCTCTGGGGAAATATTCTGAAAGCTTTTCGATGAACTGCTCCCTGCCGGCAATTAGATCGTATGAGGCATCAGGGAAGATTATTCTGTCATAATTATCCGGCATAGGTGACCATTGGAGTCTCGCATCGGTAATGTCGTCAAATAGCCTGCGAAGGATTCCGTTCTTCTTATCCACCGAGCCAATGTAATGGACACCTACGTCCCACTCGTAAGTTCCCCGCTTGAAGGTGTGGGTCCAGCCGCCCACTTTGAAATGGCGCTCAAGCACCAGCACTCTTTTCCCCGCCTTGGATAGCAGTGCCGCTGTGGAAAGCCCGCCCATGCCCGATCCTATTACAATAGCGTCGAACTTTTCGTTTTCAAGGTCAGAACTGTATCTTTCCCAAATTCTCATGCTAAAAGCTTAATAATATTGAAGCTTTTTAACTCCATCATATTGGGTTATCCCTTAATTACTCCAATAGGCCTGAACCTCGCCACCTTCGTGCTGATGCCCGCGCCATCCATAACATCTACCACACTGGCCACATCCTTATAGGCGTGGGGCATCTCTTCGGCGATGGTCCGCTTACCCCTCGCCATGATTTCCACGCCTCGCTTCCGGAGCTCTTCTATCATGTTCATCTGACGGCTCACCTTGGATGATTTCTTCCGGCTCATCATCCGCCCTGCGCCGTGACACGAGGAGCCGAATGTCTCCGTCATGGCTTTCTCCGTCCCGATGCAGAGGTATGAGTAACGCCCCATATCACCAGGGATCATCACCGGCTGACCAATGTCACGGTATTCAGCAGGCAGCTCAAGACTCCCCGGTCCGAACGACCGCGTAGCGCCCTTCCGGTGGACGCACACCTTCCGCTTTTCGCCGTCAATCTCATGCTCCTCGAATTTGGCGATGTTGTGGCAGATGTCGTAAATGAGCCGCATCCGTAGCTCATGGGGCTTTAGACCGAGAGCTTTGAGAAACGCCTGCTCCGTCAGATGCATGATCACCTGCCGGTTAACGAAGGCGAAATTGGCGGCGGCCCGCATGGCGCCCAGGTACGCTTTTCCTTCACTGGATTTCAGCGGTGCGCAGGCCAGCTGACGGTCGGGGAGCTCGATACCGTAACGCTCAGCGGCTCGAATGGTCGTCTTCAGATTGTCGTCACATACCTGGTAGCCTAATCCCCGGGAGCCCGTATGGATGATGATCACGATCTGCCCGAGAGAGAGGTTCAGACGTTCGGCTACGTGATCGTTGTACAGCTCGTCCACATAGTCTATTTCCAAAAAATGATTCCCGGAGCCCAGTGTGCCGATCTGCTTCTGGCCCCGCTGTTTGGCCCGCTCACTCACCTGTTTCGGATCGGCGTCCGGGATGCACCCCCGTTCCTCTATGTGGGGGATGTCCGCCGTTGTGCCGTAACCCATCTCTACTGCTCGTGATACACCTTCAGAAAGGATGCGGTTGAGATCAGGAACGGTCAGGTTTGGGATGGCGCCGTGGGAGCCCACTCCGGTGGGAATATCCCGGAAGAGCTGAGCCAACAGGTGCCTGATGCGGTTTTGGACGTCCTCCCGCCGAAGGCTGGTGGTCAGGAGTCGCACACCGCAGTTAATGTCGTATCCCACTCCGCCGGGGGAGATAACACCGTCCTTGGCATCCATGGCGGCCACACCGCCGATGGGGAAGCCGTACCCCCAGTGGATATCCGGCATGGCCAGGGAATACTTCACGATCCCCGGCAGATGAGCCACATTCCGCACCTGTTCTACGCACGGGTCTCCCTCGATGGAGGAGATGAGCTGTCGGCTGGCGTAGATCCGCCCCGGCACCCGCATTCCGCCGGTTTTGGGTACTTCCCAGAGAAATTCGCTGATTTGCCTCATATCACTCATCTAACTCTTCCATTACCCATCAACCATCATACATCCAGAATTATCGTAGCTCGCCAGCCGTCATCGGTTTCACTCACCTCGAACTGGTGGTAGGTGATCCCCTTGATTTCAGTGTGAATCGTATGACGCTTCGGATCGAACAGTTCACCGCCGGCAGTTCCCACAAAGTGATTGTCTTCTTCAGATACGGTGAACTTGGAGAACAGGGTGTCGGCGCTGTTGAATCGAAACAGAAGTTCTTCCAGCCAGTAGCGAAGATTCTCTTCCGGACTGTCCGTCGGCATCTCGATACGGAGGTGTTTATCTTCTTTCACGTTATCCAAGTCAGCGATGATGCTGAAAAGGGCTTTAGCGGCTTCTTCCATGAGTTTAGGCAGGGAGTCAGCGAGAACCTCAAAACCAAGATCGGCTGTATGATCTATGAGGGAGAAACTGCTGCCGGGATTTTGGCTCATACCGATTCAATTTAATGGATGAGCGGCGCATTTCCAACTTGAGCGGAAAAACCACGGAGCAGCAATCCGTAATCCACTCCCTTTCTCCCCAGTTATTTATCAATCGTATCTCGTCCTGTCGGGAGTAGATTGACCACTCACTAATAACCACTCACCAATTACTAATCCTTGACATTTACGAGAGTGAACCGTTAATTCGCTAACTGTGAAAAAGACAATACCCATCTCAGAATTCAAAGAAAGTGCCGATATTCAGGGCTTTTATCTCTGTAAAAAGAAGAATCTCCGCACCACGCGGGCAGGTGAACTGTATCTCGATCTTCTACTACAAGACAAGAGTGGTGAGATTGGTGCCAAAGTGTGGGATCGTGTCAGCGAATTCACAAAAAAGTTTAATGGCGGAGATGCCGTAGCTGTCCGAGGCCGGGTGGAGTCTTTTCAAGATCGGCTTCAGATTGTTATCGGGCGAATCAACAGTGCAACGGAAGCAAAGTACGGTAGGTACGGTTTTAAGGAAGAGTTGCTGGTTCCCACCTCACCTTATGATGCCGAAAAAATGTGGAGTAGCCTCGGGAAGATGATAAAAAATATGTCTAATCAGCCGTTGAAGAAGCTGGTGACAGATCTCTATCGCAGGAACAAGGCAAGTCTTATGAAGTTGCCAGCATCACTGAATATGCACTACCCTTACCGCTCGGGATACCTTGAGCATATTCTCTCCATGGCGAAGACCGGATTGCGGCTGGCTCCCCATTATAATGCCGATTCAGATCTGCTTCTGGCTGGAATCCTGTTGCATGGAATCGGGAAAGTCCCGGAGCTGGGAGATGAGCTCGTTCCAGATTACAGTGATGAGGGACATTTTATAGGTCATACTGTGCTTGGAAGGGACATGGTTCGTGAATCTGCGGCTAGCATCAAGGATTTTCCCTCAGATATTCTATCAGAACTAGAACACATGATTCTATGCCATGAAGGAGCTTTTGAGAGTCGATTCCGATCTCGTCCTCGTACGAAAGAAGCTCTATTGCTGCAGCTGTTGGATAATTTGGACGCTAAAGTTGCCATGTTTGATCGCATATTAAGAGAAGATAGTGAAGAGGGTGACTGGACCTCGCGCCGGAACTATTTTGGAACACACCTCCGTAAAAAGCCGACAGACGACGACGATTGAACTGGCCAAGGCGGCCATGTTCACTTCCTCTGCGGTGGGAGCCGGGTTCGCCCTCGCCTATATTCCCAATATTGAGCTTATTACGGCAATTGTTTTCGCTGCAGGCGCTTATCTTGGAATCAGATGGGGTGCCATTGTGGGCGCAGTTTCCATGCTCATCTTTAGCGGCGCCAATCCATTAGGCAGCGGTTTTGTTAATCCGCCTCTCATAGTTTCTCAGATTATCTCCATGGTCATGGTGGCGTCCGTAGGCGGGTTACTCCGCTCGTGGATATTTTCAGGGAAGTGGACCAAACTCAAAATCGCAATGCTTGGGATCACTGGGGGGCTGCTGACCTTCATCTACGATTCTCTTACCACATTGAGCACTCCGTTCGCCTTCGGATTTGAAAATGAAAATCTCCTGGCGTTTTACCTTGCTGGTATAGGCTTTACCTTTTTGCATCAACTTTCAAACATGGCTGTTTTCGCTCTGGTCCTGCCGGGGCTCTTCAGTCGAATTCGCCAACCTTCGGGAACGGGCTCTTGAAGTCTCAATCACTTGAAATCATTCGTTCTTCTAAATTATGGCTGCTGGTCACTTTCGTACAGTTCAGCTTGCTTCCGGCCCAGGATTTTGATCTTCCACTGCATCAGCACGGCGTTCAAATAGGGCAGGGACTCCTGCCATTTGACTGGAGCGGTCAAGTTGGACATTCCCACAATTATGGATTTTCTGATCTGGGCGAAGATGTAGAAATAGGAGCGTTATTTCTCGATGGCAGTATAATGGCTTGGCCCTTCCGCTATGCTGTCCCTTTTGTGATGGATGAAGGCAGTACCAGCAGCAATCAATCTGAGATTGTTTACCGTTGGGGTGATTATTCTCTTAACGAATTTGGAGCAAATTTTACTACTTCCGATAAAACCTACTCCTCACGTTTTGTAGGTTTCAAACGAAACTTTAACAGCCAGCTCATAGGGCCAGAGCATTACAGCTCTGGAACCATTCAGCAGAATTACCTCTTCGATTACGAGATTCATCCAGACAGCACTCTTACGTGGCAGTTGGGGGTGGGCTATTTCAAGACTGATCAGAGCCTGCCCACATTCGATAATGTTTCGTGGATACAAGGGGCGTCACTGAATGATGAGGTTCTGGCAGTTGGCGTAATCAGGGAACGAAGCACGATTTCGGGACATTCCCTCTGGCAGTTGGCGGCTTCCGGCCAACGATTTTCACTGGACTCATCAACTGATGCACAGTCTTGGCGATCTGATGTGCTGGGCTACCGGCTGAGACACAGGTCAGAAAGATTTCTCAGTTCAATCACTTCTCTCCATCTATCTGCAGATGTGGACTATTCGGCCATGTCCGGAAGCGGTATCACAAGTCCGGCGACTGTTGACGCTCAGCTCTTAGGTGGAATCAGCCATGACGGCAGAATGCGAATGCGCTTTTTGACAGGAATTGGGCTCGTGGGGCCTGATAGCTACGGTGTAAACAGTGAAGGGAGTTTGACTGCTTATTTAGGTGCATTTACAGTGACTGCTTCCGGAAAGAGCTGGCTGGCACCACTGCCCCCGGTATTTGCCGGGAGTGATCTCAATACTGTCATATCCAATAAAGCAGCGGCTTCACAGCGAAGGACTCTCTTTAGACTAGACGCGCAAAGAAAAAGTGATAACTGTCAGTTGAAGGTAACGTTTTTTGCATCGTCAGCGAACCCTATCTACTATTTTCAATCGTTGGCATCCGACACTGTTCAATTGGTTTCCGACGAAAACGGAATCCTCTCAGGGGGCAGTTGGTCATTCCGCCAGAGACTTTTCCGGGAGTGGCATCTGGAAGTTAGAGGGATTTCATTTTCGAATAATCCCATGGGATGGGGGAGTGGCATTCAGCATGAAGGTTTTGTGGGACTCGAAGGACGCGAGTTGCTCTTCAAAGGAAATCTCGATGCGAGAGCAAAAGTGTGGCTGAACTACTGGTCAGGTAGAAATAACTTTGTCTGGGATCCTCACCGAAGCATCGGATACCACGATGCTGAAGTTGATTATAATCCGAACGCTTCAGCAATATTTAATGCCCGGTTCACTGCTGTAATTTCCAAGTTCGAGATTTCCTATACGATAGAAAATGTAATCTACGCAGCAAGGAGCTTTATGGAGAATGTTGTTGGTCCACTAATGGATGAGGAGATTACCCTCACGCCATCGCCATATTATCTGCCGCCTACTCGAATGGTTTATCTCTCTATACGCTGGCAATTTCAGGATTAACGGAATTTTAAAGTCAACTGGCCGAAGAGGGCTCGCTCCGGTTCGGGATATCCGTAAACGGATTGCAGATTTTTCTTATCTGCGAGATTTCTCGCTCCCAGCTCTAATACCGGAATCACTCTTCCGATTTCAGTAATCATAAAACTCACTGAAGCGTCCCACCTTTCGTAGACCATCAATTCTTCGGCAGAAGAATAACTGTATAGCCGTTTGCCGAGATAGCGGTAACTGAGATTCGCTTCAACTCGCTGCATCTTTAAGTTCAAGTCAAACCAGTGGGATACAGCTGGGACATAGATAAGACGCTTACCCTGATCGGTTCCGGTAGAGAGAATCCGACTTTGGTTCTGTTCCGATCTGATAGAAGCTTTAATGGGAAGTTTTTTTGGTTGAATATTCAGTTGAAGCGAAGCTCCGAACGATTCACTCCTGGCAATGTTTTGAGGCGACCATACCCAGTTTTCATCTACAGTCCACTGAATTAGATTTTCTGTAAAAAAGTGATAGGCACGGAGTTCTGCACTTAAAATTGAGGAGAGTGGCTCCAGTGTCAGCTCTCCGGAAGCGGATCGTCCTTCTTCTGGCAGTAGATCGGGATTACCGATAGACATACCCCAGGCGTCCGTCCAGTATAGTTCATTGATGGTGGGGAAGCGATAACTAGTGCCAAAATTGACTCTCAACGATTTCAACACTTGTCCGTCAAACAGATGTAATAGAGCTACACTCCCTGTAGGGATAATCTCAATCTGACTGCTGTTCCAGTCAGCACGAATACTGGGAGAGATGGATGTGTTAGCAGTGGGCTTGAAAATGCTCAGCAGTCCTACAGCTGCCTGCTGGTCTTTTTGGTCTCCAGTATTGTCGCTCTCGATGCGGTGTTCTGATCCTTCTGTGGTGATGGTGTATTGGTTGCCGTTTCGTTGGAAGAACTTCTGTACCGCACGGAAACGAAGAGACGATACCTCATGTCTTGATTCTTCCGGGTAATCGGGATTACTATCCATATAGTGCTCGTCAGATTCAAGCTTTCCTACGGAGATATTCGTCTGTCCCCAAGCAGAAAGCCCACGTAAGCTGACAATCTGAATCAGTTCGTCATTGGTCTTCCGGGCAAAGGGTGTTAACCACGACTCTGCTCCCGCCAGCCCACGATCACTGTCGGACCGGAAGCCGAGGTAACTCATGTTCCAGAGATTTCCAGAAGGCAGATCAATTTGAAGAGCCGATGCATTTTGGGTAAAATCGTTATTGTCTCTGAAATCGCCGAGATTTTTGTAGCTTGTTCCGAGGACGGAGACACTCCCTCCAATCACTGGAAGCGATATCTTTCCACTCGTACCTCTTTCACCAAAGGAGCCGGTTTTGCTTCGAAGGTATGAATTAGGTCGATCATGAACAGACAGATTAACTGTACCGCCCACTGCTCCGGAGCCGTATAGCGATGAACCGTTTCCGCGGAACAGCTCTGCTTGTCCGATAAATTCTTCCGGTAAGCTTCCTAGGTCGAACCCACCCCACTGTGGCGAATTGAGCGGAAGCCCTTCCAGCATGACAAGAATGTGTTCACTCTGTCCGGTTGGAGAGGCGATAGTCTTTAGTCCGGCAGACCCGCCGTAGTCCTTTACCTGAAGACCAAACTTATCAAGACGTTCAGCGATGCTGTTTCCCCATGCTGGTACATCGTTGAGCGGAAAAACGGCATGGCTCACCGGAATGTTGAGCCGGTCAGCGGCGTAGATATTACCGGTGATTGTAACGGGAGCAAATCGGTATGTCCTGGGCTCCAGGACGGTCTCTTTCATAACATCTGACACAGCAACTTTCACTGTCCGGAAGGCGGAATGGGTAATGAGTATCGAATCAGCTTCAGACTCGAGAATAAGGTAGTATCGTCCGTCCCTATTTGTTGTAGTGCCGGCTAATGTCCCGACAAGTAAAATGGAAACATTGGGAATGAGCTTTCCCTGGGGATCAGACACATAACCGGTCATTGTAGACTGACTAGCAAACAGCCAAAACGAATGAATCAGGAAAGCGATTAAAATTAGTAAGGTACAATTGGTGGGTTTCATATTCTCCCCCTTCACCCTCGAAAGCGATTGCGAGAATTTGTGGTTCCGTAGGTTTCCTGACTTACGTGTTATCAGAAATTTCTGCCTTCTCATCCCGTGTTACACTGGACAATGGCTCAGAAGAAATTCCTCGACGTTTACAGTAGCGGGGCTGTACCCGATTTTCACGGATTTCCCTGCCGGAACCGATTGTCAATTAGCACTAATAACTTAGTAATCCTCGACGGAAGAGTCAAGGGTTTTGGCTTGATTTGCTCGAAAGGTCAAGATAAATTCACGAGATTTGACAGAGTACAATCAGAATCAATATGAGAGCAGAATTTGCTCAGTCTTAGTTTCAGTGGCAAATATCCACAAGGAACCGGAATACAAGACCGAGATAATTACTCAAACTCTGTTAGGTGAGCAATTGAAGATTTTTGAAAGAAACGAATCGTGGTTGAGAGTGTCTCAGTGGGATGGATACGAAGGGTGGATTAATTCATCTGCCGTAACTGAAAAAGAAACTCCAATTGGTACTTCACTTACTGTTGCTGATTTGTTTAACGGTGTTTATACGGAAAAGAGCAAATCTTCCCCGATCCTCCGTGATTTGGTTTTTGGGAATTCACTCGTCATCCTTGAAAAAGTCGATGATTGGAGCCGAGTGATTCTACCCGATGGTACAAAAGGTTGGACTGATGCCTCTTGGCAGTGTGATCCGGAAGATGACTTGAGAGGTCAAATTGTGAAAACTGCCGAAAGATTCCTTGGCATCCAATATCTCTGGGGAGGAAAATCACCCAAAGGGTTCGACTGCTCGGGATTTGTCCAGACCATTATGCATTCTGTTGGGATTAATCTCCCGCGAGATGTTTACCAACAGGAGCAGGAAGAATTGCTTAAGGAGTCAACTCTTCCAACTGCAGAACAGGGTGATCTCATCTTTTTCCGAACTGGTGAGGGAAAGACTGACCATGTGGCAATCACTCTTGGAGAGAAGAGCATAATTCACAGCTCTGGATTCGTTAAGATTGAAAGTTTGGATGAGATAAGTAATAGTTATAATCAAAACCTGAGAGAACATATCTCGACGGTAAAGAGTATTCAAAATTATTGCTGATGAAAACGCTTAAACGTAAAGGAAACGGGATTTTAAATAGGGAGGTGTTGGTTCTGAACCAGAACTATCAACCACTCCTTGTCTGTACTGCCCGCCGAGCCATTTGTTTAATGTACCTTGGGAAAGTAGAACTGGTCGAGAGCTATAGAGATTTTGTACACTCTCCTTCAGTTGTCTTTCCTCTGCCGAGCGTGATCAAACTGGCTCAATATATCCGTACGCAGAAAAATGATATTGTTTTATCTCGAAGAAATATATTGAAGAGAGATCAACACCAATGTCAATATTGTTCAAAAAGGAGTGTACCCATGACGCTGGATCATATTCTTCCCAAGGAACGAGGTGGTTCAGATAGTTGGGAAAATCTCGTGGCGTGCTGTCAGGAGTGTAATCGGAAAAAAGGCAATCGAAGACCTGTCGAGGCAAAAATGCCGCTTATAAGACGTCCTAAGAAACCCAACAGAATTTATTATATCCGTCAATTTGTAAAGAGAGAACAGACGGCATGGCGACCATATCTTTACATGGAACCTCTTGTTTTAGACAGAGCATCAGCATGAAAGGAAAACGCGTACTCAGCGGAATTCAGCCATCTGGGGGATTGCATCTCGGCAACTATTTTGGCATGATGAAGCCCATGATTGAGCTTCAGGAAGAGAACGAACTATTTTGTTTTCTTGTGAATTATCACGCTCTTACTTCCGTGACGGACGCTGAAAAACTTAGCCGAGATACACTAGAAGCAGCTGCAGATTTTCTGGCATTGGGCTTGGATCCCGAAAAAGCTGTATTCTGGGTTCAGTCCGATATTCCAGAGGTGACAGAACTGACTTGGATATTGAGCAATGTAACCGGAGTAGGTCTTCTCGAACGGGCTCATTCGTATAAAGATAAGATCGCAAAAGGAATGTCACCAACCCACGGTTTGTTGAGCTATCCTGTTCTCATGACATCCGATATTTTATTGTTTGGCGGGGAAGTGGTTCCCGTAGGTAAAGACCAGAAACAGCATCTCGAAATATCCCGAGATATTGCCAGTCGATTTAATTCAACCTATGGAGAAACGTTCATATTACCTGAACCTCTTATCTCAGAAGATACTGGACTCATCCCCGGAATTGACGGCCAAAAGATGTCCAAATCCTACAACAACACACTAGAAATATTTTGCAATCGTGATGAACTCCAGAAAAAGGTTTTGAGCATTGTTACGGATACCACTTCAGTAGATCAGCCGAAAGACCCCGACAGTAGTACTCTATATAATATCCATGCCTTTTTTCTGGATGAGGCAGGGAAGAAGGAACTCCGATTACGTTACCAGTCGCCAGGTTTACGCTACGGTGATGCTAAGAAAGAACTGGCGGATATCATCTGGGACTATTTTCAACCATTCCGTGAAAAGAGGAAGGAATTAGCTAAGAACAAAGGAACAGTCATAGAAATCCTTAATAATGGAGCAGAAAAGGCTCGCGTTGTTGCTGCGGATTACCTCGAGAAAGCCCGGCAAAATACGGGGCTTATTTATAGATGATAAACACCTATCAGATTGAACTGGAAAACTTCACTGGTCCTTTGGATTTACTCCTTTTTTTCATCAGGCGGGATGAGTTAGACATTATGGATATTCCTATTGCTCGAATCACAGATGAGTATTTGGAATTTGTAGAAGCGGCAAAATTTCTAAATGTAGCCGTAGCTGGAGAATTTATCGCCATGGCAGCACTGCTTATGAGGATAAAGGCAAAATACCTGTTGCCGAGACCGGTTACTGATGTTGAAAATGAACCGGAAGATCCTCGAACTGAATTGGTACAGCGGCTGTTGGAATACAAGCGCTATAAAAAAGCGGCACAGGGACTTGCCGAACGAGCAGAAGATCAAAGCAGGAAATTTCCACGAGCTGTTAAATTCAATCTGGAAAACAGTGCACCTGATACCGCATATTACTTGGGTGATACCTCTGTCTTCCAGCTGGTTACCACCTTTAAGAATCTACTAGAAAATATCCCAGTCGTTAATCGATACGATATTACAAGGGAGCAGATAAGTGTGCAGAAGCAAGTAGGATATATTCTAGGTTGTTTTGTAGATCAGAGCCAGCGCTTATTCTCAGAGATTGTGCAGTCCACAACCTCGAGATCGGAGTTAATCACCACTTTTATTGCATTGCTTGAACTCGTTCGTGACGGCAAAGTAATCGTAATGCAAAAGGGTGTTTTTCAAGAACTGGTGTTGCAGAGAATTGAGGCATAATGAGCACAACTCTGGAAAAAGAGAATATTAGAATAATAGAAGCTCTTCTTTTCTGTACACAAGAATCCTTGACACAAGCTCAAGTTAACAGTTGTTTTGACGATGATGATGTTCCATCTCTTAATGAGGCTGTAAAGGTTCTAAATGAGGAGTACGAGCAGACTGATCGTTCATTTGAGATTGAAAAAGCAGCTGGAGGATGGCGGCTGGTAACTCGACATGAATACGAGATATGGGTTCGACGTCTATTAACCAGAACGGGTTCGCCTACACTTTCTCAGGCAGCTCTCGAAACATTGGCAGTTGTAGCATATAAAGGACCTGCCAGCAGAGCTGATGTAGAGAGCATTAGAGGTGTCAGCTGCGGCTCTGTTCTCAAGTCTCTCCTCGAAAAAAACCTGATTAAAATAAAGGGTCGTGAAAAGAGCCCAGGCAGACCACTCATCTATGCAGTGACGGACAATTTTCTAACGTCTTTTGGAATTAGTACAATTTCTGATCTCCCCAAACTTCGGGAAATCTCCGAACTGACAGCTGAGCTTGACCCCACTTCTCAGAAGGAGCTGTTTGACTCTAGATCGGTCGATGCGGCTGAATAAGTATCTTGCTTCTTGTGGAGTCGCTTCCCGACGCAAGTGCGAAGATATCATCCGTTCAGGCACGGTTTTAGTTAATGGAGAGATTGAGGTAAATCCTTTTCGTCTTTTGCTGCCTGAAGACTCTATACTCCTCGATGATCAGGAGATGTTCTCTCTTGTTGATACTGAGGTAATTGTACTTAATAAACCTGATGGTTACATTACTACTACAAACGATCCACAGGGTCGTAACACAGTAATGGATCTTGTAAAATCACCGAATCGACTATTCCCTGTGGGCCGTTTGGATAAAGACACCACTGGTGTACTTCTACTGACGAATGACGGCAATCTTGCTTACCAATTAACACATCCTAAATATCAGGTGGAGAAAGTGTATAGAGTGCAAATAATGGGATTCCTGTCTAATAATGATATTGAACAGATTAAATCAGGGGTGATGATCGGGTCAGATGAAACTGGCCAGGGAGAAGTTCTATCTCAGAATAAAGTGAGTAAAAGTGTGACTGAAATAGAACTGGTATTGACACAAGGGAAAAAGCGTGAAGTTCGTAGGATATTAAGTTCTTTGGGATACAAAGTTATAGCTTTGCAGAGAATATCGTTTGGTGGTATTACTACTGATGGTTTGAATCTCGGTCATTGGCGAAGGCTTTCCGAAGAAGAAGCACTGTCTCTCCGAAGAGAAAAGGTAGTATCTGGGACAGTAGATTTAAGGTGAATATATTTGGGTTTTCCAAGTCGACTGAGTAACTTCCTAAGCTTTTTGAGAAGTGGAATTATTCGATTCATTTGTCCGTCACTACAAGGCTTTAAGGAGTACATTTCGTGATCATCGCAATAGATGGACCCGCAGCATCAGGAAAGAGTACGACGGCCAAGAAAGTAGCTGAAATGCTCAACTTCATCTACGTAGACACAGGTTCTATGTACCGAGCGGTCACGTTGGCGGTACTGAACGCAGGCATGGATCCTAATGTAGAAAGTGATGTGAAGGGTATTTTACCAAACCTTGCAATCTCTGTAGAAGTATCTGAAGGAGGATCTAAGACATTATTAGACGGCAATGATGTTTCAGAAGAAACCCGCAGAACCGGAGTGACAAATCATGTCAGTGCTGTAAGTGCCATGCCCTCAGTAAGGGAAGAAATGGTAACTATGCAAAGACGGATTGCAGTAGGAAAAGATGCTGTTGTTGAAGGAAGAGATATCGGCACGGTTGTTTTTCCGAAAGCTGACTTCAAGTTTTATTTTACTGCAAGTCATACTGCACGAGCTGAAAGACGACGGCTGGATTTAAAAAAATTAGGAATTGAACATTCCACGGAAGAAATAATAGAAGATTTGAAGCGAAGAGATGATATAGATTCTGGAAGAATACATTCTCCGCTCACACGAGCAGATGATGCCATCACGGTTGATACTACGAATCTAACATTTGATGAACAGGTCGCTTTCATAGTTAATAGAGTAAGAAACAGTTGAAAGAAGGGAGTTAAATAACAGTAAATGAGTGACGAAAAACAGATAACTGAATCAGAAGAAACATCAGAAGAGATACAAGAAGACATTCTAGTAGAAGCAGAAGATTCACCTGTGGAATTAGATGTAGCCGCTGAAGAGTTAGAAGCTCTCCCAGAGGATGAAAATGGGGAAATGCTCGACTATCTTGATTCTTCACTCTTTGATGATATTCGCCAGGTTCACGTATCAGATTTGGATACTACAGAAGATTTGGTTGATCAGATAGATTCTAATATTTTACAGAAATATGTCGAGACAATTTCTGATATTGCGGGGAAAGTTATCATCGAAGGCAGGGTGATAGGGCAAAATGAAAAAGAGATTATTATGGATATTGGTTTCAAGTCTGAAGGAGTTATTTCTCGTTCCGAATTTACTACTAAAAACATGCCAGCAATAGGAGATGTCGTTGAGGTTTATCTCGAGCGCTTAGAAGACGAAAATGGTCAGACCATTCTTTCTAAAGATAAAGCGGACTGGTACCGAACTTGGAATAATATTTTAGATACTTACTCCAGTGAAGGGACAGTTTTAGGCACAATATCTCATCGAATCAAAGGAGGTATGATTGTTGAAGTCGATGGGATCCAAGCCTTTTTACCCGGTTCACAAATAGATGTTCATCCTATACCGGATTTTGATGAGTTAATCGGCAAAGAGATGGAGTTTAGAATTGTTAAGGTAAATCAGCTACGTAAGAACATAGTTATTTCCCGAAAGGCTCTATTGGAAGACAGTCTGATGGAAAAGAGGGAATCCCTACTTAAAGAGATAGAAGTGGGGAGTATTCTTGATGGTAGAGTAAAGAATATTACCGATTTTGGCGTGTTTGTAGATCTTGGGGGATTTGACGGTTTGCTTCATATTACTGATCTTTCTTGGGGAAGAGTAAAACACCCCACTGAAATGGTAGATGTTGGCGATGAGATCTCTGTGAAAGTTATAGACATTGACTTGGAGAGACAGAGAATATCACTTGGGCTTAAACAGCTTTCACCGCATCCGTGGGAAGGAATCACAGATAAATATCCTGTAGGGAGTAATGTAAAAGGTAAGGTAGTTAGTATTACGAATTATGGAGCTTTTGTGGAAATTGAAAAGGGTATCGAAGGACTCGTACATGTTTCCGAAATGTCGTGGGGTAGAAATATTCACCACCCTTCTGAAGTTGTTCAGCTCAATGATGAAGTAGATGCTCAGGTGCTTACCATCAATACAGAAGAGAGGAAAATTGCCTTGGGATTCAAACAGTTGGAACCGGATCCATGGGAAGACATAGTCGAAAAATATCCTATTGGCACTCGACAAAAGGGAATCGTTCGAAATCTTGCACAGTTTGGAGCATTTGTAGAGTTGGTAGAAGGTGTAGATGGTCTTATTCATGTCTCTGACCTTTCCTGGACAAAAGTAATTCGACACCCCAAGGAAGTTGTGGAAACAGGTCAAGATCTTGAGGTTGAAGTATTAGAAGTATCCCACAAAAATCGTCGAATCGCATTAGGTCTCAAACAGTTGGAACCAGATCCATGGCCTGATATTTTAGATCATTTTGAGATAGGGAAAAAAGTGCAAGGCGAGATTATTCGTGTGTTGGATAAAGGGGTAATTCTTCAGATGGAGTTGAATGTAGAAGGGATTATTCCTTCCAGAACATTTCCTCAAAATGAACGAAAGAATATTCTTTCTCGTTTTAAAGAGGGAGCGGAATTGGAATGTGAAGTGACTGAAGTGAGTCCTGAAGACAAAAAAGTAATATTAAGACTTGAGAATATTCCTCTTGAAGTAGAGGTAGATAAATCTGCAGAATCGATTACAGATGAAGCTCAAGAGGAGTCCACTGATGATAGTCCACCATCAGAAGATATCAATGTTGATGAGTCAACTGAAATTAAAACAGTAGAGGCTGATATTACTGAAGATGAACCCAGAGATTCAGAAAATGAAGTTGAGGGGGATGACGAAGCCGAGAAATAAGTCGGCAATCGATCTGGGGTACCTGAAGTAAGATTATGAAACTCCCCGGTAATAGACAATTCTGGAAGGAGGGGCACTTTAAGCTTTGGGCTGGTGCCTTTTTTTTCGCTCTTCTTTTGTGGCTTCTGGTAGTTTCAGAGAGAGAATATGTTCATACGCTCGATATTCCCATCGAAATCAGAAATATTCCTGCTCGTAAAACCTTAAGTGCTGAAATTGTCCCTACTGCAGAAGTAAGATTCCGAGGTACAGGAAGAGCTCTCTTTCAATCTATTATGCTAAAGTCTCTTTCTAATTTTAAACTGGTTTTAGATCTGGACAGAATTAAAACCGAGTACGATTTCGATTTAAATAACTATTATAGAGAACACCCTGAAAAGGTTGTTATCCCAGATGGTTTTGATATCCAATTCATTAGTATTGTTCAACCTGATTCTATCCATATTGCTCTCGATGACAATGCTGAGCGACCAGTACCTGTTCGTATCAATGTCTCCATAAAACCTGCACCAGGCTTTATTCAAGTCGGCAGGTTAATCCACTCTCCGAGAAATATCGAACTTAAAGGACCTAAGACTGTAGTTATTCCTGTGGGGTCTATTTCTACTAAATGGCAGGAATTTAAAGGGCTCACTTCAGATTTAAACGTTACAGTAGAATTGGATGTTGATTTTCCTCAAACAGTAGAAGTTTCACCTGCAACTGTTTCAATTCAAGTTGATATACAAAGTATTGGAGAAAGAATTATAACAGAGATTCCTGTTAAGCTTCTAAATGAACCTGCAGAATTGAAAGTGTATCCTAATCCTTCTGTTGTTTCATTGACAGTAAAGGGAGGAGTTGATTATATAGCTAACATTGATGCTTCTAACATCAAAGTATCTATTGATTTCTTACAGTGGCGACGATCTCAAGCTTATTATGAACCAACAGTAGAAGTTCCAAAAGATATCCTCGGTTTTTCAGACCTCTCACCAAAAAATATTGAATTAGTAGTTACTAGAGTTCCTGAGTGATAGTTCTCGGTATCGAAACTTCATGTGATGAGACAGCTTCCGCCATCTGTCGTGAGGGGAAAATACTCTCTTCTATCACATGGGCTCAATCAATCCACGAACAGTTTGGAGGTGTCGTTCCTGAAATGGCTTCACGTGAGCATGAAAAGTATCTATCGACAACTGTAAGGCATGTATTGGAACAAGCGGATGTTACTTGTAACGAATTAGACGCTGTGGCAGTGACGAGAGGCCCCGGCCTTATGGGTGCTTTACTGACGGGTGTTAATTTTGCTCGGGGATTGTCTCAAGGGTTGGGAATTAGATGTTTGGGTATCAACCATATTGAGGCGCATATATTCGCGAACTTCATCGCTTGTCCGGAGTTAGAATATCCGTTCTTGTGTCTTTTAGTTTCCGGGGGACATACTCAGATTTGGCAAGTGAACGATTTGGGAAAATATTCACTCCTAGGTGAAACTAGGGATGACGCAGTAGGTGAGGCTTTTGACAAGGGGGCTCGATTATTGGGGTTAGCATTTCCTGGAGGTCCTGCCATTGAGACTGCGGCTCTTAAGGGAGATGAACATGCTGTAGCTTTTCCGCAAGCCTTCAGAAAATCAAATGAAATCGAATTCAGTTTTAGTGGGTTAAAGACGGCACTTCGTTATTATTTGGAAAAAATCGCAAAGAATGAAACAAAAGTTATTCTTTCGGATATTGCTGCAAGCTATCAGCGATCAATTGTGGAGATTTTAGCTAAAAAACTTCAGCAGGCAGTGAAGAAAAGTGGCATTAAAACAATAGTTTTGGCCGGAGGTGTGGCTGCAAACAAACGCCTGAGGATGGAAGTTCAAGAAGTTCTGTCAGATTGCACACTTTTTTTCCCAGAGTCAAAGTATTGTACTGATAACGGAGCAATGGTTGCGTTTCTAGGAGAAATCTACATGAATATTAACAGTCTGTCTTCAGATACTTTTACTACAGCACCTAATTTGAGTCTTAAGAACTGAACTTTTTCTGTCATAACAGATGTTAAGTTTGTCACCCTGGTTTTTAACATTATTTGTAGTTGTGTTTACAATTGTTTCTGTATTGTCGTATAAAAAGATTCATACTGGCAACAGAAAAGGGTGGCGAATTCTCCTGACACTTCGTCTACTTTTATTTAGTGTTGTATTACTTATCTTTGCTGACATTACACTACCCCATATAACTAAGCTGAAGAAGCTACCTCAAGTCAGCATTTATTTTGATAACTCTGTCAGTGCCGCACATCACCCATCACTGTCACCTGATGCACTCAAGAACGGGTATGTTGAAATTATCTCAGCAATTGAGGAGCAAGCCGCAGACATAAATAATGATGTTCAGATTAAGCTGTATTCATTCGGTTCTGAAATCAGAGAACTGCAATCAATTTCGGAAGATATTGACTTCATGGAGCCGTCAACTGATCTCTATTCGATTATGGATAATGATTCATATTTGGCTGCAGATAGATATGTCGCAGGAGTTGTTTTGATAACGGATGGACAAATAACGAGTGGTAGTGAATCTTCTAAGATAGTTTCTGAAAAAGGTTTTCCAGTTCACATTGTTGGTTTCGGTGATAAAACTCCTATAGTAGATATTCATTTGGAGAATGTGGATGCACCAACTGTAGCAGTTCGAGGAGATCAGGTAACAGCAACAGCGATGATTTCTGCAGTAGGTAATTTTAGAGAAAATGTACATGTAACCTTAAGAAAAGGTTCGGATGTACTTGGTACGAAGACGATTAAACTTACAGGGCAAGGGTCTTTAAGAACAGTCAGGTTTCAATTTCAACTGAATGAATTGGGTGAGAATATGTTTAATGTGCAGGTGTCATCCCTTCGCAGAGAGACAAATATCAAGAATAATCGAAGTTCATTTAAAATTACTGCGTTGAATGATCGATTTCGAGTTGCATTAATAACTGGAGCAGTATCTCCGAACAGCGGACTAATAAAACGGATTCTAGAAAGTGAAAAACGGTTTTCGGTGGATCATTATGTTAAAACAAAATCGGGTTGGTCAAAATCTATAGCAATGTTTTGGCGAACCGATTATGATCTAGTTATTTTAGATAATGCTCCTAGTAAGAACATGAGTGGAAGATGGGTAGAAGATTTAGTGCGTAAATTAGACAGAAAAGAAACTTCATTGGCATTTATTATAGGTTCCAGTGTAGAAGAAAAACTATTGCCTCAGGTGTTATCTATATTGGGTTTACAAGTATTGTTTACTAAAACAGCCCAGGTGAAAGGAAAGCCACACTTTAACCAAGATGCAATGCTTCATCCGCTGTTTTCCGGATTTTCTTCAAAGTTAAATGAAATTTCACTCCCTCCGATTACTCTGTCAATATCTGTGGAGCCCAATACAAAATCGGTTAAAACCGTCGCGATAATTGAAGGTACAACTGAATCGGCATTGCTTACTCTCGGTGTTCTAAAGAAATCTAAGACTAATATGAGTCGTCGTGTAGCAGCTTTTTTATCAAGTGAACTTTGGTCACTGTATTATAAAACTCTTCGATTTTCTGATCAACAGTTTGTTCAGCTATGGTGGAAGCGACTTTTCAACTGGTTGGCGGGCACAACAGGTAAAGAGACACTCTATTTCCGTCTGAATAAAACCAGTTATCAACAGGGAGAACCCGTCTATGTTAACGGTACAATTCTTTCACTTGAAAACAGTTATAAACGCAAGGATCAAGTGACAATGACCGTTACTGATAAAGACGGTATGAAAGAATCTGTCTACCTCAGTTACTTTGAGGATGAGAATCAATGGAAAGGAGGATTTCACGCTTTTCAACCTGGAGAATACCACTATGCAATTTCTGTTCTTGAAAGTGAATCTGAGCAGCAAATGACATCAGGAGCCTTTACAGTTGAAGAGAGTCAGGTAGAACTAAATCGAGTATATCTCGCTCGACAGACTCTCGAGACACTTTCTGAAAAAAGTGGAGGATCATATCATTCGTGGCTCCGTAGAGAAGATGTGGCTAACAAATTGGAACTTAATCCCAGAGAAGACGTACTTTTTTCAACCAGAAAGATCAGCCATTGGATACCTTTATCGATAGTGGTTCTCGTGCTGCTGACAACTGAATGGATATTACGAAGAAAATGGGGACTACAATAGCCCGGGTCAAACAGTTTGACTTTCTCAAAAGGAATTGATATCTTTATTACAAGTTAAAGCGGGAGAGATGTGAAGCGTATTACTGTAATAGGGACTGGATATGTCGGTTTAGTGACAGGAGCGGGACTGTCAGATTTTGGTAATCAGGTAATTTGTACGGATATAAATGAAGATAAAATTAATGAGCTGTTATCTGGTGAAATCCCTATCTATGAGCCCGGGCTTAAGGAACTTGTAGATAGAAACGTTTCTGCAGGACGCTTAACTTTTAGTACAGATATTCCTCCCGCTTTAAAGAAATCAGAAGTTGTTATCATTGCTGTATGGACTCCCATGGGAAAAAACGGAGGTGCAGATCTATCTGCAGTAAAATCGGTTGCTAAAATGATAGGAGAAAATCTTAATGGATATAAAGTTATTTGTACAAAGAGTACGGTTCCTATCGGAACAGGTAAAATAATCAGAGAGATAATAGAAAAAATATCGGGAGACTCTCAGGAGTTTGATGTTGTTTCTAACCCAGAATTTCTAAGAGAAGGTTCGGCTGTAAAAGATTTTCTGATACCCAATCGCATTGTCATAGGTTCTGAATCTGAGAGGGCTCAAAAAGTGATGAAACAGGTATATCGCCCTCTTTTCATCAACGAAACACCCATTGTTACAACTGATGTGCTATCAGCAGAGACAATAAAATATGCTTCTAATGCTTTTCTCGCTGTTAAGATTTCATACATCAACGAATTGGCTAATTTGTGTGATGCAACTGGTGCTGATGTGCATTTAGTAGCTCGTGGAATGGGTCTGGATGGGCGAATAAGCTCAAAGTTTTTACACCCGGGACCTGGTTTTGGTGGATCGTGTTTTCCCAAAGATACAAGTGCACTTGTGCATATGGCTAAAAAAGAAAATGTTGAAATGAAAATTGTAAATGCAGCAATTACTTCCAACAGTATTCAGTGGATGCAAATTACCAACAAACTTGACACACTATTTAAGGATAGCTTTGAAGGTAAGACAATTTCAATACTAGGACTTACATTCAAGGCAAATACTGATGATGTTAGACAATCTCCTGCTACTCCTGTTATAGAATACATACTTAAGCAGAAAGGCAATGTGAGAGCATATGATCCTGAAGGTATGTCAAACATGAAAAAGCTACTTCCGGATATAAACTATTGCGAATCACTCCAAAAAGCAGTTGAAGGAGCAGATGGATTAGTGATCATGACCGAGTGGCATGAATTCAGAGCAATGGATTTGAAGAAAGTAGCTGATCTAATGAGCGGAAACATAATTGTAGATGCTCGGAATATTCTTGATCCAAAAGAATTAAAGAAAAACGGATTCATTTTTGAGAATGTCGGCAGACCGAATGTAAAATGAGCCATATCAGAGACGTTATAATTAAGCAGCTTACTGTACACAAAGATATCCCTGATAGAGAAGACGTTAATCTGGAGCCCGGCTTTCTAATGGAAGTTCTTAGGGATGATGATGATCTTCTTACCAGATTTGGGCAAACGACATTCACTGTAGCTTACAAGGATACTATCAAAGCATTTCATTGGCATAAGAAGCAGGATGATCTTTGGTTTATCGCATCTGGGAAAGCAGTAATTGTCTTGCATGACCTTCGCGAGGATTCTGATACCTTTGGCGAGACTCAAGTTATCCAAGCTGGTGCTGATGATTATAAGTTAATCCTCATTCCAATTGGTGTTGCACACGGTTACAAGGTTGTCAGTGAAGAACCTGTGTTACTATTTTATCATACGACCGAGAGCTACTCTCTTGATTTTCCTGACGAAGAACGGATTCCTTGGGACGATTCTGAAATTGGGTTTGACTGGGAATCAGTTTAATGAAAACTTATCTGATCACTGGTGGCTGTGGATTTATTGGTTCTAACTTTGTTAGATACCTTTTGACAAAAGAAGGTAAATGTCGTTTAATTAATCTGGATAAACTGACCTATGCTGGAAATCCTAAGAATCTAAGCGATGTAGATAATGATGATAGATATATTTTCGTCCATGGTGACATATGTGATAAAAAAGTTGTAGATGAAATCTTTTCGGATTATCACCCGGATATTGTGTTTAATTTTGCAGCGGAAAGCCATGTAGATCGTTCTATCGGAAAGCCGGACGATTTTATCAGAGCGGACATGTTCGGTGTTTTTACACTTTTAGAAGCCATGAAGCTTCACGGCGGTGAACTTTTCGTGCAAATCAGTACAGATGAAGTGTACGGCAGCATCGAAAAAGGTGAGTTCAGTGAGACAGACCCCCTCATGCCTAGCAATCCCTATTCAGCCAGTAAAGCAGGTGGCGACCGGTTAGCTTATTCCTACTACGTGACCTACAAACTGCCGGTGATCGTAACTCGAGCCAGTAATAACTATGGACCCTTTCAGTATCCAGAAAAACTCATTCCGCTGTTTGTCACCAATGCACTTGAAGATCAACCGCTTCCTCTGTACGGCGATGGTAATAACATCCGCGATTGGCTCTATGTAGAGGATCACTGCAGTGCGCTGCATTTCATTATGACCAACGGTGTGCTGGGTGAGACATACAATATCGGCGGAGGAAACGAAATGCAGAATATCGAGATTACACGACTTATTCTGGATCATCTAAGTAAATCTGAGGGTCTGATCAGATTTGTGGAAGATCGGAAGGGGCACGATCAACGTTATGCACTCAGCATCAACAAATTGCGCCAACTTGGTTGGGAGCCGAAGCATGACTTTACTGATGGTTTACGGACAACGATTGATTGGTACGTAAGTAATAATAATTGGTGGCGGAAGATAAAGTCAGGAGAGTTTCGAGAATACTATGAACAAGCATACAACTTGAGAGCCGTATGAATAGGATTTTAGCGATTTTATTAATCAATATAATGATTCCATGGGTTTCTTTTGCTCAAACTTTCGGAAAGTTGGAATTGGAATCAAGTGATAAGGGAGACGAGTCACAATTTCCCACTACAGTATCAACTCCTTTGGAAAGGCCTGTAGATGCTGATGAATATGTTGTTGGCCCAGGAGATAAACTGACGATTAATATTCT
>JYMV01032120.1_pt1 | contig 34895 bp, 27 predicted proteins | sample 338911 | NCBI WGS metagenome assembly JYMV01 (sample SAMN03354496, study PRJNA234377) | hydrothermal vent metagenome | biome: Deep sea; feature: Hydrothermal plumes at the Eastern Lau Spreading Center, Western Pacific Ocean; material: Seawater | place: Tonga | collected 2009 | depth 2000 m m | reverse complement strand
GAGTACTGCAACAAATAGATGCAAAGTTGGCAAACCGTAGTGATGGAATTGTTTGTTCAATTTCAGCACTCGATGGACGACATGGGAATGGAGGATATCGATTCAACCCATTAGGTGCCGGTGCCCACGGAATCGTCAAATCGTTTGGTAGAGAGAGACCAAACATCAGGGCTAGAGCAATTGATGTTGCACCTGAACTGTTGGTGAACGCGGACAAATTGGCGGCGACAATACTCAGCGAAATTGAGTACATGGGTCCGCGTGAACTAGGGATTGATGGTGATGGGAGAAGGTGGCAGGTCTGTATCTATGATGAGCCGCATGAATCTGAGCGACAGTCACTAAATCCTGAAGATGTGTTCATTGTATCCGGAGGTGGTTCTGGAGTTACTGCTGCCTGTATCGTTGGTTTAGCACAAGCAAATCGAGGCATGGGTTGTCACTTTGCATTACTTGGACGAACTAAACTTGACGACTCTCTTTCAAGTTTAGCCGATGCCTCAGAAGAAGCATTGCAGCAAAGGAAGATGGAATTGCGAGACCAGATGCAGGGCCAATCAAAGTCTGGCAAAGTCACAATCGTTGATTGGGAAAAGGCATGGTCAAAGATAGAGCGCTCAATTGACATTCATAAAACCCTTTCAGATATAGAAGAAAGTGGTAACACTGCTACCTATTATGCCTGTGATGTGACAGTTAGTAAAAAGTTGAAGAAGAAGCACTCCCCAGTTACTGGAATAATTCATGGAGCAGGAATTGAAGATTCAAAGATGGTTGCTGACAAAGAGTGGGATACCTTCAGCAACGTGATGTCTGTCAAAGTTGATGGTTGGCAATCTCTAGTTAATGCTGTTAAAGACCACAGCACACAATTACGATATTGTTGTGCTTTTACCTCAATTGCAGGTCGGTTCGGCAATGGAGGGCAAGCAGATTATGCTGCAGCAAATTGTATTCTTGATGCTGAAATGTCACGCCTCGCCCACATTGAATCGGAACCACATGGCGTTGCTTTGGCATGGACTGGATGGCAAGATGTTGGTATGGCAACCCGTGGCTCAATCGAAAGTGTGTTTGAGGAAGCAGGTATTGAGACAGTTTCAGTTGAAAAGGGTGTTTCATTGTTTGTTGATGAAGTGATGCGAGGTGGTAAACGTAGAGTAGTACTTGCAGGAAATCTCGGAGTTCTGAATGATGATGGTTCAGACCGCGAGCCACCACAACGATTGCCACCAGATGTCACAGCGTTGTTAGCTGACGCCAAGCGTTTTCCATTCGTAGACAAAGTTGTTGCACTCCAGCCCTTTGACACACTTTCATATGAGTGTACAATAGATGTCAATAGTTACCCATTCCTAGAAGACCATGCAATCGATAACGTACCATACCACCCAGGGGTAATGGCTCTTGAAATGTTTTCACAAGGGGCACAATTATTGTGGCCTCCATGTACTGTAATAGGGTTTGCAGGAGTAAGGTTTGGTTTGCCAATTAAATTACTCAAGCAAGAGCAAAAGTTGAGAGTAGTTGCTGAATTCTCACATCAAAATTCAGAAAATGTATGGGTTAAATGCCGTTTGGAATCGGATTTAATGACTAAATCAGGAGAGAAATTTGGAGAACCAAGAATACATCACGAAGGATTAGTGAGGATGTTAAAGAGAGATGCTGACCGAGGATTGTTGAAGTTACCGTCAATTGGGACTCCTTCAAGAGGTGGTGTTATTTTAGGTTCAGATTTTGTTTACCAGCGCTTCTTCCATGGACCTAGATTCCAATCACATGGTGGGATATTAGGTGGATGTAGTATTGATGATATGTTTGGAGCAGATGGAATTGCATTATCTCGGCACCAGTTAGCAAACACAAATCAATTCTCAGTTGGAGATGTTACATTAGAAGCCCAACCGATGTTGATTGAAGCGTGTTTCCAGAATGCTGGAATGGTAGCAATGGAAATTGATGGTTTGCAATCACTTCCTGTTGGAATTGAGATGCTTGAATTGATTAGAATTCCTGAAAAGACAGATTCACTTAGAATGCGCGCTGTTAGGAGAGGTGCAGAAGATGATGGGGTCACCATTCACGATTGCCTGGTTGTGGATCAGGATGGTAAACCAGTTGTTTCCATGAAAGGGTTGCGATTGAAGGGCATGGCTCCTATTTCAGAAGGTGAATCCTTTTCGTTGAATCGCAATTGAAAAATTGAATTTCCAATTGGTGAATGGGATGTGGAAACCGGCTTCAAACCCCATTCCTTTGAATCTCCCAGAAACTGTTGAAGGGGAATTTCATGCTGTCTGGATGAAGACCCGCATCACCTCAGCAACGAATTCAACCCCAGATATCTCAAACCTTCATTTTGTTGACCCGATTGAGGCTAAGTCATTCAAAGTTGCAAAACGTGCTGAAGAACACGCTGCAGGCCGATTTCTTATTGGCTATCTACTACAACAAAAAGGATATGATATCAAAGAGTACCAAATCAAGAGAGATGAATACCGTAGACCAGTATTAATTGGTCCTGAACCAATATCAATTTCTATTACCCACAGCGGTGGCTTTGCTGCTGCTATTATCGGACCAACCGAACTTTCCGTAGGAATTGATGTAGAACCAGACTCTGGTCGGCAACGTAATTTGTTACCACTAATGGCTTCAGGAGAAGAATTGACAAAACTAGAGGCAGCATGGGATCATAATCCCAAAACAGCAAACACACTAACCAATCAGGTTTGGGTTGTAAAAGAGGCGATACAAAAAGCCACAGGGCTGGGAATGGGTCTTGCTCCACAATCTTTTGAGGTACTTGGGAAAGAAGTAATCACAATTGATTCTCAATTATACCGTATCCATTCCTGGCAACCACTTCTTGCTGGTCAAGAAACCAATGTGGCTCTAGCCCACATAACGGATAGAGTGTAGTAGCGTTACTCGCTAATCTCTGCATCAATCACTTCACTGGAATCAATACGTTTTGCAAGCCAAAACGTAAAGCCAATTGCAAGGATCCAAAGAGGCACATTCGCTCGGTAGAATGTTTCGTACGCGGCTATGTCAGTCTTACCGGAGGAGATTAGGTAGCCAAGCGCGAAGAAACCGGCGAGAATACCGATTGATTGTCCCAAGAAGGCAACAAGGCTCGCCATTCCGATTCCACGATTTCTCTCTTCATTGTTAGTGAATTTAGCCATCAAAGCATCATTTGAAACTAAAAGCATCGGGTAAATTGGAACCACAAATATGAGCACAGCAATCATTGGTGGAAGGCCGATGCTGAAGATTGACCACAGAGTACCGTAGGTTGCAGCTGACCAAAGCAGAACGGTCTGTGGTCCACGGTCATCGCATACCCTTCCAATTATCGCGTACAAAACTAGGACAGCAATAACAGCCCATGCTTCCAAAAGTCCAGTGAAGTCAACATCAAACCCAACAACTTCGAGGTAACGTAGGGCAGTTAGGACAACAGCCCCACGAGGGATTGCAACAAGGGTTACTCCTAGGAGACAGAGGAGTGCCCATTTACTTTCAAAACGAAGCATGCCGCGGAACATTGACAACTTTTCGGAAATGGTTAATTTCACCACTTCTGGTTTCTTACCACCTTTCAACATCCATACTGGCCAGGAAAATTCATCTCCTTCAAATTTCATTATCATCCAAGCGCCAAACAGTAGTGCGGGTACTGATACCCCTACAATTCCTAGCATCGCAAATGTGGTGCTAGTGGGTAATAGAGTCACATACAATTTACTGCATACCATTGAACCAATCGCTGCCGCAAACGAGGCAAACGCGTACAAGACTCCAAGGAACTCTCCCTTTTGTTCAGGGTACCATTCTGTACCGACTGCAACACCCATTCGCACGGCCGAGAATAGAGCGATCTGTAAAGTTGAGACAAGGATGTAGGCGTTAAGTGGCAGGAATGGGAATGTTAACATCAGTAAACTTGATCCAATGATTGCAAAAGCCATCAGTTGCTTTCGATGACCCCATTTGTCGGCAATCGCCCCCCAAATAGGACCAAATGCTCCAAGTCCAAAAGCCAGTAGACACAGGTGAAGAATGACAATGTCCTCCGACGCGCCCAACTCACGGGTGTGGAAAGTGTAGAGGATGAGAGCGTTGTTTATTCCAGCAATCAAGAACGTTGTTGCAAGAATTAGGCGTTTCAGGTCTCCTTCTTTACTCGGGCCATGACCTAATTCCTTAGCATTTTCCTCAAGGGTTTCATACCTGCCTTTGAGCCAAAACCCTACTCCAATGAGTACTGGTATTGTGAGAAAAAATAATGTGTTTTTGAGTCCACTAGATAGGATACTCGGTCCCTTTGGGTCCATCATTTCAACGACCTGATTGGTCATGCCATGGTTCCCTGATGTGTCGTTCCACATGGCATGGGCTGACAGAATCACACCATCTTCCCACTCTTCAAATTCCCAGCGGTAGATTCCGCTGTCTGACTTGATTCCTTCACCATTTGGTTCAAGGATGAGTTCTTTCCCTCCGTCATCAACGTGGATTAATAGAGTTCCTTTCTCAATTTGATTCTCTCCAAGAGCCCAGCGTGCTTGAACTGCCCAAACTACTTCGCTCCGCGAGTAGTTCTCTCCTCCACCCCTGAATGGTGTTCCTTCATTCTCTAGGTAAGGGTCATCAATTTGGTACATACCTGCTGTAATTGTTAGATTAGTTGGGGTTTCTGATGAGCCCCAGTGGATTGTGCAATCACTTTGCTCGAACACTGGAATCGCACCGCTGTTTACTGTCCAGCGGATTGAAAGAGTTTGGTCAATTGAGATGTTATCTGGTAAATTTCCGCCAGTGAAATCAATACTCTGTTTCTCTTCAGAGAGTGAAATTCCACCACTATTTACTTGGTCTAATTCAGTACCATCAATGAACAGAAAGAGGTCAATATCAACCTGACCATTTCCACTTGCCCAAAGGGTGAAATTCCAATCTTCACTACCAATGGGCGCATTACGAACGAAACTAGGGCTGGTAAAGGTTGGTCCATCAGATTGCCCAGAAAAAATACCTCCAGGGAAATTGTGGGTGTACATCTCGGCCTGCTCAACGAGTTCAGGAGAGAGGGTATCTGTGCTATGTGCGAATAGTCTAGTCATGCGCATTTCCGGTTCATATTCCACATCAGGAGGAAGCACCTCTTCCTGAGCAATAGCCAATGGTAAGACAAGGGTTGACAATACCAATATGAGGCTGATAACAATAATTTTCTTCATCTTTCACTCCTCCTCATTAGATCGGTTTGATGGGATAGTGGAGATTTTGTCTTTTCTACTTGGATAGAAGACTAACAATATCCCGAGAAAAAATAATAGTGGAGTTATGAAAACAGCCATAATATCAATACTGAGTTTTTGGAATACAATATCCCACAGTGGCACATTGACAGGCAGGAATAGAAAGATGAAAGCGACTCCAACCCAGTTGCGGCCCCTCATAATTTGAGGTGCGGGGGCTACTAAACATCAAGCCTCCCATAGACGCGGTTAAGTCTAAGATGTCGGTCGGCGGGCTACGCGTTCGTGATGTAGGGGTAGCATCAGAGGTTTCCAACCTCTTCGCCCGGGTTCAAATCCCGGCGAGCGCACTTCATTTTCCAAGATTTTTCATCTTTAATTGCACCGCCAACCTTGGTTAGTGGCGGATTAGATTGAGTGAATTATCAAGTATCGCCTTCAACGCGAGGCGCTAGGAAATACACAACGTTAGCACCACCATCAGCGAATTCAAATTCCAAACGAAGTGGGTAGTTTTCGCCAAACTTAGCAGTCACTTTATCGACAGTTGATTCTATTCGCTTGGCCAACGGGAGTAGATATTGCAAACTGTACTGACTCTTGACAGGGCTATCACAATTTAATTCCTGCAATTCACCAGCATCATAACTTACGTTAACAGCATCTGACTCACCTGTTACATTGATACTGAACCGAGTTTGGTCAATTGAAAAGGTTACCAAGTCACCAACCTGGTCTGCTGCCTTCAATGCACGTGCAAATTTTGCACCAGAAAGGCTGACAGAGATATCGGTGTCAAGTTCAGGAACATTTGGTTCTTGCATGTTTTGACGGTCAAGAGGACGAATAGTGCGCTCAATTTCGCCGACTTGGAATTCGACCTTACCAACGCTATCGTTGTAGTTGATAACAATCAGATCACCAGCGCCAGCAAGTTGTACTAGTTTGGATATTTTTGACAATTCTAATCCTAGAACGGATTCAGTCACATCATATGATTCAAAAGCCGCAGAATCAACTTCCAGCTGAATCATTGCTACATGGCTTGGGTCTACGACCCTCACCACGAGTTTATCTTCTTCAAAATTGAAGCGAGCTTCCTCTACCAAAGTTGACAAAATGTCAATCACCATTCTGAAGGTTTCTTGACGGGCTGTTATGTTCATCATGTCGGTCCCATACCCCTGCGATGTATCGTGTCTTCAAGGAGGGCTCAAAAGGCTTCGCTATGCGAAGGGTCTCAATATTGACCCAATTACGACTCTAAAATCACTCTAATCGCGTTGCGCGTCTCGCTCTGCAAGTGGGTGGTCAATTCGTAAAACATCAACATCTATTGTTCGCTTGTCGCTCTGCATGAGTTCTCGGCATTGTTCCATAACACCTTCATCCATTTCGCCAGCGAATGAAAAGAGAGGGGAAAATCCATGCTCGCCTCTGTCACGGTCGCCCATGTTTTCTCTGTGGTGGTTTTCTCGAGCAGGTTGTGGGTGTATTACTTCGGTGCCCCGTGGGTTCACTCGAATCACAGTAGTTGAGCCATCCTCACTAGTTCGAATAATCTCGTACTCAACCCAGTCACCGCGGGTACGAGTAATGATGATTGTTCCATCATCAAGAATTTCAAGGTCCAACCCAGCCATTTCTTCTCTAACCCGGTCGGGTTCAACCCGGTCAGTTTGGTTTTGGTAAACCTCATCTGTTGTGGCCCAACCGTGGTTTCTTAGGAATAGCGCAAATTCTTCCTCGGTAACGACCTCCTCGGTTACAGTGCCATCTGTGTTCACGATTCGAATTACATATTCACCAGATGCAGTTTTAGAAACTACAATGTTGTCCGGTAGATGCCAGTCAACAACATCATCTGTATTGTTGTCAGTTGAATCGTTATTTCCATTATTATCTGCTTGCCTTCCTGTAGCAGCATCACGGTCTCTAAGTGGAGTGTCTGAATTCATATCCCAGTCTCCTCGGTCAGGCATGTTGGTCTTCATTTCTTTACAACGCTCTAACCAAGCTGATTCACTTTTGTCTAGAGTTGAATCAGTCTTCTTTTCGTTACTGTTCGCAGCGTCATTACCACTATCACCTGCAGCGGCTGTATCATTCATCTCAAGCGATGACATAGATGCCATGCCACCTAAAACTAGTAGCAATACCAAAAGGATGCTTAGTGCGCCGTTTAATCGAATTCCTGTTCCTGAAGCCATATTGACCAATTGCTGAGAGGTGGGGCCCCCTTCAAAACTTTGCGTTGAGGCTTCTGACCCCTAAGGGGGTCAAATTAAGTGAATTTAGTTTGATATCTCAACCTTGGTATTTCATCCAATGGTTGGTGTTCTGGTCTCTATACCACCAAGTCTCTGAATTAGGGGGATGTTCAAGATATTCGTATCCATCTGTCTGCATTTTTCCAACTTGTGATGGGTGCGGTGAGGATGTCATTGCTGGTGCACCTGAGGTAGGGTGACCTACACTGGCACCTCTAGTTGGCATCCCAGCTCCAGTAAATTGGAGGTTACTTCGTGGTTCGTTGAATAGTGATTCGTGTCCTTCATTATCGTCGTCATCTTTTCCTCGACGCATGATTGTGATTGCGGCAATTAATACAACAACTCCTACAACACCAAGAATCCCACCTATCATCATTGGTGAAGTGACCATTCCGCCTGCTAATCCAGCCGCAGGCTTTTCACATCCTGTACTATCAATTTCAGTTCCTGGGGCTGTATCTACACAATCGTCGTTTTCATTTGCGATTCCATCTGCATCATTATCAAGAAGAGTATCACATCCATCGGCAGTTTGGTCATTATCAATGTCAATATTGTCATCAAATCCAGCGCATTTGTCATCAACATCTGCTACTCCATCATCATCAGAATCAATGATGTTATCACATCCGTCAGCAATCCCATCTCCATCTACATCAACGCTGTCATCATACCCTGCACAGGTATCATTAGCATCGGAAACTCCGTCATTATCTGAATCAATGATATCATCACAACCATCTGGTTTTCCATCTGAATCAACATCAATATTGTCATCATGCCCGGGGCAGACTTCGAACGAATCAGCAACTCCATCACCATCTGAATCAATAATTGCGTCACATCCATCAACGATTCCATCTGCATCAACATCAATTGTATCATCATAACCCATGCATTCATCATCGGCATCAGAAACTCCATCAAAGTCGCTATCAACAATGTCATCACAACCATCAGGAACTCCATCTTGGTCTACATCAATAGCATCATCAAAGCCTGGGCAGAGGTCAGCAGAATTGTTGACTCCATCCCCATCATTATCAATCATTGAATCACAGCCATCTGGGATTCCATCTAGGTCTACATCAATGCTATCATTGAATCCTTGACATTGGTCCAAGTCATCTGTTACTCCGTCATTGTCAGTATCTTTCTGACTTGCAGAGCATCCTTGCCATGGGGGTTCAGTATCAGCGGTCTCGTTAGCAGGTGTTGCAGGGCAATGGTCAGCAGGATTGAGGACTGAATCTCCGTCATCATCTCTCTGTTCCCAAGCACAACCGTTCGCATCAAGCTCAGTCATCGTTAGGACGTCGGTATCAGCGCAATTATCGTCAGGGTTGAAAACCCCGTCAGAGTCTTCATCTCTTTGTTCCCAAGAGCATCCTTCAGAGTCTAATCCGGTATATCCCACAGGTGTGTTAAGGCAGAGGTCGATTGAATCATGAACTCCATCATTATCTGCATCAACCCATACACCATTCACGTATTTCCAAGAGATCATTTCGCCACCCATCATTTCGATGGGATACCCCCATTCACCATGTACCTTAGTTTCGTTGAGCTCACCATCATCAGTCCAATATTCTACCTCTAAACCTAGTATTGAAGTCGGTCCACTGCCACTGCTATTCGCTAAATTATAGCCTGGGCTCAGACTAGTAACTTCTCTAGTGGCATTCATAAGATTATTTCCTTCATCATATTCACTACCAGCATCATTTGAGTTTTGAGGGACCCAATTACCACCTCCTGCGTTAGCTTCCCCCCGTTCCTCCGAAGTCCAATTGCTCCATTGCTTTTGAGTTTCCATCCAAATATCCCCTACAGAAATGTTTTCTTCATAGCCAGTAATGTGAATTTCAGAGGTGTCATTTTGCCACATCATGCTGCGGTACATATCTTCATTCCCACCCTGTTCCCTCATCCACATCCGGGAATAAGAACGGTCCTCGGTTTTCTCCCAGCCGGTGTAGTTAGTAGGAATAAAACTAGTTTCAGTTATTGACATATTCATTATCACCATCCAATTTTCAGTGTCATTGTATCCGGTTAAATTCGCTTGAAATGAAATCTTGCCTTTGTGACATTGGCCAGAGTAGGCAGGGAATGAGCAGTAGGCATCACTCAGTATATCACTCCGAAAATTTGACATCCAATTCAATTCAACCCGGTCCATATCACTGTCATTTTCCATATTTGAACGAATTTTTTCGGCGATGAGGGTAGAATTAAAGATGGCAAAATCTCCATCAGTAAAAGTCCAATGAACATATGGATTTACAACTACGATAGGTCCTGGTGCGCCGGAGTTTACTGTATTTTCATTCTCAAGTTCAGCATCTATTGGTTGTGGTATGGGGCTTAGAGCCGCCAGTGGCAACATCAGAAATAGAATTAGTTGGGTCAATTTCATACTCTTGGCCACAAATACTTCCCATATCAATCTCTCGCTGAGTGGTACTTAGGCACATTAGCCTTGAAATGGGGGTGTCGGTCGGATGGGTATGGCCGGTGAGGGGGGTGACTCTCGTGTATGCGTGATTATCCCCAGTTTACGAAATGCTGAGGAGTTGAGTATCGCTCTTGATGGGTTAGGAAATCAAACTTGGCCAAGTGATGAGGCGAAAAGTTCTGGCACAACTTTTGAGGTGGTTGTTGTTGGTCCAAGTGGCGACCCCGGTCAAGCAGTTGCTGAGTCACATGGTGCCCGTTTCATTGATGATGCAGGTTCACGCACGCGTGCGGACGCGTGCAATGTGGCGTTGGTGGCTGTTGATTGCGATATTGTGATGTTCACTGATGATGATGTATGGGTTGAATCCGATTGGGTTGAGAAGTTAGTGCGCTGGTTTGAGCGCGAAGAAGTGGCAGGAGTTGGAGGCCCTAACTTTGCTCCTGCTGATGAGCGCTCAACATTTTGGCAGCGCGTTATTGATGTCACATTTTGTTCAAAATGGGTGACTGCTGGTACCAATTATGGCAAGCGAGGCACAGCTGACTTGGAGCCAGCCGAGCAACTTCCCGGCGTCAATGCCGCCTATCGTAAGTCAGTTTTGGACGCCGTAGGCGGCTTCGATGATGGGGCAATCGGTTGTGAAGATGCGATGTTAGATCACCGCATTGAGCAAGCCGGCTACAAATTGTGGACAGATGGCTCTGCCATCATGTGGCATAGACGCCGTAATCCAGCCCGCGTCCGCAAGCAAATTCAGAATTATGGTCTAGTCAGAATTCTCGCAAGTGAAGTCCATCCGGGAATGAAAGCATGGTCGCACACAGCGGTCGGATTATTCCCCGTCCTCACCCTTTTTGGTATCGGTGCCTTCGTTTGTGGTGCCATGAGTGGTGGCTTAGCGTGGCCAGAGTTTTGGAATATTTCTCCATCGGTTGTTCCTTTTGGCTGTCCTAGAACCGCAGTCCACTTACCGGTTAGTTTAGGTGCGCTCTATGTGCTCCTTTGTTGGGCAGGAGCCGCAAAAGGGAACTCACCAAGTAGGACTTTTGCAACCGTTCTAGTTGCTCCACTGATGACATTCCTGCTTCACTGGTCTTATGGGACAGGAGTTCTCAAGGCGTGGTGGAGGATATATGTTTCAAAGAAACCTGGACTTCAAGTTGATGACAAGGACCGCTCTTGAATCACTTCTTTTCCATTGAACTACCATCATTTGAAACACGATAAGATGCGGTTTTTGGCCGCCAGACAAATCCACTGGCAAGGCTGATGAAAATTCCCCCACCAATGATGTTGGTCCAGTTTCCTGTTAGATATTCTGATGAAGCAAAGTTGTATGCCCACAAAATCGAAGGAATAATTCCGACAAAAAGAGTAAACAGAATTTCACGGATGAAGAATGGTCGTTTATCCTCTATCGGCAATCTTGGAGGGTTGTTTGATATTTGGGGTGCGCGCACAAGTCGAGTAACTTCCTTTCCTTTCATAGCCTCAGGGATTTCAGTAGAGTAACTAGTTTCGTGGCCCTCTTCCCCCCACTTTTTCATCAGGTTCAGTTTTACCTTGTAATTTGTTTCTCGTGGATGCCCATCGCATCTCTGTTCCCAATACCCTGTCCGTGGGCGTTCATCTGCGAGTTGTTCCCACATCACATTATTCTGTTCAATCAATCCTTGGGTGTGGGCAAGCATCCATTCACCTTCTGATGGTGGTCTTAACCCATCTTGCTCAAACTGTTCTTTATCAATACCACTCAGTTTGAGCAGGCCATTGAGAGGATAAGCGTCTTTAGAGATTTCAAATGTGTAATCAATGCGAACCTCGTGACGAGGGTGGTATTTGATAGGATGTAAAGAGAGGCGTCCATCGTCACTACCAAGCCAAACTGAACCTGGCTTAACTGTCAGCCACTCAACGTTACTTTCAGCCGTCATGACGGGTAGCCTCACCTGTTGTTTTGTCAAGTTCCCCAGTTTGAACTGCCCACAGGTCTGCATAAACTCCATCCTGAGCGATAAGTTCGTCGTGAGCACCGCGTTCAACAACCACGCCTTCAACCAACACTAGAATTTGGTCAGCATCCCGAATTGTTGACAGGCGGTGGGCTACAGCAACAGTCATCCTCCCATCTTTGAATTGATTGAGATTGCGTTGAATAATCTCTTCAGTTCGTGTATCAACAGAACTAGTCGCTTCATCAAGAATGAGGAGTGGTGGGTGGCGAAGAATTGCTCTTGCTAGGGAGATTCGCTGACGCTGACCCCCAGAGAGTTTTACCCCTCTGTCACCGACAATTGTTTCATACCCTTTAGGGAATTTTTCAATGAATTCACTGGCGCCAGCCAGCATTGCAGCTTCTTCAATTGATTCGCTACTTGCAGATTGGTCTGCATAAGAGATATTTTCACGAACCGTTCCATGGAAAAGATAGACATCTTGGCTAACGTATCCTATTTGGTCACGGATAGAACTTAGAGTTAATTCATTAATATCTGAACCATTCATTGAGATAGAACCTGCATCGGTTTCGTAATACCTGAGAAGTAATTTGACAATCGTTGATTTTCCAGCTCCTGTTGGGCCAACGATTCCTACGCTTTGGTTACGATTTAAGTCAAATGAAACTCCATTCAAAACATTGTTTCCATTTGGATAGGCAAAGTGGACATTATCAAAAGATATTGAGTTCGCAGGGGTCTGCAATGATTCTGCGCCCTCTCTATCAATAATTGACGGCTCAAGGTCAATCATTGCGAATACTCTGCGGGCACTTGCTTCAGACTTCTGAATCTGGTTAACAAGCATTCCTAGAATAAACAATGGCATAGACATTCTAGTACTCATCAATAGGAAGGTGACAAACTGTCCTGGAGTGATACCTCCTTGGGAAGGTCCCTCAAGCATCAGGTAACCGCCAGCAGTAGCGAGAAGCCCGAAGGCAAGCCCAGCAATTACGTAAATCCCGGGTAGGAATTTTGTGCGTTGAACAGTTGCACCAATTGCATGGTCTTTGTAAGAAGAAGATTCACCACCCACACGGTCAGCTTCATATGATTCTGCATTATATGCCTGAACTACTCCCATACCTGAGATATTGTTTGAAAGGACTGCATTAATGTCACCAAATGATTGGCGGGATTCTCTGTACTTCTTTTGTACACGTGTAGAGAAGAAATAGATAAGTGGCATAATGAATAATATCGGCACGAACAAAATCAATGCCAATTTCCAAGACATCCAAGCGAGAATCGCGAAGCCTGTTGAGAATGTGATTACAATTCTAATCATTGATGTTGATGCATCGGAGAGAAAATTTTCCAATTGGTTTACATCAGCAGAAAGTACTGCCATAATATCTCCCGTTTGCCGGTCTTCAAAGTAGCGAATTTCCATTTTTATAAGTGAATCAAAGGCCGCCATTCTGACATCATGTTGCAAATATTGTGCTAAAGTTTCCCAGCAATAATTTGAGATACCTTGAGAAATTGCTAATCCCGTAAATGAACCTAATATCAATAATCCATATAACGCAAATTCATTTACCTCGCTGATTTCGTTAGATAGAATTGCATCGGTAAGAAATCCCATTGCTACGAATGGAAGTAAATCAAAAATACGTGCTATTCCATTTGATAAAATACCTAAACTTGTCCTTCGCCAATATGGTTTGACATAAGGGACAATTCGCCATAATTGGCGGCCAAGAACTTGTTTGTCCCCAGCTTCAGATGTTCCATCTGAAAATTTAGCGGAAGAACCGCCCTTCGGTGCTGGCATCATCTTTCTCGCCTCATGCCTCCCCTCTTTCAAGGCTCGGTATTGCATTTTGACTAAATCAACACCGTGTTATCGCCCTACTTACAAGTGAATATCATTGAAAAAGGTCAAATTATCCTAGAAACAGGATGTGTCGAAAGTTCAGTATTCACGCCATCCGTGATTACATTCCTTGCATGTGAGAATCCGAGTTTCTGGCTCATCTGAAGCACGGGTTTGTTTTAGTTCAGCAAACACCTCCATCTCCTCGCATTTTGGACAAACATACATTCCTTTAGTAAGCACTCCCCGGTGCTGCTCAGAATCAACTATAACTTCCTTCAGGTGTTTCAAATCGCTAACCTTTGAGGATGTTACAGTATCAGAAGTATCAACTTCTTCACCTGAATGCAATTTCACCTTCCCTTTGGTCGGACCAACATAGTTACACCGCCCATTTGGACATTTGATATTTCCATCCGGGCCAGGGAAGGCTAAGGTTCCACACTCAGGACAGAAGATGATATCACACTCCGATAGAGGTAGCGGATGCCCATTCGCTTTTAAGCAAGACGCTTGAGAGTAATATCAACTATTAGAATTATAATCTATATTGATGTATCAAAGGCCATTACCCCTTTGAAAAATACCTTGTTGATTAGGGGGCTTCTCCTTTTGAAGGGGGACCTGTTGGGCGAACCATGCACCTCAGTTGGGACTGGCGGCTTGCCCGCATCTTTGATGATGAAGGAGAGGTTGTTGATGAGTCAATTTGGAATGTTGGCAGGAATCCAGCAACGGTTGCATCTCGAGTTTCACTTCTAAGTAAGGGCAGGAAAACAGACGAGGCTAGGCGACTTGCTGAGCGTTTTCCGGATGCTATTGAAACACCAGTTCATGAATTGTCAACTGGTTGGTGGCCCCAACTATTAGATGAGGAGGTTGAACTTCTTCAAAAAGCAACTTTGGTTATCGCACGGGCAGGGGTAGCGGCGGCATCAAGTGATCCTGACCGTCGCCTTGAGCATCTTGTCGGCGCTGGCGACGAGATGCGAGCTACCTGGACAACATTGGAAGCAAGAGTGATTGAATGGGCTGGCCTTTTTCTCCCTGAAATTGATTTGGATGACCAACGTGATGGGATCCCTATTGCAATTGCTGAAGCGACCTCACTTGAAAGCGCAGCAGAGGCACTTCACACTGTATCTAGTCCAACTGGAATTAGTGAGGCTGAATGGGCTGCTCTGTCTCAATGGGCTGGGGGGGTTGTTGAAGTTGAAGACCGTTTGAAAACGGTTGAATCAGCAATTAGAGAAGTTGCTCTTGAGCATCTTCCTTCAACTTCAGCATTAATTGGGCCATTACTAGCAGCAAGAATGTCAACAACAGCGCATGGAAGAGAAAGATTTGCTCGTTTACCATCTGGAACGGTGCAAGTTCTTGGCGCGGAAACAAGTTTCTTCTTACACCTTAGAGATGGTATTCCTGTGCCAAAACACGGCCATTTATTCCAGCACCCTTGGGTATCAAGGTCACCGCGCTGGGTGCGTGGAAAGATTGCTAGAATGCTTTCTGGAAAGGTTTCTATTGCCGCTAGATTGGATGCTTACAACGGGCAACCATGGGGCGAATCAGAAGTCGCTGATATAGAACAAAAAGTTGCAGAAATCCGCAAACGCCATCCAAAACCAACACGTAGATGAGGTGATTTGTTGGCCCGAAAAAGTCATGGTAAAACTGACGAGTTGAGTGAAAATGTACTCACTCAAGGACGAGGTCTATGGACTAGAAATGCTGTCCCAGGTGTGCGTGTTCGTGGCGAGGGATTGAGGAGAATCAGAGGCAACGAATGGCGTAGCTGGTCACCGCGCCATTCTAAATTGGGTGCCGGAATTCTCAGAACTAAAGAAGACCGCACTTCACTTTTACCAAGGCCGGGTAGTCAGGTTCTATACTTGGGTGCGGGACATGGCACCACGATATCCCATCTTCACGACCATATGTGTGGGGAAGGGAATTATTTGGGTGGTTCAATAATTTCAGTTGATGTGGCACCAAGGTGTATACGTGACCTTGTATTGTTGGCGAAAAAGCGTCCTGGGATTTTACCTGTGCTTGCTGATGCTCGACAGCCAGATACATTGAGGCCGTGGCTAAATGGTAGGGTTGATTGGCTGTTTCAGGATGTTTCTCAAGCTGGGCAAGTTGGCTTTTTTCTTACTGCAGCAGAAAATTTTCTTTCCAGTAATGGCATAGCACTATTGTCATTGAAGTCAGCATCGGAGCCGAATGTTGAGGGTGGGTCCGAAGAGCATTATGCTTCTGCGGTTGAAGCGTTGATTGAATCCGGCCTTGAGGTAATCGAAGTAATTCGCCTGAAGGGCTGGGAAGACCAGCACGCACTTATTGTCTCAATAGCCCCAGAAAAGTGGCCTTGATTGAAGGCGCATAATTGCCAGTGTATCCAAACTGCTTTTGCTGATGGCGGTTACGTCGGTTCGTGCCCGAACTCCCAGAAGTAGAGACCGTTCGCAAAGGGTTGGCCAAACATTTGCAGGGTGGCACAATCAGTTCGGTTGAGTTACGTCGAGAAGGTCTGAGGTTTCCTTTTCCGAAAGATATGGAAGATAGGTTGACAAACCGCCGTATTAAGGCAATTAATAGGCGGGCAAAGTATCTCCTAATTCGCCTAGATGATAATTCTACTTGGTTAGTTCATCTTGGAATGACTGGTAAATTCACTCTTTTTGCAGATGAAAGCGAATTTGAAGAAATCGCTAAGCATGACCATGTGATTATTCGGATGGAGAATGGTGCGATTGCAGTTTATAATGACCCTCGTCGCTTTGGAGTTATGGATTTGATTAACACTGGTGGAGAGCATAATCACCGGTTGTTAGCTAGAATTGGTTGCGAACCGCTGTCAAAAAAATTCAATGCGACATCACTTTCAAAATCATTAGAGAATAAGAAATCACCAATAAAGACGGCGTTACTAGACCAGCGAATTGTTGCAGGACTTGGCAATATTTATGTTTGTGAGATTTTAAATCGAGCAGGTGTTTCTCCACGACGCACAGCATCTAGTGTCGCAAGTTCTGTTGGGAGAGCAGAATCTAGATGTGAGCGGATAGTGGTAGAAACGAAGCAGGTATTGAGGGAAGCGATTGCGGCAGGGGGTTCAACAATCTCTGATTTCGCTGCAGTTGACGGAGATCTCGGTTATTTTTCCCATTCATTCCGCGTTTACGGGCGAGAAGGTGAACCTTGTTTGACCAATTCATGCGTTGGAATCGTTAAGAGAATCACCCAAGGAGGGCGTTCAACTTTCTTTTGCTCTAAGTGCCAAAGGTAAGTAAAAAACACCCTAAATTATCAATAATTGCCTTTTTTGAAATTATAATATTTATGATATTAGGTTGGTAATCCCCGGATTAAGGTGCTGGGATGGGTGTTCAGTGTTGAAAACAGGGTTATTTTAGTAAATAATCCACAATTCAGGCTCGGTGTTGCTACAAACACCTACTATGAATCACTACACCGGCGTTTTTTTTCAGTTCTGAAAACCCCTTTTTTGGAGTCTCCGTTTGGGGTTAGTTCATAAGCAAACTGTATAAAAGCCGCTTAATCGCCTAGTGCGATGGGAAACAAAAGGTGAAAAATATGGAAATAGATAAGAAAGTAATGATGGCAGAACTTGGAGGCGCTTTTATGGTGTCCTGGGTTGTGTTTGGAATGGGATTAGGAACAATTGGAGGAGCAGTAGCTCTTGCAGTTGTTTGGATGGCATTTAGTGGGGCTCATGTCCTACCAGTTGTCACTTGGTGTAATATGATGACAGGTGACTTGGCAGATGTTGAAGGAAACTGGATGGCAAATGGTATGCGTTTAGTAGCACAAGTTGTAGGTGCTCTACTCGCCATTGTGCTAGCAACTAATGCAGGCGCTATAGGGCCAGACTTCGCTGCACCTGAGATGTGGATAACCGGCATCGCAGACAACCTCTGGGGCGTCTTAGGAATGCTCGCAGCTGGTGCGGTATGGTGGCAAGTTCATACCCGATGCGATTCAGAATGGGCTAGTGCTTTCGGTTTGATGGCACTTGGTGGTGCTATGGTTCTAACAGGCGGTCACATGATGGGGGCATCTATTGCAGATGCGGGTACCCAGATTGTTGATGTTCTAGCAGACTGGATCTTTGATGGTCTATTCGTTGGTATTGGCGCTCTAATCGGTGTCAAGATCGATGAAGCTATCTGAGCAGTTAACATCTGAACAGTAAATACAAGTCGGCTTCAAGCCGTTGTACGCGGTTGGCCGAGGGGCGTTAGCCTCTCGGCCTTCTCGCCATTTTTTTTTCAGTATCAAGTTGGTGTGTTTTCTAACACTAACTTTATTCAATAGCACCGGCTTTTTTAGAAATGTTCTAAAATCACGTTATTTGATGTATTTGGTGAGCCACTCATTATAAGCGGGGTGATAAACACGAAAGCAATCGCCAGAGAGCGATATGAAAAAAGGAGTGATTTGAAATGGATAGAAATAGAACGATGACAGAATTTGTAGGCAGTTTAGCCGTTGTGTTCTTCGCTATAGGACTGGGTGGTGTCTTTGACGGAATGAGTGGAGACTACGATGCTTGGTCAGGTATAGTGTCATCAGTGGGTGCAGGATTAGTCCTAGCAATCTTTATGATTGCAATGGGCGGGACCATATTGCCAATGTTTACTTTGGCGAAGATGGCTTCAGGACGAGATGAAATTGAGGATGGAATGAATGATTTCATTGCTCAAATGTTTGGTGGTATTGTAGCATATGCCTTAGCGTGGTGGCAATCAAGTGCTACAACAGAGATGGATTGGGAAACCCTATCTGCTCTTGATCCATACACCGCAGTAGCATCTCTGTTTGGTGGATTCTTACTGATGATGGTTTATGATCGTCAAGATGGTGGCTGGGAAGTTGGTATCCTCGCATGTATAGTAGGTCTTGTAGGAGTGTCATTAACTGGTGCAGGAGACTTCGGTGGAATGCTAGTTAACTCTGATTGGAACATGACTAACATGCTTGCAGTATTCGGTGGAATGATTGCATCTGGAGTCGGAGCCTACATGGCTATCATGTTTGGTGAGCAGTTACTCAGCGAAGAAGAATAGAAATCTTTGAGTAAAAAACACACGTAATGCGAACAGCCCGTTTGGAGGGTTTTTTTCTCTCCAAGCGGGCCATTTTTTTTGTATATTCTAAAATCTGATTTTATATTTATACTAATATCATCGGTAATCTATGATGGGTATAATCTGTCGTGCCGGATGAAGTCTCATAACCTGCATTGTTTTACAACGCTCTATGACACAGCCGGGGCGTGAGGCTAGTAGCCCTTGGGATACTCCTTCAAATGATGGGAATGGTGGTGACTCTGGTTCTCAATCAACCAGTACATCATCTCCTCCTCAACCAATAATGTTGAGCGGTTCTGAAGGCTTTTCTATCAATACCGAGATGCAAGGCCAGATGCCAACTCAACTTGCCCCAGCTACAGGAACTACCCTAACAGGGGATGTGGGAACTATTGAATCGAGTGTGTGGGTAGGGCAATCTCAGGGACCAAAACAAGATTCAATTCTGAAAGGAATTGGTATCACCTGTTTGTTTTCATTCTTCATGATGATTGTACCTATGATGATGATAGGATGGGCTGATAATTCTTGGGATGACTCTTGGCATACTGAGACATTAAATGTTGATTGGGACGAGTCCGGTTTGAATGGCACATTTCAGATCTCAAATGCACCAATTTGGAAATGCTCAGTAGGTATTGATGATAATGATGCTTATTATACTTATAATGAGCCAGATTCTTTTCGAGTGTATGAAGATTGCAGGTACGAAGCAGGTCCTTTAGTTCAAAACAAACAGATTACTAGAATTGACTTTGGTGAAGGTCAAGGTGAAGTATCTAGAGCGACATTTACCAATCTATCCGAAGATGAGGCCGAGTTTACTGTGTATCCTCGTTATTATGAGAGGCCAAATGATTCAATTGAATTGCATCTACCAGGCGCTAGTCCTCCAGAGATAGGGGTACAAACTTTTAATGAAAACATGACACCTTTGGTTTTTATTGTAGATACAACAAATTGGGCTGCCCGTTGTCCCCAAACTGATGATTTGATGATTATTGAGAACGGAGCCGCAGGGGGAAATACTGAATATTACCCAACAAAAGAAATCCCATATGATGAATGTCATTTAACTTACTCTGACTATCATTATGAATTCACAGTTTTTCCAGGAATTAAAGATGAAGCGAACTACTCGGTTACATTAAATCTTCACGAACAAAATGTATGGCACCCCCTTGGTTCACAAACTTTTGATGAAAACCTAACTCCCCTAATTTTCCCAGTTTATACAAATGAATGGAACTATTATTGTACTCCGGAAATACGTATGGCGTTAACTGACCACGGAACTAAGTGGTACTACCCTGATTACCAAGAATGGGGTACTCTTCCAATTTGTCCAGATATGGTGTACTACGAAGACTATGAGATTCCAGTTGGTGCAATCGACCATGATAGTGGATATGGGGAATTATTTCTCAGTGAGCCATTGGAAGAGGGGGTCATTCTAACGGTTTATTATGAGACTGAAGAAGAAGATGGTGATTCATTCGTAAGGGATTTCAGTCCATGCTTTGGAAGTTTGTTCAGCTTTGTATTATTTGTTGTTTGGATAGTTCAAGTTGTAAGAAACTTCCAAGCCGGATTGACAAATAAGGGGACAGGAATGTTGGTTGGAATCATCCCAGGAGTAATCATGTCATTTATCTCAGTATTTATTATTGGACTGATTCTATTTGGATTTTAATGAGCCATCAAATATCGTTCCAGTATCATGAGAGGTAGGCTCTTTGCCGGCTTGGAAAACTGTTGCATTTCCACCCATTAGTTCACCTGTTTGTCCATTCCAGCGCAGGTAAGTTCCTTCCCAGAGTCCTAGCACAGGTGTTGTGTTGTGTTGGTGGAACTCCCTAAGACGGTCTTGCCTTGTTTCCCCGTGGTGTGGGGTATAACTCTCTCCTTCTTTTATCCAGATTTGACCAGCAAAGTAGTGTGGATTTATTTGAAATGGCACGAGATTAAGTGTCTCAAATGACGGCGGTGAGACTATTGGCATATCATTCGTGGTTTGCATGGATGGGCCTGCAACATTAGAGCCTGCACTTACTCCCATGTATGCGATTCCCGCCTCCACTTGATTTCTGATTGGGTCAATTATTCCATTCTCATGAAGGTCACGAGTTAGAAGGAAGGTATTACCTCCACCAACATAGATTCCTTTAGCCTCTTCAACGGCTTTTATTGGATCTTCAGCGTGTTGGATTCCAACTAATTTTATTCCAGATGATACGCTAAAATCTTGGATTCTTTTCAGGTAATAGTCGTGGTCTTTACCGGCGTAAGGGATGAATAGAACTTCATCAATGCCTTGGAAATGGTGTGCCATTTCATCATGATAGAGTTTTACTTGTTCTTCGTTTCTGATACCACCACTGCCAAGCAATAATTTCAACTCAGCACCTCACATATTGCGTCTATATTGGCCGCCTACGTCAAACAGTGCTTCGGTGATTTGCCCAAGGCTGGCAACTTTCACAGTTTCCATTAATTCTGTAAATACATTTTCGCCTGAGCGGGCTACTTCCTGAAGTTTGGTTAATGCGGCAGGCGCACTTTCAGCATGTTTAGTATGGAATTCATCAAGCCGATTGAGGCAACCTTCTTTCTCTTCAGGGGTGGCTCTGCTTAATTCCATGTCAAAGGAGTCAGCAGCAGATTCGTCAAACGCTTCAGCCTCAGGGTTTTCAAACATATTTACACCGACAAGGGGTAATTCTCCGGAATGTTTCAATTCTTCATAAAACATTGATTCATCTTGGATTTTTGAGCGTTGGTACATCATTTCCATTGCTCCAAGGACGCCGCCACGCTCACTAATTCGCTCAAATTCACGCAATACTGCTTCTTCAACCATATCTGTTAATTCTTCAACGAGATATGACCCTTGCATTGGATTTTCACATTTATTCCAACCAAATTCTTTGTTGTTTATCATCTGAATTGCTAAAGCCCTTCGAACTGATTCAGTAGTAGGAGTGGTGACAGCCTCATCGTAGGCATTAGTGTGTAATGAATTGGCATTATCTTGGATGGCCAACAATGCTTGGAGAGTTGTACGAATGTCATTAAACGACATTTCTTGAGCGTGAAGTGAACGACCAGAGGTTTGAATGTGCATCTTGCATTTTTGAGAGCGTTCATTTCCACCATACAAATCCCGCATTGCAATTGACCAAATTCTCCTAGCAACCCGTGAAATCACAGTATATTCGGGGTCCATTCCGTTGGAGAAAAAGAATGAAAGATTCGGAGCAAAATCATCAACATCCATACCACGTGAACGGTAGTACTCAACATATGTGAGCCCATTTGCAAGGGTGAAAGCCAGTTGTGAAATTGGATTAGCACCAGCCTCAGCAATGTGGTATCCTGAAATAGATACAGAGTAGTGATTTTGCACATTATTTTCAATGTAAAATTGTTGTACATCTCCCATCAGTTTGAGGCTGAAATCAGTTGAAAAGATGCAGGTATTTTGCGCTTGGTCCTCTTTGAGAATATCTGCTTGAACAGTTCCTCGCACACTTGATAGAGTTTTATTACGGATTTCAGATGCTTCATCAGCAGTTGGCTTTCGCCCCTCGTTTTCTTTAAATTTGACCTCTTGTTGACGAATTGCTGCATTAAAGAACATCGCTAGAATAATCGGAGCGGGGCCATTGATTGTCATTGAAACGCTGGTATTTTTATCACACAAATCAAATCCATCATATAATTGAGATATTTCATCAACAGTAAATATTGACACACCTGATTCACCAACTTTCCCATATATGTCAGGCCGAATATCAGGGTCTCTTCCGTACAATGTTACCGAATCAAATGCGGTAGATAGACGGGCATAAGGTGATGATTCACTCAATAGGTGGAAGCGCGAATTTGTACGACTTGCTGGCCCTTCTCCTGCGAACATTCTCGTTGGGTCCTCATCAGCCCTTTTGAATGGGAAAACACCGCCAGTAAATGGGAAACTACCTGGTAGATTTTCCTTGCGTAACCAGTTCAAGAGCGCTCCTTTATCCTCAGTTCGTGGTATGGCAACTCGAGGTATTTTTGAGCCAGAAAGAGATTCAGATTTCGTTGGAACCGAGAATGTTTTTCCTCGTACATCGTAAGAGTATTCACCACTATCATATGTTTCAACTTTGTTAGGCCATTGTCCAAGAAGGGTGCGTGCAGTTGGGTGTAAATCTTCAAGGATTTCGGTTGCTTCTTGCCTTATTTCTGCAGCAGCGTCACTTTTTCCAATAGTATCGAGATGATTAGCCGATTCAGCAAGTTGTTGGGCAAGTCTGGCTTTCCCGACCTCACCATAGGTTCGGGTGTGATAGTCTCGTACAGTTGCGGAAACCTCTGCCAAATAGTTCACACGTTCAGGTGGAATGATGTGCCTTGGTTCTGGCATTCCCGATTCAGGGAGGGAAGGTTTGATGGCATTTGGATTACTGCCATCAGCGAGGATTATCAGTGATGAAAGACGAAACCAAAGGTCGTCAACTCCTGGGTCAGCAAATTGGCTAGCGATTGTCCCACATACAGGTAGTTCACTATCGCTTATCCCAAACAGGTTACGGTTTCTGCGCACTTGTTTGCGAACTGCACGCAGTGCATCAACAGCACCTCGTCGCTCAAATTTGTTGATTACAACCAAGTCAGCAACATCGAGCATCTCAATTTTTTCTAGTTGGGTGTGAGCCCCGTATTCTGCGGTCATCACATAGAATGTATGGTCAACTAAATTGCTAATGGCGTCATCAGCTTGACCGATTCCACTCGTCTCTGCAAATATTAGGTCAAATCCCACCGCTTGACATACTGAAATCGCTTCTTCAAGGCGGTCACTGACTTCTTTTCCAGAACCACGACTTGCAAGGCTTCGCATGAAAAAATTGCTATTGGAGAGCGCATTCATTCGAATTCGGTCACCAAGTAACGCTCCTCCTGTTCGTTTACGAGTGGGGTCAGTGCAAAGGAATGCAACCTTCAAATCAGGACAGTCACGAATTATTCTCAACATCAATTCATCAAGGAGGGATGATTTACCAGCCCCACCCGTCCCAGTGATTCCGACCACTGGTGCCTGATTGTCAGACGGTTGTGAGCGGCACTTATCCAGTGCTGATTTGAAGGATGTTTTGTCCCCATTTTCTGCTAACGTGATGAGTCTTGCAATTGCACCATGGTCAGATGGTGTGAGTGGGTTGGACAACTCGTCTAGTTTCCCTTCATCAAGCAGGTCTAGGTCATTGGTTTTCTCCATCATATCATCAATCATACCAACTAAGCCGAGGGTTCTACCATCGTCTGGGGAGTAAATTTTCGTTATTCCAGCCTCATGTAAATCTCGCATTTCAATTGGCGTTATGGTCCCTCCTCCGCCACCGAAGATTTTGACATAATCACGGCCAGCCTCATCTAATATTTGGCGGATGTAAGTGAAGTATTCTACATGGCCTCCTTGATAGGATGAAAGGGCAACTGCGTGGGCATCTTCTTGGATAATAGCATTTGCAACATCTTGGGCTGAGCGGTCATGGCCAAGATGGATTACTTCGGCGCCTGCGGCTTGAATTAGTCTTCGCATTACATTGATTGCAGCATCGTGACCATCAAATAAAGAGGCTGCAGTAACAACTCTGCGAGGGGACGGAGTCGTGGCTTTGGCAGAGCCTGAGGTAGTTTCAGTAGATTCACCGGCCCCACTCACCATGAGTAGCCCGATTCAGCCTCTACTCATCATATCTCCTATTTGGCGGCCTACGGCCGCCAGCAATTATTACAAAATTTGACTGACCCGATAATTGAAGCAACGTCACTTGTTCGAGGATTTTATGCCACTGAGTCAGGAGCAGCAACTTGACGCGATTCTAACAACCTACGGGCCAATCATTGGCATGATACTTGTCCTTCTTGGTGTATCTCTAACTTTAGCTGGGCCTAGGCTGTTACCACTACTCACGGCTTGGGCTCTTTTCGTGCCATTTGCGTTAACAGCTGGTGCAATAGTTTACGCCTTTTTGGGTGTTGACCCAAAAATCGCAATTTGGGTTGGCGTGGCAGTTGGAATGATGGCTGGTGCTGCAGGTGCCTCAATCGGTGAGAACTTTCACTTTATTGTGGGTGGTTCTCTTGGTATGGGCGTAATGGCGGTAATTCTCTCAATTGTTGCTGAATTTTATTCTATTAATTGGATTTGGGTTGCGATAGGTTTGGATATTGCTTTCATTATTGGCGCTAGATTAGTCAAGGATATGAAAGAAGCAGTCACTTTTGTTGGTTCGGCAAGTCTAGGAGGGATCTCTTTAGCTGCAGGCGTTACGATTACATCTGCAGGGATGCAGGGATTGGAAAATTTTGATTTAAAGTCTGGCATTAGCGCTATCATTATTGTAGTGTGCATCATAGTTGGTTCAATGTTCCAACAATGGCGTTATGGCGACCAACTTGATTGACCTTCAATGGTTTATCGGCAATTATTTCGGTCACAGATGGTGCGATATTCAAGCATTAAATTGCTGTCATTTGTGAGCATCAATATCGGCTTGATGGCGATCAAATAATGCTCGTCGCTTGACCTTCAATGAAGGGGTAATCATCTCGTTGTCCGTGGTCCACTCGTCAGGGTCTAGAAAGACCCCGCCAGAGATTTCAAACCCTTTCCAATTTGGAACCATTATTTCATTTTTGAGCGCTTCTAGAGCATATGCCCGCACTTCAGCAGAAGCACAGAGTTCTTCAAATGAACCACTAGCATCAATTTTCGCTGCTTTTAGTCCATCTCGTAGAGCATATTCGTTAGGATGAATGATTGTGAATGTTTTGATTTTGTTAGTTCCATCAACACAGCATTGCTCAACTAGTGCTGATAATTTCAGTGATTCTTCCAAAGGTGAAGGGGCAACATATTTTCCATTCTCAAGTTTGAATTGCTCTTTAACGCGGCCGGTAATATTGATGAATCCATCAACTAAAACTCCGAGGTCCCCAGTTCTAAATCCACCATCTTCAGTCATGACTTCAGCCGTGGCCTCAGGATTCTTCCAGTAACCTTTCATTATGTTAGGGCCATAAGCGACAATTTCACCGTCTTCGCTGTCAGGATTATCCCATGCATCTTGGTCAATAACTACTCGCACCCCAGGGATTGCTCGTCCAACGGATCCGAGTTTACATGGGTGTCCATCCTCCCACCCGTTCAATGAAATGAGTGGGGATGTTTCGGTCAGTCCATAACCCTCAAACATGGAAAAGCCAACACATTGGATAAACGATGCAACCTCTGGAGAGAGTGCGGCTCCTCCAGAAATACAGAATCGCATTTCACCTCCGAATCTGCCTCGTACCTTCCCGAACACTATTTTGTCGAGTTTTTTGTCCAAGAATCCTTTTGGCTGGATTTTGATGCAATCTCGGCCGTCAGCAGCGATTCTTGCCCGCGCCTTCTTGAAAGCAAGCGCACCCAAGCGCTTCTTAATCGGTGAGGAGTTCAGACCTGCCATCACTTTCCCATACAACTTGTTCCATACGCGAGGTACAGCGAAAAGGGCATGTGGTTTGATTTCAGTACACTCTTCAGCGATTTTCAATAAATCTGAAATCAGGTTAATGTGAACTCCTTGGTGGAGCATAAAGTGAAGGTCACCCATTTGACCAAAGGAATGCGCCCATGGTAGGAATGATGCAGTTCTGTCACCTTTGTAAAGTTCAAATCTTCCTTGCATAGTCAAAATATTATGAAGGATATTCCAGTTAGTGAGCATTACTCCTTTCGGGTTTCCTGTGGTACCACTCGTGTATAGTAGAGTTGCCAAACCATGTGGGTCTCTTGCTGGCTCTCCAACTGGTTCTGAATTGTTTCCTGCCGCAACGAATTGGCTCCAAGTAGTGACATTAACACCTTCTGGGGGTCTAGAGTTAGGTGCATCTTCGCCCACTAATACAATTCCACCCGATGGCCAACCATCAGCTGGTAGGTGTTCGCACAGCCTGTCAAGGACATCAGTGTCCGCCGCTACGAGAACGGTTGGCTCCGAATCTGCGATAATGTAAGCCCACTCACCTCCGTGTTGGTGGGTATACATCGCTGTGTAAGCAGCTCCTAAGGCATTGGCGGCATAGGATGTTGCCGCCCATTCAACAGAATTGTTGAGAATTATTGCCACTCTATCTCCACTTTTTACTCCGCGGTCTCGTAGACTGCGTGAAACTGATTCAACTAGGCCACCAAACTCATCATAGGTCACATGGATTCTTGGTTGTCCGCGGCCGGGTATATACCCAAACAATGGGTCACTACCACTTCGAGAAACCGCATTTACCATCATTTCATGCAATGTTTTAGGGTCTCCTGCGATTGGATTAGTCCAATCTCTGTCTATATCATATATCTGCATTTTAGATGGTTCTCTACTCTCGCTCATCGGCTCACCGTCTTGCTGAAGGTGAGGTCTCCCTCATGAGCATTAGGGCGGCATATTGAATCTGTTTACCGTTTCAAAAATCTGATTAATGGTTTTTTTTGAGATTTGAGAAATCACAATTCAGATAGTACTTTCTTGACTGCATGGCGCCAGTCTGCCCCACCATTTCTATTGGCTAATGGACTGGCTGGCGAAGGATGTGGAATCCGAGTGATTTCAATATCCATGCCAACAAGAGCCTTCTTGGCTTGCTTTTCAGCATAAGCGCCGACTCCAATTACTTGAGTGGCGCCGAGAATTTCTACCACTTGCTGTAGATGCAGATCACATAGTTCGAGTAGTTCCTTGGCACTCTGTCCACTCAACTTGTCAGGTGTGAGGTTTTTCCCGGCTTCATCAAACATCAACAATGGGCAGTGATTGACCACGAATAGGTTGGCATGCGCTTCATCAGCAGAGCCAAAAGTATCCTCGATAACCCCCCATAATCTAGTTCCAGAAACTTCGTTTCTGTTAGAATCCAAGCCAATAACAGGGCGTTTTGGATGTAACCTTTCAGGCTGGCCTACGTCTCCACTTAAACCAAGATAATCTCTAACTTTGCTGACGTCGCCAAATGGTACACCCGTTTGCCCCATTCCCCAAGGTCCGGGGTTCATGCCAAGCAGAATTGTTTTGCCACCTAAGTCACCGTATTTTCTCAGATATTGCTTGTGTACTTCCCATGCATAATCAAGAGGGTTGTATACCCAAGATACCGATTTCCCTAACCTAGGGGTGAGTTCGTTGCAAGCATTGGAGAGGGATTTTGCCACTTCATTAAGAGAGTTCATTACTGCACCTCCAAGATTTTCAGGGCTAACTCTGAAGGTACTAAATCTATTGATTCAAAAGCATCTTCTAGAGATGAAAAAGATGTCCCACGATGGTTTCTCTTGACCCTTTCACTAATTAGATTCCATGCTGTTTTCTCGCCAATTCCAGGGATTGCTTGAAATTGTTTTTGGCTTGCAGTATTGAGATTGAGTTTTGCTTCTACAGCTGAAATGGAGCGTTTCCCGTGGCCAGTGATGATGACATCTGAGATGGATTCTAACGGAATGTGATATGGGACTCCAACCAAGATAGGATAGGCGCCAACCTGTCTACCAAATGTGACTCCAGAATTACCGCGGCATGACTCGCTTCTGTGGCTTTCATCGGTGATGTTGTGGGGTAGTCTGATCCGGTCATCATGGCTCTCCCAGCGAATTGCATTCAATCGTTGACCTAATGGAAACATCTCCTCTAACAATGGACCATCGATTTCATCTCGCACCCATTGTTTGAATTGGCGGAATTCAACTTCTGGGATTTCTTGGAATCCCTCACCTTCAACTTGACGGATATTGATGCGTCTAAGCCACAATCCCTCATTCTTCATTTCTTGCAGTAGTTGTTGATTCATTTGGTAAGTTTTCGAGGTCTCACCATTTAAGCCCGCTATGAAATTTAGACCAGGAAGTAGTTGGGGAAGCCCTCTTGCACCACGTTTACGTCCATGTTCATTGATGTGCCTCACAGCAATTTTCAATTGATTTGTATCACAATTTAACCAATTTGCCTCATGAACGGTTGGGTCAGCAGACTCTAATCCGAATGAAAGCACACTTCCATCGCTCAGAGTTTCAACAAGTGTATGGGTAATTTCACCTGCTAACTCTAGATTCTCTGCGATGATACTTGGATTTGCATTGTCTGTATGTAGTATTTCAAGGCCATCAAGGTCGCGGAGCCCATGCAATAATTTGGCAATTGGCTCAGGATTTGGTTGTGGATATTCTAATTCAACAACACCTTCAGCCATGTAAGTGTAAACATCAGTCATACCACCTAACCTCACGTTTGTTACACCAGATTCAATGGCAATTTTTACTTCTTCAATGACCTGTTCAGGTGTTCGGAAAATAGGCACACCTTTCTTTGGCTCAATACAGAATTTACAGCCTTGTTTGTAGCGCACACAGCCTTGGTAAACCTCAACTTCGTAGGTTAATGGCCCAGGAGTAGAGTTCCCATCTTGTTCACTAACTAGGTCAGGGTGTTGGCGCACAGCCTTACTAAGTGCCCCATGATTTGCCCAATCATTCCATTGTTCTGTGGTTCTTCTTTGGTGTTTGAATTCTCCACTTTCTAGGAAATGGTTGAGAGTTGCATCTGTATCTTGAACACACAGGAAGAGGTTACTTCTCAGTGGAGTCCAACCTTGTTGTCGCCAGCCTCTGATAGCCCAGCCACCAGCGATTAATGGTGCGTGGCGCGGTACCGTTCTCAACAAGTTATCAGTTTCTCTGAGGGAAATAGGGGTACCGCGCAGATATTTTCCCGGAACAATAGCTCCGGCTAGTAGAACGATGCCGTCACAACTGGACAAATCAGGACGATTGCCGAGTCTCCAATCATCAATAGTCACATAATCATAGTCAATGTTCCTAGATTCTAAGACTCCACACACATAACGGATGTGGAATCCGATGTAGGGAGGTACGCCGAAGGCAGCGGGTTCATCCTCATAACCATCGATGACTAACCAACCCAAATGAAACCCCCCGAATGTCCGAGTTAGGTCATTGGTTGTGATAAGTTCGGCATAACCTACAGGCTACATCAAATTTCAGCGGCGGTCATTTCGGCCGCCACGGTTGCCACCACGACCGCCGCCACCACGGCCGCCGCCTGATTTTGCTTCTTGAACAGTTAACTTGCGTCCGCCAACTTTGAGACTTTTCAGGCTAGGAAGCGCTTTCTTACCATCAGCATGGCTAGCGTAGGTAACAAATGCGAAGCCCTTGCTTTTACCGGTTTCACGGTCGGTAGCGATATGCACTTCTTTCAATTCCCCATGTTCAGCGAATAATGCAGTGAGTTCTTCTTCGTTTACTTCGTAAGGTAAACCACCAATAAACATCTTGAAGCCAGATGTTTCCTGAGCCGCACCCCTTGCTGCAAGTAGAATTTTTCTTTCGGCGGCTAACTCATCAGGAGTTGCATCCCCGTTTTCCATTTTTTCCATACAGGGCCGGCAACGAATTGGTTTGCCTGGTGTTGGTTTGAATGGTACTTCACACTTATCAGAACAAAGTGTGCATGTGGTCTTGTGCATTTCTCGGCGTGGTCGGTCACCATGGCCTCCACCACGGCCTCCACCGCCACCACTTCGACTAAGGAACTTCTTTGGAATTTCGTGGACACTGCCTCGGCGATAATCTGCTAGAGGGGATAAGTATGGGCGGGAGCCATCATGAGAAAGCCGAGCCTCAGCATCAGAATTCCAACGCTCTCCTCCACGATTCAGTGCATCTAATCCATTTCCGTCTTCAAAGAATCCATGACCATAATCATCTGCTAATGCCCGATAAGCAGTATAATCACAGCGATTACACGCGACATTGAAATCCTCTTTTACATCACTTGGTGATAGGATTTCCCCACAAGCAGGGCAAGCAGCGTGTAGAACTCCATAGCGAGGTTTTGGTTTGGTTGTGAGTTTAATGATTGGTTTGGTTTGAAGCACCTCTGCACGAATCACGTCGTTCTTGCGCATCGCGTCACCAGGTGCCGGAAGAAATCGATTTACTACTTCAGCGACAAATAAATCACCGAACAATTGTTCAGCCGGTAGGTCGCGGAAAGCCTTTCCTTCAACATGTAAAATTTTGACTTCGGCAGTTTTGTTTTGCAATCTGCTAACCTGCCCTATCACCACATCTCCAATAACAGGAAGACGAGGGACATCAGTTGCGGAGGAAACTGTAACAGAACCATCTGTAAGAGTTACAACTCCAATTTGTGTGGCGATGAGTGCTCCATCAACATCTGCCACCCCTGCACCAGCATCTCCTGATAGTTCGATCTTGTCTCCAGGTGTGACAAAAATTCCATCAGTAACTGTGCTTGACATGGGAATAGGTCTCCTGAAGGCATCTCTATGAGATGGATTCGTAACCTGCCGACCCGACTGGGGTTTTTGAAGGCGTCTATCTGACAAAACGCCAACATTTCACTTCGGTCTCTGCTATGCCTTGCTTATGATGCTCAAAATTTGCTGGTAATCGAAAAGTTCCCTCTAGAAGTACTTCACCACGCCACCCGAGTTCCTTCGCTAGGGCGGCTGGATGGGTTGCGCTCGCAGAGTGGAGAAGGTGGATTGATTTGGCTGGAGATGAAAATGCAAGTTCAAGAAACGGGCGGTCTGCTTTGGCTTTCTGAAATCCCCATGGTGGATTCATGATGACTAAGTCACAATTGAGGTGTTCTGGCCATTGTTTCCAATTAGTCAAATCTTGCACAAGTAGGTCAGCTCGTTCATTCAGGTTGAGTGTAGTCAATCCTTCACTCGCTCTGCTGGCTGCATCTTCATCGATTTCCAGTAGAGTTGCATGTGCGCATCCGGCAAGAAGAAGTCCAATTCCAAGTACACCGTTGCCTGCCCCTAGGTCAACTATTTTTGATTCTGAGTTAAGATCACCTGCCTCAACTATTGCTGAAATCCAACGGGCAGCAAAATCACCCTCAGTGGAATATTGCTCAAGTTCAACTGAATTTTGAGGGTGCTTTGGCAGTTGTGAAAGGGTCATCGCGAGTCGGCGAAGCCCCCCTGCCATACATATCGGGAGGTGCTCATGGGAAATCAAACCGCGCCCACAACAATTGTTTGTTAAGGGTACTCAGATAAAGTACTCTAGAAGGACGAGTGGGCAGTCTTTGAGAATCAAATATCATGCATGAGATCTTTTAGGCTGTCTGTTGCTAATTTCGTAGACGTCATGTGAACACCGTTATTGACAATCTTGTAAGTGCTACCGTTGTTGCCATTTGCCTGTACTGCTGCAATGGTTTTCTGGGTTTCAGAATGGCTTTCTGATACACTTTTTCCCTTTCGATTACTTGCTAGTGCGATAGCTTCGTTGCGAAGTTTGAGAATTAAGTCTCGACCAGGAAGTGGCCCTCCACAAAAGCGGCAGAAACTCTTGTCGTCGTCTTGCTGTTCACTACAAGCGGGACAGTAGACCATGTGCTGTCGTGTAGAACGACTGCAATTTAACCTGCCGCCGACCGAGGTAGATGAAGACTTTGATGTTGACCTTTCTGGTTTCAATTATTGTAGATTTAACTTGCACTTTCCATCAATATTGTCCACACGTCTAAGCCGGCTGCCGTAGCCCGTTCTGAAACCTCTACAAAAGCAGGGCTTTCAAGAATTTGTTCAGTTTCTAAACCACCAACCTTCAAGAGTTGAATAATGTCAGTAAGTTCGGTATGAATTTCAACACCTTCTCCAGCATCTTGTTCGTGATTGACTTGTTCTTCCGTAGTTTGTTCACTAGTTTCCTCAATATCAGGCACTTCCTGAACTTGAGTTGGCTCCACAATTGGTGCTTCCACTTTGGTTGGTGTTAGGTCTTGAGTAGGTGTTGGCTCAACAGGTTCTGGCTCAGGTGCTGCTTCAGGGGTAGAATCCACACTAAGATTTGGAATTGAAATCGGTCCAGTTGGCATAACAAATGCCGCCGCAGGTGGAGCGGCTGGAGCAGTAGGAGCAGGAGTGTGGGGTGCAGTAGCAACCACAGGCTCGCCAACGGTACCTGCTCCAAAACTATGGGTTAAGTCAGCTAATTTACCTGCAAATGCTGAATCACTAGCACCTTCAACGCCACCAACATTATCTGAAATCGTTGGAGGAGCAGTTGCAACCTGATCTGTAGTAACAGCGGCGGTAGGAATTGTAAGCCACGCTTTTGCAACAATATCTAGTGGTGCTGTCTCAAGAGGTAGTACCTCAATTTGCTCAAGCCATGGGTCGCGAAACACTGTCCACTTTGTTGAGTCAAATTGCTCAGCATCTTCAGAGGGGGTGATAACCACATCTTCACGAAGCCAGTCATCCTTGGAAAGAGGGCCAACCCACTTGCCGAGGTCTTCTAAAGCGACATCAAGAAACATGAAAGATGCCGTTTTTGGGTCTAGACCATTGTCTTGTATTTGCTCAGCCTCTTTCCTTGGCCGGTAGAACAAGGACCAACAAGGATGTTTCAGAGAGAGAGTAGTGGCATGAGACTCAAACTTCTGTCTGTGATGTCGTTGGATGAGAATCAAAATTTGTGTCCTTTGGTGACCTGGTTGCCAGTTTGGGCCGAGTTGTTGTGGGACAGAACTAGTGAGGCCCGCAAGGCAAACTCCCTTTACAATCTCAACTTGTGACATACCTTTCCAAGCCGCCGAGTCGGCGCACCGGTTAGAAGATTATTGCTCAAATGAGTAAGCCTTGTTTGAATGCGAGCTCGGCTAGAAGTAGGCAACCACCCGCTGCGCCGCGAATCGTGTTTTCCGAAAATGCATTGAAACTCAAGTGGTTATCTGTTACCTGTAAATCTGAAACCACAACTGCCATGCCAGAACGTAAATCGAATGCAGGGTCAGGGTTAGTGATTGATTCCGCTCCTGCCCATTGGTGTATACTTGGCTGAATAGTTGAGTTGATGACAATGATTGGTTGGCTAGGGGCTGATGGTAATGCCAATTGTTGAGGTATTGATGTGAAGTTGTTTAGGAGAGTGAAAATTTCTTCTTCGGTTGTGGTTTTTGATAGTTCAACTTTCACCTTGACAAGGTGGCCAAAATTTCTCATTACCCTGCGGCATGAAATATCGGTGGAAAATTTAGCTAATGTCACATCGTTTCCATTAAATTCACCAAGTAGAAGAAGGACCTCCTCGGCAATTTTCGCGTCTTCGCCTAGGATTTCAGGTGATACCTCTCCTGTTTTTTTTGCAGATGCCATCATCTGCCACCCCCCACCTGATAGTGATTGTTCACTTTGGACTTCAAGTGATTTAATGCCGAATTGTTTGGCAATAGGTTTCAAAGGTATTGCTATTGGCATTACTGTGCAATTTGTGGAACAGGTGATTGAACCACCATGGTTTGTTGATTTTTGACCACCTAAAAGGGCGAGGTGGTCAGGATTTATTTCAGGGATTACTAGTGGGACATCAATATCCATTCGGTGAGCAGCGGAATTGGAGAAAACATGTTTCCCACCTTGTCTCAAGATTGGTTCAATTTCTTCTGCTTCCGCACTCGGTAGGGCTGAAAAAACCAATTGAATGTTTAATTTTTCTAATTCAAAGTTTAAATCACTTGCTGGACAGGAAATCACCGCAAGGTTTGAGAGTTCAGGGCGTGATTCAGGTAATTTCCAAGTTAGTTCGTCAAGAGACTTCCCTGCATTTTCTTTGGTTCCGAAAACAGCAGATAATTCAAACCAAGGGTGGTTACTTAGTCGTTGTTGGAATCGTTGGGAAACAATTCCGCTTGAACCGAGTAGGGCAACCTTCTCTCGCATCTTCTATCCCCTAATTTCCCCGACACATCCACTTCTTCATAGAAACGTCGGTTAAACGACATCTTCTTGAACCGCCGCTCAAAGTTCAATTCGTTCAAATAGGGTGACAACCGGAGGTCAATCAATGGTAGAACCAGTTAGC
>JYMV01051545.1_pt1 | contig 34953 bp, 28 predicted proteins | sample 338911 | NCBI WGS metagenome assembly JYMV01 (sample SAMN03354496, study PRJNA234377) | hydrothermal vent metagenome | biome: Deep sea; feature: Hydrothermal plumes at the Eastern Lau Spreading Center, Western Pacific Ocean; material: Seawater | place: Tonga | collected 2009 | depth 2000 m m | reverse complement strand
CCATCAATACCGACCAGCCCAAGGATCACTTTGCCACTAAGATCAAGCCCATCAATACGGACCAGCCTAAGGACCACTTTGCCACCAAGGTGAAGCCTATCAATACGGATCAGCCCAAGGATCACTTTGCTGCCAAGGTGAAGCCTATCAATACGGATCAGCCCAAGGATCACTTTGCTGCCAAGGTGAAGCCCATCAATACCGACCAGCCCAAGGATCACTTTGCCACTAAGATCAAGCCCATCAATACGGACCAGCCTAAGGACCACTTTGCCACTAAGATTAAAAAAGAAGATAAGCCCATGTATTCCTATAATGAGAAGAAGCGCCAAGTTATCCCTAATACTGGCATATTGAGCAAACAACCAAAAGAGGAAGGGAATGCATTTGCTTCTGAGGATAAAGCTATTAATACGGACCAAACAAATGATTACTTTACCACCAAGGTCAAGAAAGAAGATAAGCCTATGTACGCGTATAATAAAAAGAAGCGGCAGGTTACCCCTAATACCGGCATACTAGGCAAGCAGCCAAAAGAAGAAGAAGGGGCTTTCAGCACCAAGGTCAAGAAAGAAGACAAGCCTATGTATGCCTATAATGATTATGAGCGCCAGGTTAAAACGGTTTACCCTTTACTGGGAAAGCCAAAAGAAGAAGAGGGGGCTTTCAGCACCAAGGTTAAGAAAGAGGACAAGCCTATGTATGCCTATAATGAGAAGAAGCGCCAGGTTACCACTAATACTGGCATACTAGGCAAGCAGCCAAAAGAGGAAGAGGGGGCTTTCAGCACGAAGGTCAAGAAAGATGACAAGCCTATGTATGCCTATAATGAGAAGAAGCGAGAGGTTAGAGAAAATACCGGCATATTGAGCAAGCCTATGTATGCCTATAATGAGAAGAAGCGAGAGGTTAGAGAAAATACCGGCATATTGAGCAAGCAGCCAAAAGAGGAAAAAGGGGAGTTTTCTGTAAAAGTAGAGGACAAAGAAGGTCCAATGTATGAATATGATGAGAAAAAACGAGAGATTAGAGAAAACACAGGCTTGTTTGGAAGTAAGAAAGAACCAAACATGAAGGATACATTTGCGGTAAAAGGAAATGAAAAACAACGGCCAAAACAAAAATACAATAGCAAGAATGGCCAGCTCAAAAAGAACAAGGGCTTTTATAATCTGTTTGGGTTATTGAAAGACAAGGAAAGAGATAGAGCCAAAGACAAAACAAACAAAAAGAAAAAGAAAGAACTTGATTTATTTGGCCGCCCCATGTTTTAGGCTTTCACGCAGATGTTTTTTAACGTTCATCCCCTTAAGTTTTAGAAATTTTGTTTTTGTGAAATAGCAGGATTATTTGAGGTATATTTTATGTTTTGTTATATTTGTTCCATACCATAACACTCTTCACAACCACATTTAATTGCTGTTAAATGAATAAATCCATCAATCTATTAGTTGCATTTATTCTTTTATCATTTTTCGGAAATGCACAAACGACGTTTCAGAATTACTATGATCGGGACTTGTTGTCGACCAGCTACTTTTATGAATTTGGGCAAGGTGTTGCAGAAACAACGGATGGAGGTTTTATAGTTGTGGGAAACACGAATCTTGGATTTGGACCAGATGATGTGTATGCGGTTCGAATGGATTCTGAAGGAGATACGTTGTGGGTACGGGTATATGGTGAATTGTCTAAAAAGGAGTATGCACGCGCTGTTGTGGAAACGATTGATGGAGGTTTTGTATTGGTTGGGGAATCCAGAGCAGGATCTTCGACATATGGTGGTTTCATAATGAAAACAGATAGTTTGGGCACTTTGTTGTGGTCAAAAACTACTACTTCTAATTACGAAATGCTTAATGATGTTATTGAAATGACAGATGGTAGTCTTATAGTTGCTGGTCGTACCCAGCTATTTGGAGCAGGGGGTGCTGATATAGCCATTATCAAATTAAGCAGTGCTGGATTGGTGCTGTGGTCTAAAGCGATAGGGGGCTCGGGCGATGAATATGCGAATGCCATAGAGAATACCAGCGATGGAGGTTTTGTAATTGCTGGTAATGACGGCACATATAGTTGGGGTGGGTTTGGAGTAGTGAAATTCGACGTGAATGGCGATACATTGTGGTCTCGCGGTTACCGGGTGCAAGTGTCTAATTATGAAGGATTAGAAATAGATCAAACTAGTGATGGTGGTTATATTGTATCAGGTACTACTTACGGTGGGACAATCGGCGGATTGGACATGGTAATGCTGAAAATATCCTCAACAGGCGTGGTAGAATGGTCCAGAGATTATGGGTCTGTGGGTACAGATCAATATGGAGGCGCTGTGCAGACTTCGGACGGTGGTTATTTGCTAGGTGGTGTAGCTCCAATAAATGGTGCTTCAATTGGAGATATGGTCATGATTAAAACTGATGGTAATGGTGTAATAAGTTGGTCAAAGGGCTATTCCGCAGAGTATGGTTCTTATGCTTTTTCAATTAACCCACGTTTTCAGGTAATGGAGTCTAGCGATGGAGCCTACGTTCTGGTTGGCGGCTGCACCAATAATTTCTGGAATACCATCAGCAATTCAAATAGTTATGATCTTATTATTACCAAAGCGGACACTCTTGGGAATGTGCCTCAAGGCTGTTTCAAGAATGCAGGTCTTATATCCTCGGTTGTCACCTACACAGAATTTATGGCACCTTATTCGGTAGTTGCATCTACTCCTTCATTAACAAGTGCAACGTTTTCTGAAAGCAATACTGCTGGAAACTATAGTCACACAGGTTTACGAATGGATTTTGTTACTACAGGAGTTTCTTGTGGATTGTGTGATGGAACTGCACTTGTTGATTTGTGTGATACCATTGTAGGTACCGTATGTAGTGGTGCAGAGCCCTATACTTACTTGTGGGATGTTAACGCTGGAAGTCAAACTTCTGCTAGTGCAACTGGATTGTGTTCTGGTGGTTATACAATTACAGTAACAGATTTTATTGGGTGTACGGGTGTTGGTACAACGGCGGTAAGCTCAGCAGCCTTGCCCCAGGAAATTTGTTTGGTAACAGTAGACTCAGCAGCTACCAAAAATGTGGTGGTATGGGAAAAACCAGTTACAACTGCCATTGATAGTTTTAGAATTTATCGCGACATTGTTGGTGTTTATACTCATATTGGAAGTGTTGCTTATGCTGACTTAAGCGAATTTGTTGATTTCACCAATGGTGTTAATCCACAGACGACTTCTTATCGGTATAAAATTTCAACAATTGATACATGTGGAAATGAAAGTGCTTTGAGTGCATACCATGAAACAATACACCTAACATTAAATGGCTCTAATTTAATCTGGGATAATTATGAAGGTTTTCCGTTTTTTTATTATCGGATCCTTCGGGATACTATAGGACTTGGAGGTTTTACGAAAATTGACTCGGTTACAAATAACAATTTTACCTTTACGGACCCAAATCCCTCTCTCAACTACAATAATTATAAGATAGAGATTGTTCATCCTGATGGATGTACTGCAGAAAAAACAAAGAATTACAACTCTTCAAAATCTAATACATCATTTGCAATTGGGACAGGGATAAATGCGAAAAACAAAAAAACAGCAAAGGCTTTTTTATTGGTATCTCCAAATCCATTTACTGAATTTACAAATATTTCTTATGAAACAAGCACTAATGGACCTGTACAATTTGAAATATATGATCTGATGGGAAAAAAAGTTTGGTCTTATAAAGGTATTGCAAAGGCTGGTCGACATTCAATGATTTGGAAACCAGATGCTTCTGGTTTGTATTTTATAGATGCCTTGATGGATAGCCGCCATTTTACAGAAAAAATCATCAAAATAAAATAGTACAGAAAGAATTATGAACAGGATTATGAAAATAACAAAAATTAATTTCGCAATGCTAATAATTTGCTTTATTCATTATTCAGCACTTTCTGTTGCTGGAGGGGATAATCATGCTCTCAGCGCTCGCTCAACGGCACTGGGAGGTGCTGGAGTAACCTTGCTTGATCTATGGGCAGTACACTATAATCAAGCAGGATTAGCCGGGATAGAGGCCATTACAGCAGGAGTCTATTATGAAAACAGGTTTGCCTTGAAAGAATTAAGTGTTAAAGGAGCTGCATTGGCCTTGCCTTTACCAGGAAAAGGGCAAAATGTTTTAGGTGTTAGCATGTCTTATTTTGGCTATTCTGAATATAATGATTCAAAGGTGGGATTGGCCTATGGGAAAAAGCTGGGAGACAAATATTCAGTCGGTATCCAGCTTAATTACTTACAGACGAAAATTGGGAGAGATTACGGTAGCTATGGGGCTTTTGCTGCAGAAGCTGGATTAAGGGCTGAATTAATTGATAATTTGAGTATGGGGGTTCATATATATAACCCCACCAGGACCAGTATTTTAGAATACGATATTCAGGAAGAAACAAAAACAGAACGCATTCCTACCATAATGCGTTTTGGCCTCAGCTATTCTTTTTCTGATAAAGTGATGGTCGTGGCAGAAACAGAAAAGGACATTTATTTTGATCATATATTCAAGGCTGGAATAGAATACAGGCCCATTAAGATTTTATATATTAGAGGTGGTATTGCAAGTGACCCACTTTATAATACGTTTGGGTTTGGTATTGAACAAAGTAGCTTTATTCTGGATTTTGCTGCCTCTAAACACCAGGTGTTAGGATATACCACCCAAATAAGTTTGGCCTATAAATTCAATAAAAAGAAGACCAAGTTTGAAGAATAAACCGGCATACATATTTATCCTGCTTTCTTTTTTCTGTTTGCGACTAACACATGCACAGGAAATAAAAGATCGTGGAGAAACTGACATCATAGAGTCTACAATAGAAATGATTGCGGAAAATGCTGAGGATGAAGAGATTGATTATACGACACTTTTTGACGATCTTAATTTCTTGTATCAACATCCGATAAACCTGAATAATACTACTCAGGAAGACCTTAAGCAATTGCTGTTGCTGAATGACATTCAGATCAATAATTTGTTAGAGTATATTGAAAAAACGGGCAAACTGATAGCAATATATGAACTGCAAGCAATAGATGGATTTGATCTGGCTAGCATATCAAATATATTGCCCTTTGTAAAAGTAAGGGGTGATTTTGATGCTCCTAAAATTAGTCCGAAAGAGTTAATTAGAAATGGAAAACACGAAATATTCTTTCGATACCATACGGCACTTGAAGAGCAGAAAGGATTTCTGCCCATTGATAGCCTTGAGCTTGCGCAAAGCCCAAACTCCCGCTATCTTGGAAGCAAGGAAAAACTTTATGCACGCTATAGATTTAAATATAGCAATAACATCTCAATTGGCATGACAGCAGAGAAAGATGCAGGAGAAGAATTTTTTAATGGCTCACAACCCAATGGATTTGATTTTAACTCTGCCCACCTTTTTGCCAAAAACCTGGGCTTTATTAAGCGTCTGGCCATTGGAGATTATCAAGTGCAAATTGGTCAGGGCCTTACTATGTGGTCAGGTCTAAGTTTTGGGAAATCTGCAGAAGCAATGAATATTAAAAAGAATGGACAAATAATCCGGCCCTATACCTCTGTAGATGAGAATTTGTATATGAGAGGTGGGGCGCTTTCACTGGCATTAAAAAACATTGAATTAACAGGTTTTTATTCAAAAAAAATGATTGATGCCAATGTTTCAATCACAGATACCGCTAGTGCAGAAATCATTGAAGTCACTTCCTTTCAGCAAACAGGATTTCATGCGACCCCTTCAGAGCTTGATGACAAAGATGCTATTGAGGAGAAGGTTCTTGGTGGTAATATTGCCTATAGAACAAGAAAACTAAGTGTAGGTGCCACCATGACAAGCTCATATTATAGTGCCGCACTAAACAGGAATTTGCAAACCTATAGTCAATTTGAGTTTTCCGATGATAATAACAGTGCGCTTGGCCTTGATTATAATTACTTATATCGCAACATTAATTTCTTTGGCGAAATTTCCACCTCTAAAAATGGAGGGGTGGCCTATATCAATGGGGCTATCATAAGCCTTGATCCTCGATTGTCATTATCCGTTTTTCAGCGAAAGTATGATCGTGATTACCAAAATTTATTTAGTGGAGCAATTGGTGAAAGCAGCAAGAATACTAACGAGGAAGGATGGTATTTAGGGATAAAGGTAAAGATTAACGGAAAATGGACATTTACCGGTTACTATGATTCTTTTGTTTTTCCTTGGCTTAGATATAGAACGGACGCCCCTTCTAGGGGTAGTGAGTGGCTGACACAATTTAATTATAAACCATCCAGAAAACTTGAGATCTACCTACGGTACAGAAAAGAGAACAAGCAAGAAAACACAAGCGAAGAAGTGATTGGTATAGATAATCTAGATGAAAGAACCAGAACCTATTTACGGATTAATGCCTCCTATAAATTGTCAAAAGAGTTTAAGCTTAAGAGCAGAATGGAAATGTCGGAATACAAATTGGGTGATAGTCCAGCAGAAAAAGGCTATGTTCTTTTTCAAGACCTTAATTACAAGTTTGTAAAACTCCCCCTTGCTTTAACATTACGGTATGCGATATTTGACACGGAGACTTATAATGCGCGAATTTACGCTTATGAATCAGATGTATTATATGCATATTCTATTCCTGCATACTATTACAGAGGAACCAGAATGTATTTTATGATTCGATATAAAATTATTAAGCGTGTTGACCTGTGGCTGAGATATTCACAAACCTATTATGACAATCGAACAACAATAAATTCGGGCTTGAACGAAATACAAGGAAACACCAAATCAGAAATAAAGGCACAAATCAGGATCAAAATTTAAAGCTTTGGCAGTCAAAATTTATAATATTATTCCTCCTGCGATACCTTCTGGGGCCATGTATTTATTTACTACAGATTCAGGTGTTGAGTATGAGGTTAGGTTTGGCAGGAGTGAAAAAAATATTCTGGCAGCTTCCATAGTTTTTGGAGTGCTTAATGATGAATTTGCCCAAGAAGAATCAGGTGAATATTCCGTTGTAAATAGGGGGGAAGTTTATAATGTTCTTGCAACTATTTCAGAGGTAGTCAGGATGTATAAGAAGGAGCATCCAAGAATGGTTTCTTATGAATTTACAGGTGAAAATCGCCAACATGAAGGTGATGGCACAACTCAAATGACTGCTAGGACAAAGATATTTTTAAGATATGTTTCGAAGATTTTTGGTCCAGACTGGATACCCATTATTAGAGGGAATAAAGTAATCATAGTAAAAAAAAGCAGGATTAAGCGTTCTTTTGGTATTAAGAGACGGTAAATCCCGTTTCTCTTAAGTTAGACCAAAAACCGGGGTAGGATTTTTTTACTACACCAGGATTTTCAATATTTAATGTTTTGCAAACGATAGATAGGGGAGCAAAAGCCATGGCCATCCGATGGTCATTATAGGTGCTAATCATTGTATTGGCTTTTTCCTTTTTAATCCCAGAGATCAATTTAAGACCGTCACCTTCAGTAATTTCAATTGTTGCACCTAATTTTTCAAGTTCGGTTTTTAAAGCATTAATTCTGTCTGTTTCTTTTATTCTAAGTGTCTCAAGGCCAGTAAAATGCCCCTGAATTCCAAGTCCGGCTGCTGTGACAATTACTGCTTGAGCAAGATCCGGACATTCCCTAAAGTCATAAAACAGCTGATGTGCTTCAAACCTTGTTTTATATAAGCGAATTCCCTTTTGAGAGAAATCTGTTTTAACCCCAAATAAGCCAAAGATACTTTTAACGACAGCATCCCCCTGGATAGAATGCTCATCAAACCCTTCAATAAAAATGTCAGCTTCTTTTGCTAATGCCACAATGCTATACCAATAAGATGCACTAGACCAATCAGGCTCAACAATAAAACTGCCAGGAAAATATTCACCAGGGCTCACTTGGATTTTATTTGATTTCCAGGATGTAGTAATTCCAAAGTGGCCTAGAATATTTAAAGTCATGTCTATATATGGTTTTGAGACCAAGGTGCCCTCTATATTTATAATTAACCCACCTGGAAGGCTAGGGGCAATCAATAATATAGCTGTGATAAATTGACTGCTGATATCTCCTCGTATGGTGATTTCAGGATTTAGTAGATTGCCTCCGGAAATTCTCAATGGTGGAAAACCCTCTTTCCCGAGGTATTTTATTTCTGCACCTAGCTTTTTCAAAGAATCCACTAATGGTCCAATAGGCCTGTTTTTCATTCTTTCAGAGCCGGTGATCGTTTTTGCTTCTTGCATAGTGGCACGATAGGCTGATATAAAACGAAATGTAGTACCTCCGTGGCCACAATTTAATGTGTCCTGGCCAGACTGTAAAAGCTCCGCTAACAACTGGGTGTCAAGAGCCTCCGAAAGACCTGTGATTTCAACCGGGCCTTTGCATAAAGCCTTTATGATCAGTAAGCGATTACTAATACTCTTGGATGAAGGTAGATTTAGGCTTCCCTTTACAATACCTGAAGGTGCCGTTATTGCTGCGGTCATTATTCCTGAGAGATTTCCCTATAGTAATTTATTGATGCCCTTATTAAATCAGAATTTGCATATCGGTCTATTTTAGCCTTGCCAATATCATTAAGCAGGGTAAAATTGATCTTATCACCAATGTTTTTTTTATCTTTTTTCATCAATTCAATAAGATCAGCTATTTCAAGGCCATTCAATTTATATTTGCCAAAAACAGCAATAATACAATCTGTTATTTCTCGTAATACCTCACGGCTTAACCCAGCATCCTCGACTGAAATAAATGCCTCACAGATCATGCCTATTCCAACCGCCTCACCATGTAACAGCTGCTCGCTTTTGTTCATGTAAAAAGTTTCCAGTGCGTGCCCTATCGTATGCCCAAAATTTAGCATTTTTCTAACACCTTGTTCCCGGGGATCTTTCGTTACAATATTGTTTTTTATCTCAACAGATCGAAAAATAACATCACTTAAATTAGCTGCAACATTGGGTTTCTTGATTTTATTCCAATATGTTTTATCTGCAATCAGGCCATGCTTTAAAATTTCAGCATAACCTGAATTGATTTGCCGCTTGTTCAGGGTTTTTAAAAACCGAGGAAGAATGAAGACGGCTTTAGGATCATTAAAAACGCCGATAAAGTTTTTCATTCCCTCAAGGTCTACCCCCACTTTTCCCCCAATAGAAGCATCAACTTGCGAAAGCAAGGTGGTAGGCAGGTTAATAAAATCAATCCCTCGCTTATATATTGAGGCAGCAAAGCCACCAATGTCGCATAATACACCGCCACCCAAATTAATAAGCAATGAATTTCTGTCCGCATTATGTGCTGAGAGCTCCTTAGCAATTTCTGTAATAGTATGTATGTTCTTGTTAGATTCTCCAGGTTGAATTTTAATAATTGGAGCAGATGAGACTATGGTTGAATTGGAATTAAAGGCCAAGAAGATATCTAAACAATGATGGGCAGTATTTTCATCTGCCAGAATATATGCTGCAGAATAATCTTTCTTGTTGGTATAGTCCTCGAATGATTTAAGAGATCGGTCTCCAATAAACACCGAGTATGTGCCGGATTCTATTACCTTAATATTTTGCATTTGTTACTTTCGATACAAAGAAAAGAATAAGATGGCAAACTATTGCTTTTATAAGCACTCTTTGCTTTAATGGACCATAGTGAATGGATTATTTACCTTTATATTTGCTTGATAAAAACCCCGAAAAATCATTACTATCAACAATCAGTTATATCTAAAGATCCGCAAGAATGCATTTATCCTTTTTAGTATTCTAAAAAGCCTAAACCCCTCTGCTTATTATGTGCTTTGGATCAAAGGGCTCAAATTGGGTTTATTCCCAATTGATATTTTAATTAGCATCCTGGAAAAACCATTTTTGGCAAATGTGCCGGAGACGAGGTTTCCTATTATTTTTGTTGTAGGAATTCACAGAACGGGCTCAACATTTGTTTCACAAGTCTTGGCTGATAAACTTGGCTGTGCACCATTGGGTAATTATGCTGCTATTTTTCCCAGGTCAAAAATATTAATCCCCTCCCTTATTAAAAGATTTTACAATCCTTCTGAAAAACGAAACGAAAAAAACTATAAGAGCTATTACGGTATTTCAAGAGGGATTTTTTCGATAGGTGACTGTTATGAAGTTTGGGATCGCTGGATGGGTCAAGATCACTATAATAAGCCAGAGTCGTTAACAGCAGAGAAGCAAGAAAAAATGAGCCATCACCTCAGATGGCTTCAGCATTCATGGGGCTTGCCATTAATAACCAAAAACAATAGAAATTCTCTTATTTTAAAAAGTATCCACAAATCAGTTCCCAATGCATTTTTTGTTATGGTCTTAAGAAAACCGGCAGATGTAATTCTGTCAACCATGCAAGCGAGTCGCGATTTCTATGGAAGTGATGAAATAATATGGGGATTAAAACCGGATAAAACATTTTCTCGAGACAATTACAAGGATAAATTGGACGCCTATTGCTATCAATACATTAACCTTGAAGATAGTATTCGCCAAGATTTATTAAGCCTTCCGGAGGAAGACTATTTTGTAGTTCAATATGAGGCATTTTGTGAAGACCCAGAAAGAATTCAAAAAGATCTCGCAAGAAAAATCAAAGCGAAACACGAATTGCCGGAGAAAAGCCAGGGAATAACAAGTCCAAAACGCCATTTTTCAAAAAGGCGGTTTAACAAAAAGATTCATTCTGAAATAAACAAACGCCTCAAAGAGATAAAAGAAAAACAAAGATAAGCCGTGTTAAAGAACCAAAATTTGATAAAGAGTGTAAAATTTTTTGCCAAGCTGGCAATAACACTGGGGGCCCTATACATTGTGTTCACGAAGATAGATGCCGCTGCGCTGGGGGAGCTTATGGTAAAAGCAAACGGGACATTGCTATTTGTTTCATTCATCTTTTTTTTTCTTGCTAAAATTATCGAAGCTTTTAGGTCAAATTTCTTTTTCAGGAATATTGGACTAAGCATAAGTGAAAAAGCCAACACAAAATTGTACATGCTTGGAATGTTTTACAATCTCTTTTTTCCCGGAGGTATTGGCGGAGATTCCTATCGGGCTTACTGGATAAAAAAACGGTATAAAATACAGTTAAGGATATTGATTGGCGCTTTTCTTATAAACAGGATCAATGGTTTGATGGCATTGGTTTCGCTGCTAATCATTTCAACATTGTTTATATCTATTGAAATTCCGAAAGAATACTTGTTAACAGGGTTGATCCCCATTGCCTATTTAGTTTATTTCGGGGTTTTGAAAAAGTATTTAGCCCATTATGTAAAAACGATTCTTCCAACGTCATTACTATCGTTTGTAATACAAATGTTGCAGGTGTTTTCTGCCCACTTGGTACTTTCCTCTTTGGGAGTTTCAGGCCCATTTGGTGATTATTGGTTTATCTACCTATTGTCGGGCCTAGCCTTTATTGTTCCCATTACTGTAGGAGGGATTGGTTCAAGAGAGGTGGTTTTTCTTTATGGAGCAAATCTGCTAAACATTGATCTGAATATATGCATTGCTCTGAGCCTTCTTATCTATTGCATGCGAGCCGTAGCTTCTCTGGCAGGGGCGTATTTTCTTGTATTTCCAGATAAGATTCTCAATCAACTGACCGAATAGGCTAAGCCGGAGCTTTTTTGTTAAGGTTAATTGATAAATTTGAAGGATATTTTATAAGGTATGTCGGCAAAAAAGCACAAAAGGCACCCAAAAACCACTTTGCGAAAAGTGGCGAAAATTCAAAAAGACGGACAGGATAAAAACACCGTTTTGCTTTCTGATGCCTCTGTATGGAAAAAACATCTCTTAATAGCCGGGGTAATAATGCTGGTGACTTACTGTACTTTTATCCCGGCCCTGGACAATGATTTTACCAATTGGGATGATCCGAAATACATTCTTGAAAATCATATTATTAAAGACCTGTCATGGGAAAGAATAAAAGCAATTTTCCTTGATGAGGAAAGAAAATCTGGTCTTTACGCACCGCTAACCTATATCTCATGGGCCATTGAACATTATTATTACAGGCTGGATCCAGCACCATTTCATAGAGACAATGTAATACTTCATGTATTGAATACTGGGTTGGTATGCTGGTTTATACTCCTGCTTGTGGGGCGAATAGATGTAGCAATTATTACTGCCATTCTATTTGGCGTGCATCCACTGCATGTGGAGTCTGTAGCTTGGATTACAGAGAGGAAGGATGTACTATATGCCTTCTTTTTTCTATGGTCATTAATATTATATGTTTTGTATTGTGCAAGAGATAAGGGGAGGCTGAAATTTTATCTTGGAGCATTTCTTCTTTTTGTTTTTGCCCTCTTATCAAAACCTGCTGCAGTTACTCTTCCAATGATTTTGTTGTTGGTAGATTATTTTTTGGGAAGACCAGCACTTAAACTTTCGAATGAAAACGAAGCCGGATTTATGAAGCGATTACAATTGGAAAGATCAATTGTGTTGGAAAAACTTCCATTTTTTGCTCTCTCCCTCTTATGGGGATGGATTACCATTAATACCACCAAAAGTATAGCAGGGGAGGAGACCTTCACTATATTAGAGCGAACACTTTTTGCTTTCTATGGCATCGTTACCTATTTGTATAAGGTTTTTATCCCGCTTAATTTGTCTTGCTTTTATCCTTATCCAACGCTTCATAATGACCTGCTTCCAACAATCTATTACATTGCTCCGGTAATCAGCCTTTTATTGGTTTATGTTGTGGTTAGATCTGCAAAACTAACTACAACACTAGTATTTGGAAGCTTGTTTTTCTTTTTTACTATCGCTTTAGTATTACAGTTTTTCCCTGTGGGCCCTAATATTGTTACCGACAGATATACCTATGTACCCTATATTGGCATCTTCTTTATACTGGGGCAGGGCTATGCATGGCTTAATGAAAGAAAAGGAAAGAAGTATGTCCTATATAAAATGCTAAGCACCGTAGTGCTAACCGGATTTGCAGCCTGGTGTATTTTCCTGAGCTATGAAAGGTGTGATGTCTGGAAAAACTCAGAAACCTTATGGTCGGATGTAATTTCAAAGTACCCCAATACTTCGGAAGGATATTTGAATAGGGGACAATATTATACCGATAATGATGAATTTGACAAGGCATTAGTGGATTATGATGCGACCTTACAACTTAATCCAAAATCAACACTGGCATATATAAACAGAGGAAATGTTTATGGAAGAAGAGGGATATATGACCAGGCATTGATTAATTACAGCAAAGCAATTGAGCTCAGTCCAAAAGCCTCGAAAACATATTTGAACAGGGGCAATGTGTATGGTCTGCAAGGTGATATTCCAGCATCAATTGTGGATTTTACCAAAGCAATATCATTGGAACGCAACTACCTGGATGCTTATATAAACAGGGCCATTTCCTATTCAAAATTACGGGATTTTGAAAATGCCTTTAAAGACTTTAATATAGCACTGCAGATAGATCCAAGCTCATTAAAAACCCGCTCTATGAGGGCTTATGCATTGTTGGATTTTGGCAAGTATAATGAGTCTATTGTCGATTATAATTACCTGATTCAATATATGCCAAATGATCCAAACAATTATTTTTACCGGGCACTGGCTAACCAGAGAAAGAACAATTTTAAAGGTGCAATTTTGGATTACTCTAAGGTGCTTAAATTTGGCATCAATGGTGCCGCATTGTTAAATCGCTCCGTTTGTTATGAGGCTTTACAAGACTTTTCCCATGCAATCCAAGATGCCAATGCTGCAAAGAATGCAGGACAAAATGTTTCCCCAGAATATTTGGCAAGGCTAAAAGCGGGGAGTGGCTAAAATCGTTTTAAGTCACTTGCCTTGAATGTCCATTCCGGCAGGATTAGTTCTCCATTGAAATCAGTATTGTACCAGGGGCTTATAACAGGATCATTTGGATTTTTAAGAATTTGTGTTTCCTGGGCGGGCATATAGCTTTGTGCAAGCAGAAACAACTTTTCATTTGTTTCCTTGTTGATGGCCATATCAACTACAATTACGGCATGCCCCGGGCTCCCACCTTGAATAAAAACATCTCCGATTTGAAGATCATTAATGTCAACAGCTTTTAGTTCCTTAGAAAGCGATAAAGTTCCGGCGTAATTAAAGATAAGCTCCATGTACTCTCTAAAGCTTTCATAGGACTCTGAAGGCGTGTTTGTGGATCTCCAGGAAGTTTTGTTGCCATTTACTACCATTCTATTTCCGTTTCTCCATGCGGAATAATCAACTCGAAAACCATTGGTAAAATTGAAGTGTATTTGTTCATAATCGCCTTTGAGGAAGAGGTGTTCAGCCCGTAATCGCATTATGGCATCGGCACATTGTTGTAAGTTCTTTTTGCCAATATCCATATCAACAACAGCATCATATACTCCGTCATTTTCCTTGATGGAGCCATCAAAGTAATGCACAAGGGAGCCTGTTTTTTTTAATGGCAGATTTCTTAGATATTCTCCAAAAGAACCCGGTCTTATGGTTAACCTTTCAAATGACGTGGGAGTATTAAACCGACTTGCAATTGTTGTTCCTTCCGGATTGATGAGCATGGGCTCTAAATTTGTCTGTATGGTAGGTGATTCAGCAGCAGACGGAATATCAGCAACAGAATTTTTTTCTTGTCCACAACTTGAACCAAAAACAGAGCCGACGATTACAATAATAAATACCCTTTTCATGATGATTTTATTTGAATGGTTTTCAATGCTGGACAGAAGCTTTTGCAATAGATAACGGCAGGAGGAAGGATCTTATTATATACTAATTACATTTGCAATTATATTTTCGATTGAGATCAATTGCGGTTATAACCGTGGTCACAGAATCACACTTTGCAAAAATGATCCTAAGATTTTGGCCGTCTTTAGATCTTCCCTCTAAGGCATATGAAGGGCATGGGGTTTCATGTACCTTGCTCTTTTTGAAGTTCACAGAACCACCTTTAAGCACAGCCCCTATTTCCTCTTTAGAGATATTCCGGCATGCCATTCGGCAAAGTGCATGTTTAGAATATGTTAGCCTGTTCCTTTGTAGCTCTTCTGTTATTACCGAACCGGGCAGCCAAGTGGGATAACGATCATTAAAAAAATGATAAGTTAATATCAATCCCAGGGCTACCCCAAAAAAATATAACTTAAAACGCCTAAAAATGGACATGATTGATAATAAGGAGAAGGTTTATAAGGCCGCCATTAAGAGGTCAATGTCTTTATATGGCAGTTTCAGGTATTTGCCTAGCATTTTGTTCGTTAAGATGCCGTTATAAATGTATACGCCATTTCTAACGCCCCTGTTCATTTTTAACATATTGTCTATTCCACCATAATCTCCAACATCTAATAAAATGGGGGCAAAGATATTGCTCAAGGCATACGAGGCAGTTCTTGCAACACGAGAGGTAATATTCGGCACACAATAATGCACTACACCATGTACGTTAAAAGTAGGCTTGTTGTGGTCTGTAACTCTCGAGGTCTCAAAACAACCACCCTGGTCAATGCTGACATCAATTAAAACAGATCCCATTTTCATGTCCTTGATCATCTGTTCAGTGACAATACATGGTGTTCTTTCGTCTGGTGCTCTAATAGCGCCTACTACAACATCAGCAGTTTTAAGCTCATTACTTAAAACATCTGGTTGCAAGATGCAGGTATAAACCCTCATACCAAGATCGTTTTGCAGGCGCCTCAGCTTATAAAGAGAGTTGTCGAAGACCTTAACTGTTGCACCTAGTCCAAGCGCTGACCGAGCAGCAAATTCACCCACAGTTCCTGCTCCAAGGATTACAACTTCAGTTGCCGGAACTCCCGCTACACCGCCAAGCATAAACCCCTTGCCATTATTCACATTGCTTAAAAGTTCTGCGGCAATTAGAATGGAAGTATTCCCAGCTATTTCTGCCATAGACCGAATGACTGGGAATTTGCCGTGTATATCCTGGATATTGTCAAAAGCAATCGCATTGACCTTTTTAGAGATCAGATTTTTGATGTAATCTTTTGGATGAATGGCCATTTGTAAAGCAGAAAATACAGTTTGTTTCCTTTGAACTAACTTAATTTCTTCTGTAGTAAGCGGTTCAACTTTCATCACTATATCTGCTTTGTAAATCTCACTTACGCTTTCTACAATCTCTGCCCCAGCTTCGCTATAGTCTTTATCTTGAAAATTCGCAGATTTCCCTGCTCCTCTTTCAATCACCACTCTATGCTCATTGTTGCATAGCAATGCTACCGCCTCAGGTACCAGGGCTATCCGGTTTTCCTGTAGAGAACGTTCTTTAGGAATGCCTATGAAAAGTTTAGATTTTTTCTGTGCTACTTCTAGCATTTCTTCCTGTGGCATCAAGCCACTCATTAAGGATGAAGGCAATATAGACTTGGGTCCTTCCATTTTAATGCTTAATAATAAGGATTTTTCTCTGATTTCCAGTATTGGGCACTAGAGAAATCTTTACTTCTACGTAATTTATAGGCAAAAGGGTTTCAATTTTTTCTGGCCATTCAACAAAACAATAGTTATCTGAATAAAAATACTCTTCATACCCAATATCATATACTTCTGATAGATTCTTTATTCGATAAAAATCAAAATGATAAATATAAAAATCTCCCAGCTCATATTCATTTACCAGTGAAAATGTAGGACTGCTAGCATTTTCGGTTGTTCCAAGCTCTTTACAAATGGCCTGTATCAAAGAAGTTTTGCCAACACCCATTTCCCCATAAAATACAAAAAACCGCTCTTTTTTACAAATATTTAATAATGCTATTGCTGTTTCCCTTAACTGTTCGGATGTATTGCAATTAATAATTGTTTCCAAGATGTTATTTGATAGAGAGTGATATAACAGGAATCATCATTTCTTCCATGGAAAGGCCTCCGTGCTGGAAGGTGTTGCGATAGTAATTCACATAATAATTATAGTTGTTTGGATATACAAAGTAATTGTCCTCTTTAGCAAATACATAGCGGGAGCTAAGGTTGTTTTTTGGCAAATAAGCATCTTCTGGATTCCCAATAGACAAAACATCCTTTTGTTCGTAGGTTAAGCTTTTACCATGTTTATACCGAAGGTTGGTTGTTGTGTTTCTGTCTCCAATTAGTCTTGATGGCTCCTTAACCTGGATAGAGCCATGATCAGTAGTGATCAGCAGCTTTATTTTCTTTCCTGAAGAATTCCCCAACTCTGCAATACGTTTTAACCCATTAAGTAATGGGGAATGCTCGAACCATGACTGTGTTAATGAGCGGTATGCAGCTTCATTGACCGCAAGCTCTTTAATCACTTCCATTTCTGTTCTGGCATGAGAGAGCATGTCAACAAAATTATATACGATAACATTTAGCTGATTGTTCATCATATTGGAGATGTTTTCCACCATTTTTTTTCCATTTTGAAGATTGGTTATTTTGGTATATGAAAACTTAATATTCTTTCCATGTCTGCTTAACTGTTCTTGAAGAAGCGCTTCTTCGTGCATATTCTTTCCCCCCTCTTCATTATCACCTATCCACAAGTCGGGAAATTTCTTTTCTATTTCAGAGGGCATCAATCCTGAAAAAATGGCATTTCTGGAAAATTGAGTTGCTGTTGGAAGAATACTGTAATACAGGTCGTCTTCAATAATTCTATAATATTCAGATAATGACCCTTGGATTGCTTTCCATTGATCATATCGCAAATTGTCTATCAGCACAAAAAACAAGACGGTGTTGGCATCTTCTAAAATTGGCAATGCTTTATTTTTGAAAAGGTTTTGCGACATTAAAGGAGCATCATTATTATTAGGGTCTAACCATCTGGTATAATTTGCTTGAACATATTTGCAAAAGAAATTGTTTGCTTCTGATTTTTGCATTTTTAAAACCTCCTCCATTCCTGGATCGTTAGCCGTACCCAATTCCAGTTCCCAGTACAATAATTTTTTATATATATCAGCCCATTCAAGGTAATTGAGGTTTTCACTAATAGTTGATCCAATATTTCTAAACTCCTGTTGGTAGCCACTTGTTATCGTTTCACTTACAAGTCTTTCAGAATCTACGTGTTTTTTAATGGTTAATAATATTTGTTTGGGATTTACAGGTTTGATCAAATAATCTGAGATTTTTGCTCCAATAGCGTCATCCATAAGATTTTCTTCCTCGCTTTTTGTTACCATAATCACAGGCAAATTGGGCTTTGAATTTTTTATGCTTCCAAGCGTCTCTAAACCAGATAATCCGGGCATGTTTTCATCTAAAAACACTAGATCAAAGGGAATCTCATTAATCATGGTTAATGCATCATTGCCATTGCTGGCCGTGGTAACAGAATAACCTTTTTCTTCAAGGAACATTACATATGGTCTAAGTAAGTCTATTTCGTCATCGACCCAAAGGATTTTGCTGTTTTTCATCATGAAACATTTTTAGAAGCTTCTCAGAGAAGCTATTCTCCAATTTCTCATTAAATTTGTATCTAAATCAAATGAACGATTTTCTTGCAACAATTAAAAGAGATTTTTAAAATCAAACTATAAATGTTTTTGATTATTGTGGGTAGATTAAAAAAAGATGGCACGAAAAACGAAAATTAAAAATACGATTCTAAATGACCCCATATATGGATTTATATCCATTCCTTATGGGATTATAAATAAGTTAATTGACCACGCCTATTTTCAAAGGCTAAGGCGCATTAAGCAACTTGGATTAACGCATCTTGTTTATCCAGGAGCGTATCACACTAGATTTCAACACGCATTGGGTGCAATGCATTTAATGGGCCAAGTGATTGATGTATTGCGATCCAAGGGGCATAAGATTACTGGTGAGGAAGAAACAGGAGTTCTTATCGCTATACTGCTTCATGATATTGGCCATGGACCATTTTCTCATGTTCTGGAAAACAGCATTGTGAAAAATGTGACCCATGAATATTTGTCTGATTTAATTATGGGGGACCTGAACACAATCTTTAGGGGAAAGCTAGATTTAGCGATTAAGATTTTTGAAAATAAGTATAGAAAGAAATTTTTACATCAATTAGTGGCAAGCCAATTAGATATGGACCGCCTTGATTATCTTAAGAGAGATAGCTTTTTTACTGGAGTTGCCGAAGGTGTAATAAGTTCAGATCGAATCATTAAAACCCTCAATATTGTTGATGATAACTTGGTTTTAGAGGCCAAAGGAATTTATTCTGTTGAAAGCTTTTTAATTGCTAGGAGGTTGATGTATTGGCAGGTTTATCTCCACAAGACGGTTATATCAGCCGAATATTTACTCATTAAAATTTTGCAACGAGCAAAAGAGATTATAAAAAATGGCGGAGAATTATTTGCTACACCAGCACTTGAGTTTTTTTTAAAGAACCAGTATACTAAAAAGGACTTTGTGTCAGATGAGAAGGTGCTTAAAAAATTCGCACAATTAGATGATTATGACATTTTCGCATCAATAAAAACATGGATGAATGCTGATGATATAATATTGTCACGTCTTTCCAGCTCATTGGTAAACAGAGAGTTGTTTCATATAGAAATTCAGGACAAACCTTTTACTGGGACTGCAATCAAGAAATATTTGAATATTTGCTCTGCTAAGTTTAAAATAAGTAATGTAGAAGCACGTTATTTTGTTTTTACGGATCAGATTAGCAATAGTGCCTATAATCCCAGTGACGATAAAATAAATATTTTGTATAAAAGCGGAGATTTGGTAGATATTGCAAAAGCATCTGATCAGCTCAATGTTTCGGTGCTTTCAAAGCGTGTCAGAAAATATTTTTTGTGTGTTCCGAAAGAATTTAAACAATAAAAACTTCAATCGGGACAGGGCGTTTATTACAAGAATATTAGTATTTTTGTAAAAATTATTTTCATGGAATTATCTGCAATTCAAATTGCTGAGTTGTTGGGCATTTGGAAATTGCGGATGGTGTTAAAATAGTAGCCCAAACAGGGATACCATCAAGCATCACAAAAGAAAATGAAATTGTGCAGGGAACCCCCTGCAATGAGCATAGGCGAATTTAAAAGAGCGTATGTTTTATTCAAGAGGCTGCCAGAAATGAAAACCAAGATAAATGAACTTGAGCAGGAACTTGGCAAATTGAAAATAACGGTGCCTTAATTAGGAAATGACATGATTAAAATGCAAAGAACCATTAAGGTGCCGGTCACTATTTCTGGAGTTGGGCTTCACACGGGAGCCAAGGTAAACCTTACCTATAAGCCGGCCCCGGAAAATCATGGATATAAATTCCAGAGAATCGACATTGACAATAAACCAATTATTAAAGCCGACATTGACAATGTTACAGATACCGTAAGAGGAACCAATTTGCTGCAAAATGGGGCTTGTGTAAATACTGTAGAACATGTTTTGGCTGCTCTTGTTGGTTTAGAGATTGACAATGTATTAATAGAGATTGATGGGCCCGAAACTCCTATTATGGATGGAAGTGCAAAGGCCTTTGTTGTTGCCCTTTCTAAGGCGGGAACCAAAGAACAAAACGAACCCAGACAAGTATTCGAGCTTAAAAAACCAATTTACTATAAAAACGAAGAAACCAAAACAGAAATATTTGCTTTTCCAAGCGATAATTTTGGGTTAAAAGTAATGGTTGATTACGATTCGAATGTGCTTGGATGCCAGCATGCCTCTTTAGATGATATCCGTGATTTTAAGGATAAGATTGCACCAAGTCGAACATTTGTCTTTTTACATGAGCTTGAAGAGTTGTTGCAAGGGGACTTGATTAAAGGTGGAGATTTAGATAATGCCATTGTGGTGGTTGATAAAGAATGGGATGATGCCAAGTGGAAGAGATTAAAGAAACTATTTAATAAACCAGATGTTGAAATTCTTAAAGAAGGCATATTAAACAACGTAAAGCTGCTATTCCAGAATGAGCCGGCACGCCATAAATTACTTGATATAATTGGAGATCTTGCCTTAACAGGGAAGTTTATTAATGCTCAAATTATTGCATCAAGACCTGGACACACTACAAATATTGAGTTCGCCAGGAAGATTAAAGCGATAATGAAAGAGGGTGAAAAGAATCCAAATACTCCAATCTATGACCCCACGATACCACCACTTTATAACATAAATCAAATACAGGAAATTTTGCCCCATAGAAGTCCATTTTTATTTATTGATAAGATTCTTAATATGGGTGATGATTTTGTAATAGGTATGAAAAATGTTACAATGGACGAACCCTTTTTTCAAGGACATTTTCCAGAAGATCCTATTATGCCAGGCGTTTTATTAGTTGAAGCGATGGCTCAAACTGGAGGAATTCTTGTCCTCAGCACGGTTCCAGATCCAGAAAATTATTTGACATATTTCCTTAAAATTGATAAAGTTAAGTTTAAAAACAAAGTAATACCAGGAGACACGGTTATCTTTAAGCTTAATTTGCTGAGCCCTATAAGGAGAGGGATTTGTTATATGGGTGGGTATGCCTATGTTGGCAATAAAATTGTGATGGAAGGTGAAATGATGGCCCAGATAGTAAAGGTAAAGAATGTGGGGAAGAAAAAAAAGGACCCTGATTTTGTTGACCAAATGTAAAATTTGGGTTTTTAGTGCTTATTATGAAGAGTTTAAATTATATTCACCCTGAAGCGAAGATAGGAAAGGACGTAACAATTGAACCATTTGCAACAATTGGCAGAGGGGTAAAAATTGGAGATGGAACTTGGGTAGGCCCCAATGCCGTGATTATGGAAGGGGCGACCATTGGCAAAAACTGTAAAATCTTTCCGGGAGCAGTAATATCAGCGATTCCACAAGACTTGAAATTTAAAGGCGAAGCGTCTACAGTTGAAATTGGAGACAATGTAATTATCAGAGAATATGTTACCATAAATAGAGGCACATTAGACAAATATAAAACCTCGGTTGGTGATAATAGCCTGTTAATGGCCTACGTTCATGTAGCGCATGATTGCGTCTTGGGAAAAAATTGCATATTAGCTAACAATGTAGCTCTTGCGGGTCATGTTGAGATTGAGGATTTTGTAGTGCTTGAGGGTTTAGTGGCAGTTCAGCAATTTGTAAAACTTGGCGCTCACGCTTTTGTTGGAGGAGCTTCATTAATAAGGAAAAATGTGCCACCGTATGTAAAAGCTGCAAGAGAACCACTATCATATGCAGGAATAAATTCAATTGGCTTGCGCAGGAGAGGGTTTTCTAATGAGACGATCCTGAATATTGAAGACATTTACAGAATTATTTATGTCAGAAGCAACAATATTTCACAGGCCCTAAATGCTGTTGAGCTTGAAGTGCCTGCATCAGATGAAAAGCAGAACATCATTAAATTTATTAGGGAATCTACAAAGGGAATAATTCGGGGGCCGTCTCTTTCTTGAATTTCTCTAGCTAAACCATTCAAAATGTTACAGCTCAGCTTAAATGGTGTAGGCAAGCGGTATAATCGTGATTGGATATTCCGAAACATAAAGAAAGACTTTCATCAGGGAAAATCGTATGCAATTCTTGGTTCTAATGGTGCTGGGAAATCTACATATATCCAATTGTTAGCTGGGAACATTACACCAAACGAAGGTGAGTTAAGCCATCTATTAGATGAAGTAGCATTGGAACCAGATCAAGTATATCAGTATGTGGCATTAGCTGCCCCATATCTGGATTTGGTAACAGAATTCACTTTGTTAGAGCAGGTCAGTTTTCATTTTAACTTTAAACGTTTGCCAAAAGGCATTGAAAAAGATGAATTGCCTGGAATTATGAATTTGGAAAGAGAAAAAAACAAACCACTTAAACAATTCTCTTCTGGGATGTTACAGCGGGTAAAATTAGGTTTGGCAATACTTAGTGATTGTCCGATATTATTGTTAGATGAGCCTGCAAGCAACTTAGATCGTGCCAGCATTAAGTGGTATATGGAATTATTAGATAGCTATGCATCACAAAAACTGGTGGTAATTTGTTCAAATAGCAGAAAAGAGGAATATGAGTTTTGCCAACAAGAACTATTTATAGACAATTATAGATAACTTTGTAATTGCACTTGTTTTTGGAGGCAGAATGCAAAAAGTAATTAAATAAATTGAATATTATGGCTACAACAGCAGACATTAAAAATGGGATGGTAATTGAATTTAACAAGAATCTCGTTTCCATTATAGAGTTTCAGCATGTAAAACCAGGCAAAGGTCCAGCTTTTGTAAGGACAAAACTAAAATCCATAAAAACAGGAAAAGTCATAGACAATACATTTACTTCTGGAGTAAAAATAAATGTTGCCAGAGTAGAGAGAAGGGCCTACCAATATTTATATAATGATGACATTGGCTATCATTTTATGGACACACAAACTTATGAGCAAACCTTTATTAACAAGGACATAATAAATGCCCCCAGCCTATTAAAAGAAGGGCAAGAAGTTGAAATTATAATTCATGTTGAGCAAGAAGAAGTGTTGGCTTGTGAACTTCCGGCTTTTGTAGATTTAGAAGTCACCTATACCGAGCCTGGCGTAAAAGGAGATACTGCTACCAATACACTAAAGCCGGCAACCACAGAAACTGGAGCTACGATAAATGTTCCACTATTTATAAATGAAGGAGAAAAGGTTAGAATCGATACAAGAACTGGAAATTATTCTGAACGAGTAAAAAAATAAACCACAATAGTATTATTTATGAAATTTACAACCGCTATTAGTGTTAAAGATCTTGCTGAGATGATTCAAGCAGATATTGAAGGTGATGAAAATCAGATGGTAATAGGAATTAATGAAATACATAAAGTGAGTGAAGGAGACTTGGTTTTTGTCGATCATCCAAAATATTATGAAAAAGCACTTTCTTCAGCTGCCACAACTATTTTAATAGATAAAAAGATTGATTGTCCAATTGGGAAAACACTGCTAATCAGTGACAATCCTTTTCGGGATTATAACAAGCTAACACGACATTATTGTCCGTTTAGTTCTTCAAAATCTCAAATTTCATCAACAGCAATTGTTGGAGAGCGAACTACCTTACAGCCAAATGTGGTACTGGGAAATCATGTAGTAATTGGAAAACATTGTATTATTCATCCTAATGTTAGCATATATGACAATTGTGTTCTTGGGGATAATGTAATAGTGCATGCAAATACAGTAATTGGTGGAGATGCCTTTTATTATCAAAAACAGGAAGGAAAATATAATAAAATGCATACCTGCGGAAGGGTTGTTATAGCGGATGATGTTGAAATTGGCTCTAATTCTACAATTGACAAAGGAGTAAGTGGCGATACGATTATTGGTAAAGGAACTAAAATTGATAATCATGTTCATGTTGGTCATGATACGGTAATAGGAAAAAACTGCCTTTTTGCAGCACATGTCGGAATATCCGGAGCTGTTATTATTGAAGATGATGTAACCTTGTGGGGCCAGGTAGGAATACCAAGCGATGTGACTATTGGCAAGGGAGCCGTAGTATTGGCTCAATCTGGTGTTACAAAATCTTTAGAAAGCAATAAAATTTACTTTGGTTCCCCAGCTGCAGAAAACAGAGAAAAATTACGAGAACTAGCCCTGATCAGAAAGTTACCGGAACTTATGGAAAGGTTATAAAAACTCATCCCTTTCAGGCCCTGGTAATAATTCTTATACCCAACCCCAATCTATTTCTTGAACAGAAGGCAAAAGTTGGATTATTAATAATGAATGCTGTTAAGAGCATAATTATTATCTTTGATAAGACAGAAATTTTAAATGACAGCCTTAAGTACCATAAAAACTACTTCCAGTAGGATTAAAGACATTAAGCTTAACATCCTTTTGGAAGTAACAAAAGCAATTAATGATAACACTTCTAGGGAAGAGTTATTTCGAAGATTTGAGGATGTTTTGAAAAACCAACTTAAAATCGGCAAAATTGTTCTCTTTATGCATGATGAAGAATGGGAGTGCATGATACATTATGGCATAAAACAAAAGGGTTTTGATATTGAAGTTGAAAGGGATTTATTGAGCTTTAAAGAAATATTGTATGTAAACCTTATTAGCAGGCCTCACTTAGAATTATTTGACGTTGTTATTCCTGTTCTTCATAAGGCAAAACCACTTGCATACCTACTGATTGGTGATATTGATGAAGAGCGAATTGATATCAGTCCAACTATTAAGCATCGGCCATTTATTGAAACGCTAACAAACATTATTGTAGTTGCTATTGAGAACAAAAAGCTGGCAAAAAGGGAGCTAAAACAAGAAGGAATTAAAAAAGAACTGGAACTTGCTTCGGAAATGCAGAATTTGCTGTTTCCAAGGGAATTGCCAGAAAATGAAAATCTTGAGGCTTCAGCCTTTTATCAGCCTCACCAACAAGTTGGTGGAGATTATTACGATTATATCAAAACTGGAGATCACGAGGTAGTTTTCTGTATGGCAGATGTATCCGGAAAGGGGATTCCCGCAGCATTTTTGATGTCAAATTTTCAAGCATACCTTCGGGCGTTGATCAAAAGGATGCCGCTGTTTTATCTTATTCAAAGGCTTAATAATAAAGTTATGGATAGTGCAAAAGGCGAGAAGTTCATAACAATGTTCATAGCAAAATATGATTTGCATACAAGGGTTCTTAATTATGTGAATGCCGGACAAAACCCACCCCTGTTAATCACAAAAAATGAAAAAGGTGAAGTAAATCATGAGCTTCTAAAAATAGGATGTACTGGCTTGGGGATGTTTGAAGACTTGCCAAAAGTTGATGAGGGGATGATCAATATTGGGAAGTGCGACACATTATTGTGTTATACAGATGGCGTTGTTGAGCTTGAAAACAACAAGGGCCAACAATACGGTGTGGAGTCCTTGATTGAGTTGGCAAAAGAGAACCAAGATAAGTCGCCAAAAGAGTTTATAGAGTTGCTTAAAGAAACGCTTAAAACCTTCAAGGAAGACCAACCATATATAGACGACATAGCCCTTTTAAGCGCCCGATTTTTTTAAAAGCAATAAGACAGCATAATTATTGTTATTTGATGTCCATAGACTGATCACAGCACAATAAAATCATTAAGAGAATGGCTTGTTCAAGGCAAAAATTTTTGCAATGAAGCTAAAAGCGACGATATGTATAATTACAATTTTATTGTTCAGCTTTTGCAGAAAAGCCCCAAAAAATCCAGACTCTTGTGATTTCTCTGGAGATTCAAACGACTACTTCACAATTATTGGAAATGCAGATTCACCTAACAGAGCATTCAATGTCTTTTGTAAAAAGGTCAATGTTTTTGGGGTAATGGTTTATGCAACATCTAAAGTTTCAGATGCAGAACTGCTTCATTGTGCCAATATTTTGGCTCAGTATTTAGACAACGATGAAGATGGATACATTGATAACCAGCTTGTGCTTGATAAAATGCTGGAAAATAATTCCTGCATGGTTCTTTTTGCAAAAGAGAAGTCTTCAAAAAAACGAAGATTTTATAATAGTGAAGGAGACTTTTATGAACAATCTGTTGGACAGGATCTATATGGAGAAGAAACACATCCTGGTTGGAATAAAACCAATCCTTTTGATGCTACATTAGAGGAAGTTCTGCACTTAATCAGCTCAACAGGGTATTCTAAAGCATATCCTGATATTTTTGGTGAACAGAAAGGTTCGGCCATTGCTAATGCCATGGATCTGGCAAGGGGAGGGCAGTTTACTTCAATCCCAAATCAATATCCTGCTGGGGCCTGGTATACTTATAATGACAAAACATGCGAATATGATTGTCAGGTAACAGAATATTTTTACTGGGCATTAACGTCATTGTTAGGAGCCCAGGATTACAATGGGAGATTGGATGAGATTGCCAATGAATGGATTGCCAATACATCTGCTTTGATCCAGTTCATGGATCCTGATATTTATTCATTGCTTATGGATACCCTCTATCATCTTCCTGTAATACTGCCTGATGGTAAATATAGAAGATAGGGCCTTGTGAATTTTGTTCACCAGAACAATTTTATTGTGTTTTATTTAAAAGGTCAATTACTTAGTGAAAAAGCGGAAATCTAATGGTGGCATAGCCCTCATTAACCTTTAGGATAATCTCTATCAGTATGGCCTGGGTTTTTTGAGTGGTAAATGTCCAGGGCTGTAATGATAGCAATAAATCCCCAAAAAGGCACGGATGCTTTATCTGTATCTAGATAGTTGTTCAAAAAACCATGAATAAAATAAGTGGAAAGACCCAATACAACTGAAAGAGATAAAAATCGAACCTCTTCTCTTTTCGCATTTAAATAGAGCCTTATTCCAATATACAGAGAATAAATAGCAATTAACAGAAAGGATACCCCCCCCAATAAACCACTTTCAGATAAAGGACCAATGTATTCACTATGAGCATTCCCAAGATCACCTGCATTAGTGCTGATTAAAGTCATGTTTTTTGATAACTGAAAAGGCGCATATTTAAATTGATAAGTCCCCGGCCCCCAACCAAAAATTGGCCGTTCTTTGAACATAGCAATTGCTGAGCTCCATCTGTTAATACGTTCTGTATTTGAATCGTCAGTTGAGATATTCGAAATAGATTGGAAGTTTTCAACAAACTCTTCTGAAGAGTCTTGCTTGTTTTTTTCCAAAGCAATCATTATTTGCTCCTTATTAAGCACTAGGAAACCGACAATAACAAATATCGCAATTAACACTGTTCTGACCTTAATCTTGAATATTATTAATAGATAGAGGCCTAAAGCGGCTGGCAAGCTTACCCAAACAGCTCGCGAATAGGAAAACAATATGGCAAAACAAAAACAAAACAGCACAAATAAACCAGCAACTTTCATAAGTCTAGTCTTTTCTTTAGTAAGCACATGAGTGAATACAAAAGGCAAAAACATAGCAATTATTGCACCATAGGCCGTATGGCTAGGATAAAAGGGAGTCATTACAGACTGGGAAAGTTCTTCGTCAAACCCGGTTCTTATTAAGCCGAAAGAGGCATATCCGATTACCAAAATCAAGGGAATTATATACATCCACAAAAACCGCTTTATGTTTTCTAAGTAACGAAATACGGAAATTGAGAAAAAATAAAAAGGAACCAAAAACCAAATACGGGAAACCAGGTATTTGAATGACACCAAAGGAAGGTCGCTGGTTATAGACGTTAAGGCCATCCACATCAAATTAATTAATACCAGGATAGTTATGGGGTGAAGGATAACTTTAGTATCATAATCCCCTTTATACAGCTGTTGGATTATAAATATTGTACTCAATAGTAGCATTAGAGGTTCTGCGGGTAGGCTAATAGATGTTCCGAAGTCTAAATGCTCCAAGGATACTGAAAGCGGCGTTAGGAAAACGGCCAAAAACAATAACTTATCCAGAGAAAAGGTGCAAAATAAGGCAATTAATAGCCCAGCCGGTATCAGTAAAGACCACCACCATCCCTGGCTTATGATAGCTGCATTTAATGCGATGAACACAAAACAAATTGCATACATCCATTTTAAGCTTGCTGGATTGGTGTTAAGATTAAACCTGATTGCCATCTTGATCTTTTTATTTAATGGCCGAAATAATAAGATTTGGAGTAAAAAACAATTTCCTGGTACTTTTACCAGAGGCAAAAAGAATTATTTTGCAAACAAATTTTACAAATGGCCATAATAAGGAACGAATTAAATTTTTTAATACCCCAGGGACTTTAACGCAAGATGAATCTATTGATACGTTATTAAAACCTGCTGTAAGCATAATTTGTTCTGCTGAAAAACTATTAAGAACAACCTCATGAGTGAAGTCGCCATAATAGAAGGTGGAACCGAAAGGAGCATCACCATTAGGTGTTCTGAAAATCACTTTCCCATGCTGCTTTAGCCTTGACTTTATCAGGGCTAATAAATTCATTAATTCTTCCTTGTTAAAATGTTCAATGATATCAATTCCAATGATACAATCGTATGATGAGCTGTCATCATTTAAATAATGGAAGAGGTCAGAATGCACTACTTCAGAAACTCCAAGCTCTTTGGCTTTTTGTACCTGTTCTTCACTGATATCAATCCCTTTAACAGATGAATACCCACAACGTTTAAGCAATGAAATTAAGCTTCCATAACCGCATCCAAGATCAAGAATCACAGATTTTTTATCGGAAGGCACCAGTGATAAAATTTCTTTAGATAAAATCCATTGGCTGTTATAAGCGGATTCTTCAAAAGAGCAGGAATCATGTCTTGATTCCTGAAAGTTATAATAAGATCTATAGAATTTGTCTCGAAAAGCCATTAGATTATTTAATGGATAAAGAAAACTATTTTTTAAATCTTTTAATATTATCCATGGTAATAATAATCAAAGTTCCCATTATAAATGCAGCAATGGTAGAAAGGACAACAATAAGCCACCTAATCGGATATGACTTTTTCTCAGCAGGATAGGCCCAATTCACCACAAACTTATGAGACAAGGTTTCATTTGCATCTACTTTTGCCTCCTCATATCTTCTCTTTAAAATTGGATAAACTTCTTTATAAGTGTTTTCAAGGTTAAAAACTAAGGCCATTTGCGTGCTGCCGTATTTTCCAAGGGTATCTAGCTTATCCCCAAGGGACTTTATAGCCCTTTGATCATTTTTCGAAAGAGCAACAGCATATTCGCGATTTAAAACTTCTGATTGAGATTTATAATCATGAATGCCTATTTTACCAAGCATTTTAAGTGAATCTTTAATTTTAATAATATAATTCTGTAAATCTTCATATTCTGTTTTTACAATTTCAAATGCTTGAACTGCAATAGTTTTTTGCATTTTATTTTTTGCAGAGTCAATCAGATTGGCAATATCATTAGCAATGCCAGCAGCCATTTTGGGATCAGTATCCAGAACCTTGATTTCAATGGAAAGCAATTCGGTTCGTTTAAAGGAAATATTATCATCATACTCCTTATTAAGCTTTGTAAGTGGATATTCCACATCTTCCATATCAATTTCATAATGATTCATCAGATCGTACCTCTGCATAATTTTAAATCTTATATCATCCGAGTTTAGTATTTGTAAAAGCTGTTCAGCCTCTTCTTCTTCTCCAAATTTCAAGACATCATTTTTTAAACCAGCATTTTCATTAAGTACCGCTTTTGAAATTGAGCTTGTTGACCCAGGGAATAAAATTACTTTTGACTCATATTTTGGTTTTATAAAAAAGGGTCCTGAGAATATTGCTGAGATAATTACCGCAGCCAAAGAAATGATAATTAATGGCTTTCTATGACCATATAAGAATTGAATCAAATTAACGGATTCAAAAGAGTGCTGTTCTTCAGAATTTGACATAATAAGAGATAAGAGTGGTTTTTATTCTCGGCAAAAGTAGGCAAAATCCTCAATTGAAGCTTATTCTTCTATCCTGAGGATGTCATTAATTGATTTGAGGTTGATAAGATTTAATGCCATTGCCAAAATTATGGAGCAAAGAACCAAAAATCCCAAATTAAAATACCAGATGCCTGTCCAATCAATCCAATAATATCCCATTGATCCAACAATGAGAATAAAAACAGCCAAGGCTGTTATTAACTTGTACTTAACTTTAAAGCGAAAGATATATTGTACTAAGATCACCTGAATAATGGCCACGCCAAATTGAGTAAGCAAGCTTGCAATTGCTGCACCCTTTGCCTGATAGTGTGGAATCAATATAAAATTCAAGGTAATATTAATCAATATGCCAAATGCTGCCATTAAATTAATTTCCTTCATATTCCCATTTGCTGTTAACAAGGTCCCAAACACATAAGTTGTTGTTATTGGTATAAAACACAGCATAAGAAAGTGAAAAACGGGCACAGACTGATTTGTAAGATCATTATACAATAATTCCATTATTTCTTGACCGTATTGAAATGAGCCTGCACAGAGAATAATTGGTGGAACTATAATAAGTTTAAATGCGAGGCCTGTAATGGATTCAACTGACCTTTTCTCTTTTAACATTTTAGAGAAAATTGGCAGTAATAAAACGGCAATTAAGTAAGCAAACATATTGCAAGCTTCTAAAAGCCGATATCCCTGGGCATAGATGCCCGAGTATTTATTTCCATCTGGCAATAGCCTTTCGAGCATTACAGCATCAATTTTCATATAAACCGACATTAATAAAATCATTAAAGCAAAAGGGAAAGCCTTTTTAAGGATAATTTTAAACGATTCAGGTTCCCAGCTAAACCGTACTCTCCCTGCTTTAAATACTACTAATGTGAATGCAAACAATACCGTCACCATATATGATGCAGTTTGTGCATAAACAAACCACATTATTTGAAAAGGCTGAGAGAATAGATCACTCCACAAGAGGATTCCACAGATTAGAATCATTAAAAACCTATCAAGAACTGATATATAGGCATCTGTTTTAAACAAATGAAGACCAGAGAGGTTAGACCTTAAATACATTATAAATGATTGCAGGAATTGATTTAGGCATAGTACAACAAGTATCTCAAGTTGCAAGGTTTGGTACCCAATTATAAAACCAACGGACATAGTTATTGCTGTATAAATAAGGGCAAAAAGTAATTTAAGGATAGTAATGTTTGATAATTGACTTCCAAGCAGCTCCTGATTTTGAGCAATATTGCGGTTATTATAAGTCGTTATACCAAAGTCCAGCAGGATATTAAATAAAAAGGCGAAGTTTAATAAAGAAAAATAAATTCCAAAATTTTCAGTGCCCACTGCATTTTGAACGCTCCGGTCTATTCCAAGTATCCAAAAAGGCTTAATCAATAAGTTTAGAAGCAGGAGTAAACCAAGATTGGTAAGGAACTTTTTTTGCATGCCATGCCTAAAAAACGAAACTCTTTGATCAGGAAACTTATAACCTATTATTGTGTACTTATATTGTGTATAAAAGAAACAAACGGAATCGCAACAAATAATAATTCAGAAACTCAAGCCAGGAAGGCAGGCTATTTCTTCCCAATTCCTTCAACTTTTAATTCTACCACCCGCTTCTTCTCTATCATGCTGCTGTAAATAAAAAGATGGAATTTAACTTTTTTGCCTGTAATGTTTTCTCGTACAACCAGCTTCCTGTATTTTGTCCCTTTCAAGTAATAGTTATTACTGCTATCTTGTTCAATGATAGTCCATTCCTCTCCTAAGCAATTCTCAATCTCACTCTTATAGTTATTATAGGATGAGGTTAATTCGTCAGAAATTCTAGTATCAGTAGCAAGAATACATTCACATTCAGGATAGGAAGCAACATCATTTATATAACATTCATGCTCGTCAACAAATTTTATATTTGATAAGTAGTAATTTTTTTTATGACCTGTAATGATGCGCTCAATACTGGGGCCTTTTATTGTGTCAAAACCTTCTTTTGCTGCTTCTAATAAGGTTTTAAGGGAATTGCAAAAATCACCTGAAGGAACAGACACTTGTTCTTTAGAGGTGAAACCCATACCTGCTATTGAAAACAGTAAACAAAAAAGAAAAATATTTTTCATTAGCATGAGGTTTCTGTTAACGTAAAGATATTAAAAAATCAGATTTGATTAATTCATTTCCAGCTATGTTATTTATCAAGCATCTTGTGGTTATGAAATTTTGCTCCAATCTTTTGTGTGCTTATAGAGATAATTAAGATGTTTGACCGTTCGTCTATTTTGTTCATCTTCCAGAGAAGGATCAAATTTAAGTAATTCCATCACTTGTTTCCTGGCCATTTGTATTATTTGTCCATCTTTACATAGGTCAACCAATTTAAAATTTAAGGCACCACTTTGCTGTGTTCCCTCCATATCGCCAGGACCACGAATATTTAGATCAACTTCTGCAATCTCAAAGCCATCGTTTGTTTTGGTCATCGTTTCCATTCTTATTTTTCCGACATCGGTCAGTTTGTTACCGGTCATTATGATGCAATAGGATTGGCTGCTGCCTCTCCCAACGCGTCCTCTTAATTGATGGAGCTGGGATAACCCAAAACGTTCAGCACTTTCAATAACCATAACAGTTGCATTTGGAACATCAACACCCACCTCAATGACATTGGTAGCTACCATAATTTGAGTTTCTCCTTTAATAAATCGTTGCATTTCAAAATTCTTTGCTTCTGCATTCATTTTCCCATGTACAATACTAATCTGGTAATGAGGTTTTGGGAATGCCCTGACAATGCTTTCATACCCATCCATAAGGTCTTTATAGTCCATTTTCTCGGATTCTTCTATTAGAGGATAAACCATATATATCTGCCTGCCGCATTTTATTTGGTCTTTCATAAAACCAAAGACTTTTAATCGAGAAGAATCAAACCGGTGAATGGTCTTAACTGGTTTTCTCCCTGGTGGAAGCTCGTCAATTATTGACACATCCAGGTCCCCATATACTGTCATTGCTAAGGTTCGGGGTATAGGAGTAGCTGTCATCACTAATATATGTGGTGGGCAAGTGTTGTTTTTCTTCCAAAGCTTTGAGCGTTGTTCAACTCCAAAACGATGTTGTTCATCAATAATTACCAGGCCAAGATCTTTAAAGACAACCTTGTCCCCAATTAATGCATGTGTTCCTATAACAACTTTTAATTCTCCATTGCTAAGTTCTTCTAATAATACTTTTCGCTCAGATGTTTTCGTTGAGCCAGTTAAGATCCCAGATTTAATATTGAGCTTATCTAACATATGTCTTATTGACTCAAAATGTTGATTAGCAAGAATTTCTGTTGGCGCCATGATACATGCTTGTAAGCTATTATCTAAAGCAATTAAAATGTTCATAAAAGCGACAATTGTTTTTCCGCTACCAACATCTCCCTGTAATAAACGGTTCATTTGTCGGCCAGAGCCCAAATCATTTCGAATTTCTTTGATTACTCTTTTTTGCGCATTAGTAAGGTCAAATGACAACCCATTTTTATAGAAGTTATTAAAATAATCTCCGACTTTGGTAAATTTAAAACCTTGCGTTGTTATTTTATGGTGTTCTTTTGACTGTAAAATTTTTAGCTGTATAAAAAACAGCTCCTCATATTTGATTCTATAGACAGCCTGCTTTAGAAGCTCTTGTGTTTTTGGGAGATGAATATTTATAAGAGCATCTCGTCTCAACAATAATCCATTTTTAGTACAGAGGTCTTTTGGAAGAACTTCATAAAGACTATTATAAATAGAGGATAAGAGCTCCCCTTGAAGTTTTGCAATACCACGGCTATTTAGTCCTTGACTACTAAGCTTTTCTGTAGAAGAATAGACTGCTTGTAAACTATTCAAAGGTCTTAAGTTTTCTTCAGAAACCAAGTCCATTTCCGGATGAGGTATGTTGATTCGGCCGTTGTAGATGTTTGGTTTTCCAAAGAGGACATATTCAACTCCTGGTTTGATACTGTTTTGGATCCATCTTACGCCGCGAAACCAAACAAGTTCTATAATACCAGTATCATCCTTAAAGAGAGCAACAAGTCTTTTGCCATGCTTGTTTTTCTCCTTTTTTAATTCCGTGTATTGAGGACAATTATTTCCAATGCAACAAAACCCACTAGACTCACCTATACAGTTTTTGAAGGGCGTTGGCCCAAAACGTGGAGAGCTTCTTAAAAAAGAGCTTGGAATAACAACTTATAATGATCTTCTTACTTTTTACCCTTTTCGCTATGTAGACAGGTCAAAGTTTTATAAGATCAATGAGGTAAGATCCGACATCCCATATATCCAAATAAAAGGGAAAGTCATATCTATGGATTCAATGGGCAAGCAACGTGGCAAAAGACTTGTTGCTCTATTTAAGGATGATACTGGCATTATAGAACTTGTTTGGTTTCGCGGCGTAAGATGGATTCAAAACAGTATCAAACCAGGAGTTGAATATGTCCTCTTTGGAAAACCAA
>JYMV01033494.1_pt1 | contig 34974 bp, 18 predicted proteins | sample 338911 | NCBI WGS metagenome assembly JYMV01 (sample SAMN03354496, study PRJNA234377) | hydrothermal vent metagenome | biome: Deep sea; feature: Hydrothermal plumes at the Eastern Lau Spreading Center, Western Pacific Ocean; material: Seawater | place: Tonga | collected 2009 | depth 2000 m m | reverse complement strand
CCGGGTGCGAGTGAGATAGCCAATCTGCTTCGCTTTAGTACTGATAGCGAAAATGACATGTATCAGTTCTTTCTTGCGCAATACGTATTTTGGCTGTTGATGGGTATTGATGGCCACGCAAAGAACTTCAGTGTTTACCTTGACCATACTGGGCATTGGCTTACGCCGCTTTACGACGTAATTTCAGCGCATCCATTCAGAAACCAATTCAGACGCAAGGAACTGCGGATGGCCATGAAGGTAATGTCTAAAAATAATCATTACATCTGGGCTGACATTCAAATGAGACATTGGAAATCACATGCAGCTAAGACGTTCTTAAATTATGAGCTGGCTTTGGGTTACATTGAATCACTTAACGAAGAAGTTGAAACTGCTTTGAGTAAAACCTTTGCTGATGCTTCTGAAGACTTCGACCAAGAGACTGGGGATCTGATTGCTGAAGGCGTGTTGTCCAAAGTGAGAATATAAAAATGAGGGCTATCCTAATAACGAAAAAGTGAATAACTCATCAAACACCAGCAAATCCAACGAATAAATCATCCACAGCCTTTTTGATAACTGGAAAAAGGTGGTCACTACGGCAACATACCCTTGAACCCCCTCAACCAATAAACCCTCTTCTCATCACCGCAACATAAGATCCTGACCCGGACTCATTAACCAAAGCACAAACTAGGACGAGTCACCCACAACAAAGAACTCACCTCACACACCACTATACATCCACCAGCCTGCCCCATAGTAAACGTGCGTTACTTGTCCACTACCTGTGACCCAATTTCGTTTACCTCCCCTACTCACTCTCCAATTTCTCACGTTCTACCTGCTTAACTGCGCGGAGCGCGCGGCCGCCGCAGCGAAGCTGCGGGAAGTTTAGCAAAATAATATAGGGTATGTTGCCGTAGTAATTTGAAAGTGGTTTTTTTAGGGAAGCGTGATTACTATGGTGATGCTTTACTCGAAAACAAAACCCATTCACCCCATTTAACTTGCCAATTTTTTGTCTTTAAAGCGATGGGAAATCTGCGATGCTAATGAACATTTCTTACACTAACTGCTTACCGTTTTGTGTTCAGTAATAGAGGGTAGATTTGTAACGTAGCTTAGTTTTTTATTTATTGAGGCTTTAATATGGAAATTGGCTGACCGGTATCCATGTCAATTTCTATCCATTGCGACGGAGGCAATTGAAGATATAAAGAAGAAGGTAACTCTTTTTTGAAAGGACGAGACCCGAAATACCTAAGACCACTCTTTGTATTTTCAAAGTGATTTCTGATTGTATAAGATGTTAAAGCAAAATCGTAGAATGCCACTTCGTCAATCACTCCGGCATATGCTTCTGAATCGCTTCCTAATGTATTTGGAGAGTTTCCTATATTCGCTCCGCCAGTCCCGCCACTTAAAACTTTTGAACCCGCCGGATATTGATAGCTCGCTAACATTTGACCATCTATAAAAATAGCTTTAAGGCCAGTTTTCACACTGTAAGTTGCTGCTATGTGGTGAGGCTCACCATCTTTAATTGCTTTCAGTGTTGGCCTACCAGATTTCCCATCCAGAGGAAGCTTGAGCTCATGGTACCCTTGACCTACAATATATAGACCAAAACTCAATGACTCTTTGTAATCTCCAGCAGGGCGAAGTATTGACTTGCCTCGATCGTTTTGGAAACTGAGCAAAATTCTGTGCTCTTTATCGCTTTGGTCTTTTCGGAATATTTCATCAATTTCACCAAAGCGCCCTTCGTCAGGAGCTTTTCCTGTATAACCCGGTATTATTAACGCCTCAATTGTTATTCCCTCACTCACAGAAAATGTGCCCGTAGCTGGCGCTATTCCACCTCCGCTTCCTACGTCTACCCTAGCATGCGAGCTATTGTCAAAGTGTAGAGCTCCTTTCCCTACTATGCCATCCACTCTCGTTATACCTTTTCCTAAAGCGCCCGTTGCAGAACCTGCACTGTCAAATGCCGAAGCTCCTCGTTCATCGAATGTCCAAAGATGACGAGGTTTCCAAATAGATGGCGAAAGCCTGACTTCTTTGCTTGCTTTAATGAACGCTATATTTTCCATCAAGTCTAGAGCTAGACTCCCACCGAATGTATTAATTTCAAAAGCGTGTGAATGTATCTGTAAATTAACTTTTTTGCTTGGATGTACCTCAATAGATCCTTGAGTCAGCTTTATTTCTCTAGCATTAAAAACTTTAAAGCTTGAATCAGCGTCGAAAGACAAAACAACGCCTGAGTTTAGTTCTATCTTTAGCGGGGAAAGACTTTTGTATGAGCCTGGCGTCAAATAGTTGAAACTTTCTTTAGAAGAGTCCTCAGTTACAAGCTCTCCCTTTAAAACTTTAGCAATAGCTAATTCACTTGTTGAGACACTGTTGAAGAGCCAGCCCCCCACTAACATACATAATAGAAAAAGGGCGCTTGCTAATAGATAATAAAAAGAGTTCGTCGTTAAATTCGAGCCACGTTGCTGAAAATTGAATTTGTTTTTTTCTGTATTTTCAAAATGATGCTGTTCATTCGTGGAATGTAGAGGTCTCACAACAACCTCATCGACAACAGCACGTCTTCTCACAACTTCTACACTAGGGTTTGACTCAGTTTTGAGTGCAGTATGGAGCTGCATGTAGTCTAAATAAAAGCGCTGAGCGTCAACATTATCATGCAATAACGCATTTAGGCGCTCTAGTGAAGAATCAGAGGCTTCCCCATTGATTACTTGCTCCGCAAGGTCTACGAGTTCCGAAAAGTGTTTAGTTCTTTTCAACTATCGGCCTCAACGCTTTTCTTCTCAACACATTCAAACAATGTCTTTCTAAGTAACATTAGAGATTTACGTACGCCATATATCGAACGACCAGACTGCTTTGCAATGTCGTCCGCGCTTAAGTTCTCAATGTAAAAGCCGTGATAGACACGATAGGCGTGAGCAGTAAGTTTAGATAGACAGGACTGAACTAGCGACCATTTTTTATCTATTTGAACTTGATCATCAAACATTCTTGTCAGTTGTTCGAATGTTTCATCTTCCAAGCCTACCAAATAACGTTTATTTTTCTGTCTATACGTTCGAACGCAGTTATAAACAATTGCGTTGGACCATTTTGTAAAGCTACTTCCTGGTGTGAATGAATTAATCTCTCTCCAAAGTACTACGGAAACATCTTGAAATACGTCATCAGCAACGGATTGATTTTGTACAAGCGCAAATATATAGCCATAGATGCGCGCTCTTTCAGGTAAGAACAATGAAAGAAAATAGTCCGATGTGCACGTCAATTCAAATTCTGGTGCATTTTGTTTATGTAACTGCATATCCTGCCGCTTAAAGACTCCCATACAGCGATAAAAAGTAACTAGGTGTCTTTCCATTCTAAGGCCAGCTCATGTCACATAACGTTAACACTGATGGCAATAGATGACCAGTTATGACTAATAAGTATTGGTTAGGACTAATCGAGAAATTGGTTAGCAAGAGAATAGCCACCCACAAGTAGGTGGCTATTTGCTCAATAGTTTAGAATCGATAATTGACCGCTAACTGGTAAATCCGGCCGTTATATGTCAATCGGCTTAACGCTTGCTCGTCGGAACCCAAATACTCCACTCCAACATCGTCTGTGAGGTTAAACGCTCTCAGGAAGAGTTTGGTCTGGTCATTTAATTGATACGACCCTACGAAATCAAGACGCTCAGTAGATTCCCGTGTTCTGGCATTGGTCCCCAAGAAGGAGTTTGCACCTCGTAAAGTTTGGTCATCTCTCCAGTTATATGCCAACCGCAAGCTGATACCTTTATGCTCCCAATACCCTATTACGTTAAATGACTCCGGCGACACACGAGTTAACTCCAGCTCACTGCCAGACTGTCTTAGGTTTGTATAGTTGAACACGCCACCAAATCCACTCCATGGAAAAGGCAGAAAATCTAGGTTTTGTTGAATAGCGAGTTCAAAACCTTCGACTGATATTTTTTCAGTCGTATTAATTGGTGAAGTAATAATTACTTCACGTAGGTTTTCATTACCATCGTCATCAACAATTGGCGTTAGCTGAATACAGCCAAACTCGCGGCCCCCTGTTCCCGGAACGCGTTCAATTGGACCCAATAGTCGGTCAACAACTGGGTTGGTGCCAGAAGACGGGCAGAAGCCTTCCTCCTCGTCAAACAAATTAGTAATGTCTTTTTTGAAAAATCCTAAAGTAACAGCGCTACCTTCACGGTTGTACCACTCTAACGACACATCATAATTAGTTGCGTCGTAAGGCCTTACCGTTGCTGTTGGGAGATCCAAATTAACCGAGTTATTTCCCCCGCGAAGAGAAGCTGTGGGCCTTTGTGAAAGAAGGTTTGGGCGCACTATACCTTCATAATATGCTGCTCTAAGAATAATATCATCTGAAAGCTCGAAAGCGATGTTCGCCATTGGCAGCGTATGTGAATAATCATCTTTGAATTCAGTTAAGACCGCTATACCATTGCGTCCTTGAGCATCTACTTGTGTCTCAAAACCATCAAAGGTGTTGTCGGTTTCCACATAACGCACACCGATATTTCCAGTATAGGGTACCGGTCCGAATTCTCCGGAAAAATCTGACATTACGTAAAATGCTGTAATATCTTGTTGAGCCCCAAAATTAAACCCGATATTTGTAGGCAAGCCCGAGTTACGATCTTGAGTATCCCAAAACCCCGTTCTATTTCTCTCTAAAATAGGAGAAGCCACACTAAACGATGTAGCCGTCGGTATTTGGGAGGCATTGAGCGCAATATTCTGCTGTAAAATGGCGATGGCAAGATCATTGTCTATCGTTAACCATCCCGAAGTATTATCAAATGTTCCAGGAATGTTGCCATTGAAATATTCATTCTGAACCGCCGACAAGACATTTGAAGTTATAAATGCGTCAGATATATTGCTTGTATCAATACCAGGTGCCCCTTGCCGTTGGTCAAGGCTGTTAAGCTTTTCACGTGAGAATCGAGCACCAAATTTAACTGCATCAGCCCTGAATACCTCACCTATACCCAAGTCAAGAAAGCGAGCGCTGTTAAACTCCACACTGCTAACCTTTCGGTCGAGGTCCTGCACACGACCGTTTATGCCAAAAATCAGTTGCCTACCTTGGTTTGCATCTGAAATAGAGCTTACCGTTGATGAACTCAAATTAGTTTCTTGCCAGACCAATCCGTTATACACATAAGGAACCGCAAAGCCGCCTTGTACTACGATATCGTTCAAGTTCCCGTAACCACTGTCAATAATCCCATCAAACCCAGTAGGCACTGTAATAAGATCTCTCCTAGTGCCCTCTGCATCGGTGAAATTAAATTGGCGTCTCCAATCTTGAGTATGATTAAAGTTTATACCCACATTTGCAAATTGGTTTGTGGCTTCGGAATGCGTAATTTTACTGTCGAAACTCCAATCATCAGTGATGTAGTCAGCGTATAAGATAAGCCCTTCGGACTTCTCCCTGAACGTAGTTTTACGGTTTTCAGTTTGCAAGTTTCCGTTCACAAAGCTGTATCTCGGAGCTGCATAAACAAGTGGAGAATCGGGGTCATCTGACACTCTATCGTATACAAACGGTGCAGAGTTCAAATCAAGAGTGATTCTTCCGTCAAAGTTGTCACGGTCTCGTCGTGTGGTATTGAATCCAGGGCTAAAAGTCGTTGCTTCCTTCGTTCCGTTATCAAGATTACGCTCAGAAAAAAGAACATGAGCTCCAACTTTAAAGTCGTCCGTTATCTTATATTCAATGTTCCCTGTGAAAGAAAGACGATCTCCTTCACTAAACTCGCTGACATTTCTCCCTCTCGCCGGTGCAGTTAGCTGTGCATCCTCGGGTAGGCCCCACCGTGCTCGATATTCGTCTATATTGGTTGCCCGAACAAAGCCCTCTTCTGTATCCACTGTTATATAGTCAATAATATCAAACGTGTCGCGTCTAAAAGTTTGACCTGATCCAGCAAATTTAAAAGCAACAGCTAACTTGTCATCAATGATATGTTTAACGCCTGCTAGCTTTAGTTCTTCATCAATTTCTCCGGTAAGCTCTTCGTATCGCCCCCCAACACTAATATTGAAATTACCATCTTTTTTAGACAACGCCTGTTGGAGTTGCATGTCTACAACACCCGCTATCCCCCCTTCTTGTAGATCTGCTGTAGGGCTTTTTATTACCGTTACACCATCAAATACACCAGCTTCAAATGCCGCAAACGGATTAGGAGACCCTACAGCGTTTAGTTCTCTCGCAGCTGAAGGAGTAGCAAATGTCTGACCGAACGCGGTTGTGTTAACAAAGCCACTGCCAAGCCCTCGAAGGCTTATCGTGCTTTGCCGCCCTTCCTCGTCGCTGTTTAGTTGAATACCTGGTATAGCCTGCAGTGCTTCACCTAAGTCAAGCGCGGGCAACGCATCAATATCGGTAGCAGAAATTGCATCGACGATTGAAGAAGATTCTCTCTTCACATTTAACGCGTTTTCAAGGGAAGCTCTCACGCCAGTTACTTCAATTACTTCGGTGTCATCAGAAACACTCTTGTTAATTGCAGCGTTAACTTCTTGAGCGATAATAGTTGGTGAGCTCACGGCGAGTAAAAAGGCCGTCGTGCTATTTAAGATTAGGTGAGAGCCATTAATTTTGTTGGTGTGCATGAACGCAATCTCTATAAATACAACAAATATAAAAATGTTTTTTTGGAACCCAACTTCCCCAACAACACATCATGTTAAGGAATTGTGAATGATAATACCACCCCTCACAATCATTAAAAATCACTAACAATCATTTTCGATCGTAATTTTTTTAATCTTAAAGATTTATAATTTCAATGGAAAGTATATAAATACCATACACCACCTTCATGCTGGATTGTGAATTACTATAAAAATCGAATTTACAAACACATAGAAGAGAAAATCCATCGTGTTTATTTATACGCGTAGTAAAAAACAAGGAGTCACATCCAGCCATTAATAATCAATAGACGTCGTCCCACGCTTGTATCTCCTTCCGAAAGTAGTGTAAATAGTGTGTAAATTTCATGACTGTAGTTAGCAATCTTACCTATCGGTAGTATTGTTTGTTCAATAAGCCAGCGCGTGTGATGACGAGTAAAAAAATGAATGCCGCAATAGCAACGAATCGATTTGGTCTAGGAGCTACCCCTGTCGAGCTAAAAGTAGCAGCTGACGACCCTGTCGGACACGTAGTCGCTCAAATAGAACCAATACATTTAAATAAAACGAATTCGTCTCAATCAATTGCTTTGACACTTAACCGATATCGTAAAGACAACTCTGAAGAATCAAAAGACGAGGCTCGTAAGTTTAGGCAAGCCATCTACAAGCGACTCTCCATTGGGACGATCAATAACGCAATTAGTAGCACGCAGCCGTTTATGTGGAGAATGCTAGATTTCTTTTCAAATCACTTTAGCGTTACTGCGCAGGGAGCATATCTTACAGCGCTTTCACCGACACTAGAACGCGAGGCAATAGCTCCCAATCTCTTAGGTAATTTTTCAGACATGCTGCTTTCTGTTTGTCGCCATCCGGTTATGCTCGTATACCTGAATAATGAAAAGTCATTTGGCAAGAACTCGCGTTTGGGAAAAAAAGGAAAGGGGCTCAACGAAAACTTAGCACGGGAAATACTTGAATTGCATACCTTAGGCGTAAATGGTGGATATACCCAAAGCGATGTTATCGCATTAGCAAACGGTATTTCCGGGTGGGGTGTTCAGGCCCCTGAAAAAACGAAAGCTGGGCTTTTTTTCTTTAGAAAAGCCGGACATGAACCCGGTTCACAGTCATTGTTGGGCAGGTTATTTGCTCAAGAAAACGAAGACCAAGGTGAAGCCATGCTCAGGTATATTGCAGCTCGACCAGCAACAGCTAAACATATTAGCGGAAAGTTAGTTAAGCATGTTGTCAGTGATACTCCCTCACCCGCGTTACTAAAACATGTAGAACAAACTTGGTTAGACACAGAGGGTGATCTCAAATCGATTTATCATGCACTCGTTACTCATCCGCACGCTTGGTTAGACACCTTAGATAAATTCAAGACTCCCAGAGAGTTTCTGATCTCTACTTGCAGAGGGATAGGCCTTACTTCACTTAAAGAAGGGTTTGCAATACGTAGTCTCGCTGAAATGGGCCAAGCACCTTTCAAAGCAGGTAGTCCCGCTGGTTATGAAGACTCAGAGGACTTCTGGAATAGTGGCTATGGATTAATGGCAAGAGCAGATTGGCTCTCATCTTTGCGCATAAACCGACAGTTTGAAATCCCCGAACTGGCCAGCAAATTATTAGGATCAACACTATCTGAACACACGAGACAACTAGTGTCTCGAGCAGAAAGTCGTGACCGTGCGTTTGCTCTTTTATTTTTAAGCCCAGAGTTTATGAGGAGATAGCTATGCAAAGACGTGCATTATTAAAGCTCTTTGCGAGCGGTGCAATTATGCTTCACTCTCCAACATTGTACGCAGTTAATGAAGTAAAAAAGGCAAAACCATTAAAGCGTGTGATATGGATACTGCAACGAGGCGCTGTTGACAGCCTACATACTATTATTCCAGCCTTTGAGAAGAACCTCATCTCTCTTCGCCCAGATTTAGTGACTGGGCTTGAAAACGCTTTTTCATTAGATGATCAATACAAACTTCACCCGTCGCTAATTAATTTGCATGATTTATTCATGCGCAAAGAACTATCGTGTATTGTGGCAACTTCTACAGGCTATAAAGGTCGCTCCCACTTCGATGGTCAAGATTATCTTGAAAGCGGTTTAGGGGCTCCTAACCTTCAATCTGGTTGGCTTGGTCGCGCTATGGACACTCTTGGTACTGAAGGCATTGCAATATCAAAGTCAACACCTTTGGCATTTAGAGATTCTTCACTAGGACGCAACTTTTACCCATCCAATTTTGACAATTCGATAGACAGCTTAACCGATGATCTCGTTGCGCTTTATCAATATGACGAAAAGCTGACCAAAGCGCTGACGTCTGGCACAGAAATAAAAAGTGCCTTAATGAGTGATAGCAAGAAGCGCCCATCTGCCTCTTTTTCTAAATTATGCAGTGAATGTGCTGACATAATGCAATCAAAACCAAACATTCAGTTTGTAATGATTGAGTCTGGAGGCTGGGATACCCATAAAGCCCAGAATGCCAGATTATCCAGGGAGTTAGGGCAATTAGATGACGGCATCGCGCAACTAAAGAAAGGATTAGGCAATGACTGGAAAAACACCCTTGTTTTAGTCACGTCCGAGTTTGGAAGAACAGTGCGACAAAATGGAACAGGCGGCACAGATCATGGCACAGCCAGCAGTATGTTTATTGCGGGTGGCTCTCATTTAGGAGGCTCGGTCCATGGAACGTGGCCTGGGCTTTCAGATGACGCTCTTTTCGAGAAGCGCGACCTTGCTCCAACGACGAATACGTTTTCTTGGATATCTACCGCTTTAAAACAACACCTTGGACTTACCTTGAGTCAAGCAGGGGCTATATTTCCTGACCATTCACTATATAACTACAAACTTTTTAATGACGAAAAGATTCATCTGCAGTGAGTTACACAAACATGGTTCAGCAAAAATAAATTCGTAAATGTTATAGGTGGATATAATTAGGGTATCAATTTTCTAAAAAATTACCTTATTACTTGTATTAGTAATTTATTGGTAAAAGTATATGAAACGATTTATCTGGCTAATGTTAATAGCCACTATCAACCTTTCCTTTTTCATCCCCGTACAAGCAAAAACATGGACTGCACAATGGATTTGGGTAAAAGAACGCTTTACTGAGCCAAACTCATGGGTAGCGCTCAGAAAAGAGGTTGAACTGGATAAGGTTCCCTCGGAATCACTTGCCTATATTAGCGCTGATACAAAGTACTGGCTTTGGATAAATGGTGAGCTCGTAATCTTCGAGGGAAGCTACACCGGCGGCCCCTCACCGGTGAAACCCTCTCCCAGGGTAGATTTCTACCCTATCGCGTCTAACAAATATTATGACACGGTCGATATAAGTCCATATCTTAAGAAGGGTAAAAATACCATTGCTGCCCTCGCATGGTATTACGGAGATGATGGTCAAAAAGGCACACACATATCTTCAAACAAAGGTGGTTTCATCTTTGAAGCTAAGGTTGGCAACACGCTTATTGCGACTGATGAAACTTGGAAAGCCCAAACTCATAACGCTTATAAAAAAGTAGAGAAAAAAAGTCCCTACCGTATTGCCGCGTGGAGTATCAACTACGACGCAAGAAACGACATGCAAGATTGGACTAAAGATGCTTGGTATACTTCGAACTTTAATGACGAACGCTGGCCTAACGCTCACCCTATTAAGCAGCCTCCTAGGCCACCTTTTTTCGACTTATTCCCAAGCGAAATTCCTCCTCTTGTAAATTATGGTTTATCGCACTGTACTAATTTCTCTGAAGAATCATTTCCGTTTATTTCGGACGGAACATCCATCCAGTGCAAGTTGGATTTCAATAAAAATTTTACACCTTACTTTGATATAGAAGCCGATGAGGGAAAAGTAATTCGCGTGGCTTCAAATATGCGCCTAAACACAATAGAAACGCTATATACAACTAAATCTGGGCGTCAACAATTTGAAGGCTATTCTTGGAGCAATGGTCGAATTATTGAGTTCAGCATTCCTAAAGGTGTAAAAGTGCATGCACTTAAATATCGCTGGACGGGCGTGGGCAAAACGCCCGGATATTTTGAATCGGATGATGCTTGGTTAAATCGAATCTGGCAAATGGCTGAAAATACACTTTATATTTGTGCCAGAGACAACTTCATGGACACCCCCGATAGAGAACGAGGCCTGTGGATTGGTGACGTCGCCGACCAAGCAAGCTATTTGTTCTATTCTATGGACCAAGCTGGTCGAGACCTTTTGAAGAAAGCCATCAAAGTTACGCTGGCGTTTAGCGATACCGAATCCGGCATTTTTGCAGGCTTGGGTCCTGGAAGATTCCGAGAACTCCCCGCGCAGAGCCTTCAGTTTATTGAACAAGGTATTTGGCACTATTACTACAATACTGGTGACGTAGAAACATTGTCATATGCATATCCTTTCGTGCATAAATACCTGCTGCTCTGGGATATAAAACAGAACGGTCTTCCAACGTTCAGAACTGGAGATTGGAAGTGGACTGATTGGGGACCACAGGAAACCATTGATTATGACGTTATTCAAACCGCCTTGTACTACAGTGCACTTGTGGCTGCAAGAAAAATGGCTAGCGAACTGGATAGGGATGAGAACCTTGCATTTTATAATGCGCGTATCGAATCTATACGTTTAGCCTTTCAAAAAGAATTCTGGCAAGACGGTTATTTCAGTAGCGATAGCAAAGTGTTGAAAGATGACCGAGCAAATGCCGTCGCCATCCTTTTCGATTTAGCATTACCTGCGCAATTTCAGCAAATCGTTGATAACGTATTAGTGCCCAATCATTATGCAAGCCCTCATTTTGAATGGATGATTTATAACGCAATGGCAAAAGCAGGGCGTTATAAGGATGCTATCGCTAGAATGAAAAAGCGCTATGGCCCGCAGGTCGACAATCCAGAGCTATCAACATTAGCTGAATATTTACCTGCTCGAGGAACAGAAAATCACGCATGGAATGCACCGAGTACTGTATTGAGTAAATATATCGCTGGTGTGAAGCCAACGTCAGTTGCTTGGAAAAGTTATGAAATCATGCCGAACCTTACACACTTAACTAAGGTTAGCCAATTGGTACCTAGTGTTAAAGGTGACATACTCTTCAAATTAGAAGTAGAAGATGACAAGTTGAATATAGTGCTGAAATCACCTAGTAACACGACAGCGAAAATCGGTGTTCCCAAAGTAATCACCAACACGACAACCATTTCATTTAATGGAAATGAAGCGTGGAATAGGGACGATAAAAGCTATAAAGTAGCCGGAATAGAATTCTTGGGAGAGAATGACGATTATTTCATTTTTTCAGTAGGATCGGGAACGTGGCTTATCACCGCTCGATAGCATTAGACAAACAACGGTTTTTATATCTGTAACGTAGTGACATGTCTCACATACCTGTACACCTCAATTTACCGCATGAAAGTAAATTGAGGTTATTAGGACATTGATAAAAAAGAGAAATGCCACACACTGGACGAGTAAGCCGCAAAAAAACCTAAGTGATGACCTTTACTGTTGAGGTACGTAAACCTTTGAGGCAATTTTCCAACCATTTTTGGTTTTCACCAATGTCACGACCTCAAAAACTCGGTCTAGCATATTTATTTGTGCCGTAGCTAGTCGCTCGTCAATAATATCTAGTTTAAGAATTTTAACTTTATTGATATCTATATTACTGTTGGCGATAGCGCCCCATTTATCTGCCTCTGAGTGCATATCTAACCATCTATAGAGAGAGCTCTCGCTCTCATCAGATAAAACTGGACTGAGCATGACAGCATCTGGACTGAAAGCGTCTTTGATCACGTCAGCACGACCAGCTATTTGGCCCCCAATATATTTATCAAATATAACATTTTTAATTTCCCTTACTATCTCGGGGGAAGCTATAAATGGGTTCGCTGAATACTCCTCTTCAGCAATAGACAGATTTACCACTGATAACGCAATTGCCACTGAAATCACAAAACGATAATACCTCATAATTTTCCTCTCAAATTGGGTTGTCTAACAGGTGATTTTCAACTTTAACGCGTGACCAATCATGATTGATATTGACACACTACGAATGTGCGTATTTATGCGATGAGGAAGCAATTTTGTACAAATATAATTAAACAGAGGGCGTCACAAATTTTTTCAAGACACATAAATTTCTCACCTGACGAAAGATAGAACCTGTAAAAGCACAGCATAACCATAATAAAATTGCATTGACACATCTCCCCTACATAAAAAACACAAAATGTTTACATTTGGCTACAAATGATCAAAACTACATAAAATAATTAATTTAAGTCATATTAGGTCAGGAATGGGGCTGCGATCACGGTTAAATATTAATATTAATATTAGCTACCTGATAGTGATTGCCGCCGCGATTTTTTATTGGGTTCACAAGTCTGTCATTGTTAAATCTGCAGACGCTCTTACAATTTGTGAGCAGGTAAAAATAAGCAAGTCTCAATCAGAAGAACACATTACCGAACGCTTTTCGGATTGGCAGGCACAAAGCCAAAATAACGTTGCCGAGATTGTTCATAATGCGTATGAACAGAAAGAATCTTCTCTTAATAGCCAACTAGTGACTGCATTAGCAATGGATTTAAAGGAAGAACAACGCGAGGTACTTGCGGAAATCCCTAAAGATTTCGAGTTTGTAGAATTAACGGAAAATCTACATTTGCTGCCTGATGTAGTTTTACGCATCACAAATCTCGAGTCAGTATCTGACACCCGAAATTACCTTATTTCACTAATAAAAAGCTTATCTTCCAAAGAAAAAGAAGAGGCGATCGAATTATTATCACGTTCTCACAGAGACGAAGACAAATTGGTCGCGATCGATCTTCTTTCAACAGTTGAAGACCAAACCAAACCAAAGATACTGAACAGACTATTGTCTGAAAGCCCTTCTGAAACACTGCTATCTTCCCTCGTATCCTTTTCAAAAACGCAAGACAACAAACAGATAATAGCTTTGGTTTCTGATGTAATTGAGAAGCGACTTTTCGCAGAAAAGGATGAGACTAGAAAGCTTCAATTATTATCAATAAGCGCTTTTCCCGACGGGTTTAGGGAATACGCGTTTTCACTTGTTCTGAGATCGCTGGAATCTGATGACGTTAAACACCAACAACTAGGATATGTCATCGCTAAGAGTTGGGTTGGCGAAAGCAAAGAAAAGCTAACAAACAGGCAATTGCAGGCAATATCGGATAGTGCAAAAAGCGTACTTAACGACACATCTTTACCCGTGGAGCAGCGTTTAGCCTCTCTGCAATTATTAGAAGTGATGCCCAACATATGAAAGGAGTGAAGCTTTTAGGTACGCTCATTATTTTTCTTACTCTAACGTGTCTAGTTATTGAAGATTACTTTGACGAATCGCCTTTTAATAGCGATAAAACTTTTCAGAAGTGCGATAAACATGCTCATGAAGTTAATCAATCTGAACATCTCATCTATAAATCTCATGAAATAGCATTGAAGAATGAGGTAAACAGCAAAACGTCAAATCACATCGGTTTTGAAGACGAATACTCTATAGATTTTATCTTAAAGCTGTTAACTACACTCCCCAACAATGTTAAAAGAAGAGAACTACTACAAAGCGTCCAGCAGCTAAAAGATGCACAACAAGAAGAGATTGTTTATCTCCTTACTAGCTCTGAGAGAGAGTTAGACCAAGAATCAGCCGTAGATTTAGCCATTAAGTTAAAGAGCGAATCTGCAAGGCTTCGTACCATACGTGAAATCTTGGATAGCAACATATCTGACGACGTAAAATTGATGCTTTCACACGAATTGAACCGTGCCCTGCCAAACCACGCATTGGAACTTGCTATTTCTACATACTACGAAACCCAATCGGTCAAAATCAGAACAGCGCTAATTGATTCAATTTTTTCTTACATGAACTCTCCATCTTTGCCCTTGGAAGAAGTTTTTTCCATTGTAAGAAGTGCTCCGTCGCCTTCCATGACAAAACAGCTAGAGCCTTTTTTTGAATGGCTTAAATTCGGACACGGTGCCTTAAGTGAGTCACAAAAGAAAACCATCGCCTTGTTCAGTGACGACCTTTTCTTTGAAACAAACCATCTAGAACAAAAAAAAATGGCTTTACTCATTAGACAGTTGGTTTCGTCTGAAGAGTGATATTCACCAATAAGTGAGAAAACAAAAGGAAACATAAAGTGAAAAAGAAAAATCGGATAATAACCTCAATTGGCGCGTTGTTTACATTAATGATGGCAAGCGCAGCAAGCGCGTCGGGCGTACTGTACAGTGAAAACTTCAACTCAGGTTCGGCCGGTGATTGGTCACACCCTAACGTCCAGTTTAGAAGTGGTGCAAACAACATCCGCATTAAATATCCACAGTACAAAGTGAATTCAAATGGAAAAGTGGGATCTCACCCTATGATGGTAGGTCAAATCCCTATTTCAGCCAATGCCATTGATGCGACATTTAAATACAGGATTAAGCTAGAAGACAATTACGATACAAATATGGGCGGTAAGTTTTTTGGCTTGGGGCCAGAAGAGCCTGTCACTGGCTGTCGCGACATTACGACAAATGGCTGGAGTGCGCGAGTTGGCATTAGAGATAAACATCCACAGCTCTACATTTACAGACAAGGTAAGCCTGATGGTGAATGTGGCGAAATCATAAAAGCTGAACAGTTCACGTTTGAAAAAAATAAATGGTACGACATAGCTCTTTATGTAAAGGTAAATAGTTCGAGTACTAAGAGCGATGCCGAGGCTAGACTGTATATTGACGGAACCGAAGTTGCGAAAAAAACAGGCTTTAAATTTTTTGGCGGAACAAGTTCTAATGTTCCACCCGCGGCTAAAATTCAAAAAATTATTAGAACCAGCTTTTTAGGTTCTATGCCTAGCTTATCAGGTGCAGTAAAAACTGGTGAAGTATCTGCTCTTTATGACAACTTTGTCGTGGTACGTGGTAATCAACCCTAAATTTATGGCGTAGCATCATAGCCTTTTTAGTTATTTTGTTACGCTTTTCTGCAACTAGAGCCACATTCACTTGCTCAAGATACAAACCGATGTTGCTCGGCCTACTGTATTACACTTAGCGCTCTATATAAAACACAATTCGCTGGTATAGATTTTCATCTATACCAACCTTTCCCCCATACATGGTTTGCGCGAGATTTAATCGTTTTTCGAATGACGCACAATAGTATTATTTTCACTTAGTTTTGCACTCGAGTTCTCTCATACACGTTGTTAGTAACTTGTATAGCTTACTTTTAACATCCAAGTAATTTGGATCGCTCGCGATATTATTAGTTTCATCAGGGTCTTTGTCTAAATCAAACAGCATTTCTTCAGTTGTGTTGTTTTCCGTCTCATATAACGTATAGATGTAGTCTTTACTCACTACAGAGTCACCAGCCTTAAATCGGCTATAAATTTGATTCTTGTGTTCCAACTCAGGATTTCTCAAAACATGGGTAAAGCTCTCTCCAGAAATGTCAATCTCGTTACTAACGTTAGCCATATCGGTTATAGTCGGGAAAATATCAATTAGCTCTACCAATACATCAGTTTCTTGGTTTTTAGCGATACTTGGCCCTGCAATAATCAAAGGCACCCTCAATGCCGTATTCAACATATTGTGCTTGCCCCAAAAGTTATGCTCACCAAGGTTAAAACCGTGGTCGCTTAAAAGAATAACCGTTGTATTATCTTCAAGACCAAGCGTGCTTATTCGCTTAATTAAGTCGCCAACTAGCGCATCAACATAGCTCACTGAGGCGTAATAACCACGCTGTGAAGCAACATGAAAATCATTACTATTGTACTCATAATCTTTAAAGTGATATGTCTGTATTTCGCCTGACCCTTTTAACCCGTTTGGCGAAAAACGAGGCTTTTCACGATGATAAAACGGTTCAAATTTATTTTTAGGGTGCAAATCGTAATAGCGCTTTGGTGCATTGAAGGGGAGATGTGGGCGAATGAAACCAACACTAAGAAAAAACGGTTGGTCTTGCTTTGCTAGTTTATCAAGCGCCGCAAGCGCTTTTACTTTTGCCTTACCATCCCCGTAGTCCTCGTCAGCAACGTTGGCAGATTCATACCACGGACCTTTTGCATTGTTTGGCCGTGTTTCATTTGGCTTTTTGTACTTCTCTGATTCAGGGTTTAATGTTGTTGCATGGGGCAAACCTCCAGATACAGGACGTACACTCCAACTCTCATCGGCGAGATCACTACTGTGATGAAATATTTTACCTATGGCCATAGTGTAATAACCGGATTCTCGCAAAACTTGAGGTAGCGATTTCGCGCCTGGCACGTCTTCTTCGGCTTTTGCATTGAAATTGAGAAAGCGTGTTTTTGTCGGCCTGAGGCTGGTTAACAAACTTGCTCTTGAAGCACCACATACAGGTACATTTGCATATGCACGATTAAACATTATTCCTTTGCTAGCCAGTTTATCTATATTGGGAGTATGCGCTTTTTCGTCTCCATAAGCGCCAATCACAGGACGAAGGTCATCGATAACAATCATTACGAAGTTAGGCTGAGATTTTTCAACCTTATCTGTACTATCGGCGAGAGCAGCACAGCTATGTGCGGACAAAACAACTATCAATAAGACTGCGTTCTTTAAGATTTTCATATGTCTCCCGAGTTAACAAATGCGAATTATGTTCGATAGAACCATACTCCCGAATACACTTTGCCTTAATACAGGTTTATCACCTGCAGATAGGTGGTGCGTCGATCTCCACTTCCCTCGGCGAGCAAATAAAAATACAACTTACCTTCTGATATATGAACGACGCCTTTTGAAAAGTTAGCAGAACGTTTAGTACCGCTATATACCCTCGTAAATGCATTCGTCCCGCCTTTAGCCTGTTCAATATAGGGCTGTCCGTTTTCCAAGCCAATGATGTAAACGTTGTCTCCTGACGTGTAAATATTGTTGGCGCCAACAAAATCTTCAGACGTAATAAACTCTTTGGATCCAACTGGCTTGTAATGATGAAGATTAACTACAGTTTTATTTTCTTTGTCTTGAACGCGGCTGATGATGTGAACGTCTCCATTATCTGTGATGGTCCAATCAAAACCACCCACAATGTATACGCTATCTTTTTTCTGTGTTTTAACCCAATCTCCGGTTTCAACAACTAAAGCGGGAGATGCATCAATTAATGGAAGTTGAATGGGCTCGCCTTTGTAATTCTTCCAGTCAGATAAACCCAATGGATTGTCTGAATACATGAAATAAACGCCATTTTGATAGCGAAATTTATCTTCCTTGTTATTGAGGCGTCGTTGAAAGGCAAACCCTAACGTATTATTAGCAAACTTCATGTTTCCGTAGTTGCTCCACGTGTAGGGTAATCCATCCTCTTTGACGTTAAGCTTGTTTATGCTCTTAAACGGTGACCAAATACCATTACCTATGTATCGATTGAAAATACCTTTCCCGTCATGCGAAGTCCCCTGCCTAATATAGAAGAACAAGTCACCTTGACCATTTTGAAAAAACTTGGGGTAAGTAAGTTTGGAGAATGCAGCGTGGTTTTCTTCTCCCGTCATCGATATGTGGTTATAGTCGCTATCACCTTCACTATGAACACTCGCATCCTTTACAAACAGGTCAAGACTGAACGCATCGTCTTGCACAGACGCTGCGCCTGGCACACTGTATGAGTATCGAAAATAATCTTTCTCAAAACTACCGTTACCGCCTGTATCTGAGTGCTTGCTATAAGCATGTACATCGAATACTAAATGAATGGACTCATCTCTAGGACTTATTCCAACAGCAATGGTGTTGTGTGTTTCTCCAATCCACCATCGACCGACCAGACCTGTGTGCCTATGAGGAAACTCTATATGTTTGAGTTGACCATTTTTAAGGTTTAGGCGCGATAACATCACGTGCCGGTCGTACTTTCCGCCTTTGTACCACGTCATGAAGACGTAGTGCTTATATGTTTTGATGGCATCGCCATGAGGAGATATAGCCGAACCATACTGGTAGTTATACCCCCCTTCTTGGTTGTTCACAGAGTCTAGTGATTTGTGTACATTGCCCATTTTTTTACCGTCAAAAAATAAGGCACTGTCGGTGATTTTTATTTCATTTTCTAAAAACGGGGTTTGGCTAGGGGCTGATTTATCCTCACTCGTAGAAAGACACCCTTGAAGAATAAGTGAGATACTTATGATAGATATATAATTAGCTATTCTCATTTTACAGCTTTACCCTCTTTATTGGTTTTAGCAGCACTGGTCCAATTAACCCTGAGCGCTGAAGCTCTGTTGTTTCGGTTAACCTGGTTTCAAATGTGATTTGGGTATTGAATGCTTTAGGTTTAATTGAGTCAGGTAACGCTTCGGGAAACGTTAAGTCACCTACAAGCCTGTTTAACCAGGTTGTTGCAACTTCGATTTTTATTTCGTTTTGACCTACACGCAAAGCATTTGTCACGTCTGCAGTAAGGGGTCTACTCCATAGCTCTCCGAAACTTTGGCCATTAACGAACAACCGCGCTACTACCCCTACCTCGCCCAGATCGATAAACCAACGTAAATCTTCATGCAATTGTTCGCTATTCATGGTTATCGTAGTTTGATAGATAACTTCACCAGAATAATGCTGTAGCGCAGTTGGCGAGAGTTCAGTCAGCGAGGTTAAACGCTCCAACACTAGCGATGTAGCAACATCCCGCTCCTCTTCAAAAGATACATTCCATGGGCCTTTTACCTTTACATCAGAGGGTACAGAGTTTATTGACACGTTTTCGATTGAGCCATCTGAGAGTGTTACTTCGTATTCGCCGTTTGTCGGTGATGTAATTACAAGCGCACCATCGGCGTCGATAGTGCTATCTACCCATACAGATGCAGGAACACTGTTACCCTCGTTAAAAGGCGTTTTTCGCTGAATGAAACTTATATTTTTGTTGTGGAAATTGCTCTGGCGCTCTGTACTTTTTTCTTTTTCAAAAACGATAAACGCTGAACCTAGCCCCTGAAGGAACAAGGGTACTGTTATTTTTCGATCGTCTTTTGTAAACCGTGCAATTTGCACAATTTCACCCGTTATTGGGTCCCATAGTTGAGGGATCACATCTGGGTTATGCAAGCGGAAACTTGGAGAAATCTCTTGCGGCTCGTCCGATTGATTCGCCACAAAATAAATATCGTGGGTATCGCTACGTCGGTGGCTCCAAATCACGGTCTCGGGCAAATTTCCCACATCTGGCGGAGAACCTATCTTTGCTAAGATATCCTTTAATTCAGTCTGCTGAGAATTTTGGTAAAGGACATTACCCAAACCATAGTGTCTGTGCGTGATATCGGCGCCGTTTATATCCTGCCATAATAGGTTTGAATAGTGCTGCACTTCATTATCTGCATGTGGGAAATTCTCTAGGCTGGGAGAACTGCTGGGTTTAGGTCCGTATATGCTTCCTCCAGCTTTGACGAGCTCTGAAATTTTCTTCAACAACTCAGGGCGTATAGTGCTCACGTCAGGAAGTACAAGCAGCTTATAAACACTACCGTTAGGTAACTCGAACTGGCCGTTTTTAACGCTGAGCTTGTTTAGAATAATTTCAGCATTGATGAAATCATAGCTATAACCGGATGGAACTTCTGGCTCAACGGCACCAGTCATTTTCGGGGCATCTTCACCAATAAAATACAGGATATCTGCAACATACTGTCCTTGCTGCAACATATAATTTGAACGTTTAACGTAGTCTAGCCAGCTTCCCATGTAGCTGAACCATGTATTGTTTCGATTAAATTCTGAACCAAACCACGCATTCACGCCCGGTTTTTTGTCCTCGTATGCTTGCTGAATGTAGACATGCAAAAGTGTGTGATTTATACCTTCGACAAACGACCAATCGCCTCGCTTTTTAAAACTCCATGGGTGGTTTTTAAACGATTCACTTCTTCCAGAGGTAAAGGACTCAGACATGACCGTTCTATGCCCGTAAATGTGAGCGGCTGATGAAGCGGCTTTAAGCTCTATAGCACCCAGATTGCCCGAAGCCCAAAACTCGCCACTCACAATATCGGCTTGCCCACCGTATTGCAGGAATTCGCCAGGAAACCCCCAGTGTCCATAATTCTCCAGCCATAATTTCAAGCCATGCTCGTGCGCCCGTTCTCTCAAGCCCGCAGCATAAGCATGCGCCACTTTATCAGCGACTAAGCGTCTGACATCCCATAAAAATCTCTCGCTCTGATCCGCGCTGTTAACAATTCTTCCAGTGTAAACGGGTAAAAACGGGGTTGGATCGTAGCCATATTGATGCTTAAACTGCTGCTTGAAGTCATCTGTCCAGTTTTGCGCCCCTTTTTCATAACTATCAACCACGACATACTTGAGTGCAGTTCGCTTTTCGGATTGCAAAGCGCTTAGTATTTTTCCAACGTAAGCATCGAAATGGTACTGCGCAAGTTGCTTATTGAGCTTGTCTACTTCAGGACCTCTTGCTGAATTACTCGAAGGTCCATTGGTCGCCCCCGTGGAACGCATAAAGTAGTGAACAATTGTCCAATTACCCTTGGGCGCTACCCAGTTAAGCCTTTTACCGTCAAAGAACTTTGTTAAATCAATAACGTCATCGGCTTCAATGGCCAATTCTGCATTCTGATTAGGCACCGGCTTTTCCCATACATAGCTATCATGTTTGGGCTGAGGCGTTGGATGAACCTTGGCTAGCTTTTTTTCAACAAAGCGTTCTAACGTGTACTGACCGCTTAGCTTTATCTCTTTCAATCCCGGCGACAGGTGAGCGGGGCCTCTTCCGCGTTTTATGTTACTAATTAAAATCCGAAAATCTGTTGATTCTACTTCTGGAAAGGACACAGCTATTGGCGCATCGTGTTCAGGCCCAAGCTCAGGCCTGGTTGGTGGTCGCTGCATTGAGAACGTCGAGAGTGTTTCGAATCCGCCGTTATTATTCATGTACTGCAAGTCAACTTCAGCTGAGAAGGCGTGTTCTGGATAAATTAAAAGCGACCTCATTTCCTGGCGATTTCTGTAACTTATCTCTATTTGCAGTCTGCTGTCTTTGTCTAGCCTATGTTGGGGAAATGACCAGGATGAACTCAAATCATCATCAACAAGCACTGATACATCAGCAGGTATACTTTTCTCTTCTGAAGATAAAGTCGCCGCTGTCGCTTGAACGCCCTTTACCTTGTGCGACATGAGTTCAGACTCTGGCGTCTTAAATGCTATTAAACTCACTGTCTGGTGAAAACCTTCAGGGATAGTTAATTCAAGCGGTTTGTTATTTATGTCACTAAACTGATATTCATTGCTATCTAAATAACGCATAGACTGTTCAGGGGTTATCCAGGGCCCTCCAGACTGACTCCAACCCGGTGAATTGAAGATCCCTAGGTCAATGTCGTAGTCAGCGGCTTTTTCGATAGCGAAATATAGATGCTCCCACCACACATCGCTCAATGCTCTGGTTTTTCCATATTTTCCATTGCTTGGATTTAGATGGATAATGCCGATTAACGCAGTACCAATTCCCGCTTTTTGCATCGCGGCTAAGTCGTTTTCAATACCACCTTTGGTTATGTGATCATTTACCCAATACCAATATACCCATGGCTTCACTGCATCAGGAGGGCTCATAAAATTCTGAGCTAGCTCCTTGGCATCAGCATTGTAGAACCCCCCTGGCATGGGAGCTTCGGGTAAGTGAATCGGCTTTGCTTCACTCTGTGTTTTGTGTGCCCAGGCAAGCAGAGGCGTTCCCAAAGCTAGAGTTACTAAGAGCAGATTAGCAGACCTAAAAATAAATCTAATCATGCTCTGATCTACTTCCTTTTTGAATTGTGTAGAGGGTCACAGGGCCTATAAGCCCTGAGGGCTGAAGATTCTTAGGCCGCTTTTCAAAAAAGTTATATCCTGTAAAAGTAACGCGTTCACTAGGCGGAGGGGGAGTATTTTCAGTAATCCACGGAACCGTATCTCCCGTCATTGAATAGCCGCTGGTGTCTGGAAGCGCTTCATCACCTATTAAACGATTAACCCACGTGTTTGTGATGCTCACTTCAAGTTCATTGTGTCCCGCTTTTACATAATCTTGAATATTTAGAACGAAGGGGGGTTTCCACAGCGTGGCGATAGACTTACCGTTTAAAGAAACCTCAGCAATTTGCTGAACGTCTCCAAGGCTAAGGTAGAGCGGCTGCGATTGATTTATAAGCGCTTTATCGATAACAAGTGTATTTTTGTACACCGCCTTACCGGAATAATGTTTAATACCTGATACATCACTCGTCGTCCAATCAATGAGATTGTCAAAACGGACATCACCTGGACCAGCCCATTTCTGATCAAAATGAACTTCCCAAGGGGAGTCAAACTTGCTCAATATGTTATGCTTATTTGCATAAGTATCGACTAGCAGTTGATTCCTTGAACCGTCGTAAGGTGGTTGTTCGTCATCTCTTCTTATCAAAACGAAACGCGATCCAAAAGGTTCCAGTGGGATTGTTGTCACAAGACGCGTTTCATTGCGAACAAAATCTGTTATTTTCTCTATAGTTCCTTCATCAGCATGCCAAATTTCTGGTACGCCATCACCTTCTCTAATATCTATTTCAACAGACTTAAATGATGGTTCGTCATTATAAAAATAATAGAGATCGTTGTTATCTATTCGGCGATGTGCAAATGCATGCGCAGGCTTGCCATCGATAAACAGATCGGGCTCATAACCCAATACTTTTATTGTTCCTTCGAGATCGTAAGTACTTATTATGCCTTTCCCGTAGTGCAATACCTTACGATCACTTGAAGAAGGGTTGCCCCATAGTTCATCAACAATTGTGTCAAACTCGTGTTTTTCCGGCCACTCACTTAAACCAATGACTTTTTCGGGCCTATCACCAATAACAGTGGCGCCATCTGACACCAACTCTTTTATTTTACGTAGTGTCCTTAGATGCAAATACTGAGTTTTATAAAGATGTAATGCCCTATATCGCGTCCCCTCCGGTAACACTAAGTGGCCATTTTCTACTCGTATTCGGTTAATTAGAACGTCTGTATTGACATAATCGTACCCAAATCCATCTGGTACTGATGTATTGTTTGCGTTACCCACGCGTAAAGGGGCTATATCTCCCAAATGCACAAGGAAATCAGCATCTGGGACACCTTGCTGCAGCAAGTAAGACCCCCTAGCTAAATATTTGAACCATTCAGTACCGCCATTGCTCCACCACGTTTGTGTTCTATCTATATGGGAGCCAATGGAGTCCATTGTCATGCCTGGTTTTACATGATTATTGGGTTGATGAGCAAAACGGTGAAACATAGTTTCATTAATACCCCTAGCCCACATTTCATCGCCGTAGTGTTTATAAAAATAGGGATGGCCGTACCAATTGACCGTTCTTATTGAGGTGAAGGATTCTGCTGAAACTACTTTCTTTCCATAGACGTGGGCTGACGAAATAGCCGCCATCACTCTGCCGTTGTACTGTTGATCTCTTACCCAAAACTCTCCCATTAACCGATCTGCCTTTCCACCTGCTGCTAACTCGTCGAAAGGTCCCCAGCCGTAAGGCTCTATATAAGATTCGAGGCCATGTTTATTCGAAAGCTTGGTGAATTCGCCAAAATAGTTTTCTACCATTAAATCAGAAAGATGCTGCCGAAACTCTTGAAGTACAGCCCCCGTGTGCGCGGGCGATTCAATAACCCGTCCTGTAAGTAAGGGTAACCATGGGATAAAGTCATACCCAAATTTATCTTCAAAGCTTTTTTCTATTCCTTTTGTCCAGTTCTGGCCTCCTACTTCGTAACTGTCTATTTCTGTGGTTTTCAGTGACTTGATACCTTGCTCATTCACCTTTTTGACCAACTTACCTACGTAATTATCGAAGTGATGCTCCAGGGCATTAGGATCGAACTTGTCGACTTCTAATCCTTCGCCCTCAATCGTCGCAGGGACATTAAAGGCACCTGTGCTGGTATAGCCAAATCGTAAAATTCGCCAGTCTCCCTCGGGTATTGCTATTCCCTCTGGAGGGATAGCTCCGCGATGTAAAACTTGAATATCTCTTGATGCGACGATGGCGGCTTCTGCGATAGTCGGCGTCATACTCAGCTTCCCACGTTCCATGGAATTCATGGATAGCCAATCATTTATCCTTGGTACTGACCACAGGTCAAAACGCTTTATTGTGATAGGTTTGGTAAATGAAATTCTGAAATATTTGGCTGTAAATCCATCTTGGCTTTCATTAACAAGTTGCGGACTAAACGCCCACATTCTCGCACCAGTTCTGGGCCGACGTAGGTTTTCAACTACCGTTTTAAAGTTAATACCGTCATTTGAAATAAGTAGTGCGGCGTCCCCATGCCGATCTGGTGTTTCTATTTGCAAACTTCTCAACGTAGCGACATCATCAAGCTCAACTTGCACCCAATATTCATCGTTTTCATTTTTCTCGAAAATAAATTCTGTATCCCAGTCTCTGTCTGACAAAACTTCAGCATTTAATGTCGAATCTGATGAGCTTATTCTCCCGGTCGAAAATAAATTCTGATTGGAATACTCATCTTGGGGAATAGCAATTACTGCAATATCTTTATAAAGCCCTTCTGCGAAACCTGGTTTCAAGGGTAAATATCTATTTCCGCCAGAAACAGACTGCTCAGACCACGTTACCCGCTTCATTGACTGCTCGGGCGTAACCCATGGTCCACCACTTGATGTCCATCCGTCAGCGTTGTGAATGCCGAACTCAATATTGTGCTTATCTGCCTGTGCCGCGGCGTGGACAAGGTGATCATAAAACTCTTCAGTACCGAATCTAACCGGCCCACGAGAAGAGTAAGGCCAGTTACGTCGATGTACGTGAAAAAATATAGCACCACCGATGCCGGCTTCTTCGAGTGCTTTGAAATCCTCAGAAAAGCCCTCTTTTGACAAATTACCGTTCATGGCGTGCATCCACGTTTTGGGCAGATAATCATTATTAGGTTGCATAAACGCATCAGACGACAGTGCTTCGCCGACTGCACTAATCGAAAACAAAACGCCGATTAAGAACATGTTCGGGAGAAAAAACCTAGCACACACTAACACCTTATTAATTAAGTTTTGATTCATATTGATTATTTTTGTAACATCATGATTATATATGACCGAATATACACGACATAGATACGGTTTAAAAGAAGGATAAATTCTTAACCTATTGGCGGCTCTATGAGTAATGAGAATGATGACACGATGAATAACATGGCAGAGTCTTTTTTTAGCAAACAGTTTCAGACACAAGTGGGTCGCGCCCTTTCCATAGTGCTTACAGTGGTTATTCTAGCTTCAGCTTGCAAACCTGATAGTGAAGAAATGGACATAACCGAGGAAAGCGATTTTTACTCCCAGCGCAAAATGTTGATTGAGAAATATTCTCAAACAGACAACGTATTTGAAGCGCTAGCAGCTCAGGTCGACCAATCAGACCCTGAAAGCGTTGATTACTGGCGCTGGCGCATTGACCAATACATGTACGGCCAGTATCCGGATTATCAACCGATCTATGACGCATTCAGAGAAGGAAAGTCATTCGAAGACATTTACTCAATACCGGAAGAAGGGCTGGGCTCTAAGCCTGCCGTGCCCCAAAATGACAATGAGTTACCCAAAGGCTATTTCACTGACAACTTGCAGGGTAATCCCCACCGAGGCTGGCACTATGTTGAGGGTGATACCGTATTCATTACATACCAAGGTCATCTTACCGACCCCTATGTTGCCGCCTATAACCTTGAATCGCATCAATGGCAGGGGCCAATCAAAGCCGCTGACAGCACACTTTCAAAAGGCGAGAGAAAAATAGACAGTCACGGCCGTCCAATCATAGAAATGGACACGCAAGGGTATCTACACATTGTTTATGGCGGGCATGGAGGAGAGCGAGAGGATGGGCTTAATCCGCTTTCTATCGACACACCTCATGCTGGCGGCAGAATGTTGCATGTTGTATCTAGAAAACCCTATGACATTAGCGAGTTCGAATACGTAGATGATATAACGCCTTTTGCGTCATACACGAAAAGCTACAAAATGGGGAATGGCGATATCTACCTATTTACGCGGGCTGGAACCCATAAGTCCCCATGGGTGTATTACAAAATGCCGGCCGGCTCAAAGCGATTTGAAGAGCCAGTCATCATTACTTGGCCAACACCGCAATCAGACGACCCTATTAACGTTGATACATTTTACATCAACCCTCTTAAAATCTCAGATACCGAGATAGCCATTAGCTTTCTCTGGCATGAATGTAACTTCTTAGAAGTCCACGATAAGGAAACCTATGCCCGTATCAACGCCTACTACATGCGTTTAGATACAACAAGCGGGCTATTCTATAACGCGCAAGGCGAGAACATTGAGCTTCCGGTCACAATTGACGTGGCGAACGACAAGATGCTGGCGTTCGATTCAACAAATAGAGAGGAAACACCTTTTGGTACTTCTCCCCTATCACTTAGCAGTGGCGCGCCTGCTGTTGCCTATGAAGCTCGTACAAAAGACTATCGAGAGTGGCGAATGACCGCATTTAAAGAGGGTCAATGGGTGCACAGCCTACCAATGCCTGACACCGCAAATCGCACACTTAAAAACCAAGAGGGTGCCCTGGTATCCTCTGTCACAGATTTGGTTCAACTGGCACAACGGAACAATAGTTTTGAGGCAGTGGTCACTTATCGTGATGAAAATAACACCATGAATTTCGCTTCAGTTACCAGTACAGACGGGACTAACTGGACTATTCAACAGGTTTATCTCTCGCTTGAAAACACGCGTATGCAAATGGATCCGATCAAAGGCGAAAAGGGCAACCATCACGGTGTCATTTTGAATTTGAGAAAGGGCGCATCTCAGCGGCTCTATCTATGGCACGATGGCAAATTTCAGGCTCCAAGTGCCGGTGAAAGTAATATGGATATTACCTATGAATCTTTCGAAAATCAGGGTTGGAATGCAGCATCACCACGAGGCTTCACTCCTGGGTTAAAGAAGGCAGCACCGCAAAACTTCATGTTTAATCAGCTCCAAAGCGAACGTGCCTTTTCTATTGAGGAAGGCATAGTCAGAAGCGGGAAATATGCCGCTAAACTGTTTTGGGACCATAATAACCCTGCGACTTTCAATGGAGCCGACACAAAGATTGACAACGTTGATCGCAAGGCGATGTTTCACGGGTTTAAAACACAGAAAGTAGCGGGCGCAGAGGCATGGTATGGCTTTAGTGTTTTTTTTCCTAGCGAAGGAACGCTTGACGAACCTAATCCGTGGCTATTTTTTCAAATACACGGAAGCGCAGATAAGCGTCTGAAGGAACATTCTAGAAATCCACCATTCAGTTTAACGCTAACCCCAGACGGGTTGCGAGGCGCATGGAAATGGGACCCGCATGAACTAAGTCCAACTCGAAATGGCCACGGCACAGAGCATTTCGAAGTACCCGGATTAAAATCGGACTATTTAGACCGGTGGGTAGATTTTGTCTTACATGTAAAAGTGGATTATTCAGACAATAAAAACGGTTTTATAGAACTTTGGGTTGATGAAGAAAAGGTACTAGATAAACACAATATTCAATTTGGATATAACGACGACAAAGGAATTTATCCATCGTGGGGCATGTATTTCAACGGCGATCTTAGTGGTATGCAAAATGACCACTACCTGTATTTAGATGAAATACGAATGACTGACTCAGGTGAAGCATCGTACAACGATGTTGCACCCAGATAGCCCAAAAAATAACGTACAAGAACATATTAGATTTCTGCAAGGATTACTCAAAATGTTGCCAATATCACGCCCCACAAAAATGTATAGTTACCTTGTGTTCGCGCTACTTATGTTAGCCGCACTGATGGCCGCCAGCGCTCGTGCTGAAAGTCAGACTAGACAATATATAAATTTCAATGACGGCTGGAAGTTCACTTTGGGCGACAATGATATTTATAAAAAAACAACGTTCAATGACAGCGGGTGGACTACCGTGGAGGTACCGCACGACTACATCTACGAAGAAGGTGTTAGTGAAGTCGGTTCCCAAGGCCAGTCTGGCGGATATCATGGTGGGGGCACGGCGTGGTACAGAAAGCATTTTGCCTTTGACAATGCATGGAAAGATAAGCAGGTTTGGCTTCGTTTTGAAGGCGTTTATATGAACAGCGAGGTGTGGATAAACGGCCACTTTTTAGGTAAACGTCCATACGGCTACATCAGTTTTCAGTATGAATTAAGTAAATATCTGAAAAAAGAAAACAATGTTGTAAGCGTCCGCGTGGATAATGAACTGCAGCCTTCCACGCGTTGGTATCATCCAGGGGGTATTTTCGCCCCAGTAAAGCTTGCCATATTGAATTCTACGCACATAAAACACAACTCTCTATTTATCCGCACACCAAAAGTGGGCGAACAGACAAAGGTTGAGGCCAGCTTCCAGTTAAATAGGCGTCCTGGCGACAGTGACAATTACGCGATTCAGTATCGAGTTTACGATCAAGAAGGTAAACAGCTTTTGTCTCAGAAGACGCCTCTTGAGATGACGGAAGAAGACGCCTCTTATTCGTTTGCCTTTTATTTAGAAAACGCACAGATGTGGATGCCCCATAACGCATATTTATACGATTTAGACTTAAAGCTGGTTAAAGACAACATTGAGATTGATCGAAAGAGCGTGAAATTTGGCGTTCGTGATATCGAATGGAAAACAGATACCGGCTTTTGGATAAACGGCAAAAATGTAAAGATTCAGGGGGTAGCCGAACATTATGAGGGTGGCCCTGTTGGAGGCGCGTGGACAAAACCGCTTCTGCGATGGAAATTAAACCTTCTAAAAGAAATGGGCGTTAACGCCATTCGTACCGGGCATAACCCCTATCCCACCATGTTTTATGAGCTTTGTGATGAACTAGGCATAATGGTGATGGATGAAGTATTTGACGGATGGAAACAAAAAGCACGTCACGACTACGGCCGATATCATTTCGATGAGTGGTGGGAGAAAGACTTAACCGAGTGGGTTACACGCAATAGAAATCACCCTTCAATCATTATTTATAGTGTCGGTAATGAAACTCACGGTGAAATTGTCACTGAGCTTGCTGCTGCTGTGAAAAAGCATGACCCAACTCGACTTGTTACCTCTGGCTCTACCAATAAAGAAGGATTAGATGTAATAGGCATTAACGGAGGGTCTGAGAGCAAAAGTTTCTTCGAACGACGGTTTGACCGCCCTTTCGTATCAACGGAAGCCCCTCACACGTGGCAAACTCGTGGATACTATCGTACTCAAACATGGTGGAGAGACGGCCCTAAGGGAGACACGTTCGAGTTACCTAATATCACAGAGAAGGAAATTTTCTTTTACGATTGGAAGGATCCCAAAGACTGGTCGAATCAAAAACAGCACCTTAACTCATCTTACGATAACGCAACAGTTCGGATTAATGCGCGTAAAAACTGGGAGCTTGCGCGTGACTTGCCTCACCACGCGGGGCACTTTCGTTGGACCGGATTCGACTACCATGGAGAAGCTGGGTTAGCCCACGGAGGTTGGCCTTACATTGCTTTTATGGGTGGCGCACTGGATTTGGCAGGCTTTAAGAAAGACCTTTTCCACTTTTATCGAAGCCAATGGCTAGATGAACCTTCACTTCATATTCTCCCTAGTTGGACACATCCAACGATGAAGGAAGGTACGTTGGTGCCAGTATGGGTTTATTCTAATCTCGATGAAGTCGAGCTATTTCTAAATGGTAAATCCCTTGGCCGTGATAAACCGGGAAAACAAGCCGATGAGATGCAAGCAGAATGGTTCGTACCCTGGACGCCGGGTTCAATACGCGCAGTGGGTTATAAGAACGGTAAAAAGGTCTTAGAGAAAGAAATTAAAACCGCTGGCTCACCTGTTGGACTGAGACACAGCATCGACACTTATACCGCTGAGGACGGATTCAATACTGCGAAAGTAATCACTACTGAAACCGTAGATAAGGATAACAACTTTTACCCCTATGGGGGTCATAAGACCTATTATCACTTTAGTGGAGGATTAAAAGTAAAAGCACTTGAAAACGGCTCTCCTTATGAACACACCAATCGTGTTAAATCTAATTACAGACATTTATTTATGGGAAAAAACCGCGCGTTTGTTGAAGTTGCTTATCCTGATGCTCGCGAATTTGTCACTATAGCTGCTATCGTGGGTGACGAAGCGTTAAGGCTCTCGAACAAGGTGGCTATTGATGTCCAAACCATTGCTATCACTGAAACTTCAAATATCGCGTCTCAACAAATTCAAGTTCGCTATAGCGTGAACACCCCCAATGAAGAAGAAATGAAACCTTATCTGACCCCTTTCGCAGTTAACGATGGTGACACAGTATACGCGAATGTGGTTATCAATGGCCGACTTGCCTTTCAAATGAAGCAACAATTCGGACAGGGTGTGGGCCTTTTCTGGGGCAATGAAAACTCAGCCGATATGTGGGTAGGTCGCGGCTTATCATTACAGGGCGAAGACGCAGAATATGGCCAAGGCGCCGCTGCAGTGCGCGGCGCTCATGGAGTACACGGAGGGGCTTATGGAACATTTAACGACGAAGAAGGCACAATGTATTGGTATCACGAGAACGACGGTGCTGAGGGCGTATACACTGCTGTTTTCCGTTACACGCACAACGACGAGAGCTCAAAACGGCCTATTGCTATCTATGTAAATGATAAGAAAGCGGCCATGGTTGAATTTGAACCTACCGGGAGTTGGGACAGTAAGTGGGACGAACAAGCCGTAAGCTTTACGCTAGTAAAAGGTGCCAACCATATAGAATTTAGAACCGTCGGTGAAAGCGGCCCCAACATCGACCAATTTACACTTGAGTAAATCCGTTAAAACGCTACTTCAAACTAAATTAATTGTACAAGCTTGAAGTAGCCGTTTTTTTGACTCCAAGGTTCTGATTTATGATTAGTAAAACATTCAACGCACTATTAAACGCAGCGGATACCCTAAGTAAACTGTGTTTTACCCTACTTATTATACCGTGTGCTGCAATCTGTAATGAGAGTCCTCCTAACGTACTTCTTATTGTCGTGGATGATTTAGGGTGGGCGGATGTTGGCTATAACGACCGAAATAATGTTTTTCAAACACCCAACATTGACGAACTTGCATCAAAGAGTATGGTCTTCACGGATGCCTACGCGGGAGCCTCAAACTGCGCCCCTAGCAGAGCGGTGCTAATGAGCGGCCAGTACACACCAAGACACGGCATTTATACCGTATCACCGTCTGATCGTGGTCATCCGAAAACACGTCGACTAATTGCAACAAAAAATACGGATATTTTAGGCGATTCGGTTGTTACATTAGCTGAACTGTTTAAATCACAAGGCTATACTACTGGCTCTTTTGGAAAATGGCATTTAGGTCAAGACGCTAAAAGCCAGGGCTTCGATCACAATGTAGCAGGCCACTTAAAAGGTCACCCAAAGTCCTACTTCAGCCCCTACAACATGCCTTTTTTAGAAGATGGACCAAAAGGCGAATACCTTCCGAATAGGATAACAACCGAAGCGATAGATTGGATTTCCGAGGTACGAGACCAACCTTTTTTTGCATATGTGCCCTACTACACGGTTCATACCCCACTGGAAACTATTGATACATTTAAGCAGAAGTACTTATCCCACCCAAAGGTAAGAAACGAAAGGCACGCAACCTATGCGGCTATGGTTGAATTGATGGACATAAATATTGGTCGCTTAATTACGTCATTAAAAGAATTCAACATAAGTAACGATACTCTCATTATTTTTACTTCGGACAATGGTGGTATAAGGTCGATCTCTTATCAAGACCCTCTGCGAGGTGGTAAAGGCAGTTACTATGAGGGCGGAACGCGAGTTCCTCTTTTAATCCATTGGCAAAACAAAATTCCTGCTAAAGAAGTAAATATTCCCGTCATAAACGCGGACTTTTTCCCCACTTTAGCTTCTGTACTAGGGAAGGTAGAGTTTAGTTATCCACTTGATGGTATTGATTTGTCGCCGCTTCTTTTGAGCAATTCATCCATTGAGGAGCGCAGTCTCTTTTGGCATTTTCCCATTTATTTGCAGAGCTACAATCCTAGCGCAGATCAATCCCGTGACCCTCTGTTTAGAACGCGTCCAGGCTCTACGTTGAGAAAAGGCAAGTGGAAATTACATCATTACTTTGAGGATGACAGCTATGAACTTTACGACTTAGAAAATGATGAGGGTGAACATGTTAATTTAGCTCAATACCTCCCCAAAGTAGTACAAGCGCTTTCTGCAGAACTTCAACATTGGCGAGATTCAATAAACGCCCCGATACCTAAAACTGTAAACCCTCAGTTTGACGAAGTCTTTTCTGCTGAGCTAACAGAAAAGCACCTTAGCAAGAAATAACAATTATCTGATTTAAGCTGTTATCCGACCGATTAGTAAAACTGTGGGAGCATTATGAAAAACAAGACGGTTAGCCATAGAACTATCAAGACTTTCGCGATGCTCTTGGGGCCTATATTTTTTATAGGATTAAGTAATTTTGCACAATCAGAAGAACGCCAAGAAACTCCGAAAAAAAAGCCAAACGTCATTTACATTATCGTAGATGATATGGGAATCGGCGACATAGAGCCTTACGGACAGGAGAAGATACGTACGCCTAACCTGATGAAACTTGCTGAGAATGGTTTAACCTTTACGCAACACTATGCAGGGAATACCGTTTGCGCTCCTTCTCGAGCAGCGCTGGTTACAGGAATGCATTCAGGACACAACCAAATCAGAGGCAATTACGAACTTGGAGATTTCACAGATGAAAAAGAATATGGTCAAATGCCATTGCTTCCAGGGACTACAACGCTCGGCACTGTAATGAAAGACGCTGGGTATCACACTGCACTGATTGGAAAATGGGGGCTGGGCGGCCCCGATTCATTCGGAGTCCCAACAAAACAAGGCTTTGACTATTTTTTTGGTTATTTAGATCAGAAGCAGGCACATAACCATTATCCCACTCATCTTTGGAAGAATGACAAGAAATTTCCGCTACAGAATGATTGGTTGCACCCTCATCAGTCGCTGCCTGATGGGGTAGACCCCAATGATCCTGCCAGCTACCAAGAATATATCAGGGAAGATTACGCCCAGGATAGAATTACGAAAGAAGCATTACGATATATCGAACAACAAAAGCAAGCGCCATTTTTTCTCTATTTAGCGTATGCCGGCCCACATGCAGCGCTCCAAGCGCCCGAAACGGAAATAGATAACTACAAGTTCGAGGAAACACCTTACGGTGTTGATTCAAGTTATCTGCCTCAACGCCGCCCAAGAGCTGCGCGAGCTGCCATGATTACCAATATTGATACTGCCATAGGCAAGATAACGACATTGCTGGCTACGCTTGAATTGGAGAATGATACGCTGATTATATTTACAAGTGACAATGGGCCGAGCTTTGAAGGCGGCGCCGACCTGGAGTTTTTTGATAGCAATGCGCATTTCAGAGGTTACAAACGCGACCTCTATGAGGGCGGCATTCGAATGCCTACAATAGCAAAATGGCCAGGCAAGATTAAAGCGGGAACCCAGACAAACCATATTTCCGCTTTTTGGGATGTGCTTCCTACCTTAGCGGAACTAAGCGGCTCTGGCGCAAATCTACAAACAGATGGGATCTCGTTTTTACCTACACTCACTGGTGTGGGGCCACAAGAACAACACGATTATTTGTATTGGGAGTTTCATCGTCCAAACGGAGAGCATACGCAAGCAATTAGGTTTACTGTTGACAACGACCCTAACTGGAAAGCAATTCGCTTTTATTTTAAAAACAAAAAAACGTCACCAAAATTAGAGTTATATCACTTAGGCACTGATGTTTCCGAAAAGAACAACATAGCTCATTTACACCCAGACGTGGTGAAAAGAGCAAAGCAGCTTTTCGAAACCTCTCGCTCCCAATCTGAGTTTGATGCTTGGAATTTTGACTTTTAATGGGGGTTGTGAGGCTGTCATTAATTGAATTAGTGTGATTACCAAGGGATACTGACGGTATAAGTACCAAGCGATTTTGACGTAATCACACTATCAATGTTGCTGCTCTTCGGCAAGCTTTGCC
>JYMV01034034.1_pt1 | contig 35112 bp, 31 predicted proteins | sample 338911 | NCBI WGS metagenome assembly JYMV01 (sample SAMN03354496, study PRJNA234377) | hydrothermal vent metagenome | biome: Deep sea; feature: Hydrothermal plumes at the Eastern Lau Spreading Center, Western Pacific Ocean; material: Seawater | place: Tonga | collected 2009 | depth 2000 m m | reverse complement strand
AATAGACGACAAAAAAGTGTTGCGCTCTATCGTAAACTATGTCTACTTTAACTGAACGTAAAAATTAAACGTTTACTAACTCATCAATAACAAGTGGAGGGCACTTACATGAAAACAAAATGGCTATTGGTTACTTTGAGTGTGTCCCTTCTATGTGGCGGGTTGTCAGCTCAGGGATTGAGCGGCTCCTTTCATCTGGAAGGTGTGCAGATCCAATACTACGATGTGGCACGAGATTCCGGGGATGCTGAGGCAGATGTTGGCGGTACAAATGTGCTGGCCTTATCATGGCCCAGCGCTCTAGCACCTGCGTTCCAATACCCGGTGTCAGAGTTTGGAGTCGGTGATATGATAGCTGCACCTATCACACCCGAAATACTATTGACACCTGAAGGACTGGCACTTTACGGCATAGACCTGACGGTTGTTTTGAACAGTGATGGGTCGTTTGAGATTCCGACCAGCACCTACCCGACTACCACTACAGAAAACTGCTCCACATACGCATTCATACCGACAATTCAGGATGCCGGAATATATGAGTGGGATGGCATCGACGACGGTGGCGGTTTTGGTATTATTGAATCGAACATCTTCGACTTGTTCAGCATGAACCAAAGTGATGAAAATCACGGATGGATTACAGTCGTACGGGACGATGATGGCGGCATTGAGTCAGTAATTATAGAATGGGATGCCACCGATGGAACCGACTCTAATAGTGGGATCGATTCTGAAGGCAATTTTAATCGGATATTGGGTATCGCCGAGGTGCCGGCAGACCAGGATTTTGTTGCCGGACTGAACACCGCATACGGCTTAGATCTTCCAGTTGGAACCTTTCCGACAGCGGGCGACAACTGGCCTTATGATGAAGAGATAACCGCCAACTGGATGTACCTTTTCGATCCTGCCGGAGGTGATGGCGAATTGTTCAGTGGCGATGAACTTCTTCAGTTCACCAGCTACTACTTCACCTTCAACGACCTGACGGCTATTGCAACATTCACGGGTGCTTTCTCTGCTGTATTCAATGGTGTCGATAATTGGCAGGAAGCAATCGAGTACGCAGCCAACGCACTTCTGGCAACGTTTGGGTGCCCAGCTGATGTCTCAGCAATGGTCCTGACTATGGTCTATGACTATGTAATGGGCCTGATTGCAAGCGGTGTGTCTGTAGAAGATGCACTCTATGCCGGAGTGGTTTACGCTGTAGGAGTCGCTGAAATGATGGCAGAAGGTATGGGTATGGATTGGACTTTCCCGAATGACGCAGACCACGACTATGATCCCGTGACAGGTGACGGTCGCCTGTTGTTTGAAATGGGTAACCAGTGCGTCTGGGAAAAGCAGAATCGCGTGGTCTATGCATACTTCGAGAATCAGGAAGCTAGTGTAGAACATGACGGCGATATAATCCCCGAGACATTCGTTCTGCAGGGTAACTATCCGAACCCATTCAACCCGTCCACCAATATCGTATTTGATCTGAATATGAATGCCGATGTTAAGGTTACCATCTATTCCGTACTCGGCCAGGAGATCAAAACGGTTTACCAGAGTTACAGTGAGCCGGGACGATATACAGTCAATTGGCATGGACAGGATGCATTTGGCAACACCGTCCCATCCGGTGTCTACGTCTATAAAGTTAGCGCTGACAACCGCGAATTAACGGGCAAAATGCTGCTTATTAAATAAGCTCAGAATTCGCTGGACAATATTAAGAAAGCAATCAACCCCGCGTATAGTTTAGCGGGGTTGATTGCTAACTTAGGAGAAACTTAAGAAACATGAAGAAACACAGATTTGCTCAGTTTCTTTTAGTATTCTGCTTAATACCCTCCTACCTCCTCGCTGACAGTACCATCAAAGGCCGTATCACAGATATAGATAACGGTGAACCTTTGATGGGTGCCAATGTAATACTCACAAGTGACGCTCTATCAATACCAACAGGCTCTGCAACGGATGAAAACGGGGCTTATCGTGTAGACAATCTTCCCCCCGGCCTCTATCTGATCAAAGTCAGCTATATCGGCTATGACGACGCTTCCCAAAGCATTCAGTTGAAGGAAGATGCAACTGAAATCATAGATCTAGAGATTAAATCTGCTGCTATTATGTTCCAGACATATGTGGTGACTGCATCTCGAAGAAGGGAACGTATTGAAGACGCTCCGGCGGCTATTTCTGTCATCACGGAACGGAATATCCGACGTGAGAGCAACACCAACCTCGGGGACTACATGAAAGCCATCAAGGGTGTAGATTTCACACAATCAGGAGTAGACAGCTACAATCTAAGTGCTCGCGGATTCAATTCCAGCTTCAGCTCCCGCCTACTCACTCTCACAGATGGGAGAATGGCCAATGTTCCTTCCCTTCGGTTAATTGCCTACAATGTTATTCCTGTTACAATGGATGATGTTCAACAGATCGAGGTTGTGCTGGGTCCATCTTCCGCTCTTTACGGCCCCAACGCCCACAGCGGCGTACTAAACATTATCACTAAACCTCCAAGATACTCGGATCCACTAGTTCTGAATTTTCAAGCCGGTGACCGAAATCTCAGGAAGTTTTCCGCCCGTGTTGCAAAGTCTTGGAAGCACTGGGGTTTCAAGGTTTCCGGTGCTTATCTCGAGGCCGATGATTGGCGACATTACAATAGAGGAGAATGGGAAGGCCACCACTACGCATTGGTGGGTAACTGGGATCTAACTCGGGACGGTTTAGATGCTGTTTGGCAGGTCAACTACCTGGAAGAGGGTAACCCCACAGTAGCCGTCCCTATTACTGATCCGTGGCCAAATGACGAGAGAGAACTGACAGCTGCATATCTTGACAGCATGGGTATCAACTGGTATGAGGAAGACGGTGTCTTTTATGCATGGGTAGCTCAAGCCGATGGACTCGACAATGACGGTAACAGTGATGATTATACCGATCTTAACGGTAACGGTATTCCTGACCCGGGTGAGCCGGGTGTCAATAGCGACGGCGTTGTTTATGCAGATGGAATAGATAATAACGGAAACGGTTATATTGATGAAATGATAGATGACGGCATTGACGATCTAATCGAAAAGTGGTATGACGGAATCGACAATGACGGCGACGGACAAATTGACGAGTCTGATGAAAAGGGAACTAAGTTTCAGAACCGCAGCGGTGAATACGGCAGCAATAAGTTCGGCGATTACATTTTTGATGATGAGGGGAATATGCTGTTCGATACAAATCAGGATGGATGCTTTGGCTGTCTAGGTGATTCCACTGTAGCCTCTTATCGTGTTGATGATTCCAATGGAGACGGTATAGACGACTTCCTGGATTTTCAAGTGCGTAATATCCGCGCTGATGTAAGAATTGATTTCGACCCTAATGAAGACTTTAAGATGAGTATCGCTTCCGGTTATGCCTGGGCCAAGAATATCAACATAACAGGCATCGCCAGATATCTTGCTGACGGATGGGTTTATCGTTATGGGCAACTGCGAATGACCTACAAGAATTGGTTCGTTCAGACTTATCTAAACTCAAGTGATGCCGGTAATACTAGAAGCATGACTACAGGCGGACGTATTAAAGACACTTCGAAGAAATTCAGTGCTCAGATTCAGCACCACAAATCATTTTGGGGCGATCGACAACGAATCGTCTGGGGAATCGATTATTTTCGCACTATGCCCCAAACTTTCGGTACAATCCTGCATGATAACAATTTATGGGATCGCATTGACAACGACGGTGATGGAGAAGATGGTTCACCTACGGAATGGACAGAAACCATCGACAACGAATATTATGATCCTGGTGAAGGATTCAAGCCGACATCTTATGATTCATTAGACGGTATCGATAACGCCTGGGGTGCCATCGCCGATGGCATAGATAACGATGGCGACGGATTGATAGATGAAGGTATTGACGAAAAAGATGAAGACAATCGTAACTTCACCAATGAATTGGGTTTTTATATTCAATCGAATACGAAACTCACAGACAAAATAGAATTTATCTTCGCCAACCGTATTGATGCTCATGAACAACTCACGAATTTAATCGATTTCGACAGTGAAGGACATTCGCCTAATCCTCTCAAGTGGACGTTTGATATTAATAAAACAAGCGGTCTTCAGATTTCCCCGAAAGTTGGGCTTATGTACCGTCCAAGCGACAACCAGAATTTCCGACTGACATGGGCAAAAGCATTTAACACACCATCATCTCAAGCCCTTTTCCTAGACATTTTCGTACAGCGTTTTTCAGTGTTTAAGGTGTATGCCAAGGGTGCAGTGGATGGCTATCATTATCCTCGTGATGAAAACGGCTTCCTCACTTTCTGGGATATTAGCGGCGATGAACAAGAATATTGGTTCTATAACAACATGGGTATGGAACAGTGGGACGACCAGGATGGAAATGGTGAGTGGAGTTTTGCGGACGGTTCAATAGACACTGTATTCGATTTCTGGGGTAATATAGTCAATATCTTTGAATTCGATGATAACGGATCATTTGACTATCACGATTATGGTACAGATGGTATCGAAGGAGAACCGTATACAGACACCAACGGTAACGGCCACTGGGATTTCGGGGAACCATATGAAGACCTAGATGGCAACTGGCAGTGTAGTGGCTGTGACCTGAATGGTACTGAAGGAAATAATATTTTCGATGAAGGTGAGCCGGCAGAAGGACATGAAATATGGACAGATGCTAATGGCGACGGAACATGGGACGAACTCTACAAGCTTCTCTTCCCATCAGTTGATCCCCGGATACAAGGCTCTTTCCAGAAGGATATCCCCATTGATCCAAAACCCATCAAGCCGGAAATCGTTCAAACATTGGAGTTTGGTTACAAGGGACGACTTACCCCACAGCTCTACGGAACTTTGGATATCTTCTACAGTAAGTATAACAGTTTTGTCAGCCCCATACTATTTTTGACACCCCTTGTAGTGGCAAACGATCCTGATTTAACAATAGAGAAATTCTTCAATGCCCCATCGGATTATATTAAAGGGGTAGTAGCAGTTGGTGATACAAGTCAGTATATGGGGAATCCACCCGTCGTAGTGGGATATCTCAACTATGGTAAAGTCTATATGTGGGGTGCTGATATGAGCATGACCTACTTCTTCAGCCGCAATCTTATACTCGATGCCAACTATTCATTCCTGAGTATCTCTGCATTTTCAAATCCGCTTACCGGGACCAAAGAACCCATCAATGCCCCTCGCAATAAATGGTCGTTGAAAGCAACCTATGAATCACCAAAGGGATTTTCCATCGCTGCCTATTTACGTCACGTAGATCAGTTTCCGTGGAAGTCAGGGATATACTTCGGTACCATCGAGGGATACAGCATTTTTGATCTGCACCTTGGTTACAAGATCAATGACCACCTCAAGCTGTGGGCCACCTTCAACAACGCACTTGATAACCGCCACACTGAAATAATCGGCGGACCTGAACTTGGCAGGATGATTGTCCTGCGACTTACAGGACAATTATAAATAATAGGTAGTTAGTTGGGCAGTGTGTCCGGCGGAGGCTTGATACCTACCTTACCGAATGGATCCTTACCCTGAAGTTTGATCTCACCGTGTTTTTTCTCGTAGCGAGTGATATTATCAGAAAGTGCATTTAAAAACGCCTTGGCATGAGGGGGTGCCATAATAATTCTCGAGTTTACTTTGGCTTTATTCATCCCTGGTAATATCTTCGTAAAATCCATTACAAATTCAGCTGGAGAATGGGTAATAACCACAAAATTCGCATATTCACCGGAGCCAACCTCACTATCCAGTTGAATATCTATTCGTTGAGTTTTTACTTTTTCATTCATTTCTTTTTCTTCTCTTTTTCGTCTTCTTTATTAAACTCTTCCCAATCTTCCTCAAGACCTTCCCATTCATCCATCTCTTTAATTTCTCCCTTATTCTGCTGAGCGACTATCTTCTCAATTTCATCCTCGAATAAAGAGAACGTTTCTTTCTTTTTCTCGTAATCCTGGGGGTCAACTTCTTCCTGATCGGCAGGATCTAAACGCTCGATTTCATCGCTATAGAGTGCCGTATCAAAAAAATCTATGTTACTTACTAAACCGTTTGCAATCAGATATTCTATGAAATCCAAAAACTTCGGTTGTTTTAAATCCGTCTTACAGGAAGGACAGATAAGGGATTCCTGAAGCTGCTCATCCAACAGTGGTGCACTGCACTCAGGGCAAACGATTCCTTCAAGCACTTTCTTTTTCTTATTTTCTGTCATGATAACGGGCGTAAATATAGCTGACGGCTTTACGGTCGTCAACAACTATTTTTTTCGGGTATTCCTCTGTATAATAGAATTTACCCTTCAACAGAAAGAAGCTTAAAAAGCTGCTTCTCTTCCAGGGTAAATTCCTGACCACGACGATCTTTTACTTTTTGAGCAGTAATATAAAATTTATCAATTTGATATCGGCGTATTTTCCCGTTTATCGACCAGGATAAAGGCGGGATATTCACTGAAGGATAGCCATACCCTACAATATTAGCACCCGGCCCTATGGAGGTTCCTGTATTAAACATGGTGTTGATTCCGGATTTACCATGATCACCCATGTAAAGCCCTACAAAGGGTGATCCGGTGTCGACAGTCTCTCCATTAACTGTTACCTGCACATTTGCATAATTATTTTTCAGATCGCTATTATTTGTGTCTGCTCCCAAATTGACCCACTCACCTATGTAAGCATGACCAATGAAACCGTCATGCTGCTTATTGGACCAACTTTGGAAGATACTTTCCGATATCTCTCCGCCGAGCTTACAACCAGGGCCTATAGATGTTCCACCGTAAATGCGAGTTCCCGCCTTCACCTGACAACCATCTCCGATAGATAGGGGACCTTGCAAATATGTGTGAGATAAAATAGTAACGTCGTTTCCGATAATGATCGGGCCATCTTCTGCATCAAAAACCACTCCGGGCTTTATTGAACAATCATTCCCGATAGATACACCTTCGGGATTCACTAAATGTATTCCGTTGGGGATGCTATCTAGCCCTGATCCGAGAGAAAAACTTTTTCCATCAAGAATTAGTGCCTTACCATTCAGATTCACACAATCCCAAAGATAGCGAATGACTTGTACATCTGTGTTTTCTTCCCTAAGTGTTTCAGACAGCTCACCTGAAAGAGGACCACCTTCCGATAGCCATCGATTCCCTTGTTCAGCGTTTAAGCTTGCAGACACCATTTCGCCATGGCTGATAAGAATCGTCCCTTCTTTCAAAGAAATATCCAGCGTCTCCTGATCCCAGAGAACTGGACCTTTAAGCCATAAACCACTTTGAACTTCAGACGGATTCACAGTTAAGTCAGAAAACCGGTTTGCAGTTACTCCAGCCAGTTCATCACGAACAATTAGACTGATTCGGGCATCTGGGAAAAGAGACTGAACACGTTCAAGAAAAGTATATGCACCACACCGTAAATCAAACGACGGTCGAGTCAGTACAATGGGTTCCAGATTAAGTGTGTTTGAATCTTCGTAAATGTAGATATTCATAGGTTTAACAGTTTTTGGATGGAAAGATAACCCTTCTCAAGAAAATCGCTGCTTTTTCTGTCAATCTGAATATTAAAGAAATGTTCCGAGAATCTGCTCCTAAAACCTACCCTTACCGGAGCGTGAGACAGATAAGTCAAATAAGCTGTTGCCAGATTAAAATTCGGATGCATGTCCACCACAGCGTGAAACTTTTGGGAAGTTACCTTTTCAATTAATTCTTTTTTCGGCAGTTGATGTCGCCCAATATCTTCGCTGCTGTAGGTCTGTACATCAGCTGGAAAAGGACCAGTAAAGGAATGATAAAGTTGAGTATTCATCAAAAAGCTAAGTTTTGATTCCTTTTTTTCGTACACCGATTTTAGAAAATACCTGGCAATTCGAGAATTTCCCTGACCATCTGGCAAAATAATAAGTGCACTTTTTACTCCTGTCCCACCACGCCTTACCGTCATCAATTCGTCTTTGTGGCGGAGTTTCCGCAGAATTCTAAGACATAGGATTACTATATGCGTTTTCAATATCTTCACTGTAGAAATATATCACTTTTGAACATAAGTTTAACTTGTTATCTTAAATGATCTATGAAGAAAATCCTTATAGCAAATCGCGGCGAAATAACTGTCCGAATAATCCGATCCTGCCGAGAGGAAAACATTAAGACAGTCGCTATCTTCTCAGATGCTGACCGCATCTCTCCCCACGTTTTGATGGCTGATGAAGCTTATCGGATCGGTTCATCCCCCGCTCATAAAAGTTACCTCCGTATCGACAGTATTCTGGAAATTGCAAAACAATCTGGTGCTGATGCGGTGCATCCCGGCTACGGATTTTTATCAGAAAACTTCAAGTTTGCAGAAGCTATAATAAACGCCGGATTAACCTGGATCGGCCCACCGCCGGACGCCATGTCTCTGCTTGGTGACAAAGTCGCTGCCAGGAAGATTGCCGAGGAAGTAGGCGTTCCGGTAATCCCTGGAGCAGGTAAACACATAAAGAAAATTGGCGATGTTTTGAAAACTGCTGAGGAAATTGGCTATCCTGTTCTGATTAAAGCTGTAGGCGGAGGTGGTGGAAAAGGGATGCGCATTGTCACAAAGAAGAGTGAACTCCAATCTGCCTTCGAACGGTCCCGCTCAGAAGCTGCTTCAGCTTTCGGAGATGACCGGATCTTCATCGAGAAGTATTTTGCTTCACCTCACCATATTGAAATTCAGATATCCGCAGACACCCATGGTAATGTGGTAGCATTCCCCGAGCGGGAATGTTCTATCCAGCGGCGGTATCAGAAAATCATAGAAGAGTCGCCTTCTCCATATATTGATCGTCCACTGTGGAAAAACATGGCAGAAGCGGCTCGAAAGATTTGCCTAAAAACTAACTATCAAAGCGTAGGAACAGTCGAATTCTTAGTGGACAACAGCAGGAATTTCTATTTTCTTGAGATGAATACTCGGCTGCAAGTTGAGCATCCGGTGACTGAAGAGATTACCGGCATTGACCTTGTTAGAGAGCAAATTCGGATTGCTGCAGGTGAGAAACTTTCACTGAAACAGGATGATATTAACATTAACGGGCACAGCATCGAATGCCGCATTTATGCTGAAGATGGATTTCGGGATTTCATCCCCAGCGTCGGCACCATCCATGAGTTAACCCTGCCGGAAGGTCCGGGCATTCGGTTTGATCACGGCATGCGGGCGGGAATGGAAATCACGCCGTATTACGATCCGCTTCTAGGAAAACTAATCGTTCACGATAAAACTAGGAACATGTCACTACGACGAATGGAAAGAGCTCTTCGGGAATGCAGTATCAGCGGAATTGCCACCACCGTTCCGTTCTGCTCAGCAGTCATTAAGCATCTTCAATTCCGCGAAGGCAATTATACCACAAGCTTCGTCGCAGATGAGATGGATAATCTCCGCAGTTCAGGAAAAGATGATCGCAGCTTACTTATCGCTGCTGCCGCGGCAGCTCTCCATTCGTACAGGATACACTCTTCTTCAGTTCACAACTCCGATAATGGCACTCATCCCTTATGGAAACAGACAGGACGCCAGGAGAACTTAAGATGAAGTTTAGAGCATCCAGCGATGGCGACTCTTTTGAGTTTCAAATCCATAATAATGGGAACAATACGGTGGTTTCTGCAGATGAAGAAAAGTTGACTCTGCAAGTTTCTCAGATATCAGAAAATAGCTATTCGATCCTCTGTGATGGAGAATCATTCCGAGTAACTGTAGAAAATGAAAGTGATGAATACAGAGTAGCCGTTAACCAATACACTTATAACATCACTCTGACGGACGAAACAAAAATCATACTGGAGGAAGTAGGCGCCGGCGGAGACAGAGCGAATCATACTGGAGAACTTCACGCGCCCATTCCCGGGCTCGTCTCTTCCATCTTAGTGTCGCAAGGAGAATCGGTCAGCAGCGGACAGCGATTGATAATCATCGACGCCATGAAAATGGAGAACGAAATTACCTCACCCATATCGGGTATAGTCAAAGTCATAATCGTTGAAGTTGGATCATCTGTGAATAAAAACGAACTGCTCTTAACTATTGAAAGGAATCAGTAATAATGGGTATAAGCAATAAAATATTATGGGGAGGACTAGGTTGGGTTCTGGCGGGTCCCATCGGTGGAATCATCGGTTACGCAATGGCTTCCATGAAAGAGGAGCGAGGAGGGGCTGGATTAGGCAGTATGTTCGGGATGCCAAAGTCTGGGGGAAACTATCCTCAGACTCGAGCTGGTGATTTTACGGTCTCTCTTCTTGTATTGTTTGGGCAAGTGATGAAAGCTGACAAACAGCTTCTAAAATCTGAGCTCGATTATGTCAAAAAGTTCCTCACAACTAATTTCGGCAGGGATAACTCCAGCGATCTCATGATCCTTTTCAAGGACATCATCAAACAGGATTACTCCCTCCCCACTGTCTGTCGGCAAGTGAAAGGCCACATGGATCATCCTGCCCGCCTGGAGATGATTCACGTACTTTTTGGGTTATCCCAAGCAGATGGAGAGATCCACCCTCTTGAAATAGATGTCATTCGAAAGATTTCAGGATATCTCGGTGTATCATCAACGGATTTCAATTCAATCAAAGCTATGTTCGTAAAAGATACAACTGCAGCCTATACCATTCTTGAGATTGACTCTGAGGCCGATAATAAGGAAATCAAAAGGGCTTACCGCAAGATGGCAGGTAAGTTTCATCCTGATAAAGTTTCTCATCTCGGAAAGGAATTTCAAGAAATGGCTGAGGAGAAATTCAAAGCTATCTCGGAAGCTTATGAACAAATCAAGGATGAACGCGGCATGGCATGAGTCGAAAAGAGAAAGCTGGCGAATATCCTTTTACCCGAGGGGTTTATCCCGAGATGTATCGAAAGCGCCTCTGGACTATGCGGCAATATGCAGGCTTTACCTCAGCTGAAGAGACGAACCACCGCTACCGCCACCTCCTGAAGCAGGGCGTGACCGGGCTCTCTGTCGCTTTTGATCTCCCCACACAGATGGGATTCGATTCGGATCACAACATGGCTCAGGGAGAAGTAGGCCGAGTGGGCGTCCCCATCTGCACACTGGAAGATATGGAAATCCTCATGGATGGGATCCCTCAGGATGAAGTGTCCACGTCCATGACAATCAATTCCACGGCGGCCATTCTCCTGGCTTTCTACGCTGTGGCTGCGGAGAAAAAAGGAATCCCGCTGAAAAAGCTTCGCGGCACTGTCCAGAACGACATTCTGAAAGAATATATAGCTCGCGGCACTCACATTTACCCGCCAGAACCCAGCCTGAAAATTGTAACCGACATCTTTGAGTTCTGCGGTAAAAACATCCCGAAATGGAACACTATCTCCATCTCGGGATACCACATCCGCGAGGCGGGCTCCAGCGCCGCTCAGGAGCTGGCTTTCACGTTCGCCAACGGCATTGCTTATGTACAGGCGGCTGTTGATCGGGGACTGAATGTGGACGATTTCGCTCCCCGCTTGTCGTTCTTCTTCAACGCACACATTGACTTCTTCGAAGAGATAGCAAAATTTCGGGCAGCCCGTCGTCTCTGGGCAAAGATCATGAAGGAGCGGTTTGGAGCCGCCAATCCCAAATCCATGATGTGCCGCTTCCACACCCAGACGGCCGGCTCCACACTCACGGCACAGCAGATAGACAACAATGTGGTCAGAACCTCAGTGGAAGCGATGGCGGCGGTATTAGGCGGGACACAATCGCTTCATACCAACGCCCGGGATGAAGCGCTGGCGCTTCCCACTGAAGCGTCGGCGGAATTGGCTCTCCGCACCCAGCAGATCATCGCTCATGAATCGCGGGTGACCGATGCGGTGGATCCACTGGGCGGTTCGTACTATGTGGAAGCGCTAACCGATCAACTGGAATCTGACGCCGAAGAAATCATCGTAAAGATAGACGAACGGGGCGGGGCCGTGACAGCCATCGAGCAGAACTTCATTCAGGATGAGATTTCCCGGAGCGCTTATGAAACTCAAAAGCGGATTGACAGCGGAGCGCAAGTTGTGGTAGGACTTAACAAGTTTACCGGCGATGAAGAACAAAATCCTGAGCTTCAGCAGATTGATCTTTCGGGAGTGGAAAAACAGAAGGGGCGGCTGAAAACATTTAAAAAGGAACGGGACTCCTCAGCTGTAAAGGAAAATCTATCAACTCTAAAAGGTGCCGCTGAAAACAATATAAACCTACTACCGCTCATACTTGAAGCTGTCCGCAATCACGCCACGCTGGGTGAAATTTCGGGTGTGCTGCGGGAAGTCTATGGCGAATTTTAAGAGTAAGTTAAAGTTTCAAATTTACAGATAGTCAGCCATGCTATTTACCCAGCTCATCCAAGCCAATCTTACCACACAGATTCTGGGGCGAACAATAGAACATTATGCTGTCACTGATTCCACAAACTCCGATGCTTTAGAGTTGGCGTCAGAAGGAGCTCCGGAAGGAACTGTTGTCACCACGGACAATCAGACAGCCGGGCGAGGCCGCCACGGGAGATCATGGTTCTGCGGAGTCGGGAAGGGACTGGCCTTTTCGGTTATCCTCCGGCCCGAAACAGATGGGAAATCCGCCGGACTCCTTCCGCTACTGGCCGGGGTTGCTGTGGCAGAGGTGCTGGAACAGTTCAATCTCCAGGCGGCGCTGAAGTGGCCCAACGATATTCTGCTGAACAAAAAGAAGTGCGGTGGTATCCTGACCGAGGGGAAATTCCAAGGTAATCTGTTGTCATCAACTGTAATCGGGATTGGTATCAACGTTAATGAAAGCGCCGACGAGCTCCCCGAAGATTTGAGGCAGACAGCAACTTCTCTTGCGGAAGAAAGCGGCACAACCGTCCAGCGGGAACTGATGCTGGCAAGGATCCTGAACAGTCTCGAGCCGTGGTACCGCCGCCTGCAATCGGGAGCCACAGCCGAAATCATCTCAGCGTGGGAGGGTTATTGCGCTCATTTGCAAAAAAGCGTGAGTTTCTTCCGTGAAAATCAAGAAATGACCGGTATTTTTTCAGGCGTGGCGGAAGGTGGCGAAGCAATCATCGAGAACGGGGATGACCGTTTGCTGCTCTCCTCGGAAGAGATTTCTATGCTGCGAGAGGAATAGTCCAACTATAGTTTTTCGGCTACAGCCTCAGCCACCTCAAGACTCGTATTATCAAGTCCAACGTCGTACGTCCCCACCTTCCGCTCGAAGATGACTTCAGCAACTGCCCGCTCAAGATTGTCAGCCATGTTGGTTTCACCCAGCCAGTCCAGCATCATCTTGGCAGTGAGAATCATGGCGGTTGGATTCACCTTGTTCTGCCCGAAGTATTTTGGCGCCGAGCCGTGGGTTGGTTCAAAGACGGCGTACTCGTCACCGATATTTGCGGAGCAGGCGAATCCCAGTCCGCCTATGAGTTGTGCTGCCAGATCGGAAAGAATATCGCCGAACATGTTCTCCGCCACAATCACCTCGTAGTCTTCCGGATTCTTGACGAGCCACATGCACTGGGCATCAATATTGGTCTCCCAAAGATCGATCCCTGGATATTTCTTGGCCACCTCCCTGGCTGTCCGGATCATCAAGCCGCCCGTCTCCCTAAGAACGTTTGGCTTGTCCACTACTGTAACGGACTTTCTGCCAAACTTCTGAGCATATTGGAAAGCTTTATTCACGATGTTCTCGCACCCTTGCTTCGTCATGATGCGGGTGGATAAGGCGATATTCTCCACACCGAACTGCTCGAACTTCTTCATCTTGGGATGATTGGCATCAAGGACATCAAAAACATCCTGCGGCAGTGGAAAGAATTCCACCCCGCCGTACATCCCTTCAGTGTTTTCGCGGAAGATGACGATGTCAATCTCATCCTTATAGTTGAGCGGGTTGCCGGGATAAGCCTTGCAGGGCCTCAGATTAGTGTGGAGGTTAAACTCCTGCCGAAGCTTTACGATGGGTGAGAAATAAATATATCCTTTGTCCTGCAGTTCGGACGCTAGTTCCTTAGCTGCCTCTTCCTTAGGCTTAGATGTGATAGCACCAAAAAGGGCGCATTCGGTCCCCTTCATCATCTCTTTCGTACGTTCCGGGAGAGCTTCACCCTCAGACTTCCAGAACTCCCATCCGATATCACCGTGAACATACTCTGCATCAAAACTCAAACGGTCGAGAACCATTCGGGTACATTCCATCACTTCATTTCCAACTCCGTCACCGGGTAGCCATGCTATTTGATACTTAGCCATATTTCTCCTTCAATTCAACCGCAGAAGTTCGTAAAGAGTTTTTTTAAGAAACTTCTACTATCATTACGATTTAACTGTTAATCCGTTTTTTCACCCAGCTCTCCAAACCCCCTGCTAGTAAAATCTCCTGAGCCGTGGTCCCAACAGGCGGAAAAGCGTAATCTTTTTCTCTCGTTTGAATAACCGACTGCTCAAAGTCAACAGTGACTTTAATTCCTGTCCGCACTGTCAGTTCGTCATCACCAAACATTTTCTTCAAATCCTCTGCCAGTTCAGTGCATTTCAGGACAAAAAAACCGTTATTTATGGCATTCCGGGCATAGGTTTGGCTAAACGACCCCGCTATCACCACCTGAATTTCGCTATACTTCAGAGCCGTTGCTGCCTGCTCCCTCGAACTCCCCGTACCAAAGTTGAACCCACCAACGAGGATATCACCTTTTTGAACGATCTTCCCGAACTCCGGATCGTAATTTTCCATCACTACTTCTGTCTGCTGCTCCGGTGAGAAGTCGTCTATATAGGTATACTTGCTGGGAAAGATGCCATCGGTATTCAGGTTGTCCTGGTGGCAGAACAGAAGTTCCCCTGAAACAGTTTTCGGAAAACCTTCCAGAAGCTTGGCTTTTTTACTTTTCTTTTTCTCTGTTTCATTAATTTTGATGCTCCAGACCGCGTCCACATTGTCGTACTTTTGGGGACCAGCGATCTTCCCGGCGATGGCCGATGCAGCCACCACAGCCGGTGAAGCAAGATAAGCCTGAGCTTCCCGTGATCCCATTCGCCCCTTGAAGTTACGATTGGTGGAGGAGATACCTACTTCCCCCGGCTCTAATATCCCGATGCCGAGACCAATGCACGGCCCGCATCCGGGTGGCAAGGGCTTTGCACCTGCCTTTAAAAGGATCTGCCAATCCCCACGTTTTTCGCTTTCTTCCTGAACTACGCTGGAGGCAGCCGCTACGTAGAACTTTACATGTGGCGCTATCATTTCCCCTCGGAGTACCGCCGCGGCTTCTGCCAAGTCTTCTACTCGACTGTTTACACAGGAAACCAGATAAGCCTTGTCGATTCGGATCTCCTCCTTCTCAATTTGGACGAGACTCTTCATCACTTTCACGTGGTCTGGCCCTGAGACGTGGGGGCGAACCGTTGACAGATCTAGCATCAGCTCTTTGGCGTAAACAGCATCCGGATCGGCGGTAAGAATATTTCCCTTCAGTTTATCAATTCGTCTGTGATTCAGGCGAGGATGACCCCCATTGCCAGCTTTATTGGATAGGACGTTTGCCAGCCCACGCTCCGTTACAAAATCGGCCCGATTGTACAGCCATTCGATGGTCACCTTGTCACACGGAAACAGTCCCGCCAGCACACCCCATTCTGTAGTCATATTGGCAATTGTGAGGCGATCGTTGAGTGTAAGGTTTTTCACGCCATCTCCCACAAACTCAACAGCATGGTTCAGGACTTCATCCTTGTTAAACAACCCGCAGAGAGTGACGATGACATCCTTACCTGAGACGCCGGATAGAAGTTTTCCACGAAGTTCCACTTTCGCCACAGGCAGCACCTGCCACCACGTCTGCCCTGACGCCCAAATGCCGGCAGCGTCTGTCCGGACAACCGGTGTTCCGAGGCAGCCTAGCCCACCGTACATGTTGGAATGACTGTCAGATGCCACGACCATCGTCCCAGGCCAAGCATATCCTTCTTCACAGATAATCTGGTGCCCGATGCCACGACCTGCAGGATAAAAGTCTACTCCCATCTCCCTACCGAATGCTTCGATACGGCGGTACTTCTCCAAGTTCTCATGGCTTTTGTCCTGAATGTTGTGATCAAGGGTAAAGACCGGTTGGCGGGGATTGGCTATCTGTGTAGCGCCGATCTTATCAAACTTCTTCATAATGGCACCCGTATTGTCGTGACTCATCACATAAGACGGCTGAATGAAAACATAATCGCCGCTGTGAACCTCTCGGCCTTTTTCAAGTCCAACAGCATATCGCTGGGCAATCTTTTCGATTATGTTTTGTTTTGCCACAGTGAAATTATAGAATTCCGTGATCCGCAAACGAATAAAAATTGTCGCCTGCAATGATGATATGATCATGGATAGTCACATCAATAGAATCTGCAGCATCCTTCAGCCGTTTAGTAATTTTTAAATCTTCTGTCGATGGCTGAGAATTTCCTGACGGATGATTGTGAACGAGCACTAGTGCTGCCGCTTTATTCTTCAGCGTTCGTTCAATCACCTCCCGGGGATAGACAGCGGAAGTAGTAAGAGTGCCGGCGAACAACTCCTCCATGGCCATAATCTGGTTACGCCCGTTGAGAAAGACCACCAGGAATACTTCCCGGTTCCGGTCACGGAGATTAAGCCGCAAATAGTCTATAACTTCCTCAGAGGAACGCAGAAAGTCCTGCCCCACAACTTTGTCTCTTAGGTACCGGAGGGCAATAGCCTGGGCCAGCTTTAAACCAATTACGTTATTGGACCCAATACCGTAAACTGTAGATAGTTCTTCTGCCGGCGCCTCCAGTACACTTCGGAGGGACCCGAACTTTTTCAACACTTCTTTAGCAGATGCTTTGCAATCCCGGCGGGGAGTACCAAGCGTGAGGAGAAGTTCCACAATTTCGTAATCGTGGAACCCTTCCAGACCGGACTTTAGGAATTTCTGTCGGAGGCGCTTGCGGTGCCCTTCACTATTTTGCCGCTGAGACGCTGATCTCACAGCATTTTCCTATACTTTTAAGTACCCGGCACTTCGAAAGTGCCGGGTATATTTTTTGTTAATTTTTCTTTCTTTGCTCACTCTGCAGCTCAGCGGATATTTTTCAATCCTTCCAGTTTTAACCTGAACTCACGTAGTTCCCGGACATTGCCCATCTCAATCTCTCCTGCCGACCACTTGAGCTGAAAATCTTCTTCGCTGTCCTGTCCGCCGTTCTTCTGATAAAGCGGAAAAAGCTCATCTTCATTCCGCGACTTGTTTCGGTGGAGCGTTGCCACAATGGAATAAATTGCATCACCCAGTAGATCATCAATTACACCATCAGGAAGTTTCTCAGTCAGCCGAGCTTGCTCAATGCTGGAAAAGCGCATACCGCCGACGACATAGTCCTTGAACGCCTCATAAGCGAAAGGAGCAATCTTCTTCACGATTTCTGCCATGGCTTCCGCATAAATACGGATTTCATACTGGGCATGAGGGTCCAACCGAAGGCTCAGGAAATGGAGGATGTTATGGAGATCGTTCTTCCAGTACCACTCGGTGTAGAGATTTACGGGCAGGACAGCCCGCGCCAGCTCCCGGGCAATCCCGGCATCGTTCAGTTCGGAATAGATGGTGTAAGACTTATCCGAAATATCACGAAAGTAATCCTGTACTTTCTTTTTAAGATCCGCCGGGACTTCACCGCTGCGACCCTGCTTGTTGAGTTTGCTCTGGAAAAGGATGTGCTCTTCATCGGGAATATAGAATTCATCCCGTGCCTCGGAGTAGCGCAGGCTGTACTCATTGATATTTGCAGTCCTGTGGCGGACCCACTGACGAGCTACGAAGATTGGCATCTTGGCGTGGAACTTGAACTCCACCATCTCGAACGGAGTGGTGTGCCGGTGGCGCATGAGGTAGCGGATGAGCCCACGGTCCTGTGACACTTTTCTCGTCCCCTTGCCGTAGCTTACACGAGCCGCCTGGACGATGGCGTCGTCACCGCCCATGCTATCCACCAAGCGGATGAAACCCCGATCCAGACAGGGGATGGCATCTTCAGGGTATGATTGTGTTTTAGGCATTATGCGTAATCCTTGAATACATTCATAACTTTAGCAACAGCTTCTGTTTCTCCGGCGATTAGACCCGGCTCAATGATTGTATATTCCTGATTGTATCGCCTGATATTACCGTTTAGATCAATCAGCTTACCACCCGCCTCGTTAATAATGCAGTTTCCTGCGCAAATATCCCACTCATTTTTGGGGCGGAGAGAGGCGAAGATGTCTGCTTTCCCGGCTGCTGTGAGTCCAAGTTTATACGCCACGCTTCCAATGGCACGAAGTTCACCGAATGTATTTGCAAACGGCTCCCACAATCCCCGTCGTGTTTCGGAACGGCTGTTCAGTATTACCATGTCACCAACACTATCCTTAGTTACGCAATGAATGGGCTTGTCATTCAAGAACGCACCTTCGCCTTTTGCGGCTGCGAAAGTGTCTTTTGTTACTGGATTGTATAACACACCCACGACTGGCTCCCCGTTTTCCACAATCGCTATGCTCACTACGAACTGAGGTACGCCCTCGATAAATTCTTTGGTTCCGTCCAGCGGATCTACAACCCAAACCCGCTCTTTCGAAAGGCGATCCGGCGAATCCACAGTCTCTTCGGAGAGCCAGCCGTAATCTGGGCATGATTCCGTCAACATCTCTTTTAAAAGTGAATCTGCAGCATGATCTGCGGTAGTGACGGGATTGTGGTAACCTTTATCGTGGATTTCATAATCGGCTTTATAATATTCCATTATGATTGCTCCGGCTTCTTTTGCAGCGCGAACGGCAAGATTGAGTTCTTTTACCATGACCGCAAACTTACCAAGTCGAGCGGTAAAATTTCAGTGGAAATCATGCTCTTTTTTTAAAGATGATCAGTTTCTCCCGCCCTTTCCGCGGCTCGATTGAAAGAGCAGGCCACTCCTCTCTTTCAACTGTCCATCTCTTTCCAAAGATTCTTTTGACCTCCACCACCGTTGTTCCCCATGATGGTCCCTCTTCATCCAACTTCTTGTCTAATGGAAACCACAGACCAATTATTCTCCCACCTGGCTTAAGAATATCATACACCATTCGTTCATATTCTCGTCTACGCGAAGGATTGATGGCACAGAAACAGGTCTGCTCGATTACATAGTCAAAAGCTTCTGGATAATTTGCGGGAAGGTTAAAGATATCTTCCTGAAGCACTTCCACAGTAACACTGCTCTTCTCAGCAAAGTGGTTTACAGAGGCAACGGCACTTGGTGCAAAATCTACAGCCGTCACATTGAACTTCTTCTTGGCAAACATGACTGCATCGTGTCCTTTGCCGCTCCCAATAATACAGACCTTACCGAAAGACAGGTCGTCAGCCAGATTTGAAAACACCGGCGTGGGCCCGCTAATATCCCAGCCGGCGTCATCTGCAAGGTAGATGTCCTCCCAGAATTGGGGTATATCTTCCTTATTGTTCAAGTTGACTTTTCCCTGTAGAAAAATATCGTGACTCAGGATGAGAAAAATACCATCCGCTGACAGAAGCCGCCGGATACATCGCTCTCGTTTCCGTCAATGTGATTCCCGTATTTTCCTGAACATTAAGTAATTTCCAGATAGTGTCTTTAACCTTATGTTCCGGGCAGGCAGCATATCCCGGTGCAGGACGAATTCCTCGGTACTCTTCCTTGATCAATCTCTCATTGTCCAAACCCTCATCTGCTGCATATCCCCAGAATTCTATTCTGACTCTCTGATGCATTTTCTCGGTAAGCGCTTCTGCAAGGCGATCAGCTAAAACCTTTGCCAAGATGGCATTGTAATCGTCATTTTGTTCTTCGAATTCACTTACCAGGTTCTGCAGTCCATGACCCGCAGTCACAGCAAACATCCCCAGCCAATCATTCTGGGGAGCTATAAAGTCCGCAAGACAGTAATTTGGTTTGTTCTTACCCTTGTCCACCAATTGCCGCGGGAAGTGAAATTCTGCCTGTTCGAGATATACTGTTTCATCTTCAGCATGAGCAGGGTAAAACCCGATGACAGCTTTGGCAGTAAGTTGTTTATCAGAAATGATTTTTTGCAGCAACTCTTTACCATCATCAAAAAGCTTTTTGGCTTCACCTCCGTATTTTGGATTATCCAGAATACGAGGGAATTTCCCTTTTAACTCCCAAGCGTGGAAAAATGGTGACCAATCAATATAGTCCACCAACTCATCCAAGGGATAGTCTTCAAACACCTGAATTCCTTTCAGCTTTGGTAATGGCGGTTCGTATTTATCCCAATCTATTTTTATTTTTCGTTCCCTTGCAACATCCAGAGAAAGAACCGAAACACGTTTTATTCTTGCTTCATGGGATTCTCTGATCTTTTTGAAATCTTCACGAGTATCGGCAACAAATTCGTCCCTTTTCTCATCACTTAAAAGCGAACCTACAACTCCCACAGCACGAGATGCATCAATCACATGAATAATAGGGCCGGAGTAGTTTTCTTCAATCTTCACCGCTGTATGTTTCCGGCTCGTGGTAGCACCTCCTATTAACAGCGGTATATCAAAACTTTCCCGCTCCATCTCCTTCGCTACGTGTACCATTTGGTCCAAGCTGGGAGTAATAAGCCCGGAGAGCCCGATAATATCTGCCTTCTCTTTCTTAGCGGTATTCAGAATCTTATCCACTGGTGTCATGACCCCAAGGTCAATCACATCGTATCCGTTGCATCCCAGCACTACACCGACAATGTTCTTCCCGATATCATGGACATCACCTTTAACTGTGGCGAGTACAATTCTCCCTTTTGCCAAAGCTGACAATCCGGCTTGCTCCTGCTCTTCTTCGATAAACGGTACCAGATGAGCCACCGCTTTCTTCATCACCCGGGCGCTTTTCACCACCTGCGGCAAAAACATCTTACCTGCACCGAACAAGTCTCCAACTCTGTTCATCCCGTCCATGAGTGGACCCTCAATAACCTGAATGGGTCGTTCAAGTTTCTGCCGGGCTTCTTCGGCATCAGCCACCACGAAATCGGCTATCCCTTCCACAAGGGCATATTCCAGTCGTTCCTCAACTGGCAGAGTTCTCCATGCTTGATCTTTCTCCCTTTTCTTCCTTGCACTTCGATAACTTTCAGCAGCTTCCACCAGCCGCTCTGTAGCATCCTCCCGGCGGTTGAACAATACATCTTCAATCCTCTCCCTGAATTCAGGATCAATATCATCATAGACAGCCAACTGCCCGGCGTTTACAATCCCCATATCCATTCCAGACTGTACGGCATGATAAAGGAAACAGGAATGCATCGCCTCCCGGATTGCGTTGTTCCCCCGGAAGGAAAAAGAAAGATTGCTCACACCTCCGCTCACATGCACACCCGGCAACGTCTCTTTGATAGTTTGGGCGGCTTTGAGATAAGCTTTAGCATACTCATTGTGCTCAGGGATGCCGGTCGCTACGGCGAATATGTTAGGGTCGAAAATGATGTCCTCAGGAGGAAACCCCACTTCCTCGGTGAGAATGCGGTAAGCGCGACTACAGATTTGCACCTTCCGCTCGTAACTAGCCGCCTGTCCTTTCTCATCGAAAGCCATAACTATAACGGCCGCTCCGTATCGCCGGACAAGTTTCGCTTGCCGAACAAACTCTTCCTCACCCTCCTTCAGCGAGATAGAATTGACGATCCCCTTCCCCTGCAGGTTTTTGAGCCCTGTTTCAATGACCGACCACTTGGACGAGTCCACCATTACCGGCACCTTAGTGATATCCGGCTCAGTTGCAACAAGCCGTAAAAAAAGCTCCATAGCGGCTTCAGAATCGAGTAGGCCTTCGTCCATGTTGACGTCAATAATCTGGGCACCATTCTCAATTTGCTGTCGAGCTACGCTCACTGCTTCTTCATAATTGTCTTCCGAAATGAGCTTTTGGAACTTCGCTGATCCTGTTACATTCGTCCGCTCACCCACGTTGATAAAATTGCTGTCCGGCCGGATGGTCACCGGCTCCAAGCCGCTCAGGCGAGTGTATGATTCCAGTACAGGTACCTCCCGAAGCGGTACATTTTCAACTGCTTCTACTAGAGCTTTTATATGTTCTGGTGTTGTACCGCAGCATCCACCTACCATATTCACCAGACCGCTCTCAGCAAATTCATTGATTTTGGAGGCCAACTTCTCTGGAGTTTCATCGTATTCGCCGAACTCATTTGGTAATCCCGCATTCGGATAGACAAACGAAAATACGTCTGCAGCTGATGAAAGAGCATCAAGATAGGGTCGAATCTGCTCAGCGCCCAGGGCACAGTTCAATCCAACGGCCAGCAGATCTCCATGGCGAACAGAGTGCCAAAACGCCTCCACAGTCTGACCAGATAGTGTCCGCCCGCTGGCGTCAGTGATCGTACCAGAAACCATCACAGGAATATCCTCGTTGCGATGTTCCAGGAGTTGGCGGACCGCAAAAATTGCAGCCTTACAGTTGAGGGTATCAAACACCGTTTCTATGAGAAGAATATCTACTCCACCATCTAACAGCCCTCGAGCTTGATCGCTGTATGCAGTAACGAGATCATCAAACGTTACATTGCGGTAAGCGGGATCGCTGACATCAGGAGAAAGGGATGCCGTTCTGTTGGTGGGTCCTAGAGCTCCAGCTACAAACCGAGGCTTAGGGAGGTCTTTATCCATAAACTCTTCGATACATTTTCGGGCAATCCGTGATGCTTCCAGATTGATTTCATACGCTACATTTCCCATCCCATAATCTTGCTGAGAAATATTATTGGCATTGAACGTATTGGTTTCAATGATATCCGCACCTGCTTCAAGGTAAGCTTGATGAATATCTGCAACTATGTTCGGCTTGGTGAGATTTAGTATATCATTATTGCCTATCAGATCGAAGGAGTGATTTCGAAAGCGATCACCCCGGAAATCAGATTCATCTAAATCATAAGATTGCACCATGGTCCCCATGGCACCATCCATTATTAAGATTCGTTCAGCTAGTAACTCTTTAATAGTCTTCATAGCAAAAAAGCCGGTGCATCCCGGCTTGAAAGCCTTTTTAGCACCTTTATTTTAGGTCGCGGCAAGAGGGCTCAAATCACGACGGGGTAGTTTAAGTCAAATAAGAGTATAAGCGAAACTTATTTATTTCAAGTTGTTATTGATAAATAACTTTGGAAGATGGAAGATTAAATGTAGTTTTATGTTTGGAAGGATTCTAAGGAAGGTTTTAGAAATAGTTTTCGATAAGAATTGAAATTTCTGCGGATTCACAAGAAACAAAGAAGATTTTTTCCCCATACTCCTCCCTCAGTTCCCTCCATACAGACTGACATACATTAATCGTCAGAATGGCGTTACCGAGAAAAAACGCCGTGGAAAAACGAGTAGACATAGCTTATCGAAGTAGAGTTATCCTCTTAGGATAACTGCGCTCGTGCCACAAAAGGCACAACACTATTGTTGTGCCTAAGAAACATGTAATATGAAGGAGTCATTAATTTATGGGCAAAGAAGTATTTGTTAGCGAAACCGCTAGCGAACGTCGAATAGCTATTAAAGAAGACGGGAAACTGGTGGAAATCTACATCGAAAAGCCTGATCAAGAAAGTTTGGTTGGCAACATTTATAAAGGGAAAGTAGAAAATGTTATACCAGGAATGCAGGCTGCTTTTGTAGATATTGGATATGATATAAATGCTTTCCTACCCTTTTCAGAGATAAGCAACCCAGAACTTCTTAGAGATGCTTCAACTTCTGAGGAAGAAGATGAGGGTAAAAGAAGAAAAGACGCAGCTCTCAAGGAAATTCAAGTAGAACTTCGAACAGGCCAGGATATTTTGGTGCAGGTTATCAAAGAACCTTTTTCGGGAAAAGGTCCACGAGTGACTACCAATTTAGCCATACCAGGGCATCTTGTGGTACTTGTTCCAGAGGCGGATTTCGTGGGAATCTCGAAAAAAATATGGGATAAATACGAAAAGAGAAGATTGAGACAATCTATTCGGAATCTAATTCCAAAAAACGTAGGAGTTATTGCACGTACAGAGGCTGAAGGTAAAAGTGATCGCCTACTGAAAAAAGATCTAGACTCTCTCCTCAAAAACTGGAAAGCTCTGCAATCTAAAGCTGATAATCTCCCATCACCGGCTTTGGTCCACGAAGATTTAGAAACAATCTCTACAGTAATCCGGGATTTATTAACGTCAGATGTGGATAAAGTGGTATTTGATTCCCGCAAACTTTACCGCCGTCTTCAGCATCATCTTCAAAACATCTCACCTTCAATGGTCTCGCGCCTGGAGCTTCATAAAGGAAAATCTCCTCTGTTCAACAAAGAAGGTATTGAAAAAGAAATCGAGAAATCTTTGCGGCGTAGAGTCTGGTTAAAAAGTGGAGCTTATCTTATCATAGAACACACTGAGGCAATGGTAGTAATAGATGTTAACAGTGGACGTTATGTTGGCAAGCGTGCTCACGAAGATAATTCTCTCAAAATCAACTTGGAAGCCGCTCGGGAAACTGCCCGGCAACTTCGACTTAGAGATATAGGCGGTTTAATAGTAATTGATTTTATTGATTTGCAGCGGGCCGGGAATAAAAAGCGTATTTTTCATGAACTTCGACGCGAGCTGAGAAAGGATCGAGCCAAAGTGGCAGTATCACCCATTAGTGACTTTGGCCTCCTGGAAATGACGCGGCAACGTATTCGCCTCTCTCTCCTACACACACTAAGCGATGAATGTCCTACTTGTCATGGAATCGGTCGAGTAGCATCCAAAGATACTGTCATCAGCAGAGTTGATAACTGGCTTCGAACTTACCGCAAGAATAACCGTGATCTAAGACTGAAACTGATTGTACATCCTGCATTGGAACAGTACCTAAAAAATTCAAAGAAAAAGGTGATGAGGAATTTCATGTGGAAAAATTTCGTACACATTGGAATCGAAGCAGACGAAGGGATGGGACCCGACGAGTTCCGCTTTATTTCTAAAAAATCAGGCGACGATGTGACAGATCAAGTATCGCTTGACTGAAGATATTACTAACAGTAAATTTCTTAGCTTAAATGCACAAGGGATACGATAATAATGTTTGCAATAGTAGATATATCAGGTAAACAGCTTCGAGTAGAGCTCGGACTTGAACTGGAAGTTCCGCGCCAGTCAACTGAAGAGGGTAATTCCGTCAGTTATAACGACATCTTGCTTTATGATGACGGCAAGAAAGTTCATGTTGGCACACCTACTGTTAATGGAGTACAAGTTGATGCAACAATCCTTCGTCATGGCAGAGGGAAAAAAGTAGTAGTCTTTAAAAAGAAACGGAGAAAAGGTTATCGCGTAAAAAACACCCATCGTCAGGATTTTTCCTTAATCAAGATAGACAAAATATCAGCTTCAGTACCATCCTCAAAAGAAGTACTAGCTGAAGAAGCAGGAGAATAATACCGTGGCACATAAAAAAGGAATGGGTAGCACCAAAAACGGCCGAGACAGCCGCTCTAAGCGACTGGGTGTTAAATCTTATGATGGTCAATTTATAACGGCAGGTTCTATTATTATTCGTCAGAGAGGAACTAAAATCCACCCAGGTATTAATGTAGGTATTGGAGGAGATGACACACTATTTGCTAAAGCTGACGGTGTTGTGAAATTCGGCCGAAAAGGTCGCAACCGTAAGATTGTCAGTATCCTGTCCGATTAATATTGAATATCTGATCTCTTACTTGAATAATAGTAAAACTAAATCTAATCCCCGTATTTTGACACGGGGATTTTTGTTTCCACCCTTTGTTGCCACTTCCAAATCATAGCTTTATCCCTTAAATTTGTATCATAGTAAAGTTTCATTCTAGAAATCCATCATGTGTGTTCTTATAAACAGATAATCAGATTCCACAGGAGGAATAGTGTGAGCAGAAAAAAGATAGCACTTATTGGCGGTGGTCAGATAGGCGGCATTCTGGCCCTTATCGCAACACAGAAAGAGCTTGGTGACGTGGTAATTGTGGATATCCCTGAAGTAGAGGGAATGGTAAAGGGAAAAGCGCTGGACATTACTGAAGCTGCTCCCCATGACGGATACGACACAAAGCTCCAAGGTACAAGTGATTACTCCGAAATTGCGGGAGCTGACGTAGTGATTATCACCGCCGGTGTACCGCGAAAACCTGGAATGACACGGGATGATCTATTAGAGATAAACCTAAAGATTATCACTCATGTGGCAAACAATGTGAAGGAGTATGCACCTAACGCATTTGTCATCGTTGTTTCCAATCCACTCGATGCTATAGTGTACGCTTTTCATAAGGTTAGCGGTTTTCCTAAGAACCGCGTAGTTGGAATGGCCGGTGCCCTTGATACAGCTCGATTCCGGGCTTTTATCGCCATGGAGACCGGGTTGTCCGTTCAGGACGTCTCGTGCATTGTAATGGGCGGTCACGGTCCCACAATGGTACCTTTAACAAGGCTTGCTTCTGTTGGAGGAGTACCTCTATCAGAATTGCTGTCAAAAGACAAGATTGATGCCATTATTAAGCGGGTTCAAGAGGCCGGGACAGAACTGGTGAAGCTTTACGGAAAGGGAAGTGCATTCTTCAGCCCAGCTGCTGCTATCATGGAGATGGCTGAGGGCTTTTTGAAAGACAAAAAGCGCGTTATCCCATCTGCTGCCTTATGTGAAGGTGAATATGGCATCAATGGCTACTTCATCGGTGTACCGGCAGTCATTGGAGCCGGTGGTGTGGAAAAGATTCTTGAACTCGAATTATCAGTTGAAGAACAAGATAAAATGAATTCCACACTTCAAGCTGTCAAAAAAACCGTGGGAGAAGCGGGCCTCTAAAGGTCAACATAATCAGCTATAAAAGCCGAATAATACCCACTAAAACCTCAATCCTCGTAGGTGGATTGTTATCTCTTTACGTAGGGATTTCTGCTCAGGAGATTACCCGCGAGGCGTACAATCGATTCCGGATCACTTCGTCCTACTCTATCAATTCGGTCGGTTTGGAACACCTTACGCTTGAAAAAATAAATGGTGATATAGCTCTTAATAGTGATAATCAAAAACAGATTTTCATCCAAGAGACTATGGCCATCAATGCCGTAACTGAAGAAAACGCACTTAGCCTTTATCTTGACGCGAAAGCGGTGCTGGAATCTTCTGGGAACGAAGTTCATCTAACTGGCCAAAATCTGCCTCACGAAATATTAGAATCAAACTATCGAATCATTCTTCCGCCTAATTTTGAAATTATGGCGGATCTCACTTCAGGAACCATTTCAGTAGATGGTTTTTCTGGCGCACTCTTAATCATGACAAAACTAGGTGATATTTCTCTCTCAAAAATAAGCAGCCGTACTATTGCTTCTACTCTAGCAGGAGATCTCTATTGCAATAACATATCAGGCAATACAACATTCAGTACAACTGCAGGAAACATCAAAGCTGAAGCCATTAAAGGAGACTTAGATGTAAGCAGCGAGAGCGGAAAGATAGATATTAAATCGGTTGAGGGTGATGTTCTTATAACAGGCGGCGAGGGGACTATAACCATTGATAATGTTTACGGACGTACTATCTCAGTTCATACCCGTGACGGCGATATAACTGTCGGAAATGTAAATGGTGAAACGCAACTAAAAACTTTAAAGGGAGACATTCTAGTAGAAAACTTAGAAGGAAATCTCGATCTTTTTTCAAGTAATGGAGATCTCTCCCTCAGAAATATCAACGGTGATATTCTAGGCTGGACTAAAAACGGCGGGATTATAGGACAACAGTTGGCTGGATGTTTCAACTTTGAAACAGTATCAGGGGATATATTAATACAGAAAAGCTGGGACGGTTCAGTATCTGGGCATACCATAGATGCCACTACGAACGCGGGAAACATTTTTCTGGAACTCCCCGAAGAGTTCCCCGCTGACTTCCGAGTAGAAGTTAACAATCCCGAGGTTGCACCTGATGAAGCTATAATAAGCGATTTCCCTCTTTATATCGAGGCAACAAAGATGTCCGCTGTGGGAACAAGTGAAGTTCCTGGGAAACCTCTTAAAGTAAATCTATCTTCCTCCTTTGGTAAAGTCATTATCAGATGGAGTGAACAGAACTTTCCATCACGCTTTCCCTAACTAATCCAGGAACCCACCACAAACACCGTTTTAAAGTATCCATTCAAAGTAAAGATTAGTAAAACAATAGCTGCTAAAAGCACTAAAGTAATTACACGCAACAGAATTAGTTGACGGCCTTGACCGACTACAGCACCACTTCCCTCCATAGATGTTATTATGCGTTTTAATCTACCTCTGGACATATGGTAGAGTCCAATGGCAATGAGAGCCAATAATGTCTTGAAATGGATTATTCCAATCTGAAGAACAGAAGTGTCATTAAGAATCATAAGCACACCTACCAAGGGAATGAAGGATGATGCAGGCAATTCGGTCTTATCTGAAATAGATTGGACACTCTTCAACATGGTTAGCTTTTCTTCTGGCGCAGCATTCGGATACTTCTTCAAAAGCCTATAATTCAAATAAAACGCCGGCACTACCCATAAGAGCATCAACGCAAAGTGTGTAAGGAAATAAACATTATACATTATTCTTCCTCCATCCATTCAAGGATCTTTTCTGTTTCTTCCAATGAATCCACCAGCCATGTAGGCTGCTCAGCTTCTATGTTGCTTTGCCATTCCGGCCTCCTGCAGACGATGAGGGATCTGCTGCCGTTCTCCCTGGCAATCCGAGCGTCATTTGGCGTATCTCCAACAATTATAATACGAGTATGAGTATAAGCTTCACCCAGAGCATCCCACGCCACCTCTGGCACTATCCAGAGGAGGTCACTGCGGCTGGCTGCATCATCGCCGAAGACACCAAAGGCAAAATCGTCCCAGACGCCGAACCGCTCAAGTTTAACTCGAGCTCCTTCTCTAATATTCCCTGACAACAAAGCCACTCCCCACCCTTTTTTGCGGCAACAATCAACCAGTTCCACCGCATCATCGTAAAGAAACGGCTCCGTGTATTTTGGAAACTCCTTCCGCAGAAAAATCAAGTAATTTTCTAATATAGCATCCACCCTGTTCGGGGCGTGATCAACCGTTATCTCCAACCGGTGAAGAGCGTTTCGAACGATAACTGGATCTGTGTACCCGGCCACATCCTCTACCGATAGTTGCGGTGATTCACCAACATCATCTTCTATGGCCCGATCCAAAAGCTTCCGTGCCAGCGTGCCGGGGAAAAGAAGCGTACCGTCAATATCGAACAATATAAGACGGCGACTCAAAACAGCTCCATCAAAGCATTGATCAATTTATCAGCATCCCTCTGTTCATTGTAGACATTGAACGAGAAGCGGAGAAGAGATTTTTCTTTCCAGGCAATAACGGGGATTTCTATGGCATAATCCTCCAATAAACTGTTTTTTAGTTTTTCAGGATCATCTACTTCTATCTCGACACTTGCCATCTGCCCAAGCCACTCTTCAGAGTTAGGACAAATAGGTGCTGTATGGATGATATCGTACACACGGTCTCGGGTCTCGCGTGTCAATCTGCAACAGCGTAATTTGACCAACTCCCAATCGTTTTCCCCCTGGAACCGAATGGCTGCCGGTACAGCCAGGAAAGGACTGGGATCCCTCGTCCCCTGATACTGATTCTCGTGAATGAACGGTGAAGGGGAAGGATCTATAATCGCTCCCCAGCTGATGATCAGGGGCTTTATGGACTCCTGAAAGTCTTTCCTCACGTAAAGGAACGTTGTGCCCTTGGGAGCCGACAGCCATTTGTGGCATGCACCTGTATAGATGTCAGGATCCATCTCTCTGATATTCAAAGGGATGTGCCCCGGGACATGAGCCCCATCAATAATCGTGAGGATTCCGGCTTCACGGGCTTTCTTACAAATACCCGCAACCGGGAAAATTAACCCCGTAGAACTGGTGATCTGGCTTAAGAAAATAACTCTCGTCTTGTCTGTAACACCCTCCCAGAAATGTTCCACAAATTCATCATGGTTAGTCATGGGAAGGGGGAACTCTCGCTGGATGAACTCAACCTGTTCGTTCCTGGTAAGCCACTCCCACGCCCGCACCAGCGAACCGTACTCATGATCAGTAGAGAGGATTTGATCCCCAGCCGATAGATTAAGACTGCGAATAACCGTGTTTACTGCCGTAGTAGAATTCGGCACAAAGATCAAATCATCGCCGTCGCAACCGACAAATGTTCCCAAAATATCCCGAGCGATTTTCAGTTGATGATATACATCTTCCGTCATGAATTTTACCGGCTGTTCTTCCAATTTCCGCTGCCAATTCTGATACTCTTCAAACACTGGTTTTGGACAGGCACCAAAAGAACCGTGGTTGAGAAAAGTTATCTTAGGGTCCAATAGATAACTGTCTTTCATCATATTGTTTGCGGGATTCACCGTTTTTTCTCCAGAGGAGAGCTTAGGGACGGTTGTTTGTCTGGGCAAAGTTATCAGACTCGAACAATCTCATTCGTTTGCTCGGATTCAATGATTTTGACCACAGTTTTTGCGATTTCCTCCGGGGAAGTCCATTGCAGGAAATCCGCTTCCGGCATAGCGGTTCGATTTGCCGGTGTATCGATAATATCCGGTACAATCACGTTTGAAGTAATATGATAATCAGCATATTCCAGAGCCACACTTTTGGAAAGGTTTATGACGGCAGCTTTACTTGCTGCGTAAGGTCCGGCTTGTACCATCCCATCTAACCCTGCCAAAGAACCAAAGTTTATAATTCTGCCGAACTTCTGTTCTTTCATGACAGGGAGAGCTGCCTTACAACCGTTCAGGGCAGTCATAAAATTAAGCTGCCACATCTTCTCCCACTCCTTAGCAGGTGCCTCTTCTACAGTCGGGCCCATGGAAAATCCGCCCACTACATTCACCCAAACGTGAAAAGTCCCCAAACGACGGCAAACTTCCTCCGCCAGCTTGGAAACAGTTACCGCATCCGACATATCCGCTTTGATAAGAAAGTGCTCTCCGGTTTCTTGCCATGAATCCTCATTACCGCGGAGTACGGCGACGACAGACTTGGATTTCTCGAACAAAATATCCACGATGGCAGGTCCTGTCCCGCCTCCTGCCCCGGTTACTACGCAGATCATCTCTTGCAACTCCATTACACTTCACCTACCAGTTTCAGCATCCTCTCTCGAACGTAATCTCGGAGTTCCTCCACAGTCATTCCTTTGTACTCTGAAGCTGGGATCGGCCGGCCGATAGTAACATCAATCCAGCCGGGCTTGAAGCGCCAGTCGGTCTTTCTCTTCACATCAAAAAGTCCCCGAATTCCAACAGGTAGAATTGTCCCGTCTGCTCCCATGGCTAAGTGAAAAGCTCCTTTCTTGAAAGGGCACAATTTACCATCAACTGTACGCTGCCCTTCAGGGGCAATCATGATGGATGCGCCATCTAGCAATTTGTTCTTGGCCAGTTCGATAGCTTTGATGGCCTCGCGAGTATTTTTCCGACTCACCGGGATATTTCCCCACTTCCTCACCACATAACCCCAGACAGGTAAATTGAACTGGTATTCGGCCGCTACGCCGACAATGTAGTGGGGAACAATCATCCCAATAACAAAGATATCGAGAATGGACTGGTGATTAAACATCCAGACGTAACTCTTGTTTTTATCTACATTTTCCCTGCCGTGAATTCTCCATACTACTCCTGAACAGAGAAGTAAAAATCTGCAACACATATTCACAATGGGGATCAAAACATGAGGCCTTAGTAGAAGCAGTAAGATCATCAGAATGAAAGAAACGATGAAAAAAGCCAAAAAAGAGAGAGGGATCAAGATCAGTGAAATCAGTGCATGAAAAATGTTTCTGTCCCTTATATGTACACCTGCTTCATCACCATGAATTTCTACGGTACGGACTAATTTCACTGCCATACCGGTAAGGATAACAATCACAATAAATATAAGACCTACCCAGATTTCTGTCATTGCCGCCACCCTTGTTCATTTAACAGATTAAACAGTTTATGATTTGCTTTTGGAAATGGAAAGTCCGCTATTTCTTCAGGAGCGATCCAGCGTCGATCTTCCACTTCTAAAGGAGTCGACGATCCATTTAAGTGACAGTGAAAGGCGTGAAGAGAAATGGAAAAATGACTGTATGTGTGTTCAATTTTTCCTATAGTTCGTCCAAGTTTTATTTTTAAACCTGTCTCTTCAGCAATTTCTCGGCGCAAAGCTATGGATAACTCTTCCCCCTCCTCAACTTTCCCACCAGGGAACTCCCACAAACCTCCCAGATGTCCCTTTGGCAGTCGCTTCTGGATGAGAAATCGTTCTCCGTTCCAGATAATACCTACCACTACTGTTTTGTGTGGTCGAGGAGGCCGGTAGTGGCGGATGGGGAATTGCTCTTGAGTCCCACTGGAATACGCAGCGCAACCGCTTATCAGCGGACAACGTTCGCAAAGAGGATTGACTTTCTTGCAGACTTGGCTCCCTAACTCCATAAATGCCTGATTAAAATCACCAGGGTCGGTCTTTTCAATCCACTCTTCAAGGGTATTAAGAAAAACTCTGTTCCCTTCCCTGCGGTTTCCGTTAAAAGCAAGAAGTCGAGCCATAACGCGATAGACATTACCATCCAACACGGGATACGGTTTGCCAAAAGCAATGGACAGCACTGCAGCCGCAGTATACTCACCAACTCCAGGGAGCTTCAAGAATAGTTTCTTTGATTCAGGAATGTGACCGCTAAATTCCTTCTCAACAATCTGACACGCTTTATAGAAATTCCGGCAACGAGCGTAATATCCCAGACCTTCCCATAATTTAAGTGTCTTCTCCAGTGTAGTATCAGCAACAGCCTTCAATGTCGGCAGCTCATTTAACCATCTATTATAGTAAGGTATGACAGTTTTGACCTGAGTCTGCTGCAGCATCACCTCTGAAAGCCAGATTTTGTACGGATCTGTCGTTTTCCTCCATGGCAAAGGACGCTTTTGTTTTTCGTACCAGGAATGGAGCTGCGGGATCATATTCTTTGTATTATACAACTATTTACCGCCAATCATCTGTTCTCTTGAGAGATTCCATAGCAATTCTTCCAGAGTCTCTTTCAGCTGTTCTCTTTTCTCCTCAGGAATACTCTCTAACACAATCTCTCCAAGTTTGTCTTCTGATAATTCTAAAAGTGCTACTATATCTTCACCCCGCTCTGTTAAATAGACAGATACCACACGTCTATCTTGCTCTTCTCTCCTTCGCTCCAGATAGTCTTTCTTTTCCAAGGTTTCTACCAGCCGGGTGACAGTACTGTTATCCAAACCGAGCCTCAGCGCCAAGGTGGACATATCAACACCTTCACCGGGAACGATGGAAAGAACAAAGCTCTGGGAGACGGTCAAACCTGTATGGGAAACAAAGCGGCGACGCAACGCACTTAAGGTCAAAGTCAGATCTGTTAAAAGCTCGCCTACTTCCATAATTGTACCATACAAATAAAATAAGCACCCACACCTAAAATTACAAGCCTGAAATGTTTTTTGCCAGTGCGGCTATATGTCCAGGTGAAGATCCGCAGCAGCCCCCTACTATTCGAGCCCCTCTCTGGATAGCGCGGGTCATAGTCTGTATAAATTCTTTTCTCGAGTAGATATCGCTGAACTCGCCGGAAGGTTCCGGGTCGGAATGACCCAGGTTGGGATAAAGTCCCAGGGGCAAATCTGTGCAGAGCCGCATCGTATCCAGTGCTACCACCGAGACAAATGGATCTGAGCAGTTAATCAGCACAGCTTCTGCGCCGCCCTTCTCAACCTCTCGCACCGCACTTTCCAACCTGGCACCTGAGAGCAGATGCTCGGCATCTGATACCATATAACTGACCCACCGCGGAAGTCCAAGATCGTCCGTTGCCTCCAATGCGGCTGACGCTTCATCAATCCGCGACATAGCTTCGATCAGGAAAAGATCCACGCCGCCTTCTATAAGCCACTCCGCCAACTGTCTGAATTCCGCCACACCCTTCTCAACTCCCGGGAACAGTTCGGGCGTGTAGCAATCCTCCAGTGGAGCTATAGAACCTGCCACCAGAACTTCGCTGCCGGCGGCTTTCTTTGCCAAGTCAACAGCAGTCAAGGCGGCAGTCCGCGCCCGGTCAGTGGCTTCCCGGAGATTGTCAGCTGTTTTCGCAAAAGTGCGGGGGAGTGTGCGGAAGGTGGCAGTCGTAATGACCATGGCGCCGGCAGAAACATGGTCACTGTGAATAGCCTGAACAATTTCGGGATGATCCTCCACAGCAGCCGCGGACCAGAGAGGCAATGAAACATTCACCCCGCGCCGCTCCAGCTCTGTCCCCATGGCGCCGTCCAGCAATAGCGGGGGACCTGATATCAACCGATTGGCAAAATTCACTTTTCCATTTTGTATAGCCACATGAATAATGCGGTAAAAGCCCGGGGGAAGAAGCGCAACATGGCATACATCAATTTGGAATCAGCGGATACCAGAATCAGGAAACGCCCTTTGCGCATTCCGCTGATCATCTTGTTCAATACCTGATCCACCTCTATCACCTTGAACTTGTGAAACCAGTCGGGATGGCTCTCCAGATCGTCATCCACCATGGGTGTATGGACTCCCGGAGGTGCTACCACAGACACCTTAATGCCGTACTTCTTCACCTCATGCCTCAGTGAATCGGAGAAACCTCTTATGGCGAACTTGCTGGCGCCATAAGAGGTGTAAGTAGGCAGGCCTTTCAATCCGGTGATAGAGGAGATATTGACGATATATCCGCTCCCCTGCTCTTTCATAAGTGGGAGCACATTCCGAACAAACTCCACGGCGCCGAAGTAGTTCACATCCATGTGCTGACGGAACCGTTCCGGCGGTGTATCCTCGAAGATCATAGGTCCGGCAATGCCCGCACAATTCACCATGATATCCACCCCGCCCAGCTCATCCACAGCC